>Ga0070741_10001229_pt1 | contig 80562 bp, 62 predicted proteins | sample Coa_R1_4_FD_66440 | JGI IMG/M metagenome (GOLD analysis project Ga0070741, IMG submission 66440) | Surface soil microbial communities from Centralia Pennsylvania, which are recovering from an underground coalmine fire - Coalmine... | ecosystem: Environmental > Terrestrial > Soil > Unclassified ...
AAATTCCCATTCCTCGTCAGTTACATCACTCGGATACCGTTTCTCTTTATCTCTCATTCGGCCACGGTACCATGCTAAACTATTGCGGGTCCAGCACTAAAGTTAATAACAGGCTCTAAGGCAGCCGGAAACACTGAGGACATTTTGTTAGGGAATGAAGATAGAGTGTTCCGTTACAACAGCATCGATACTCACTAGAGTCAGCAGTTCTTACGGAATCAATAGTTCGATGCTGACTCTTTATCGCATCTGGCATCATACCGGCAGATTTTGGCGAGAGCCTATTTTAATTCTAGCTGTGGGCAATTCAATGAATAAGTCGCTCGGAAAACAACCTTTGTTTCTGGGCGAGGCCGCGTTATATTTCTCTCGCTGTAAGCATTGTCCGATTGTATCTGTGATTGCCCAATCAACCTGAAGACAATAGAAAAACCATCTATTGCTCCATTGTCGAATTCGGTCTCTTGAAAGCAAGTGTGGATATGAAAAAAACTGCACTCACCTTGTCACTGATAGTTCTTTTAATCTGTATCGGAGTCGTTCTTCCTCAGGATGGGTTCGCTGGTATCCAATGCGGCTCGGACATTCCGAAAGCATCGATTGGTCGTATAATGGGAAATGGAAGTTCTGACGCAATCGAAAAAAGCATACGGATTTAGAGGTTTTCCCAACTGAAGGGCCGGCACAATTCGGTCGAGATGCGCCAGATTGTACCCCAAAGGCGGGCGTTGACCCAATCACATCCTTGCCAGTTATTCTTCTCTAGGCAGCTTTCGCATTTCGGCGCGAATTGCGCGGATGCGGGCTCTGATGGATTTGGCCTCTTCTAAATCGCCGCGATCTATTTGCTCCATTGCGTAGTCGAAATATTCCCGATGCTGTTTTGCCAGCTGAAAAAATCCGTTGTAGGTCCAGGCCCGCAGGAATTTGTTTGAGTCTTCCAGGTTCTGCTCCAAAAACCATTTCAGGTTGCGTTTGCTCTCAGCAGGAATAGATAGATGTTCCAGCATTTGACAGATGTGGAGCTTTGGCAACCAGTGGTTGAGCTCTGAAACTGAATCGAAGAGCGCGATCAAATGTTTCTTCTTCAGTTTTACATCGCTTTCGACCAGTTTCTTGAGAAGCCACGTTGCGCTCGTCTGAACATTCGGTTCTTCGTCGCCGGCCAGAATAACCAGGTTGCTGAGGAAGGCGTCGGTTGCCCGGTGCGAGGCGAGAACGTCTTCCAGAACGTTAACGTGGCGGCCGTCGAATCGCGAGATTTCGTCTCGTAAAGGCATATTTTGGAGTGCGCCGACCCGGCGGCGCTATTGTAGTCTGTCAAATATTCGACCGTAGAGACAAGAAATATGCGTTAATGTGAGGCCTTCGAAAGCGTTGCCGGGTCAGCGCACTCCGAAACACTCCAAAAACGCGGCGGTGTCCTAATTTGACGGAATTTTTTTGAATTTTAAAAAGGTTTTAAATGCGTTTGGAATTTTATTTTAAATCAAAATTTTAAACGTATTTTTTAGAGTTAAGAAATAAGGCTAAAAATTATGCCAAATTTTAATCTATAACATTTGTTATAACATTTTTATGGCATTTTAAATTGACAGTTTGCAACAAAAATGTTATAAAACATTTGTTATAACACGCGGGTTGTTAAGCGCTATCTATTTGACAGTCAATATTTTAACAACGCGGTTATTTGAAAGATTTATGAAAGAAAAAGTGGAGCCAGAGAGGGTCGAACTCTCAGCGGATAGGTCTAAAGTCTCCCGCTGTCGCCGGACTGGCCCCGTAAATTGAGCGGGTCAAAAGAATGACCCTTGGTTTATAGATAGGTTGTTAACGGTTCGGGTTGACAGGCACGAACCCAGACAACGGATGTTATTGATAAGGCGTCTAAGACGCAGCGATAGATCGAAAAGCGCAGTTTGCGCATACAAATACCTCCGTGCTTGCTTGGTTTGGTCTGCCGTGGAAAGTTGACAAAACCTGCAAGTTCAAAAGGGTAACAATGCCCAGCTAAATTGCTGGGCATTGTTATTTATAATCCAACCCTAATCAGTGCGCAAGAAGGTTGCTATAAAATGCACCGAGAAAAATTGCCGCAAACCCAACAGGCTCTTAGTTTACGAATCTTACCTCTGGCTTACCGCATAATTCAGTGTTTGTCTTATCCATTCACTAAGGGTAAGCCCACAGCGTTTTGCCGCTTGCTCGTATGCTTCGCGCTCATCGTCTTTTAGTCTAATCGGTGTGATTCGGTCTTTAATTTCGCTTGGGAGTTTTGGTGGTCGGCCCATTCTTGGTTTTTGCTTTCTCATTCTTTCTTGCCTCCATTGCAACGTATCCACGAACAGCATTCAGTGGCGTATCTAGCGGAGAGATCGACAGCACACATATTGCCTGCATCGTTCCGTTATCGTCGGTGTAATTCCACGCGAAACACTTATCGGTTTTCGGATGCCCGCGAATGGTAAAGACTTCGACTTCACCTTGCCAGACAGTTTGCCCTTGGAAGGTCTCATGCACGTCTACGGTTTCCAGGTATTCGGCCGGCGTGCCGTGTGTCTTTAGGATTGCCTCTTGTAAGAATGGTATGTCGTTCATTTCGCACTTGCCTCTTCAATCAGATCAGCAACGGTCCAGAAGTCCCGCTCTACACCGGCGGCCATTGCCGGTGTCATTCTAACCGTCGTGTGTCGCTTGCAAAGATTGTAATAGGCGTAATGCAAACCGATTGCAGCCTTGAAGTTATCCAGCTTCTTCGAAAAAGCGTTCGTAAGGCGGGTAAGACGGCGAACGTGCATGCGAACGGTCAAGTTCTGCGACTCGACATGTGAGGTGCTTAACGTATCAAGATTCGGCATGCCTGTAATGACGGTCTTCTCAGTGCTTACGACTTCGGATGGCGAATACTTTCTTTCGGCGTAGTTAGCACCGTCTGTCGCCGCGTACTGCTTGATTAGTTGACCGTAATCGACTTCAGAACCAAAAGCGTTTTCGACCGCTTGCGCATAGGCTGGCAACGCATCGCTGGCAAGCTGGATTCTGTTTTCCAGTCGGCCAGCCAAATCATACAGGAAAGCATTGGCATGTTCTAACGTTCGTTTGCCTACGCGAAAGCAAGGGACAATCTTTGTGTCGGGGTCGATAGCTACGAACGTCCAAACGTCTCCAGCGGTTTCTTCGGTGCAAATACCAGCATCCTTGGTTTTCTGTTTGCAATAAATGAATCCCCAAAGTTCGTCAACTTCAATTCTGTTTGAGGCGATGCCGCGCATTTTGCTGTCGAGAATCCGACCGCATCCCTCACCAATGCGAACGCCAAGGCGCATAATCGTGTCGCGGTGTACTTCGGTCTGGCGTTCGATTGAACGGATGCTGTTGCCTTCGGCTAATGCTGCGATCACTCTGACTTGCTTTTCCATCGGTAATACGTTTGCCATTGCCTCAACTCCTTAACTGAGACTTATTGTATTACGGAATGTATGGTGTGTCAAGAATTTTTTGTAATACGGAAAGATTTTAGCTTCTGCCTATCATCAATGAGATCATCCGTAGATATTCCGACCAATCTGGCGTACCGCAAGAGCGTCATTAGATTCGGCTCGCTCTTTCCTAATTCAAAATCACTGACATGCTGAGGACGAACCTGATATTTTTGATTTGATAACTTGACCGCTATCTCAGGCTGGCTTAATCCCAGGCTTTCTCTGATCTGTCTCAGTTTTTGCGCCAGGAATTCAGGCTGGATCCTTTTAGCTTGCCCCATTGGAGAGAACCTCCCACAGAGCATTGCTGAAAAATTGAGCTTGCCGTTTTCCCCGAATTAGGGGAAACTGGCTTCCGAACCTTTGAACAGCCGAATCGGGAATTCGGCCGGCGTCCTTCATCGGCCTGTCACCGGACGCTTCATAATGCGCGGATTATAACAGAAAGGATCGATTCTTATGTCAACCGAATATCGAGGCGCGGCCAAGATCGTATCGGTTATTGGCGATCTTCTATTGGTGATCGGTATAGGTGCAGGCGCTATCGCTGTCCTTTATGGCTTTACTCAATCGATAATGCTGTACGTTTCTGCGGGTATTGTCGTTTTCATACAGGGTATTTTTACGTATGGATTATTTGTGGGAATAGCGGAAATCATTCATTTGCTGAGGAAATCAATAGACAAAGCCGAGAAGGAAACAATATAAGCCCCAGCGAAAAACTCCTGACGCATGCGCCCTTAGTTTTTCTGAATTATTCTTACCCTCTAAGCAACCAACCAACGAAAACCAACATCTAAGCGGGAGTTGGTCTGAAACCTATTTTCCTACCAACATCCTTTCGACTACGCACACATTATATTCCACAGGCTGGGTGATGTTATGAATCCAACTCCTCTATTAGATCAATTAATCAGGGAGATCGAACAGGACGACGAAGCGATAGAGCGGCTCAAATTGGCGCTGGGTGTAGCTGATTATCTTCGGCGCGAAAATATTGTTGAGTGCTTCCTAGACGAACTGCAACAAGCTGATAATAAGATGCCGCGTATCCCGAAGCAGCTTACTATTCATCTTGTGGCTGAGGCTTTTCTGAAAGGGCTTGAAGCGGAGCCTTTACGGCGTCAAGAATTGTTTTCATTTCGGTCTGCACCCCAGCAAGATGATGATCTAACGCAGTCTTTATGCGAGAGCCAGCCTCCTCTTCAGACAGTCCGGATGCGATCATCTCTTCTTTCTTCAGAGAAAGAATCGTCCACGTCAGCGCCTGGGTAGTCATGACATTCCGAAGAATTCGCGTCAACATGGAAGCATTTGAACGTGACACTTCGGCAAGGACATTCAATTCATCATCAGTTAGCATGTTTGCCTCATAAGATTTACAGGAATTTTGAATGGGGATAATAAGGCCGATAGAGTAATCGGCGAAAGGGTAAACATGTAATGCATGCGTCATGAGTTTTATTCTTGACCCTTAAAATCGCGGGTTTATACTCGCGGAATGTCGAATATCCCCTCACCGCTTACCGCTGAAGGCAAGAGATTTTTTCGGGTTGGCGTTGATACTCTATATAAAACTATCTGGATTGCGATTTCCGGAGGAGTAACGGCCATCGTTGTTATGTTTTGGGCGGCAATATCTAATCATCCTTATTTGCTCGTTTCTGGAATTACAGCTTCAACAATATTTATGTTCATATTTGTTGTGGGGTATTTCATGGAACATAAAGAAAGGCGCCGGGTTGAATCGGCTACGCCGGACGCATCAATATCGTCGTCGGCATGCCCAGTTTCATCCGCGCAATCCGATCAGATTTTTTATGTCAATGATACGAGACGACCCGACATTGACCAACCGAGACCAAATGTAGTCTTTCAGGATATTGAAACAATTCCAGTCCATCTTGATGATAATAATAAACCCGTAAGGGGAGCGGTCCAGGGAAGACCGGAATGCATCGCGCTAATCGCTGTTTTCAATAACCTTATTGAAGGATCAAAGAATCCGGCGGTTCCCTATAATGTGATAACGCGAATTACATTTATGGACGCTAAGGGCCAGCGCAACATCAAAATTAATAGAGGCGCTTGGCTTAATGAATCGAATCCTCAAGTTCATATCTTCGGATTGAATGATCCACATAGGGCGATAATCGCATTGATAACCGAAAGCGAAGTGAATGGCCGGATAATAAATTCCTTTTCTTATGATAGATATGGGGAGCAAAATGAATATGAAAAAATGAGCTTACCCTACAAGAGCTATTACGTAACCGTTGAGGTTATCTCAGAGCAATTAGGGAGAACCTTGCTGGAAAAAAGTTTCATCATTTCAACGGAAGGTAATGGATTACATGCGCCCATCACTTTCGGCTCCGTCGGTTCAATAAATGACTTTCTCGCCATTATTCATGCTGCCGAACGAAATCAAACAAAGGCAGTTGACGAAAAATCACTCTCGAAACAAACTTCCGATGGAGGATTAGAAATCTCTGATGGTGGAGATTCTAAACGCAAAAACAATGAGGGCTAACTATAAGCATTCAAAACAGCTTAATTTTCGTAATACGAAAAGGCTAATTTGTGTACGATTTCAAATTAGGACACCGCCAAAAACGCTCTTGCGTTTTTCGTCGCTTCAGGGTATTTTAGAATTCACGATGAAAAGGTCAGTTTAAAGTTGAAACTTTAAAAATAACAGTTCAAAATCCTCACCGTCGTAAAAATGAAAGATTCCTGACCGTCTTTGCTTTGCAATGAGTTGATTTGCGTTAACAGGGTTAATATCGTATATAGCGTTAGCTGAGTTGTCAGAGGCGAGTTAACAACAAACTGTCTGGGGCGCGATATGGCGAGGTTAGTGATCCAGGACCCGTTCGGCAAGAGAACCAGCGTCGAACTCAAAAAAAATGAGGAGACTACGATTGGCCGCGCTCTCGAAGCCAACATCGTACTCGCCGACCAACGAGCCTCTCGCCTGCACGCTGCCGTTCACCGCGAAGGCCAAAAATACATAGTCAAAGATCTGCGGAGCGCGAACGGCCTCTTCGTTAACGGCAAACGCGTTATGGAAACTGCTCTGGCCCATGAAGATGTGATCCTGATCGGGCGCTGCCAGATAACATTCGAAGATACCGATTCAATGGCCACAGTGGCGTTCCAGGATACGTCGCTCTCGCACGGCACTACTTTCCTGAAACCGGCAGATCAGGTCGTCAATCCGCTCAGCGGTCCGCTTGGGTCTACATCAGGCCGGGCTCTACCTGAAGACGACATAAACTCCCTGAGGAAAAAAGCGAAGATCCTGACATTAATGTATGAGCTCGGTCAGACGCTCAAAGGCCTGGTCTCGCTGGACGAGATATATAAGAATGTCGGGAAACTGCTGCTTGAGGTCTGCAAAGCCGACCGCGTGCTGATAATGCTTTTTGAGAAGGATACGGATCAGCTTGCCCCCGTGCACGTTGCTATCGGGAATGAGGCGGATACGGAGCTGACCTCGAATCTTTCTGTCAGTAGAACTATCACCGAAAAAGTATTGAAGGATCGCGTGTCACTGCTCAGCCTGAATGCGGCCGTCGATCCGAACCTTTCGCACGGCAGAAGCGTAATGCTGCAGCAGCTCCATTCGGTGATGTGCGCGCCGCTGGTGGTGAAAGGTGAATCGCTGGGCGTCATGTACTTGGACCAGCGAAAAGTGGGAGCGTTCACGCCGGATGATCTGGACCTGCTCAACGCGGTGGCCGCGCAGATGGCGATAGCGCTGGAAACGGTGCGGGCGCTGGAACGATTGACGAGAGAGGCTCAGGCGCGATCAGCTTACTCGCGATTTTTGCCGGCTCACGTGGTCGAGGAGCTGCTCCAGTCGCCGGACAGTTTGAAACTGGGCGGCGTGAACCAGATCGTTACCGTATTGTTTGCCGACATTCGAGGATTTACGCCCTTTTCGGCGGTGATGGAGCCCGAAGAGGTCGTCGCCATCCTCAATCAATATTTCAGCGAGATGACAGAGATTATCTTTAACCACGGCGGCACTCTGGACAAATATATCGGGGACGGATTGATGGCCTTGTTTGGCGCGCCCTATGCCACCGCAAACGATCCTCTCAACGCGGTACAGGCGGCAGTGGAAATGCAGCAGAGAATGCAATCACTGAAAGAATATTTCCGTTCGATCAACCGGCTTAAACTGACAATAGAAATCGGAATAGGCATTTATACCGGCAAAGTCACCGTGGGGTACATCGGCTCGAACCGGAGAACGGACTATACCGCCATTGGCGATACGGTAAATATGGCGGCGCGGTTTGAGAGCAATGCTCCGCGCAACGGGATCTATATCAGCGACACGACTTATCACCTGGTTAAGGATCATTTCAATTTCAACTTGCTGGATCTAAAGGTCAAAGGAAAAGACGAGCCGGTGAAATGTTATCAGGTGATGTGGCAGGAGGAACCAGAGCGCGAGCACATCACGGATCGAGGATTGGGCTCTCATTAACGACTCTTTCCTCTTAAAACAGGTTTTTTTATTGTTGACTGTAAAGATAAGTTATAAGAGAATCGGATGGAACTCATATCCAGGAAACATATAAAGGGAATGATAAGAACCAGCAGAGGCAAATTATTCCGGCCTCAGCAATATTATAAAAGTTTTTGATGAATTAAACGCCAGCGACGACTGGTGAACAGGGTTTGTCGTAATTGATCTTTCAGAGTGTGGGTTCGGACGTTGAAACACTGTTTCGGAATCGAAAAGCGGCGAGATCAGTCGATGTACCCGCTGGACGATAGAGAACAGGATTTGAGACTAGAATAAAAACGATATCCCAAAAAGATATCGCCTCTTCACAGAATATTGCTCTGAACCTGCAGAACTGGGGCCCGTCAGGGGGACTTTGGGCTCAACGTCTGAACAGACGATTTTCAATTTGTTTCTTTCTTTGAATAAAGATTCCAGGTCCTAGCCCGTCAAGATTTTAGATTGTGTATTTGGGCACTGCTGCGCTTGCGAAGAACTCCCATTCGTGGTTGCAACTTTGTCTGGATGTGGGCTGGAAGTCTACAGGGTGGAAGCATGACTATGAACTTCTTTAAAGCAAGATTTAATCCGTTTCTGCGGCACGCATTTCCGAATATCAAACGTATACTGTCTACCGGTTTGGCGTTTGGAATGTTGCTGACCGGCTGGCCGACGCTTACCTCAGCTCAGGATAAAAAAGACAGCGCCGGAAATGCGGCCGCCGCCAGTTCGCAGAACGGCCAGCAGCCAACCGTAAGCAAAAGCGATTCGGCTTCGACTTCGTCCGGTTCTGCCGCAAGTCAACCTGCAGCCGATTCGAAAAAGAGCGACGACAAAGCTGGCGATAAAAAAGGTGGCGATGCAAAGGACGACAAGACCGGTAAAAAGGGCGAAGCCGCCCTCAAATACCCTCTTCCGGACCTGAAGCCGCTTGGCGCCGCCGGTCCAAAAACCGTGCATGATAAAGATGACGAGATAAGCGAGGAGTTCATCCCGATGCCAGACCGATGGCGGTTCGGATGGCCGCGGTTCAAACGATACAACGGCAGCATTGCCAATAACCTTCCTTTTGTCGAAGGCAATCCGTTCGATCCCTTCAACCAGAATGAAGGCAAAGGCGATTACCCGATATTTGGCAACAAATATTTTCTCAACCTGAATTTCCAAAGCAACACTACATTCAACCCGCGCGAAGAGGCAACCGCCAAAGGACCAGTTCAACAGGTGTTCGTTAACCAGAACTTCGTTGCCGGCGTCGAGATCTTCCGCGGCGACACGGTATTCGAGCCAAAGGTCTGGTCGGCAAAGGTCACCGGGGTTTTCAACCTGAACGGTCTGGCAAACGGCAGCCTCGGACTCGGCGATATCAAACAGGGCAAGAGCAGAGTCACAGCTGAGGAAGCTTTCTTCGAGAAGAGGCTCAAAGTACTCAGCGTCAATTACGACATCATTTCGCTGCGCGTCGGAATGCAGAATTTCAACAGCGATTTTCGCGGATTTCTGTTCGTCGATAATCAACTGGGTGTGAGGTTGTTCGGCAATCTCCACTCGAACAGAGATCAGTACAACCTCGCTTACTTCACGATGCGCCAGCGCGACAGCACGTCGCAGCTGCATTCGTTCGAGCCCAGACATCAGGATGTTTTTATCGCCAACTGGTATCGCCAGGATTTTATAACCAAGGGTTATACAGCGATGGCGAATTTCCACTTTAACAACGATCGCGGGTTGGTGGTGGGCGACCAATTTCAGTTGCATGCTGCCTATGTCGGTTTCCATGGTGACGGTCACTGGGGAGACTGGAACGTTGACCACGCATTTTATCAAGCGTTCGGCTCCGATGATCACAACAGAGTCACCGGTAAACACGAATCGATCAACGCACAGATGGCGGCGTTCGAGATCTCGCGCGATGTGAACTGGTGGCGATACAGATTCTCGGTCTTTTATGCATCCGGCGATGGAAATATAAATGACGGCAAAGCGCACGGATTCGACATGATCCAGGACAACCCGGAATTTGCCGGTGGTCAGTTTATGTACTGGGATCAACAGCAAAAAGCTGTCCCCATTCTTGGTATCCTGGGCAATAAATTCAGCCTCGATCCTGATTTGCGCGATAAATTCGTGAACCGCGCGAATTTCGTAAATCCCGGCGTGTTCTTTGTTAACGGCGGAACGGACGTCCGCATTACGCCGAAGCTGAAACTCTCGCCAAACCTGTCATATCTCAGGTTTGCAAGTACCGGAGCGCTCAGGCAATTGACCGGCATCCCGAACCTCAGTAATGGAATCGGCTGGGACCTGAGCGTCGGAGCAAAGTACCGTCCGTTCCTGAACGAGAATTTCTTCTTCCTGACGGGTTACGGAGCTTTGTTTACTCAGGGTGGAATGCGAACTCTGTTAGGCAGCGGCAAGACGTTGCAGACGGCGTTTGTGGCAATTCAATTCGTTTACTAAACAGTTACTAATTTAGTTGTGAGAACAATGAAACAGAATTCACCACAGAGGACACAGAGAGCACAGAGAAAAGGCATTTTAAATTCTCTGTGTCCTCTGTGCTCTCCGTGGTGAAATTTCTTGTTGTAGGTGCCCGTCTTTAGGATTTTGAATAGTAATTATGGGCGTTTTGTTGACTAGGAGGAGAAGATGAGGCAAGTTGAAAGCAATCTGATAATCAGGCGGCGAGCCTTGATACTGGTTCTCTTTGCCGGCTTCATTGTCAGCGCTTCACTGCTATTTACCGCGCCAGCGAAAGTGGCAAAAGCAAATTCTGAAGCAGAACCATCGGCGCCGCCAGCCGGTTCGCGCTTTCATATGGTGTCCGACAAGGCAAAGAGATCAAGTCAGGCCACCCAGGCGAAAGCGCCCGCGCAGACCGAAGGCTGTGTATCCTGTCACAAAGGAACGGAAGATCCGCATCCTGATGGGCAGGTGCCTTCGTGCGTAGCGTGTCACGGCGGCGATCCGGCAGCTACAACAAAAGAGAAAGCGCATCCGAAGCCGAAATATCCGCAATCGTGGCCGACTTCGGGCAATCCGGAAGAGAGCTACATACTCCTCAATAGAGAAAGCAAAGAATGGATTCGCTTCGTCAATCCGAGTGACCTGCGCGTTGCAGAGATATCCTGCGGCAAGTGCCACGAAGACCTGATCAAGAGCGTAAAGAAGTACACGATGACGACCAGCTATCAGGTATACAGCACCGCTCTATATAACAATGGCACCCTGCCCTGGAAAAATGCGGTGCTCGGTGAGAGCTACACCGACAGCGGTAAACCGCAGGCGATGCGAACGATTCCTCCGCCAACAGAGGAAGAGACCAGAACCAAAGGCATTCTGCCGATCATCTTCACATTCCCGCGTTTTGAGGTTGGTCAGCCAGGCGACATCTTCCGACCGTTTGAACGAGGCGGCGGACCGAAATCAGAACTGGGTAATCCCGATCGTCAGGATATCCCTGGACAACCGGACGTAACGCTCAGTAACCGTGGATATGGCACGCAAGCCGCCGTTGATCCAGTAATCATCGGCGCTCATAAGGTTCGACTGAACGATCCTGTTATGTCATTTCTTGGAACGAATAATGCGCCTGGTGATTATCGAACCAGCGGATGCGGTTCGTGCCATGTAATTTATGCGAACGACCGCAGTACGTTCAACTCAGGTCCGTGGGCGAAATACGGAAACACGGGTCACAGCTTCAGCGATGACCCGACAATTCCCAAGAATGAAGCCGGTCATCCGATCCAGCATAAATTCACCAGATCGATTCCGTCCAGCCAGTGCATAACCTGTCACGTGCACAATGGGAATGGCTTCCTGAACACCTATCTTGGTTATATGTGGTGGGATGAGGAGACGGACGGCGAATTCCTGTATCCGCAGAAACAGCACAATCCGACTCAGAAGGAAATCGACAAAGCCGGACGTTTCAATCCTGAAGAGGCCGCCGCGCGTGGTTTATGGAAAGACCCCAAGTTCCTGGAAACTGTCAGCGATCTGAATCCGCAGATGCACAAGATGCAGGTTTCCGACTATCACGGACACGGATGGATGTTCCGTCGAGTCTACAAACAGGATCGCAAAGGAAATTACCTGACGGCCGACGACCAGAAGATCGATTTTAACGATCCCGATCTGTTCAAGAAAGCCGTTCACCTGCAGGACATCCACCTCGAAAAAGGAATGCACTGCGTTGATTGCCACTTTAATCAGGATGCGCACGGCAATGACAAGATCTATGGCGACCGTCGCGCCGCAATCGAAATCGCGTGCGAAGATTGCCACGGCAGTTTGACGAAGAAGATAACGAAACTCGCCGATTTGAAGACTTCAGGGTTTGGCGCACCCGATGGCGGAAACAAGATCAATGAGAGAACGCCGTTCGGTCAGACCAGGTTCGTTCTCAGGAACGGCAAGCTGTTCCAAAGGTCGATGGTCGAGCAAGGGAAAGAATGGGAAGTCATCCAGGTGCAGGACACCGTGACTCCCGGCAACGAACATTACAACGAGAAGTCCGCTGCGGCGAAGACGATGATGAAGGATGGCGCAACGTGGGGCAATGCCTCAGCCGATCCGAATCAGCTTGCGCACAGCGAGGCAAAAGTAAGCTGTGTTGCCTGTCACTCGTCATGGGTAACAAACTGTTTCGGTTGTCACCTGGCAGCAAGCGTCAATACAAAGAAACCGTTGCTGCATATGGAAGGCGATGCCGATGAAACTCAGGTCTACGCTTCGTATAACCCACAAGTCCTGAGAACCGATGGGTATATGCTGGGCATTGACGGAACCGTGCAGGGACATAAGGTCATGCCGGTTCGGTCATCCAGCGTGGTATCATTCAGCGTCCGCAATAACACACGCGGCTGGATCATCAATCACGTACCGACAATTTCGGCCGCAGGCTATAACGGAAACGCGTTTAACACACATCCTCCTCACACAGTTCGCGCCAAAGAGACAAAGCAGTGTACCGACTGCCACGTCTCGGCAAACAACGACAACAACTCCTGGATGGCAGGCGTCACCATGCTGGGCACCAACCAGGTGAACTTCATGGGCAAGTACATCTATATGGCCGAAGGCAAAGGCGGGTTGTCTGCGACCAGGGTTACCGAAGACGACCAACCGGAAGCCGTGTTCGGCAGTCACTTGCACAAGATCGCCTACCCGGATGATTACAAGGAGTTCGTTGCGAATAAGGGACTGCTCAGCGAATCTCACTCGCATCGCACCTACGAATCAAATCAGGTGCAGATGTATTCTGAGTATCTGTTGAGCGCTGCGGGCAAACACGGGTTCATTGTTTACGACATTGCCAACGTTGCGAACAAGGACTTCAGCCAGCGCATAGTCACCGCTCCGTTCTCACCGCTCGGTCAGGGGCTCTCCGTCAAGACCAAGAACGCCACAGGTGTTGCGGTCGGCTCGCCGATTCCGCTCGATCCTAAGCGCGTTCAGCTTCCAGTGAACGAAGAGCAGCCAGTAGCGAAGCTGTTCGGATACGCCTTTATCTCTGACAGCGTCGAAGGCCTGATCACGGTCGATATCACGACTCTGGAAGATGGCGTGCCGACAAACAACTTCCTGAAACGCGGTGCGACCTACAATCCGGACGGGAAACTGACTGGAGCGCGCAGTATCAGGATTGTCGGTAACTACGTCTACATCTGCACCGATCACGGACTTGAGATAGTTAATATCTCTGATCCAATGAGTCCGAAATACGTCGGTGAAGTCGGCGCTCCGTTGCGCGACCCGCGCAATGTCGCCGTTCAGTTCCGCTATGCATTCGTAACCGATGCCGACGGACTAAAGGTTCTTGATATCACCGACATCGAGCACCCGGTTGCGACCAGCGCGGTCGTACCGTTGAAGGATGCACAGGGTTTATACCTGTCGCGAACCTACGCGTATGTCGCCGACGGCGCGGATGGACTGGCCATCGTCGACATCGAACGACCGGATCAGGCTAAGCTGGATCAGATGTTCAATGCCGGCGGAACGATGAACGATACACGCGACGTGAAGACCGGTATGGTTAACGTCAGCCTGTTTGCCTTTGTCGCCGATGGCAAGAACGGTCTGAAGGTGGTTGAGCTGATGTCGCCGGAAACAGTGCCGGGCAATCTTGGCTACAGCCCGAGACCGAATCCCCGCCAGGTTTCTTACTATCCGACGAAATCACCGGCAATAGCGGTTTCGGAAGGTTATCGCCGCGACCGTGCCGTGGACGAGAGCGGAAACCAAATATCGATATTTGGCCGTAGAGGAGCCAGACCCTTCAATTTGGAAGAGATGAGGCGGCTATACATTCGTGATGGCAAGCTTTATACTGTCACGGACGTACCGCCACGTAGAACAGCGTCCAACTTCCTGAAAGTCAGCGGTGCAGCAGTATCGTGGTTCGGCCTGATGGCCGTGATACTGCCGCTCAGCTTCCTGTTCAGATCACGAAGGCGGGATTAACTGTTATGAGTGCCTGAAGGGCACATAGTTAATAGCCGTGGGTGAAACCCACGGATGAGTATCCAGTATTTGTTCGACCCTGAAGGGGTCGCGGTTTAAGGTGGCTGAAAACCACCACGACCCTTTCAGGGTCGAATCCATAATCGCGTTGTTCCCGGGGGTATCACGCTTCGCGTTCAACCCCCGGCTATTGACTGAAACCACTCCGTGGTTTTGACCCTGCTTTATTTGCGAATTATCAAACTTGTTCGCTGGGTGCTTGTACCAACAATCGTATGGGCTTAAGCGTCAAACTTCTCTCCACCAGTCATGGCAGCGATTCGCAGTTGCAGCCACTGACCACGTTCCTCATTGATGGACACGTGACTGTCGATGCGGGAAGCCTGGGCTTGGGGCTGGCGCCAGAACAGCAGGGCGATATAACCGACGTAATCATCACACATCCTCACCAGGACCACACTGCTTCATTACCGATACATATCGCCGAAGCATTCACTGTCTTGAAGCATCCCATCACGGTCCACGGAACAGAGTCGGTCATTGAAGCGCTAAGAATGCACACGTTCAATGACAATGTGTGGCCCGATTTCACTAAGATAAACCTGATTGGAAAGAACGAGCCGACGTTGAAATTCTCTCTAATCGAAGAAGGTGTTCCGTTTCAGGTTGGAGAGTTGCGCGCCACCGCAGTTCCGGTAAATCACATCGTTCCGACAATCGGCGTCGCGATTGAAGGGGACGGGGCCTCGGTTGTGTTTACGTCGGACACTTATAAAACTGACAAAATCTGGGATTTGGCCAATTCCCTCGAGGATTTAAAGGCCGTGTTTATCGATTGTTCGTTTCCGAACGAGCTTGCAGGACTGGCGGAAGTATCAAAACACCTGACGCCAGAACTGATTGCAGAGGAGATGAACAAGTTAAAGAGGCCCGCGCACGTGTTCGCCGTGCATATCAAACCACAGGCGCGAGAACGCGTCCTGGCTGAAATTAGGCAATTGAATCGTCCCGACTTTACTGCTGCCAGAATAGGGCACCAGTATACTTGGTAGCGAGGAGCAGTCCTCAGAGCGTATCTAAGGAATGATCTTGATGAAGCCCGAAGGGCTCAAAGTTAATAGCCGGTGGCCAGCTCACCGGGAAACGGTTATAGACCTTTCCGACCCTTTCAGGGTCGACGACGGTAACCTATGCTTTCCGTGGGTGTCGCTTCGCTTTACCCACGGCTATCAACTTTAACCACTTCGTGATTTCTAAAGAACTCTTTGCGATGCGTTCCGAGATTTTCAGTTTCCGGCCCACTGGAGCTGCTGTCCCCTTCTCCCTGCCAGTAACAGAAATTAACCCCTAGGAGAACCTTGATGGAACCGTCATTAGCGAAATCACCCGCACAACAACTTGATCAACTTTGCATAAATACAATTCGGACTTTAGCGATGGACGCTGTGCAGCAGGCTAACTCGGGTCATCCGGGAACTCCGATGGCAATGGCCCCGGTGGCTTATGCATTGTGGCAGCACTTCCTGCGATTCGATCCCGCCAATCCGATTTGGCCGAATCGCGACAGGTTCGTTCTGTCGATGGGACACGCGTCGATGCTGCTCTATTCGATGCTGCACCTCACGAATGTAAAAGCGGTCAATCCGAAATACGAGCAACTGGGTGAATCATCGGTCACTCTGGAAGACATTAAACGGTTTCGCCAGCTGGACAGCAAATGCCCGGGACATCCCGAGTATCGATGGACGTCGGGTATAGAAACGACAACGGGACCGCTGGGACAGGGCGTCGCGACCAGCGTGGGAATGGCGATAGCTTCGAAATGGATGGGCGCGCATTTTAACAGACCCGGATTTGAGCTATTCAATTATGATGTCTACGCGCTCGCAGGTGACGGTTGCATGATGGAAGGCGTTTCCGGCGAGGCCGCTTCCCTTGCAAGCCATTTGCGCCTTTCGAACCTCTGCTGGATCTACGACAACAACAAAATCACCATCGAAGGAAACACTTCGTGGGCGTTCAGCGAAGATGTCGCAACCAGGTTTATCGGTTACGGATGGAACGTGACTCGAGTCGGCGATGCGAACGATCTGGATATGCTGGTTCGCGCGTTCAAGACGTTCAAGAACACGACTGACCGACCGACTCTCATAATTGTCGACAGCCACATCGCTTATGGATCACCGAACAAACAGGACACGCACGCTGCGCACGGCGAGCCTCTCGGTGAAGAAGAGATCAAATTAACGAAACGAAACTACGGCTGGCCGGAAGACGCCAAATTCCTTGTTCCTGACGGCGTCTACGAACATTTCCAGGCTGGAATCGGAAAACGCGGTAACGACGCCAGCCAGGCGTGGAAGACGATGTTCAACGAGTATAAGGCTCAATATCCGGATCTGGCCGATCAGGTTTACAGGATGCAGCGTCGCGAATTGCCGGACGGATGGGACAAGAATCTGCCGACCTTCCCCGCCGATCCGAAAGGCGTTGCCGGTCGCGATGCTTCTCAAAAAGTCCTGAATGTGCTGGCGCAGAATGTGCCGTGGCTGATTGGCGGCTCAGCCGATCTGGCGCCATCGACGAAGACTCGACTGACATTCGACGGCGCGGGTGATTTCACGGCGGAAAGTTATGGTGGAAGAAATTTCCATTTCGGAATTCGCGAGCACGCAATGGGGTCGATCCTGAACGGAATGTCATTGTCGAAGGTTCGTCCGTACGGATCGGGCTTTTTTATCTTCAGCGACTATTCGCGTCCAGCAATCAGATTAGCCGCGATCATGGAAATTCCCGTGATCTACATCTTTACGCACGATTCGATTGGTGTCGGTGAAGATGGACCGACGCATCAGCCGATCGAGCAGCTTGCGTCGCTGAGAGCGATACCAGGATTGATCACGCTCAGACCGGGAGATTCAAATGAGGTGGTTGAAGCCTGGAAGGTGATAATGAAGCTTCATCACGAGCCGGTCGCGATTGTGCTCAGCCGTCAGGCTCTGCCGACGCTGGACAGAACGAAATACGGATCGGCGGAAGGTTTGAAGAAGGGCGCATACGTTCTGGCAGATGCCGATGACCACAAGCCTCAGGTAATTTTGATCGGCACGGGCAGCGAAGTATCCTTGTGTATTGATGCATTCGAAAAACTGAAAGCAGACGGCATTAAGGCTCGGGTTGTCAGCATGCCTTCGTGGGAACTGTTCGAGCATCAGAGCGATGAATATAAAGAGAGCGTTCTGCCATCGAACGTCACGGCGCGGATTTCGGTCGAGCAGGCGTCGACATTTGGCTGGTACAGGTATGTTGGAAATGGGGAACGAATTGGAATGCACACGTTCGGAGCGTCTGCCCCATTGAAGGAACTGCAGAAGAAGTTTGGCTTCACCCCGGATAGCGTCGTAGCCAAAGCCAAGGAGCTGGTAGCCGGAGGTAAATAGCAATGCGAATCGCAGTCGGCGCTGACCACGCCGGATTCGAGATGAAGAACCAGGTTGCGGATTACCTGCGTGGACTTAACCACGAAGTTTTGGATTTCGGCGCGCACAGCGCAGAGCCCGGCGATGACTATCCGGATTATGCCGAGGCAGTCGGAATGGCGATCCGGCAAGGCAACGCTGATCGTGGAATTCTGGTGTGCGGAAGTGGAGTTGGTGTCAGCGTAGCGGCGAACAAAATCTATGGTATCCGAGCCGCGATGTGTCACGACGTTTATTCAGCCCATCAAGGGGTTGAACATGATGATATGAATGTGTTAGTCCTAGGGGCGCGTATAATCGGACCCGCATTGGCACTCGATTTGGTTGCAGCTTTTATGGGTGCCACATTTACAAATGAGGAGCGCCATGTTAGAAGGCTGGCGAAAGTGAAGGCGCTGGAGGCAAAATTCAGCGCGAGTTCGGGAGACAAGGAAACGGAGAAACGGTGACGCGGAGAACCGGAGAAAGAAAGATATCAGATGTCAGGACCCCCTGCGGATCTCCTGGATCTCCGTTTTGTTCCCTAGAAGACTACACAGACAAAGGGTTATTATTCAAATGACGACAATTGCGGAAGCGCCCCCGGAAACCAAAAGCGGAGCGCAACTTGAAAAGCTTTGTATTAACACAATCAGAACGCTGTCGATGGACGCCGTCCAAAAGGCAAACAGCGGTCATCCCGGCGCGCCAATGGAAAACGCGTCGATTGCTTATACACTTTGGACTAAATTCTTAAGATACAATCCGAAAAACCCGAGCTGGCAGAACCGGGATCGATTTGTTCTTTCCGCCGGACACGGCAGCATGCTGCTGTATTCGATGCTCTATTTGACCGGTTACGATCTCAGCCTCGACGATATAAAGAATTTCCGTCAATGGGACAGCAAGACTCCTGGTCATCCTGAATATGGATTGACACCGGGCGTGGAAACTTCCACCGGTCCGCTCGGGCAAGGGTTCGCCAACGGCGTTGGGATGGCGATACAGCAAAAGTATCTTGCGTCGTATTTCAATAGACCAGGTCATGAAATTTTCGATTACAAGGTTTACGCAATCGTATCTGACGGCGACCTGATGGAAGGCGTGGCGAGCGAAGCCGCTTCCCTTGCCGGTCACCTGAAGCTCAACAACCTGATTTATATCTATTCGGACAATAAGATTTCGATTGAAGGATCTACTGGCCTTGCTTTCACGGAAGACGCCGGCGACAGGTTCAGAGCATATGATTGGCAGGTGTTGCGTGTCGAAGGCAACAATTTGAAGGATATTGCCGAGGCGGTGACGATCGCAAATCAATCGATTGAGCGACCGACCTTGATTGTGGCTCGCACGCACATTGGATATGGCAGCCCCCATAAACAGGACAGTCGCGAAGCTCACGGCGAGGCGCTTGGGGTTGAGGAAGTGAAGCTGACCAAGGAAGCTTATGGATGGCCGCCCGATAAACAGTTTTACGTGCCGGACGAAGTCCTTCAGTTCTATCGTCAGCAGGTAGACATAGGCGCAAAACGCGAGGCCGAATGGCAGAAACGTTTTGATGCTTATGCCAAAGAGTTTCCTGATTTGGCCGCGCAGTGGCAGCAATGGATCAGCGGTAAATTACCGGAAGGATGGGACAGCGACTTCCCTGATTTCAAAGGCGCGAAGCCTCTGGCAACGCGAAATGCCTCTGGCGAAGTTATGAATGCGTTTGCAAAGAAGCTGCCCAATTTTCTTGGCGGATCGGCAGACCTGGCGCCATCGACGATGACACATCTAAAAGAATTTGGCGATTTCGAACCCGGCAACTACAGCGGACGAAATTTCCATTATGGCGTACGCGAACATGCAATGGGCTCGGTCAACAATGGCATTGCCGTAGGCCGGACGTTGATTCCATTTGGCGCTACGTTTTTGATCTTTTCTGATTACCAGCGCCCGACGATAAGGCTCGCCGCGATGATGGAAGTCCAGCAGGTCTTTGTCTATACGCACGATTCGATTGGTCTGGGTGAGGACGGACCGACGCATCAATCGATTGAGCAACTGCCGAGTTTGCGAGCTATCCCGAATTTGTTTGTTGTTCGGCCGGCCGATCACACTGAAACGGCGGAAGCATGGCGCATCGCAATAAATCGCAGGACGGGTCCGACAGCTCTTGTTCTAACAAGACAAAAAGTTCCTGTAATCGACCGTGACAAATATGCTCCCGCCTCGGGCGTTCAAAAAGGCGGATATATTCTGTCTGAAGCTAAAGACGGCAAGGTCGATGTGATCTTGATTGCGACAGGATCGGAAGTGCATCTCGCTCTCGATGCCCAGACTAAACTTGCCGAGCAAGGCGTCGGTGCTCGCGTGGTCAGCTTCCCGTGCATCGAGCTGTTCCTGGAGCAGAGCGAAGAATATCGCAATGAGGTGTTACCGCGCTCAGTATCGGCGCGAGTCGCCATCGAGGCGGCAATGGATTTTGGATGGCATCGCTGGGTCGGATACGATGGAGACGTGATCGCTATGAAGCGATTCGGCGCATCGAGCCCCGGCGAAGTGCTGTTCGAGAAGTTCGGCTTTACGGTCGACAATGTTGTGAACCGCGCGAAAGCACTGGTTAAAAAATAGGTCGTACGATCATTAACATGAAATTCACCACAGAGACACAGAGGCACAGAGAATATAAAAACTCCGCACCTCTGCGTCTCTGTGGTTAAAAGGCTTGTCTGAGCGACGGCCGACTGAAGATATTAGTTAGACAACTATCACAAAGCCCGGGCAGCGCAACCTCAAGCATTGCCCGCCGGAGGAGGCATTTATGATTTCTAAGAATCCGTTTGGAGAATTACACGCACTAGGTCAGTCAATCTGGTACGACAACATCCGGCGCGCTCTGCTGACAACAGGTGATCTGAAGCGCAAAATCCAATTCGACATGAAAGGCGTAACGTCAACGCTGTCGGCAAAGATCGGCGGCGATGATCTGCGCGGTGTAACGTCGAATCCCGCGATTTTCGAGAAAGCCATTGCAGGCAGCACCGATTATAACGATTCCATTCAAAAGCTCGTCCAGGAAGGCAAAAATGTCAACGAGATCTATGAAGCTCTCGTTCTGGAAGACATCGCCGCAACGGCTGATCTGCTGCTGCCTGTTTATGAACGAACCAATGGCATCGACGGTTATGTAAGCCTGGAAGTGTCGCCGAAACTCGCGCACGACACCCAAGGCACGATTGAAGAAGCTCGGCGACTCTTTGCAACGCTCAATCGCAAGAACGTAATGATTAAGGTGCCTGCAACTGCAGAAGGTATTCCCGCCATCGAGCAGCTGATCTCTGACGGCATCAATATCAACGTCACGTTGATATTCTCCAAACAGAGTTACGAAGAAGTCGCGAACGCTTACATCCGTGGGTTGGAGAAGCGAATCGGCGCGAATCAACCGGTGAATAATATTTCCTCTGTGGCTAGTTTCTTCGTCAGCAGAATCGATACGAACATTGACAGTCAACTCGAATTCAAGATTCGCCGCAGCGAAGACGAAGCAGAAAAGAAAAAGCTGACTGGACTGCTTGGCAAAGCCGCAATCGCTAATGCGAAGATCGCGTATCAGAAGTTCAAAGAGATCTTCCACGGCGACAGGTTTAAGCTTTGCGCATCGAAGGGTGCTCGTGTGCAGCGACAGTTGTGGGCTTCGACGGGAACGAAGAATCCAAGGTACAGCGACGTTTATTACGTCGAAGAGCTGATCGGACCTGAGACGGTCAACACGGTTCCGCCTGCGACATACACCGCGTTTCGCGATCACGGCAAGGTTCGTCCTAGTCTGGAAGAAGATGTCGACGGCGCAAAGCGTGTGATTGCAGAGCTCGCCGAAGTCGGAATTAATCTTGATCAGGTTACTGAACAATTACAGACCGAAGGCGTTGAGGCATTCATCAACTCATTTGACGGTTTGTTCGAATCCATCGAAGCCAAGAAGGACGCAATTATATCCGGCATTCTGGATCGCATGACTGCCACGCTGGGAACTTACAACGACAAGATTCAAGAGACGATCAAGACAGCAGAAAAGGAGCAGTGGGTCCGCAAAATCTGGCATAAGGACGCGGCGCTGTGGAAAGAAGATGAGGCTGCGCAAAAGATCATCAAGAACGCGCTTGGCTGGCTTACGGTCGTCGAGCAGTTGAGCGCGCAGGCGGACGATTTGCAGGCTTTCGCTGACCGCGTAAGAAAGGCCGGATTCAACTATGTGATGTTGCTGGGAATGGGTGGCAGCTCGCTCTGCCCGGAAGTGTTCCGTCGAACTTTTGGTAAGTTTGAAGATTCGCCCGAGCTGCTGGTTCTGGACAGTACCGTGCCGGAGACAGTTCAGGCTTTCGAAAAGAGAGTCGATCTGGAAAGTACGCTCTTCATCGTTTCCAGTAAGTCTGGCACGACGACTGAACCGCTGGTTTTCTATAAGTACTTCTTCGATCGCGTCAAACAACTCAAAGGTGATCGCACAGGAGAAAACTTCGTTACTGTAACGGATCCGGGTACCTTGATGGAGAAGATGGCGACCGACGACAAATTCCGTCGCATCTTCCTGAATCCGGCAGACATTGGCGGTCGCTATTCGGCGTTATCGTATTTTGGTGCTGTGCCTGCGTCGCTGCAGGGATTCGATTTCAAGACTCTGTGGGATCGCGCGGAATGCATTGTGCACGCTTGCTCGTCGTCGGTTGCGACTTCGGACAATCCTGGAGCGAGGCTGGGAGCGATTATCGGAACGCTGGCTCGTGAAGGCCGCGATAAATTGACTCTGGTAATTTCGCCAGAGATCGCTTCTCTTGGTCTGTGGATCGAGCAACTGATTGCAGAAAGCACCGGCAAGGAAGGCCGCGGTATTCTGCCTGTAGCAGGCGAAGACCTGGGCGCGCCAGGAGTGTACGGCAACGACCGGCAGTTCGTTTACGTTGGCGTCGGCAAGCCCGATGACGAGACTGAGAAGAAACTGCGAGCGCTCGAAGCGGCCGGTCATCCGGTTGTTCGTCGAATGCTGAATGATAAGATTAATCTGGGCGAAGAGTTTTTCCTTTGGGAATTCGCTACCGCATTCGCCGGCGTTGTTCTGAATATCAACACATTCGATCAGCCCAACGTTCAGGAGAGCAAGGACAATACGAAAGCTCTGCTCGAACAATTCACCAAAACCGGGAAGCTGCCTGAACAATCACTCGCCGTTGCCGAAGGCGACCTGCGTATCTTCTGCGATGATGCAACTAAACAGGCCCTGAGCGCGGCGGCCAGTTCGCGGCCGGGCAGTTCTGATCTCGCGTCCTATATGACTGCGCATCTTAGTCGAGTTAAGGCGGGTGATTATATCGCGCTGCTCGACTACATCCAGGAAACTGATGAGCACGAAGCGATCATTCAACAGATCCGTACTCATCTGCGCGACGCCTTAAAGGTGGCAACCACGACGGGCTATGGTCCGCGATTCCTGCACTCGACTGGACAATTACACAAAGGCGGATCGGACGCCGGAGTCTTTATTCAGGTGACGTTCGACAGCTCAGTCGATGTTCCGATTCCTGGACAGCCATACACATACAACACGTTGAAGCAGGCGCAGGCGCTCGGCGATTTCTCTTCTCTGTCGAAACGCAATCGCAGAGCGGTTCGCTTCCACCTGGGCAAAGATGTAACAAAGGGTTTAGAGCGATTGCTGGCTCTTGTTCGCGAAGCCGCGCCGATCCAGGCGGGTACGGCGAAATAGCAGAGGAATTCACCTCTCCCCAAGAGGCATTCGAGGAGGTATTATGTCAACTGCAACGCCAGGAGCAGGCACAGCACAGTTTGCGATGATCGGACTAGGAGTGATGGGTGAAAACCTGTCACTCAATGTCGAACGCAACGGTTTTTCCGTCGCCGTTTACAATCGCGAACTGGATTGGACCGATCGTTTTCTCAACGGTCGCGCCCAGGGAAAACAGATAGTCGGCACCAAGTCTTTTGAAGAGCTTGCTCGCGCCTTAAAACGTCCACGCCGCATCATGATGATGATCAAAGCGGGACCACCTGTCGATTGGACGATCGATCAAATCAAACCATTCCTTGAACCCGGCGACATTATTATCGATGGCGGTAATTCCTGGTTTGAGGACACCGTTCGGCGCGAAGCGGCGTTAACCAAAGAAGGTTTCCATTTCATAGGCTCAGGCGTATCGGGCGGCGAAGAGGGTGCCCTTTGGGGTCCTAGCTTGATGCCCGGCGGCAAACGCGAAGCGTACGAAGAGATCAGGCCGGTCTTTGAAGCTATCGCCGCGAAAACCGAGGACGGTCCCTGCGTGACTTACGTCGGGCCGAACGGCGCGGGACATTTTGTCAAGATGGTGCACAACGGCATCGAATACGGCGATATGCAGTTGATCGCCGAAGCTTACGACATTCTGCGTCACGCTCTCGGCCTTAACGCAGACGAGATGGCCGATATTTTCGCGGAATGGAATAAGGGCGAGCTCAATTCCTATCTGATCGAGATCACATCGCAGGTTCTGCGAGTAAAAGATGACGAGACCGGAAAACCGCTTGTCGATTTGATTGTGGATAAGGCTGGACAGAAAGGCACCGGCAAATGGACTTCGCAGGTTGCACTCGATCTGGCCATTCCGATACCGACTATCAGTTCGGCAATTGATGCGCGTTTCTTGTCCGGACTAAAAGACGAGCGAGTTGCCGCGAGCAAGGAGCTTCCCGGCCCGGCTAACGCTAAGTACTCCGGCGACAAAAAAGAATTAATCGAGGCGGTTCGTTCCGCTCTTTATGCCAGCAAGATTTGTTCTTATGCTCAAGGGATGAATTTGATTCGCGCAGGTTCAAACGAGTTCAAATGGGATATCAACCTTGGCGAGATGGCGCGCATCTGGAAAGGCGGATGTATTATCCGCGCTCAATTCCTGGACAAGATCAAACAGGCTTACATTCGTCGCGCGGATTTACCGAATCTGTTAGTCGATCCTGACTTTAAGGCCTGGGTCGCGGCCGCTCAGCCAAGCTGGCGCAAAGCGATCACCGTTGCACAAGGCATGGGAGTTCCCTGCCTGGCAATGTCCGCAAGCCTGGCCTATTACGACAGTTATCGTTCGGCAAATATGCCGCAGAATCTGACGCAGGCGCAGAGAGATTTCTTTGGCGCTCACACGTACGAGCGCATCGATAAACCGGAATTAGGATTCATTCATACGGATTGGATAAAGAAAGTAAAGTAGCCGGGAGCGCACGCTTACCGCGTGCCGACGATAGACCAATTCATTATACAAACAAGAAAGCACGCAGTATGTGTGCGTTCTAAAGAGGGAAAAACCATAATGACAACAGAAACCCTTGAAAACCCATTACGTACAGGACTTCGGATGGAGAAAACGGCTGAGCCGTGTGTCGTTGTAATTTTCGGCGCGTCGGGCGATTTGACAAAGCGCAAACTGGTGCCGGCTCTCTATCGGCTTTCGCAGGAGCGATTGGTTCCGGCAGAGTTTGCCATCATCGGCGTCGCTCGGCGCGACATGAGTCACGGGGAATTCCGCAGCGCCATGCGTGACGCCATCGCGGAATTTTCAGAGTCGAAAAAAGTAGACGACGCCGTATGGGATAGTTTTTCCAAAGGTCTCTACTACCTCCCTTCGTCGTTCGATGATCCCGATGGATATAGGAGGCTCGCAGCGCTGCTGGAGCAGGTCGATAAAGAGCGCAACACAGCAGGCAATCGGGTTTTTTATCTATCGGTCGCGCCGGATTCTTTTCCCGTAATCATTCAGCAACTGGGGAACGCTGGTCTTGCGAAACCAAAAGGAAATAGCTGGACTCGGATCATCATCGAAAAGCCGTTCGGTCACGATCTGGAATCGGCCAGGGCTCTGAACAAAGAAGCAAACGCGGTGTTCCGCGAAGACCAGGTCTATCGTATCGATCACTACCTTGGCAAGGAGACGGTTCAAAATCTGTTAGTCTTTCGTTTTGCCAACAGCATATTTGAACCGATCTGGAATCGCCAGCATATCGATCACGTTCAGATAACCAACGCGGAATCGGTAGGCGTCGAAGGTCGCGGCGGTTATTACGAAGGAACAGGCGTGGTTCGCGACATGATTCAAAACCACGTTTTCCAGGTGCTTTCAATTGTGACCATGGAGCCGCCGATCAACTTGAGCGCAAATGCCGTGCGCGATGAAAAGATCAAAGTGATGGAAGCCGTGCGTCCATTTGGTCGTGAAGACGTAAAAGACATTGCAGTTCGCGGTCAGTATGGCCCTGGTTACGTAAACGGCAAAGCAGTTCCGGGTTACAGACAGGAACCAGGCGTTAACCCGGAATCCCCGACAGAGACGTTCGCCGCGCTGAAACTTTACTTTGATAACTGGCGCTGGGCGGACGTACCCTTCTATATTCGATCCGGAAAGCGTATGCCTAAACGCGTGACAGAGATCGGCATCAAGTTCAAACGCGTGCCTCACCGGTTATTCGGAGCGGCAATGACAGAGGCATTGGAAGAGAACGCTTTGATCATTCGCATTCAGCCGGACGAAGGAATCACATTGCGATTCGATTCGAAAGTTCCTGGACAGCAGACGCGCATCCGTTCGGTCAACATGGATTTCCGCTACGGAGCATCGTTCGGCGTGCAACTGGCCGAAGCCTATGAGCGTTTATTGCTCGATTGTATTCTCGGTGATTCCACGCTCTACGCTCGCCGCGATATGGCAGAGCGCGGATGGGAGATCGTGACGCCGATCCTCGAGGAATGGGCGGATACTAAACCCGATTTCCCGAATTACGAAGCAGGCACCTGGGGACCGAAAGCTTCGGATGAGCTTTTGGCAAAAGAAGACCGACGTTGGCGTCGACTGTAGTCGAGCATTAGAATAGGTGATTATGAGCAGCAATCTAGAACGACATCCTGTTAATGTGACGATCGGCAAGGGAATAAACGTTCCCGCGATCGAGGAAGAACTGAAGAGCCTGTGGGTTGAGGAAAAGACTGAGAAGGAAGATGCGGCAATTATGCGCGCGCGAGTGCTGAACCTGCTGGTATATCTGAACGACCAGGAAGAGGCGAACAGTCTGGACGACGTCCTGGCTGAAACAACGACTCATCATCCGGCACGCGCGTTAGTAATGATCGCGGACAGGCAGGCAAAAACTCCAGATCTTCAAGCATGGGTATCTGCAAGATGTATGCTTCGCGGCGCCAGCAAACAGGTGTGCTGCGAGCAGGTAACATTCCAGGTGAAAGGCGATCTGGAGCGAGAATTGCCCAGCGCAATCAATCCGTTGCTGGCACCTGATCTTCCAGTATTTCTCTGGTGGCGAGCAGTGCCTGACCTGGACGATTCGATGTTCCGCCATCTGGTCGATATGTCGGATCGCGTTGTAATCGACAGCGCCGAATGCCAGAACCCACGCCGCGATCTGGTGAAATTAAGCGAAGTTTTCAGAAACCGGCCGGACTGGCTTGCTATCAGCGATTTTAACTGGGCACGATTGACGCCGTGGCGAACGCTGTTTGCCAGTTTCTACGATGTTCCGGATTATCGATCCTATCTGGATAGAATCGATCAGTTAAATATCGAATACGTTCCGCCGGAATGTGGGAGCAATGATATTTCGCCGAAGGCTGTGCTTCTGGCAAGCTGGCTGGCCAGTTGCCTCGGCTGGCAGCTGGATATCGAAGCTTCTGAAAGTGACGGCGATGACAATCTCTTCTCGTTCAAAACAAAATCTGGAACCGTCGCTCTCAGGTTCTCGCCAGCCGAACAGGCATCCAGAATGAAAGGATGGGTTGCAAAGGCAACTTTGGGCGCTGCGAGCGGCAAGGCTTCATTCAGCGTCGAGCGCACTCCGGACGGGAAATGTTTAGCTACCGAAGTTATTGTCGAAGGCGAGAAACAACCCTCGCGTTTAATCGCCTATAGTGATTTAACAGAGGCCCAGCTGTTGAGTGGCGAACTGTCGCTGTTGAATAAAGACCAGATTTACGAAGATGCAGTAAAAATCGCAGGCCAGATCGGCGATGTTGAGCTAACACAAAGGTAGGCGACAAGGTCCAATCGAGTCGAAAGTACGGCTACAGTGTATCAGGGGGGGGTATTAATGATTCTGGCCGGGGACATTGGCGGAACCAAGACTAATCTGGCGCTGTTCGATACCCAGAATGACAAGCTCCATTTAGTTGAGCAGCGAAGCTTCAAGAGCAATGCTTATATGGATCTTGAAGCGATCCTGAAGGAGTTCATCGCCGAGTTCCAGCCGACATTCACGGCAGCTGCCTTTGGAGTTGCGGGCCCGGTTCTTAATGGAAGAGTTGAGGCAACCAATCTTCCCTGGATTATTAACGCAGGATCTCTGGCCAACCTGTTGAAATTGTCAAACGTAGGTTTGATCAACGATCTCGAGGCGAATGCATACGGAATTCCTCTGTTAGGACCAGAGGAATTCATCGTGCTGAATGAAGGCGACAAGACCCGAACAGGAAATGCCGGTTTGATTTCAGCTGGCACAGGACTTGGAACGGCCTGTATGTTCTGGGACGGACAAAAGCATGTGCCTTCGGCGTCCGAAGGCGGCCATCAGGACTTTTCGCCGAACGGTGAGCTGCAGGTTGAATTGTTGCGTTATCTGATGCGGCAGTTCGGACACGTCAGCATCGAGCGCGTAATATCGGGAATAGGTTTTTTGAATATCTATAAATTCCTGAAGGATTACGGGTATGCCGACGAGCCGGAATGGCTGGCGAAAGAAATGACGCAGGGCGATCCGAACGCGGTGATAACGAAGGCCGCGCTGGAGCGCAAATCAGAGTTGTGCATGAAGACTCTGGATCTGTTTGTTTCGGCATACGGCGCGGAGGCGGGCAATCTGGCATTGGTAGTGAAGGCGCTGGGCGGATTATATGTAGGCGGAGGAATCGCGCCCAAGATAATTGATAAGATGAAGGACGGCACCTTCATGGGCGCTTTCACCGACAAGGGCCGGTTGACGGGGCTGATGGCGACGATCCCGGTCAAAGTGATAATGAACGACAAGACCGCGTTGATAGGCGCCGCCAGTTACGCGCAGATGTATTGCTGATATAGCGCATTCGTCCCGATTGCGCGCATTTATTAACGACCACAATTTTGAAAGAAGTTACGGGTCCCACACAGGCGCAATCGAGACGAATGCGCCACATCGGAAAAAGGATTTGATTATGGACGTTCCAAACAATCGAGGACAAATGGAAATCCGCAACGATGCGGCCGATGTCGCAAAACGAGCCGCCGAGATATTTATCGAAGCAGCGCGCGAATCAGCCAACAATGGTCGCTTCAGCGTGGCGTTGTCAGGCGGATCAACACCGAAAGCTCTCTATTCGCTTCTGGCTGCTCCTCCGTACGTCGATCAGGTTCCATGGAATATCGTCCACCTTTTCTGGGGAGACGAACGGTGTGTTCCGCCCGATCATCAGGACAGCAACTATCGAATGACCAAAGAAGCGATGTTGACGAAAGTCCCGTTGGCGGAAAATCAAATTCATCGAATCGAAGCAGAGCTTGAACCGGATGTCGCGGCATCGAAATACAGTCAGGTACTGGAATCATTTTTCGGCGGCGTACCCAGATTCGATCTTGTATTGCTGGGGATGGGTGACGATGGACATACAGCGTCGCTGTTCCCGGGTACGAAGGCATTGCACGATAATGATCATCTGGTAGTTGCGAATTACGTCGAAAAATTCAAAACGCACCGAATTACGCTGACCGCGAAAGTCATCAACAATGCCGCACGGGTAAATTTCTTAATCGTCGGTGATTCGAAAACAAAAGTCCTGAAGGAAGTTCTGGAAGGCAATCGCGAGCCTGACCGTTTGCCATCGCAACTGATTCAACCGACCGATGGAAAGCTGCTGTGGCTGGTGGACCGCGCCGCAGCCGCTAATTTGAGCTTCGCCACTGGTGCGAGCAAATAATTGTTCACAAATGACCGGGGGTGTTTTGGACAACTCTGCGCTGGAAAGTAAACTGGAATCGTTAAAGGCGTTGGGAACTAGCGCAGCTTCAATAGAGCGTTGGCGCGATTTCATCTCGAACGCTCCGGCGGACCAGTTGTTCAGGACCAATGCTTTCGAGCTCGCCGCAAAATGGGGCGTCGATTACAGGCAGGTCCTTACTGACCTGATTCACGCAACAACTATCGGGTTGATGGAGTTGAACTGGGACGTCATTTGTCCAGGTTGCGCTTTCATAAACGAGCACGATCATTTGGAAACTGTAAAGGCTGAACAGACCTGCGGCAATTGTAATGGAACGTTCGAGGTCACATTCGACCATACGGTGGAAGTAACATTTTCAGTTCATCCCGGGATACGGCCGATCGCTCCGCACGAGATTCCGCAATTTAAGACGAATACCGGGAGAGTCGTTACTGGTCTTGATTGCGCGACGCTTCCGGCATTTCGCGAGTTCTTTGACACTCACGTTCTATCGACAACCGAATCGTTGAAGGTCAGCAACGTCGCAATACTTTTTACAGATATCAAAGGGTCTACGCAGTTGTACGAGAAGCTTGGCGATGCCAGAGCCTATCAGGCTGTTCATCGCCATTTCGAAGTTCTATTTAAAAATGTTTCGGAAAACGAAGGGGCGCTGATTAAGACCATCGGTGATGCAGTGATGGCCAGTTTCACTCAACCAATACAGGCTGTTCGAGCTGCGTTAGAGGCGCAACAGAGCTTTGCCGAATTTCGGCCGCTGATGCCCGACGTCGAGGATATGATTTCGGTCAAGATGGGAATTCATCACGGGCCATGTCTGGCGGTGACGCTCAATGACCAGATAGATTTTTTTGGCCGCACGGTCAACATTGCGGCTAGAACACAACAACAAGCAATTGGCGGCGAATTGTTACTGACAGAGGCGACATACAGTGACCCTGCTGTTAACAAGCTTCTGGCAGACAAAGGGATAACTGCAATTGGACTTCAGGCGAAGCTTCGCGGTCTATCAGAGACATTTGTGCTTTATAAAATTGAAGGCGCTGATACCAAGGGCATGATTTTTGCGACTTCATAGTCGCTCAATCAATAGAAATACTTCATCGTGACGGAGGAGGTATGGCACAACGAATTGTAGTTGGCAGCGACCACGCTGGTTTGCCAGCCAAAGAAGATGCCAAAAAACTGCTGACCGAACTTGGCTACGAGGTCGAAGACAAAGGAACTCTCACAGCCGAGTCGGTCGATTATCCCGATTATGCTGAAGCGGTCGGCCACGCTGTAATTCACGGAGAGGCCGATCTGGGACTCCTCTTCTGTGGATCAGGCATCGGCATCTCCATGGCCGCCAATAAAGTACCCGGCGTGCGAGCCGCTCTTGTATGGAATGAAGAGACTGCGCGACTGGCGCGCGAACACAACAACGCCAATGTCATGTGTATGGGAGCGCGTACAACGCCAGAGACAGAGTGGCATACCATCATCAAAGGTTTTTTGGCCGGCAAATATCTGGGGGGTCGCCATCAACAGAGAATAGACAAAATGGCGAAGATGGATGCAGAGAATCACGGTGAATAGATCATGTAGCGCAGGCTTCCAGCCTGCGCCGCAGGGCAGACGCTCAAGTTAACCGCAGCTTGAAGATATACCAAGGGCGCAGACAAGATGTCTACGCTACATCGGTTGACAAAATCGGTCCGTCGTTTTTTAATGAAATCCTCGCGAACATCTCGGGGTTGTGAATCTAAGTAGTTATTAAATCAGTTGTTTTGGGGTTTTGACAAAGCGACTCCTCCTCTGTTCGTAAAGGATAACTTGGAACCTTCGTTTGAGACGCGAAATCAGGAAGTTTGACAGCGAGCAAAACATAAGATGCCACAAGAGACCACCAATCATACTGCTGTTCTCAATGCCGTTCGCAGCATCAATGCTATTTCCGGAATACTGGCGATGCACGATGGCCATTTCGAGTACGAAATCGATCTGGAAGTGACGGTTTACGGTAGAAACTATAACGGTAAAAAAGTCGGACCATATATCAAACTGCTGACTTATGCCCCGGGCGAAGAGATCATCCATGAAGGCGATTGGGGCGGCAATACTTTCTATTTCGTTGCGCAGGGTCAGCCGGAAGTTTTCATTAACACTCCAAATGGCACAATGAAAGTAGCGGAACTGCCAAATGGAACACAGTTCGGCGAAATGTCTGTTCTGGCAGGCGTGCCAAGATCAGCTACAGTCAAGTCTCCAGCCGGCGCTTCGGTACAGATATTGGAAGTTCAACGCCCGGCGCTTCGACTCCTGCGCAAACTGCATGATTTCGGAGAAGCTCTCGACCGAACATATCGCAATCATGGTCGCGCCTCGGCTATTCAGGATTTGGCGGCAACGAAACAATTGACCCCTGAGGCAATTAAACAGATCGAGGCCGTTTCGGAATTTCGTGTCTATTCAAAAAATCACATCCTGTTCCGAATGGGCGATCCGATTACAAAAATATATATTCTGAAATCCGGATGGATTCGCCTTTCTGCTTCTGCAGAAGCTACGGCGCACAATTACGAAGAGTCCAGAAATTGGAGATTGGCTGCCAACGAAACATATATGGGACCGTCGCACTGTTTCGGCCTGGAAGGCGCCACAAGAAACAGTCAATGGCCGCAAACGGGCGTGCTGCTTGGCAGAACAGAAATTCTGGAAATATCTTTGTCAAAGCTGAGGCAGAACCCGGAGCTTCGCGAATTACTTGGCGTTACTCTCGCTCCAATTGCAATCAGCCCTGAAGCCGCAACGAAGCGATTGCCTTTGCCCATTGTCAGTTCACAGGACGAATTGATCGACACCGGTTGGGTCGACGGCACAAATCTCATGCTGATGGACATGAAATTGTGCGTCAGATGCGGCAATTGTTCGATGGCATGTCATAAAACCCATGGAAGGTCCAGACTGTTGCGACGCGGCATACATGTTCTGCGGCCTTACAAACCGAAAATCGGTTCCGGATTTCAAAGCCTGCTGTCACCTTCGGTCTGCATGCATTGTCAGGATCCGGAATGTTTGACAGGTTGTCCGACAGGAGCAATCTCCCGCGGATTCGGCGGTCAGGTAGAAATCACACATGCTACGTGTATTGGTTGCGGCGATTGCGCTACGCAGTGTCCGTACAACGCAATATCGATGATGCCGCGCAAACAGAAGGACGACGGACTGCACCTGAATATTTTTCAGGATTTATTGAGGCTGACTCCCGATCCGTTGCCGCCGCCGGTTGAAGTCAGCGACGATCTGGTCGCCAATAAATGCAATCTTTGCCAGGGCACAAAGCTGAATCCTCCGGGGGCTAAGACTAAGGCATATAGTTGCGAGCAAAATTGTCCAACGGGCGCGCTCTATCGAGTTGATCCTCGCACATATTTTGGTGAGATTCGACAGATCGAAGGCACGATTTTCAAGGACACGACCGCAACTGGCGCAAAGCGAACTTCGCACAAAGACTTCGGCAAACGGTTGATGCATCTGCTGGGACTGAGCGGCACGTTGATTCTCACGGCGCTCACCATTCTTGGAATGATGCGATATGGATTGTCGACGCCGTTGATTGGAACGTGGCTGGATATTCGATGGATTACGGGGCTGGTGGGTTTAGCGGGAATCGTCGGCGTGATGATCTATCCACTCAGGCGAAAAATATATAACCGAAAAGCCGGGCCGCTGCGTTACTGGATGCTGGCGCACAGTTATCTGGGTGTGATGGCCGGTGTCGTTCTGCTGCTTCACGGCGGATCGCAATCGGGTGGTGCATTGACAACTGCGCTGATGATTGCGTTCGATCTGGTAATCCTGACGGGATTATTTGGAATTCTCTGTTATCAAATCGCTCCGAGAATGTTAGCAAAGATCGAGGGTCAACCGCTGCTGATCGAAGATTTGACCGCTCGACGCGAAGAACTGGCCGACGAGATCGGAACGATCAGTGCCGCCGCTTCACCGCAAACTCAGGAGACGATAAAGAGACGCGTTCTTCCGCGATTTCTTTCCATCGGTTATCTGATGCGGCAGTATCTGCGAAAAGAGACGCTGGACCAGATGACTAGCGCGGCGCGGAACGATTTCCAATCGATTGCGAATACGTTGCCAGAAAGTGATCGAATGCCTTTCCTTCGCAGCGTAGAGGCTGCGTCAACATTGCGACGAATCGACGCGTTGGTTTATTTGCATCAGACGTTGAAGTTGTGGCTGGCGCCGCACGTGCTGGTCACTTCGTTGATGCTGGCGTTGCTGGCCGTGCACGTTGTTCAGGTTGTCTATTTCGCAGCGCGATAGTGAATCGGAGATTGAAGATCGGAAATTATGGCGACTAATAAATACATAATAACCCGTTTGGATCTGAGCACTGACCCGATCGCCATCGAGAGCGAGGGCCTGACGATTGGACGATTGGTCGGTAACGATCTGGTGTTGAATCATCCGACTGTTTCCAGGACTCAGGCTGGTATTAAGAAAGTTGATAATCTTTTCTACATCTTCAATCTTTCGTCAAACGGTACGCTGCTGAATGGCAGCCTGGTCGAGACAACACCGATAGCCGACGGTGACGTTATTCAAATCGGTCCATTCTTCCTGCGTCCGACATATAAAGAAGATGGTCTGGCAATCGAAGTCGAAATGACCATCAAACCATTGCCGATCGAAGCAGGTGCTGAGACTTCGACGGGCGCGCCGGAAGACGCGGGCAAGACGGTTAAGCTGAATGCCGCGTTGCTGGCGCAGCTTGAAAGCCAGGCGCGACCTGGAGGAACGAGGAAATTACCCGGAACAGGAGCGTTGACTGGAATGCTTTCGGGCGTTGACCAGGAAGCGCTGAAAGTTTTCTGGGATAAACGAAAACGCGAAGCCGGAAAATTGGCCGAAGAATCGCCCCTGAAACCGAAGAGCGGCAAGCGCGTAGGAAAAGCTCAATTCAACTGGCGACCGACGCGCGATTTGCAACGGCCATGGCCGCGCGGAGTCTTTTTCTGGAGCACCGGCATCGTCGCGTTCTTTGCGCTGGCTTCGTTGTTTGCGTTCAAAGATGCGTATTCACCTGGAGCGCTGTCGACTGCGCACGCGGCTACCAAGCTTTCCATGACTCCCGCGATTGCAAAGCAGGCTAATTCGGCCGCCTGTTCGACCTGTCATTCTGTTACCGGATCGATGGCCAGCAACTGCGCCTCGTGTCATAACACGGAAGCATTTCATTCAGACGTTTCGAAGAAGCACATGGCCGCGGGGTTGACGTGTACTGACTGTCACGATGAGCATAAAGGACGCGGGTTCAGCCCATCTGCAGTTGCCAATGACAGGTGCACTTCGTGTCATCGCGACGGTGCAGTTTCAAATGGCAAGATTCTGCATACGCCTCACGGCGGTACCCTTGGTTATCCCGTTGCGAATGGAAATTGGACGTGGACAGGAGTAACGCAGTCTCAATGGGTGAACAAAAAGCTGTCCGGCAAAGCGTCCGACTTCAGCCCCAAAGATCAATTTCACTTGATTCACATCGCGGGCAATGCTGACCAGCGGGGTCAAACAAAGTGTGGCGATTGCCACACTGCGGGATTCGATCCAAGCAACATAAAGACAGGCGTGCAGGATTCATGCGCGCAGTGTCATACCGTGAATTATAAAGTAAGCAGCTCAAACAGCGCTGTCGCGGGATGTATTGGTTGTCACGCACAACACGGCGAGCAGAAGGAATTCAAAGCATCGACTAGACAGGATGTTGCTACGCAAACCAATGCGGAGCCGCCTTCTCCGCCAAAGTGATGGACGAGGTTCCGCGGCTTTGCCGCCCTGATGTGCACTGAGTCTATGACTCAGGGGAAATGATTGATTAGTATTTTGCGGCTAAGCCGCTCACTGGCGGCATAGCCGCTAAAGCAAAATCGTTTTGCAGAAGCAGGAAACTTGCGCTCTTTTTGAAACACTATGAAGCGTTCACAGTTCGTATTCATTATAGTTCTTCTGGTAGCTTTGCTGGCGATCGGCATGGCCGTTCACACGAGCTTTACCTTTGGCGGAGTGCCGTGGTTTGGGTGGATCGGATTCGTGCTGCTGGCCAATTTCATGGCGGTCGGACTAGTCTTCTATGACACCGGTCGTCGGAAGTCCAGGGTATTCACTGCGCTGAAATCAGCCAAGGCGCCGGAAAAAGTCGCTGAGGCAAAAGCTGCTGCGCAACCGTCGGCTCTTGATCCGGACGGACCTCCGTATCCTCATCCAGTGATCAACGCGCAGACATGTATCGGTTGCCACGCGTGTGTTGAAGCGTGCCCGCATGATGTGCTGGCTATCGTGAACGGTATTTCCACCACCGTGGCTCTGGATCAATGTATGGAGGATACAAGTTGTCAGGTCGAATGCCCGACCAGTCCGAAATCCTGCATCGTTGTTAATACGACGAAGCCAATTCCTGAACGCAAAGTTCCCAGCCGCGATCAGAAATTCATGACCAATGTTCCCGGCGTTTATCTGATCGGTGATGTGAGCGGAGTGCCCCTGATTAAGAACGCGATTAACGAGGGCGGCGGAGTTATAGACTACATTGTCGAAGATCTCAGGGCCGAGGGGGCGAACCCAAACGCTGATTACGATGTAGCTATTGTCGGAATAGGACCAGCAGGATTGTCAGCAACGGCAATCGCCAAACAGAGAGGTTTAAAATATGTGGCGATTGAGCAGGACCAGGTCGTTGCGACAATTCAGGCTTACCCTGCAGGTAAGTATGTATTCTTCAAACCTGATACGGTCGAGACAATGGGTGGTATTGCTCTGCCTGGACCGGGCGGCGTCAAAGAAAACATGATCCAGGCTTGGATGGACACGATTATGTCCCACGATCTGAAAATCAATGAATTCGAAAGCTGCAAAGGCGTCAAGAAAGAAGGGGACGTTTGGGTCGTGTCAACAGTTGCCGACAAAACCAAAGATAAGAATCAATATAAAGTCCGCCGCGTAATCCTGGCCATTGGCAATCGCGGCACTCCGATGAAGTTGAGAGTTCCAGGCGAAGATATAAGAATCACCGTGACGCCGACCGAGCCCGTGCTTCCTTCGTTCTGCAACAAGTGCGGAGGAAAACGTAAACCCGACACCGATCTCTGTGAAAAATGCGGCGCACAGTTAAAAGCTCGTATTCGGGCTCCATACGAGGATGACAAGGTCAAATTTAAGCTGAGCGATCCTAACGATTACAAAGGCAAACACTGTATTGTCGTTGGCGCGGGCAACTCGGCGATTGAGGCTGCGGTTGACTTGGCCGCGTTTCGCTCTGCCGATGGCACGAAGATCACAGGATGGCGTGACAATACCGTTACGTTAATTATTCGAAGCGACTTCAAAGGCGATCTAAAACTAGGCAACAAGATGCTCTGTTACGAATGTATCGACGAAGGAAAGATCAAGGTCTATTTCCGCTCGACGATCAAAGAGATTACTCCAGGTGAAGTCACGTTGATGGATGCACGTGAACGCGATCCAAAGACGGCGAAGGAAAAAGCGCGGATCAAGAATGATTATGTCTTCGCATTAATCGGCGGCGACAAACCGACAAAGTTCCTGGAAGGTATCGGGATAAAGATTGGATGAAGAGCAAAGGACGCGGATTTAACGGATCGGGACGGATTTTCGCGGATTCAGATCCGTTTTAATCCGTCGCAACCGCTAAATCCGCGTTCTTTGCTCTTCTGCCTTCATAAGTAGCGGCCTTATTTGCTCTGCTCGGTCAGAATTCCTTCTTCATAAGCGTTGATTAACCGCTCCAGCAACTTGATATTTTCTCTAACCAAATCGCCCTCTTCAGTGTTCGAGATAAGTCGCGGCCGCGGGTAAGATCGTATCGGTGTGACCTTTGGGACAATGTCGGCGCCTGATGTTATCGCTTCAGTAATCGATTCGAAGTGATGGTGTTCTGCTAAATCGACCCGGTCCGGAGCGAGCACCAGCGTATAACCGCGGTCACCATAAGCTTCTGAAAAGGCTCCGTCGATAGTTATTGCATTGCCGCCGCGTTTCAGCGGTTCTTCGCCTTTATCGACTCGCACGGGAACGTGACCGTTTACGATCAGACCGTCCTGTTCGACACCGAATTCCGCGCAGATCCTGTTGCAGAAATTCGCATCGTGAATCAGTTTGAAGTAAGGATTCTTTGTTTCGACCTGAGTCTGTTTGTCTTCGACAAAGTAAGTCTCGAATGTGGCCATTCGATCTTTACCGAATAACGGCGACGTCGGACCCGTCCACAAATACCAGAGCCAGTCTTTGTCTTCTTCCGCGGCCTCACGCCCCTTTCGGAAAGCGCGTCTGACAATCAGCTCCAGGGCATCGAACATCGCTCTGCCTTTGCGTTCAACGCCGTCGATTGAAAGCGGCAGATCATTTCCATCTGCGTCGACTGGCACGCAGCCATGGAATATCACAGCCTGATCGCGCCGCAGCCACATTGTCCCGTGTTTGACGACAAATGACATCTGCTCCCACAAACGCTCGCTTGAAAGAAACGATTCCTTCAAACGATCCATACATGCTTTTTCTTCAACGGAAAGCGCATAAGGATCATCCGGGTTAAGAGTCGGCAGGTATTTGTCGCGAAGAGGATAGACCTTGCCGTCGATTTCGACGGTACCTTCTTTGAGATCTATACGATGAAGCAGATTTCGATGCTCCATCTGCCAATCCGGATGACGACGACTGGCTTGTCCTTCCAGTTTGAACTGGATAATCGAAATGGCCTTTTGCATTCGCGCCATTATCAAATCGTCGCGAAGACCAACACCTTTGGTTTTGAAAAGGTCCGCCGGATCGTCGCCGTAAACGGTGCGCGCCAGCTTTTCCAGCGGAGCAGCGATTACACCGAACCCTTCCTCAAGCTGTGACAGTCGTCGATATCGCAGAGAAATCCGCATCACTGTTGCGATCAGAGCTTCCTGACCGAGGCAGGCGCCCATCCACTCGGCATCGTGATTTCCCCAGGTGAATGAGACTTTCGGTTGCTGCATCAGGTACCCGATTACTCTGTCGACTCTTGGTCCGCGATCACCCAGGTCCCCAGCAACAATCGTTTCAAAGACTGAGAGATTGCGAACAAGACGCGACGCCGCGCGGACTATCCACAGGTCGTTGTCGTGAACGGTCAGAGCGTCGATCATCAGGTTGACGTAATCAGGACCTCGACCTTTGCTGTCTTCGACCAGCAGCTCTTGAAACAATTCTCTGCATTCAATCGGAAACAAACCGGTGACGTAATCGTGGCGGTAACTTCGGGCAAGCGACCTGACAATTTCGAATTGCAGACGCAGAGTTCGCCTTACCCATTCGCGACGGCGATCAGGATCAACGAGACTCGGTTTCAAATAATCAATCGTTTCGCGCGGATAATAGAGCACCGCAAGAAACAAACGCAGCTCATCGGCAGACAGTCTTTCGCCAAGCAGAAATTCGACCAGCGGTCTCAGGCTACCAGAGGCATTATTGATAATGTGCCGGAGCTTTTTGTATTCACCGTGAACGTCGCTGACAATGTGAACAACGCGCTTTGGCAGTGACAGCAACGCCTTTAATGCCGAGCTCTCTGCCAATGCAGTCTCAATTCTTGGATAAAGTCTGGATAATGCCTGGAGTTGTGACATCTCGGCGGGATCGGCGAAGATTGACATCGAAACCTCCTCTGCAAAACATACAATCGGCTCGCAGCCTGTTACACCCCTAGCTTCGCCATTCGTCTATTAGCGAAGCGATCAATCCTGTCCAGCCGGTCTGGTGTGAAGCACCAAGTCCCATGCCGGTATCGCCATGAAAATACTCATAGAAGAGTATCAGATCGCGCCAATGCGGGTCGTTCTGAAATTTCTGATAGTTATCGTGAACCGGTCGTTTACCTTCGCTGTTGCGCGTGAAGATGCTGATCATTCGATTGGCAAAACCCTTTGCCATTTCGTCAAGAGTTACGGCAGGCTCTCCTTCAACCGGACTGTTTATTTCCAGCAGGTGACCGTACGCCCTGCCAAGTTTACGCAAAGATTCAATCATCATGAAGCTGGTCGGAAACCACAAGGGGCCGCGCCAGTTTGAGTTGCCGCCCTTCAACATCTCTTTTGATTCGGCCGGTTCATAACCAACTTTGTTTCCGGCAAATTCAAAAGGATGCTGTTCGTGGAATTTCGAAAGACTTCGCAAGCCATAGTCAGAGCGAAATTCCGCCGGATCCCAGATTCTCTCCAGCAATAGTTTCATTTGCTTTTCATCGACTATTGCCAGAATATGGACTTTCTTTCCGTCGCGCTCAATCGTTGTAACGCATCGCTGAACGATATCCTGTCGGTTCTTCAAAAACCAGTTGAGATTTGAGGTGAATTCCGGGAACGGTTTGATCCAATCTTCTTCGAGTCTTTCCACTGCGTAGAGCGGCACCAATCCCACTAAAGAACGAACCCGGAACTTGTGAAACGTTCCGTCAGCGTAACGAAGCACATCGTAAAAAAACCGGTCCTTTTCATCCCAAAGCTGGTAATCGCGATTGCCCATGTGCTTCATTGCGGCGCCTACATAGACGTAATGCTCGAAGAATTTCGTTGCCAGTCCTTCGTATGCCTTGTTTTCCCTGGCGAGCTCAAGGGCAATGCGCATCAGGTTCAGGCAGAACATTCCCATCCAGCCTGTCGCATCGGACTGTTCGAGTCTTGCGCCGTTTGGAAGCTCGTGACTGCGATCGAGAACCGTAATGTTGTCCAGTCCCAGGAAGCCACCTTCGAAGACGTTGTTTCCCTCACTGTCTACTTTGTTGATCCACCATGCAAAATTGATCAGGAGTTTGTGAAAACACTTTTCAAGGAAGATGCGATCAGCTTTGCCGGTCTGGATGCGGTCCATGTTGTAGACGCGCCAGACTGCCCAAGCCTGCACTGGAGGATTTAAATCTGAGAATTCCCATTCATAGGCCGGTATCTGCCCGTTGGGATGCTGAAACTGTTCGAACATCAACAGCCACAATTGCTCTTTGGCGAACGCCGGATCGATTCGCGCAAGAGGAACCGTGTGGAAAGCGAGGTCCCACGCCGCGAACCAGGGGTATTCCCATTTGTCCGGCATCGAAAGAACACGCATCGAGTTCAAATGCAGCCAGCGATAATTGCGTACGTGTCGACGCGATTCGGGCGGAGGCCAATTCGGATTATCGCCGTCCAGCCACACGTTCACGTCGTAAAGATAGATCTGTTTGCTCCACAGCATTCCGGCGAATGCCTGACGCTGAATTCGCTTTTCATCGTCCGAAGCTTTCGGGGGATGAATCGAATCGTAAAACTCGTCGGCTTCCTTGAGACGGGTTCCGATAATTGTATCGACGTCGCTGAGTGGCGCACGAAGAGCCTTATCCGATAAACGCAACTTGATCACGACGGAGCCGCGAGCAGGAACATTCAAATCGGCGTAATGAAAGCAGGCCTTCGTTCCTATCTGCTCAGGGTTTACGCAATCTTCACCATCGATGACGTACCGGTGAAAAGCATCTTTCACGTACCGGCTGCGACTCTGCGCGCCAGGCCCCCAAACGCGAGGGCCGTTTGTTTCATTGTCGGTAAACAAGACCTCGGCATTCGCATCGCCGTATAAATATCTTTTACCGAGCGAATAATCGAAAGGCAGGTTCGGTATAGGATCAGCAGTGGCATCCGACGCTTCAAGACTTTTGAATTTGGGTCCGGCTGAACCGACCTTTATGTTCGGCTCTCGCTTTGCCTCTGGCCACCACGCCCAGGTATTGCGAAACCACAGTTGAGGCAAAACGTGAATCGGCGCATCTTCGGGACCGCGATTGCATACTTCTATTCGAATACAAATATCTTCAGCATCGGCTTTCGCGTATTCGACAAAGATATCGAAATAACGATCGTCATCAAAAATTCCCGTATCTAATAATTCGTATTCTGAGCCTTTGCCCTGTCGCTGACGATTCTCTTCGATCAATTTAACGTATGGGAATTCGGCCTGAGGATATTTATAGAGATACTTCATGTAAGAGTGAGTGGGGGTTGAGTCCAGGTAGAAGTAATATTCTTTTACGTCCTCGCCGTGATTGGCCTCGCTTGGGACCAGTCCGTACAATCTCTCTTTCAATATCGGATCGCGGCCATTCCAGAACGCCAGCGCGAAAACAAGAAGCTGATACCGGTCACAGATTCCGGCCAGGCCGTCTTCGCCCCAGCGATAAGCCTTTGAACGAGCGAGATCGTGCGGGAAATAATCCCAGGCCGTTCCATATTCGCTATAGTCTTCTCGAACGGTTCCCCACGCACGCTCTGAAACGTAAGGCCCCCATTTGCGCCAGGGTGGTATTGGGGATGTAAACGGTTCTTGCAGTCGCTCCTGTTCTTTAGTCGGCATGAAAAAAGTCACTCCGGATCAAAAGCCAAAAATATTTAGAGATCGAAAATCAAGTTTGAAAACGACGGGCTCAAGCGGTGCAACCTCGAAACGCATTAACGAATGGCAGAAATGAGGCTTACCGCCAAATGATCAAATCCAAGTTACAAGACAGGAAATAAATGTCTCACAAATGGAGCGACGGCAGGTCTGAAAAGTTACTACAATAGAGCCCGAAGGGCTCGCAGCTAATAGCCGGTGGTGGCATCGCCACCGGAAAATGCCAGTTTGCGCTTCGACCCTGAAAGGTTCGTACCTGCGTTGATGCGCGACCCCTTCAGGGTCGGAGTTTCTGGCTTATGTTCCGTGGGTGTCGCCTCGCTCTACCCACGGCTATTAACTTTAACCACTTCGTGGTTATTGGCCGTATCTTTCAGACACGCTTCTAAACCTTATAGTTCTCTAAATCATCAATGATAGAGTCGTCGCTAAGCCTGCTTATCAATACGCTTAATAACTTTGCTCGGATCGCCGACTGGCTGTTGCGACTCTGTCTCTTGTCGGCCGAACTTGTCGGAAACAGCGTCAGGTTCAATATCGGAATCCGATTCCAAATTCAGATAGTTGAGCTTTTTCTCATCATTTGCGGCGGCCGGCCTTTTTCGCGTCACCCTGCGAATAAGCAGCGTTCCTAATGCGCAAATCAGAACAAAGACAAGAAACAAATTTATCGTTTGGTTCAATCCAAACGTCGGATCAGCCGAAAGCAACGTGTAGATGAAAAAGAAAAAGAGAGCAACCGCAAGGATAAAGAACATCTCTATATTCTTCATCTAACGCTCCCTCTTACAGCCGGATAATAGACATTGCCCCTGACTCGCATGGATCGCTTTATCGCCACAAGCAAGTCAGGGACATTATCTCGAACGCTACTTTTGCTGCTGCTCCAACAGTTCTTCCCACTCTGTGTGGATTGGACCCTGTCCGGGTTTGTCGATGCGTTCGTATGTATGCGAGCCGAAGAAATCTCGCTGCGCCTGCGTCAGGTTCAGCGGAAGATTCGCGGTTCGATACATATCGAAATAATTCAAGCTGCTGGCCATCGCCAGAACCGGCACGCCGCATTGCATCGCACTGGTCACGGCCATTCGCCAGTTCGGCTGCGCTTCTTCTACCCATGCCTTGAAATCGGGATCAAGAAGCAGGTTCGGCAAATCGGCTCGACGTTGATAAGCCTGCTTGATCTTGTCCAGGAACTGCGCCCTGATAATGCAGCCGCCTTTCCAGATGCGGGAAACTTCGCCAAGGTTAATGTTCCAGTTCCAGTTTTCAGATCCTTTGCGAATCAGATTCATTCCCTGCGCATAAGAGCAGATCTTTGACGCATAGAGGGCATCGTGGATCGCATTGATCATCGCTTTTTTGTCGCCGGTGAATTTCGAACGGTCGGGCCCCTTGATCTGTTTGTTGGCTTCAACGCGCTCGTCCTTGCGTGAGGAAAGAGTTCGAGCATCAACCGATGCGTTTATCGTCGGAACGACGATGCCCAGATCCAGTGCGATTTCGCTGGTCCATTTGCCAGTTCCCTTTTGGCCAGCCTTATCGAGAACCAGATCGACCAGCGGTTTCTTAGTTTCAGGATCCTTCACGCGCAGAATCTGTCCGGTGATTTCAATCAGGAAGGACTGTAATGTTCCTTGATTCCATTCGTCAAAGATGTCGGCCATCTCTTCAGCTTCAAGACCGAGCACATTGCGCATCATGTCGTAGGCTTCGGCTATCAACTGCATGTCGCCATACTCGATGCCGTTATGAACCATCTTCACAAAATGGCCGGCGCCGTCGGGACCAATGTAGGTCACGCAAGGACCGTCGTCGACTTTGGCCGCGATAGCTTCCCATATCGGGCGAATCTGTTCGTAAGCTGCCTTGTCGCCACCGGGCATCAAACTTGGTCCCCACAACGCGCCTTTTTCACCACCCGAAACTCCAGAGCCGATAAAATTCAATCCTTCGGCCTTCAATGCTTTTTCGCGTCGCTGAGTGTCGGCGAAATATGAATTGCCGCCGTCGATGATGATGTCGCCTTTTTCCAGGTAAGGCTTTACCTGCTCGATCGTCCAATCAACTGGATCGCCTGCTTTCACCAGCAGGATCATTTTCCTCGGACGTTCAAGCGATTTGACAAAATCCTCCGGCGATTTTGTGCCGATCACTTGTTTGCCGGCGGCGCGCGCTACAAAATCGTCTACTTTTTTCGGATCACGATTGAACACTGCTATCGGGTAGCCGTTGCGCTCGATGTTCATCGCCAGATTCTCACCCATTACGGCAAGGCCGATCATACCTATCTTGGCTGTCTTTGTGACTTTCTCGGGTGTTGACATTACTTCCTCCTCTAAAAACGAAATGCGAAATCTTGAAGATTAACCGACGGGCGACATAACGACCTTTGCCGCTGGATGGCTAAAGGTCTAACTTTCCCAGTGGCCTATTCTACCCTCGAATCGCTAGAATCTACGAATCAGACCGGGACGCAAAAGATAATCGCTAGTCCCCGCACATAAATCGAGAAACGAGAGTCTTTCCAGCAGTTTCCTGAGCCGAATAATAACCCAATAAACGGGCCAATAACAAGCAGGGATTTCGGGTTTAACACTGGCGCAGATCCTACGAAGGAAGTTCAAATTTGGCCTATTTCAGCGGCAAATACTCGACTACGTTTGTCATCATGCTCGGCTCGTAAACTTTCGCCATTAGCTCCAGATCCTCAACGCACTGCCCTATAATCATCTCTTGTTGATGTATATATATATTACTCCGGAGAATTCCCTGTCTTTTTTCTGTCGTTTGTTGGCTTCGGCCAGAAGGTCCCGATCTTCCGTAAAGAGGCTGCGCTGCAAAGCGGTCGCTTTGTCCAAAAGTTTTGAATCTATTAATGTTGTTGTGTGATCCTCCTGAGCGGTCAGAACATCAACTCCGCGGAGTCTCAGTCCCATCATAATGGCATACGGAACATGGACATCCATGTACAACTTGATTGCCATCAGAGCCGCCCGAGCTCGCGCAGATGCCTTCTTCCAGGCGTGTCTTTGGCTTGTTCAGCCAGCGCCCTCACTTCTTTAACCTGTTCGGCGATTGCGGCATCTATCTCTGCCTGGTGATCATAATAGTAGGCGAGTGCCGAATAGATTTGAGCCATCGAAAGGTGAGGATGCTGGAAATGAATTTCTTCAGGGCTCCACCCCTGGGCGGTCTTATCCAAGGCAACTTCGATGACTTTCGTATTGGCGCCAGCAATCCAGGCAACACCGCGCTCATCCAATTCGATATGGGTTTCTAAAACAGCAGCCATATTCGCTACCTTCTGTATCTGAAGCTCTACGCTTCTATTATCTACATTATAAATGAAATTGTGTTCATCAGAAATCGCTATTGTGGTTCTTGAGCTCAGATCCAACAAAGACAGGCTCAGGAATGAGGTTTACGCCAAATTTGTCTTTTACGTCGGAAATTATTCGAGTTGCCAGTTCGCTAATTTCTCGTGCTGTTGCTCCATTGCGATTAATTATCGCCAAGGCATGCTTTGATGAAAGTCCGGCATTTCCAAACACGTAACCACGAGGAAAACCTGACTGTTCGATCAGCCAGGCGGCCGATAGCTTTATCTTACCGTCAGCGGCGGCAAAAAATGGCATATCAGCACCCTGCGGCGCGCGGCGGCGGGCTCTGGTTTTTATCTGTTCGAACTCTTCGTTCGTTACGACAGGATTCACAAAGAATGATCCTACACTGCGCGAATCAATATCCGCTGGGTCGAGGACCATTGCTTTGCGACGGCGTATTGTGAGTACTGCTTCGCGAACATCGATCAGGGACGGTTCACTCTTGCCGGCGCTGGAAAGATAACGTTGCAGTTCAGCGTATCTGATTGCGGGAGCTCCATTCGGTCTGAGCCGATATGTGACGCGGGTAATAATAAATCGATCGCGGTCTCCGATTTTAAATCGACTGGTCCTGTAACCGAATTCACAATCTGAAGCCTCGATTTCAACAATCTGTCCGCTTCCAGTGTCAAGCGCCGTCACCGAAACAATCGTCTCGCTGACCTCCTGGCCGTACGCACCTACGTTCTGAATAGGAGTAGCTCCGATGCGGCCGGGAATTCCTGACAAACATTCGAGACCTGCCCAGTTTTTCTCGACGCAAGCTTTTACAAACGCATCCCATTCCTCGCCAGCGCCGGCGGTTATCGTGACCGTGTCAACGGTTTGATTGATCCGGATACCGCGAATATCAATTTGAATAATCAGTCCCGGGAAACCGGAATCGGCAATCAAAACATTACTGCCGCCACCAAGTACGAAGAATGGCAAGTCGCGTGATTTCGCCCAGCTAACGGCCGAAGCCAGAGATTCGGCCGTTGCAGCTCTGATAAAGTATCGGGCAGGACCGCCAATTTGCAAAGTTGTGAACTGGGATAAGGGAACGTTTTCCTGTATCAGGTGATCAATCTCAATCCGATGTTCTTGCAATTCAATTCTCACGTTTGAACAGGGCCCAGTGATTATTGGAAGTAGTCTCGCGGTCTACGCCCTCATAACGGTTGTTGAGAAGACGATCGTCAAGAATGTGTCCCTGCAGCCAGATGCTGCCGCGCATAGTCAGTCCGATCTGCGGAGCTTCGTTCAAATCCGTCAAATTGATCAGAACTTCGAGATTCATCAAGCCGACATCGACGTCCGCAATCACAATATCGCCGCCGGATAAGGGATTTCTGACAATCCGATAATCGACGATCGGTCCGCAAATCGAATAGTCATTTTCAGTGCCACGGCTGGTCATTATCAGGCGTGGCTCTTTCTGTCGCCGCAGGATTCTGCAGTAGTATGCGAGCCCTGCAAGAGAGACATTCAAGCTATTTTTCTTAAAAACCTGGGCGTCAACTTCGGTCAAATTCTGGAGACCAAAATTGACGTGCGAGCTCGTACCGTAAAGTTGTCCTGACAGATACGCTCCGCCCTCTTCATCAACTTCAGTCAATTCCCAAGGCGAAACCCCGTAGAGCCTGGTGCTTCGATAGCCAGGTCGGCAATCGGCGCAAAAGATACCCTGCTTCGTTTCGTGCATAACCGCCCAAACTTCCAGACCTTCACCCAGGCGAAGACATCGGCCATGAATAAATGCTCCGCGACGGTAGATACTGCTGCGCGAGCCAGTCGTATCAACATACTCTACCAATTGATCGAGAGCTGCCGAGTTCGGCAGTGAAAGTCCAATGGCTTCAAAACACTCGCCCATAGACTAAAAAACCTGAGTGATAGAATTGCCTTAATGACTGAATTAGTGGACCTGACTATTCTTTTTTCGGCGTATCAGCTAATTCGGCTTCCAGCTTGTATTCCTTGCCATCGCGAACGATCGTCAACGACACTTTCGCTCCTGGCGGTTTCGCCGCGATTGCGCGATTGAACTGACCGGTTGAAACAATATCGACGTCGTTCAGCTTGACTATGAAATCATCCTTTCGAAGCAGCGCTTTTGAACCAGGCGTTCCATAAAGGACTTTCTCGACCAGGATTCCTTTTCGCTCTGAAGCCAATCCCTTCATTCGCCGCTGAAGAGGCGTGGTATCGGACGTCTCTATTCCCAGATAGCCACGGGAAACTCTGCCATGTTCGATCAACTGCGACGTTATATCTTTCATTATGTTGATCGGAATGGCAAAACCGATCCCGCTGTACAACCCTGATTCTGACAGAATGATCGTATTCATTCCGATGATTTCACCGCGAGCGTTAACCAGTGGACCGCCGGAATTCCCAGGATTGATCGCGGCATCGGTCTGAAGAAAATCATCGTAATCGCCTTCGATTCCCGTCCTGCCTTTTGCGCTGATGATTCCGAGAGTGACTGTATGATCGAGACCGAGCGGACTGCCAATCGCTATAACCCATTCACCAACACGAACCTTGTCACTGTCGCCAAGTACCGCGGGCTGCAGAGGAGTATCGCCGGGATTTATCTGCAAAACCGCGATGTCGGTCGCTTCGTCGTAGCCCTTAACGTCGGCTCGCTGACTGCGCCCGTCGGGCAGGATAACCTGAATTTGTTCCGCGAGTGTCGGTTTATTGTCGGCTTTACCACGATCTTTTTTGTCTTCTACGGAAATGACGTGGAAATTTGTGACGATCAACCCTTTTGAGCTGAGAATAAAGCCTGAGCCTGACGCAGGAGAGCCGTTACCGAAAACCTTTATGTTCACTACGACTGGATCCAATTTTTCTGCGACGCCGGCGACATCCAGAACAACGGTCGGAGCGCCTTCCAGAGGCTTCATCGATTGTCGAGATTGTTCGGTCTGCGGTTTCGCCTGCTGCACTGCTGATACAGTAGAACACATCAAATCGACACCCAGGATTGCCGCGGAGCAATTGATAAGGACAAAGAACAGGAAACCTTTCAGATATTGACGCATAGGTTCGCTCTTATTTCTTTTTTGGTTTCGGCAGCTCGAATTTGGGGACGCGCACGCGTTTGCCGCGCCGGTTTCGAACAGGACCATAATCCGGAGCCTGCCCTGACCGCACCATTTGCGCGAACAGGTCCAGATCGTAATCGCATTCGCGCGCCATTTCCTCGCGAATGGCGTGCAACTCTTCTAAAAATCTAGGCTTAGGGTACATCGATAAAAGTTTAGCATAAAGTCGTAATCGTCGTGTGGACTTTAGTCCGCGTAAAATGGAAACCTACAAAATAGGGGAAATCAATGAGATTCTTAACGTCGCGAGCTCCAGATTTTGCACTCATTAAAGTCCGCACGACTATTTGAACCACGTCTCTCTTGTTGTATAGTTTTTGGGTAATCTTTTGCTGAATGATGCATTGAACTTTTGGCCTGCGTTATCGTTATATTTCTTGCCGATAATATTTCAGATATATCCACGAAAGTTTGACGGTCGTTAATCGCGCAGCGATAGAGAGACAAATTTAATCGAACGGGAAACTCAAATTATGAAACGTGTTGCGAATAGGCTCTTGATCTTTTGGGCAGTTCTGCAGTTGCTCGCGTTCAGCGCGCCAGCCCAACAGCAGACACCGATTGCCAAAGAGGGCTCGTCTGTAACATCAGACAAGGCGGCAGAAGTCCGCCAGCAGACATTTGAAATCGTCTGGAAAACTGTCAACGAGAAGCATTTCGATCCGAATTTCAACGGCGTCGACTGGAAAGCAGTACACGAGAAATACGCTCCGCTGGTTGCGGCAACAAAGACGGATAACGAGTTGTATCCGATTTTGAGCAATATGCTGAAAGAACTGAAAGAGTCGCATTTCGCAATAATCCCTCCCAGTGCTGATAAAGGTGAGGAGAACGCAAGTAAACCAGGTGATGCGGGAGTTGACGGCGATCTGGGAATGGATGTTCGCGCCATTGGTAATCAAATTGTCGTAACGCAAGTGCTGCCAAAGTCCACAGCCGAAAAGGCTGGATTAAAGCCCGGATTCATCATCGATGCAGTAGATGATAAGCCTCTGAACGAAATGTTCAAACGCGTGGAAGAACGCCACGAGCATCCGCAGTTAGCCAAGCTTCTTCTCGCGCGCGGGGCTTTGGCACAACTCGAGGGTCCGGTCGGATCGACGGTGAAAGTGCATTACATCGACGGCAACGGCGACAGTCATGATGTTAACGTTAAGCGGCAGCCTCAGCGCGGCGAGCCGGCAAAATTTGGAAACCTACCGATAGAGTATGTGGAATTTGACGCGCACAAACTGAAAGACAACATAGGTTACATTCAGTTCAACATCTTTCTGATGCCCACGCTTGAGCCTTTCAAATCGGCTATGAAGGAATTCAAAGATTCTCCCGGAGTCATCATTGACTTGCGTGGCAACCCGGGCGGACTCGGCACTCTTTCTTCAGCGATGTCCCGAGAGTTTTTCAAGGAACAGACTTCGCTGGGCACAATGAAAATGAGAAACGGCAACCAGAACTTTGTTGTCTTCGCAAATCCGAATGCCTACCAGGGCACTGTTGTGATCATTACTGACGAAGGCAGCGCCAGCACATCTGAAGTAATGGCAGGCGGACTGCAGGAATTGAAAAGGGCTATTATCGTCGGCCAGACAAGTGCTGGTGCTGTCCTGCCGTCGTATATCGAAAAACTGCCCAACGGAGCGGTTTTACAGTTTGCGATCGCGGATTACAAAACGCCAAAAGGTGTTCTGCTCGAAGGCGTTGGTGTCCACCCTGACTACGAAGTGCCGTTAACCAGAGCGAGCCTTCTGGCGGGTCACGATGCGGCTCTTGAAAAAGCGATAGCCGTGATCGAGGAAATGAAAAACAAAAAATAATTCGGTTAAAGGAATTCGAAAGGAATTAATTGGATGAATACGAAATCACGTATAGCTGTAATGGCTTTTACTCTCTTGGTTATTTCGATTGCCGCATTCGGTCAAACCGGACCAGCCGCAAAGAAATCGATGGGTGATCTGACCGCCGAGCAGATTATTGCAAAAAGCATTGACGCGACCGGCGGAAAAGCTGCAATGGATAAGATCAAGACTACGGTGACGAAAGCTACAATCGAAGTGGTCGGTCAGGGACTCACAGGAACATCTGAGGAAGGTCAAAAGGCTCCAAACAAGGTTTATAGCGACGTTACACTTTCCGGCATTGGAAGTATAAGTCAGGGATATGACGGTCAGGTAGCCTGGAGCAAAGACCCGTTTCAGGGGTTGCGTCAAAAAAGCGGCGCTGAGCTGGCAATGACCAAGATAGAAGCAGCAACGGATGCTGAGACAAACTGGAAAGCGTATTTCAAAAGCGTTGAACTGGTAGGGACTGAAAAAGTTGGCGATGGTGACGCTTACGTGCTTAAGTTCACGCCGAACGAAGGTCAGCCAATAACCAGGTATTACGATAAATCATCGTTCCTGATGGTGCGGCAGGACATGGTTCTTGATACCCCGCAAGGCACAATTCCCAGCAAGAGTTATTTCAGTGATTTTCGCACTGTAGATGGCATTAAGATTCCTTTTGACGCCAAGCTCGAACAAGGGCCGGGAACGATTCACGTTGTCGTAACCGACGTTAAGCACAACGTCGACATTGACGATGCCAAGTTCAAGATGCCTTCAAACTAAGCAGCGATAGGATACTGTAAGAACTAAGCCGGTTCACTTGAAACTCGTATTTAAGTGGGCCGGCTTTTCTTTATCGGTTCCAGACTTCCATTCATCTCGAATATGATAAAATACGACATCTTGGGCGGGTCAGTTATTCGGATGGCTGACCAGCGCACGCGCCGCAATATCTAATCGTAAAGTTGATCGTCAAACGGGGTAGGTTATGCAACCGCAATTGCAGTTAGAAAATACTTTCGCGGGTCAGGTTGAGCAAGCACCTCAAAATGATGTCCTGGCCGTACCGCAATGGAGCATCGCGAAACGCGTCGGATTTCGTTTCACATTCGCATACATCGTAAGTTTCTGCTTTACGTTCACGCCTTACTGTCTGCAGTTTGCCGCACCGGTTTTTGCGAAATATGATCTTTTTCTTCATCGAGTAGCAATCTGGTATGCCAAACACATAATTCATTTGAGTCACGACATCACGGTGTTTTCGAACGGCAGCGGCGACACTACCTACGATTGGGTTTTATTGCTGGTTTATCTGAACCTGGCCGTGATTGCTACAATCGTCTGGTCGATTCTTGATGGGGGACGACCTAACTACATCAAGCTGCATATGTGGTTTCGGACATATATGCGCCTGTTTCTTGGCGGCGTCCTGGTATTATATGGAGCAGTAAAAGCTTTTCCGCTGCAAATGCCGTATCCGAGTTATACAAGGCTGCTGGAACCTTACGGCGAATCGTCACCAATGGGAATTCTCTGGACCTTTATCGGAGCATCACCGGCATATAGCTGTTTTACAGGTATTGTTGAATCCACGGCAGGTATCTTACTGCTGTTTCCACGGCTGACAACGGTTGGCTCGTTGCTCGGCACAGCAGCAATGGGACAAGTGTTCGTTCTGAATATGTGCTATGACGTGCCAGTGAAGATTCTTTCATTTCACTTGCTGCTGTTGTCGGTAATTCTTCTGCTGCCGGAACTGCGGCGACTATCAGATGTGATGATTTTTAACCGCAAAGTTGAGCCGGTTAAACCGGTTCCCCTTTTCACCGCTAAGTGGCCAAAACGCATCGCCGCTGCACTGGCTGTTATCTACAGCATTTATGTTGTAGGCGGGAACTTCTACGACGGCTACCAGGGATATAAAACGCTGCCCAGGGTTTCCAGGAAGAAGCCAGCCTTGGCTGGTATTTGGAGTGTAGAAGAATACACGGTTGATGGGAACCTAAAACCAGCATTGATAACAGACGACAGCCGATGGCAGATGTTAATCATCCAATCTGAAGGCAGAGCCGTAATCAAGCCGATGACAGGACCAAACAAAGGGTATTCGCTGAAAACCGACCTGAACGCTAAAACGCTCGAGTTCGGCAAAGCAGATGACAAAGCGTGGAAAGCGAATTTCGCTCTTGAAACGCCGGACAATGATTCGGCAATTCTCACCGGACAATGGGATGGCCATAATGTTCAGGCCAGGCTGAAGCGTTTTGACGAATCAAAGTTCCTGCTAACCACCCGAGGATTTCATTGGATTTCGGAGGGCCCGTTCAATCGATGATCACGGCATTTCGTTGACCAGAAACTCAGGCGTGACGATTGAAGGAACAAAAAAACCCGCCGCCGTATTGAAGAGCTTTACCCTGGCCTGGCGATGCACATTCGCGATATGGCCGAAATTCCAGGTGACCAGAAAATCGATCTTGTAAAACGACGCTAACGCCACGTGCAGCGCGTCCGCCAGGTATTTTCTATGAAAGATTCCGCGGCTGACATACCCTTCGGCGAGGATTGCCGCCTCGTCAGGAATTTCGACGGAATTCAGGTCCTTGATCAGATTCAGATAGGCAGTGCGGTGTGGCTCGCGCAATCTTTCAAGCTCTCGAACAACCAGCGTCGAGATTATTGGTTTGTATTCCCACATTTCGTGCTCCCACCATCGAATGGTCAGGTCGCGACGAAACGGCTCGCCATTATCCAGGTAAGCGCCAACAACGGAAGTCTCGAGGTAGAGACTCTGTATCAAGGTTTGTTCCCCTGCGGTTGAACGTTAGCGACTGGGCGCACTTCGATTGCCGGCGAATGCGGCTCGAGTCTCAGTACCATCTGCTGCATGTCCAGGATAAATTTAAACCGATACAGAAAGTCCCCGCCAACAATGCCCGATTGTTCGAATCCCGACGTTTCGTTGATTGGATCGAAATCAAGAATCGGGATGTTTAGATTCTTTTGAGCGAGATTCGCCAAAGCTATCTCTGTTGTGGGAAACAATTCCACGTTGTCTGTGATTCCGGCGGCCCCCACGATGGTGATTTTGTTCCTGGGTGATTTCTTCTGTCTTGCCGGCATTCGCTCAACAACGGATTTTGAAATCGCGCTGGTCGTAGCTCCGGTATCAATAATAAAGCTGAGCGGATCGTTCCCATCGACGCGTGTCTCAGCGCTGATCAAACCGTTGTTCGTGCTTCGTAGCGGGATATCGAAAGCTTTCGCGGGGCTGTCCGCTGTGACTTCAGGAAGCGGCGGTAAAATCGCGTTGCGCTGAAGAGTAATTATCTGATTCGCATAATCGATCGACGTAAGAAAGCCGCTGAGAAGAGAAAGTCCGATGTAACCAGCCGGTTTGTTCTTTGCTTCTTCGTCGCTTGCGGTCAATAGACTTCTGAAGAACACCGGGACGGCCTCAATCTTGACGCCACCGATCTCAAACGAATCCAGAAATCCATAGACGATTTCAAAAGATCCCGTTCCGCCGACTGCTCTTGCTGAGCCGCCCCGAGCAATCGGTCTCAAACCAAGCTTCTTTGCTGTTTCATTAGAGACAACTGGAAGGCTTGCACCGGTATCGATGACGAATTTCAACGGACCATGTCCATTGATCATTACATCCACATAAGGACGGTATCGAACAGTGGTGAAAGGTATGTCGGCCTTGTCAAGACCGCTCGGACGCAATAATTTCGTCGTTCCGATGTATCTAAAGAACTGAACCAGTCCGCGGATCCGATCGCGGCGCTCCTGGTCTTTCAAAGGAGCAAGAGCGAGGAAAGTCTGATAGGCGTTCGCCGCCTCGTTGTACTGCTCGATTCGCGATGCCGCGTGACCTAACTGGTAGAAATAATCAGGCTCTGATGGGTCCAGCTCTGTCGCCAGTCTTATCTTCTCGTATGATTCACGCCTGCGGTTTTCGTAAAAATCCACTTCGGCAAGTCCGGCTACGGCCATGGCCTCTTTCGGATCGAACTGCAAAGCGGTTTTGAACTCTTCGATGCTCACCTGAAAATTTCCGGAACGCAGGAGAGCTGTTCCGAACAGAGCATGTGCCCGCGCGTTTAGCGGCTCGATCATTACTGCCTGAGAGGCCTGCTGGTAAGCCAGATCGTATCGCCCCAGTTTTAGTAACGCGTATGTAACGCCGAGACGAGCCTTCATATCGCGGCGATCTTTTTCAAGAAGTTTGCGGTATATTTCGACGGCCCGTTCGTATTCGCCGTGCTTGATCTCTCGCTCTGCGTCCTTGTAACCGGCTGCAAGGGCGGTCGAGCAGAGGGTTATAACAGTAAGCACGCCGACAGCGACGGTAGCGAATTTTTTGATAATTTGATTACGAGTCATCGGTAGTCCCCAACTCAGATAATATTACTGGATCAGCAACACACGCGTAAGGCCTTAATTATTAACACTAAGCTGTTCTTAACGGTTATTTAAGAATTTCGCCTGTTTTTATAGACCATAACAATAGATCGAGTTCATCGAAATCAATTGCGATTTTTTTTGCAAAATCACGCATTTTCTGTTCGATTTCCAGGTAGCGACTGCGGGTTCCGGGGGGTTTTGGTGATTCCACGACTCCGAATTGATGGAGACTGCGCAAAATATGTTTATCCAGAATTGCATAGCCTTTCAATCCGATATTGCGCAGATAGTGGCTGGCTTCCTTATAGCCGATCCCTTTAATGCCGGAATTGGCGGCAAAGAAGTCTCGGCGCTCGTAAAAATCGGGGATCGATTCGATTCGGGCTCGTAACTTCATTTCGAATTCGCGCTGAACGTACTTCCGTGTGTGAACGATATAGCCTGACCGCGACCGGGGATAGCGGTGTTTATGCAAAACGGCTCGGGTCAGACGGCTGCGCGTTGCCGTCAGCATGATCGGTCGGATGCGCTCGATGCAGTTGATTCCCATCTTGGCGCTTGCACCGGCCGTGAAGATGCAAAAGATGAGTTCCTCAAAGAGCTTTACATCGTCGGCCGTTTGCCAGATCGTTTCGAATTCGGCGAGTCGAGCTCGAATCGCCTCTCGCTTTACCTGGTAAATATCGTGAAGCTCGGCGATCTTTGCATCGAGCAGTTCAGGCGGATACGGATCGTAGCTGGATTTAGCGGCTTTCAGCGATTTTGCAGGTTGCGCTTTTGCAATATTATCGAGCGCTACAGCCCAAGCTTGCCCCATTTTTCATCCACCCGTATTTTAACGTCCTGGCTCATTTCGATTATTGCAGGCCATTCACGCGTAAAGCCTTCGCCTCTCCACTTCCGCGTTGCGTCGACACCCATCTTCGATCCGTAACCCATCAACCTAGCTGCGTGGTCCAGAACATCAATCGGACCCATCGTAAATTGAATGTCTCTTTCGGGATCAATATTATTCAGCGCGTACCATGCAACGGTTCCTACATCGCGCGGATTGATATCTGCATCAACGACTACGATGCATTTGCTGAACATCGCCTGCCCGAGTCCCCAGATTGCGCTCATTACTTTCCGTGCGTGACCCGGATACGCCTTTTTTATCGAGATGATCATTAAATTGTGAAACACGCCTTCGAACGGCATGTGCATATCGACTATTTCAGGGAATTGTCTCTGCATAATAGGCAGGAAGATGCGCTCTATTGCCTGCCCCATCCAGCAGTCTTCCATCGGTGGTCGTCCGACGATAGTAGATATATAAATCGGGTTCTTTCGCTGAGTCACACAGGTGACGTGAAACGCCGGATATTTGTCTTCGAGAGTGTAGAACCCCGTGTGGTCGCCAAACGGACCTTCAACGCGCATGTCGTCGGGATCGACATAACCTTCCAGGACTATTTCAGCGTTGGCGGGAACTTCGATATCCACCGTCTCGCATTTGACCATCTCGACCGGACTGGAGCGTAAAAATCCCACGATCAGCATTTCGTCCAGGTCATCGGGCAACGGTAACGCGCCGCCGAAAAGCGTTATGGGATCGGTGCCGATTGCGACTGCCACTTCGGTTCGGTGTCCTGCTCGACGGTTTTCGCGAAAATGCGCGGCGCCATGTTTATGCATCTGCCAATGCATGGCTGTAGTCTGATCATCCAATACCTGCATCCGATACATTCCGCAGTTTCGTTTACCGGTCAGAGGATTTTTTGAAAAGACCAGAGGGAACGTAATGAATCGGCCTCCGTCATCCGGCCAGCACTTCAAGATTGGATAATCGAAAAGGGAAAAATTTCCACGCTTTTTTATGACCTCTTTGCAGGGTCCGTCTTTGACGATTTTGGGAAACATCTTGCCAAGATCGGCAAGCTTTGGCACCAATTTTATCTTCTCTATCAATCCCTGAGGCGATTTGAAATCGAGTAGTTCCGCAATCCGCCCAGCTATCTCTTCGTAGCCGTCTACATCCAGCGCGATCTGCATCCGCCGCTGGCTTCCAAGAGTATTCATCAATACCGGAATCCGATAGCCACGGACATTTTCGAATAGAAGAGCGGGTCCGCCTTTTTTAGAAACGCGGTCGGTGATTTCGGTGATTTCAAGCTCGCAATCGACTTCTGCCTTGATGCGTTTCAGCTCGTTATTTTTCTCCAGCGTCCTGATAAAGCTTCGGAGATCGTCGTATGCCATTCGGGCAGAGCCTTTCTTGTAACGCAGCTAAATATTGAATCGAACGATTTGGGAGTCGGACTAATTGTAGTCGATACCCGTTTTCAATTGAATCTAAATAACGACCAAAAGAATTCACCACGGAGGCACAGAGACACAGAGATTATTAAACTCTGTGTCTCTGTGCCTCCGTGGTGAATCCATTTTCTGATTAGTGATTATTCTTTACGAAACCACCGAGGTTTTGAATGGCTTGCTTGACGCTGTTTGAAAGAGCTTCATCCAGTTGTTGCGCTACCGCATTCACCTTTTTTATCTGGACCGGCAGTTCCGATTCGCCGTAGCCCGACCAAACGGTGGATTGCTTCTTACGGTCGATAAGAGTCAATTCCAGCCTGACAGAGGCGTAAACGCCTTCGGTCTTATCAACTTCTTCAAAATTGAGCAGCCGTCCAGTCAGGATGTAGGTCGGATCAACCGCTTCGCGATAAGAAGAAACGCTGCGGAAATAGCCGCTGTAAATCAGATTGCTGGTTAAGGATTGCGTCACCAGATCTATAGGCGGGCTCGTCCATTGATGATATTCGTAAAAGCCAATCTCGTTGTTGCTGTCGCGGTAAATAATCCGATCCTGGTTGTAGATCTTATCGCCGCTTAATCGCTCGACCGCCACTGAGGCATCTGCCAACGGCTGACCGGTTGCCGCATCGTGCTTGTCAACTTTAACAGCGTAATAATGAATCGCGGGCGCATTACATGCAAAGGTCGCAAAAATCAGCACCGCAAAAACAAGAGAGTTTCTGAGTATGGTAATCGTTCTGTTCATCTCTATTTGCCTCCGGGCACTTTGCGATCTTTTACGGGCTTGATTCCAAGGATTGTATAGGGGCGATTCTTCAGCGTGTCGGTCAGATTTTCGACATTGCGAGAACTGCGCGCAAGGTTGGTGACAATCTCGTCGATGTCGTTTCTGTTATGGCGAAGAAGTTCCTGAACCTGTACCAGCAAATCCTCTGTATTGGTCTCGGTTTTCTTTAATTCCTGAAGATCGGCCTTGAGATCGGGATGCAGATCGTCAACAGTGGTGTTCAGGTTCTTTACCAGCACGTCGATCTGCGCCATCGACGTCTTAACATCGTTGAGCATCGGAGTCAGCTTCGCGGATACCTCCTGGAAATTTGCCAGAGTCGCATCGAGTTTCGGTCCGGTCTTATCAATCAAATTATCGCCACGAACAATCAGACCGTTGCCGTTCTTTAACAGATTAGCCAGCTCCCTTTTATTCGATTCATTCAAAACGCTGTTCACGTTCGATAAAACGGCGTTCGTGTTGTCGGACAGCGAGTTCAGCTTTTCGTTAAGGTTGGCGATCAGGGCTTTTGAATCTGAGGAAAGAGCGTTGACCTGATCAAATAACTCCGCCAGCATCACTGTCTCTTTCGATTGAAGCATTCCACCTGATGGAAGAGCAGCAGCGTTTTTGCTGCCCGGAGAGACCTCAACGTAATTGTCACCCAGCAATCCTAGCGTTTGAATTGCTGCAACTGAATCAGTTTTGATCGGAGTTTCGGGTTTGATTTCCAGCGCAAGCAGCACGCGGGAATTATCATCAGGATCAATGCGAACATCGGAGACGCGGCCAGCCTTTATCCCGGCAAATCTGACGACGGTGCCGGGTTCCACGCCACCCGCAAATTTGAGTTTGACCTGGTAGGTTACGTCTTTGCGGCCGAAGACCTGGCTTTTCCCGACAAGAACGATCGTGATTATCAGTATCGCCAGGGCAACTAAAACGAAAAATCCTACTTTGACTTCATCTGTTCGATTGGCCATTGCTTCCCTCGCTCATAACGTAGCGCAAGCTGCCAGCTTGCGACCGAAGTTCGGAAATCTTTTGCCCGGAGGGCAAATAGTTAATAGCCGTGGGCAAAGCGAAGCGACGCCCACGGAATGGATTAAAATACTTTTCGACCCTGAAGGGGGTCGTACCTTTTAATCGCCACAAGTATTTTTCGTTATAACCAATCTCGTACTTCTTTAAGAACTCAATGAATTCCTCTTGAAACGTTGTTTTTCGATGATGATGTTTTTGTTTTGCCAGATAGGATTCAACATTTGCGATCTGCGACGCGCCAATTGAAAATCCGCCGTATCCATCTTGCCATTGAAATTTTGAGAACTGACTGCCTTGTTCTTTCATCCATTTAGAAGAACCTCTTTTTAATTCTCCCATCAGATCGGACAAGGCTATGTTCTTTGATCGCGAAATCAAAAGATGAATATGATTGGCCGTACCACCTGCATCGAGTAACCGCGATTGTTGTTTCCTAGCTATACTCCCCAAATAGCCGTACAGTCGCGGCTCAATCTCGGGAGCAATCATATCTAGGCGATCTTTCGTAGAAAAAATTGCGTGAACGAGGAGACTAGTTAATGTCTGAGACATGTTGGTCAATCTTCTTTCCGCGACCCTTTCAGGGTCGATCAGATTTTTTTGCACTTCCGTGGGCGTCGCTTCGCCCACGGCTATTTACCGTTTGCCCTTCGGGCAAAAATTATAGACATCTTAGGCTCGTCCACAGTATGACACTAAACTGTGGATGCCTAAACACCAGCCTCAAATCGACAATTCACGCTACACTGAACCAGTCAGACGCTGCAAATATTCCTCTTCGTCGGGCGTATCCATTTCAGGCTCGCGATCCAGGAACTGTCGAACACGTTCAATCTCGCACTTTCTTATTTCATCCGGAGTACCCACAAAAAGAACTTTTCCTTTATCCAGCATCGTAATGCGATCCGCGATGAGAAACGCGCTTGGCAATTCGTGTGTCACGACGACAATCGTCATTCTGAACGCTTCTTTGAGCTTTAAGATCAGATGATCCAGTCCCGCAGCCACCACAGGGTCCAAACCCGCCGACGGTTCGTCGAATAACAAAATCTCTGGATCCATCGCCAGCGCCCGGGCAACGCCCGCGCGCTTTTTCATGCCGCCGCTCAATTGAGAAGGCATATAGTTTTCGAATCCTGACAAACCGACCAGCTCCAATTTGATCCTGGTCATGATCTCGATTGTCGAGGGCTCGAGTTTAGTGTGTTCCCTCAGCGACAATGCCACGTTTTCGCCGATGGTCATCGAGTTAAAAAGAGCCGATCCCTGAAAAGCCATCCCTATCTTGTGGCGCAATTCATTCAGTGCATCTTCATTAAGATCAACCAGGTTCTTTCCCCGAACAATGATCGCGCCGGAGGTCGGCTGCGACAATCCGACCAGATGGCGCAGCAGTGTGCTTTTGCCACAACCCGATCCACCCAAAATCACCATCGTTTCGCCAGCACGGATATCCAGATTCACACCGCTGAGGATAGTGCGGTCGCCATATTTGGTAACCAGGTTCTGGATTCGAATGCTGTACTCGCCGTTTTCCATTCTTGCCTAGCTGAAAACGTAAAAGAACGCAGTGAATATCATATCCGCCAGAATAACTACGAACATAGAGGTGACAACGGATGAGGTAGTTGATCGACCCACGCCTTCCGCTCCGCCTTTTACCTTAAAACCTTCATGACATCCGATAGTCGTAATTATAATCGCGAAGACAACGCTTTTTATCAGTCCGGTAATAACGTCCTGCAGCAACAACGCATCAACGGTCGCCGACATGTACTTGCGGATGCCTATGTCCAGTTGCGAATATGCGAAAACCGCTCCGCCCAGTATGCCCATCAGATCGGCCCACATGGTCAGGCAAGGCAGCATAATAACTGTAGCCAGCAGTTTGGGGACAACAAGAAACCTGACGGGGTTGAGTCCCATAGTTTTCAGGGCGTCGATTTCTTCGCCCACTTCCATGGTGCCCAATTCGGCCGCAAAGGCGGATCCGGATCTACCGACCAGTATGATGGCCGTCATCAAGGGCCCTAATTCCCTTGATATGGCGATTGCAACCAGGTTGATTACGTAACTGATGGCGCCCAGTTTTCGAAGCTGGTATCCACCCTGCAGCGCCATAATGACGCCGATGAAAAAGGCGATGAGGGTAACAATCGGTATCGCGTCAAAGCCGACTACCGTCATCTGCCTGACTATGCTTCGCCAGCTTGGAAATCTGCCTCTGAATGGGGCAATGAAAACCCAGTAGAGAGTCTCCCGGAGCAATACCGTCAGGCCGCCCAGGTATTCGAGAAAATCTATTGATTGACGTCCAATCAGTCCGACAAAAGACATAGAGAGAGGGTCGATAGTCTGGATTTCATAAAACCACCGAGACGCAGAGGCACGGAGACATTTTTGAAACTCGGTGTCTCAGTGTCCCTATGGTGAATTATGTTTATCTATCCGATCGCAAAGATTAATTTAAGCGCCAAGAGCTTCCGCCTCAGTCGTGAAGATCTTAAAGACTTTATCAAGGCGCGCAAGCTCGATTACCGCACGGGCTCTTTGGCTCAAGCCAAAAATCCCGAACGTTCGCTTGCGCTGATTTGACAGCTGCAACCCTTCAATGAGTGATGCAACACCCGAACTGTCGATGTATGCGACCCCGGTCATATCAACCAGAATCTTTCCAAGATTATCCGATTTAACACAGTTCAAGATAGTCTGGCGAACCTTCGGAGAAGAATAAAGATCGATATCGCCCTTTATTTGTATAATCGTTGCCGCGCTGTCCTCTTTAACGCTGATCTCCATTTTCACTCCCTTTTGTGACCGCTCGGGACTTGTATTTAATCAGCCGCAGCAGATTTCCCGATTCCGCGCCGGTCGTATCGTAAATAACTTCGTCCATTGCGCTGTTGATAAAGTGAGTCCCAAGCCCACCGGGCCGCAGGTCATCGAGAGCTCGCGGTTTTACTTTTTCAGGGTCAACACAGGGACCGTGGTCTTCAAGCTGAAACTCTATGCGTTCGTCGTTTACAACACACCTGGCGATTATTGGTCGATCAGTCGAACCGCAGTAGGTGTGTTTCATAATGTTTGCGCAGGCTTCGTCAACAGCCAGAGTCATCACGCCGACATCGTGAACGCTGAAACCATTCCGCTCGCAAACAAGGGACACAATACTACGAAGCCCCTTCAGCCATTTCGGGTCACTGGGGAATTTGAACTCTAAGGCTGCTCGCATAAATTATTGTTCATATCGCCGAACTAAACGCATTCTTGAAAAATTAAAGAGTCTATGAATAAAAGCCTTTATTGCTGTGCGATCATTATAACGGTCTCACCGCCTTGACCAGCAATGATTACCGTGGTGCTCCCCGATGTCAGGGTTACTCCACCGCTCGCCGGTCTTATTATGGCCGGGTGATTCATCCTGGACCGATACCACTCAACTACTTTGTCGACAGAATCCTTTGTCAGATACTGAGAGAACGAATTGCCACTTTCGGATGCCGACATGTTTACTCTTGCTCCTGGATAAACCATCGAACCCTTTTCACTGCCACCGCTGCCATTCGACGAAGGCGGGGGTGTTGTTGTCGGTGGAGCGGGAGCCTGTGGTGTACTGGAGCTATTTTGAGATTCAGAAGTAGTCGCGGTGGTACTCATCTTCCAGATAACCAGGCAGCCAATGACCGCGACGATCAATACAAAACCTCCGATCAAAAAAATCAGCAATCCGCTGGATTTTCTCGCGGGTGGTGCGGGAGGTGAAGCCTGTACTGGCGGCTGCGGTTGAATCGGAGGAACAAACTGCACTGGCGCAGACGGCGCCTGTTTTATCGGTTGCGATGGTGCGGCTTGCTTTGGCTGCGGTTCGGGCTCAACAAAGGCTGGACCGGTAGCTCCTGAATTCAAAACTGTTGTTGGAGCGCCGACCGGGGGTGTCGAGTCCAGTAAACGGGTCGATGCATCCTCCAGCATTCCTGTAGGATGGCCGCATTTGCGGCAGAACCGCATTCCGGCGAAGATCTCGCTACCGCATTTCTCACAAACAGGTTCAGGCATAAGTGGTAAGAATACGTCAGCGATCCATTTGCGTGCAAGCAGTTTCAGGACAAACAAAGTGGCGCAGACATTCAGTCCGCGCGGATTTAGAGAAGGTCACACTAATTCCGGCGACGATATTAGGGAACCCGCGCAGACTGAATGTCTGCGCCACTTTTTGTCTGGTGCCTAAAGAATTAATGATGTAATATTGTTGCGATTGCAACTAAATGGCAGGCGAAATCCATCAAACGGTCGCTCGATAGGTGTTGCTATCTGAGCCTGTAAAGCGTTATAAGTAGGATGCTATCCAGCTTCCGCTTTTTCGCTATCGACTGCCGTCACTGATCCGACGGCAAAAAAGAGAGTAGACCACTGATAAGGAGCCCGTATGCGTCTGCGAAAAACCCTACTGGTTAGCACCGTTATATTGTCTTTCTGCTGCGTTTTGATAAACCCTTCGATTGCAAGCCCCAAGCCGCGCGACGATATGCGCGAAGCGGTCGATCAATCGAACAAAGCCGCCAAAGTCTTTCAGGAGATAATGGAAGCGCCCGATCGCGGCATTTCACAAGACCTGCTTGATAAAGTAGAGTGCGTGGCCGTATTTCCGTCCGTGATCAAGGCCGCTTTCATCGTCGGCGGGAAAGGCGGAAAGGGTCTGGTCAGCTGCCGTGATCATGAAACCAGGGCGTGGGGCGCTCCGGTGTTTCTGAAGATTGGCGGTGGCAGCTTTGGATTTCAAATCGGCGTGGATGCCACGGACCTGATTCTGCTGGGGATGAACAGCAGCACGATAGACACCTTCAAGAAAAACAGGTTTGAACTCGGCGGCGAGGCCACTGCGGCAGCCGGTCCGGTAGGCCGTAGCGCAAGCGCCAGCACCGATCTGCCAACGGTGCGATCAGAATTCCTGAGTTATTCGCGCAGTCGCGGAGCGTTCGCGGGAATCGCGTTGAAGGGTTCGATCATCAGCCGCGATAACGACCTGCTGACCGCGGCGTATGGACCGAAAACGTCAGCACAGGACGTGCTTGACGGTAAAGTAAACGTCACATCAGAGCTGATGGATTTCCAGAACACCCTGAGTCATTACGCTGCGGGCCGTGGTCGCAGCCGCACGAGAAGCTAGAAATCGTGGCGTGGACTTTAGTCCGCGCAAAATGAAGAATATTCAAGTCGAATGTAAATCGTTAGCTATCCCGAAATACGGAGCTCGGGTTGAACAATCGACTTGGGTGACCTTGAGCTTGCGCGGACTAAAGTCCACGCCACGATTGTTTATGTCTTAGCAGCAAACAACAGGTAGGTTCCACCGGCTCCGAATAACAGATTCGGGCCCCATGCTGCCAACAGTGGCGGCAACATCTCGTAGTGACCGAGCGAAGTGAATAGTCCTAGTATCCCCCAATAGATTACTCCGATAAAGATCGAAATGCCCACTCCGTAAAGAGCTCCGTGACGGCCGACGGTAAAGGCAAAAGGCAGGCTCACCAGGGCCATCACCAGACACGTAAAAGGTGAAGCGAATTTTCCGTAAAGAGCGATCCGCAGGTCAAGGACGTCGATCCCATTCCGACCCAGCTCACGAATATGATCCAGCAACTCGGTGGTGCTCATTTTGCTGGATTCGAGGGTTTCCTGTTTGAACTGTAAGGGCCCGTCTCCCGTCTTCAGGCGATAGCTTTCAAACTGTTGCTGGTCGAGCTTGCCATCAGTCATTGTTCGTATCCAACCATTTGAAAGAACCCACTCTCTAGTGGTCGAGTCCCATTGGCCATGGCTGGCGAATACTCTTCGGTTTAAAGCGAAGTTGTCTTTATCCATTTCAAAGACCATCAAGTTGGCGAATTGATCTTTGAAAGGATCAAAGTGATTGAAATGATAGATCCTGGGAGTCGGACCTTCGCCCAGTACCCAGCGACTGTTGACTTTATAAAATGTCTGCGGTGGTTCCTGTCCACCTTTAATTTGGAAATGAAGGCTATCTTGCTGTCGGTTGGCGAATGGAACAACCCATTCCTGCATCGCGAACAGTCCGACGCTCAAAACGAAACCAACCAGCATCACCGGCGCGGAAAGACGATAGATGCTGTTGCCGCTGGCCAGCATCGCCGTTACCTGGCTGGACTTTGACAAAACCCCAAATGTCGCCAGGATCGCGACCAGAATCGCCAGTGGCGTCATGTACACCAGGATCTGAGGAGACAAGAAAATAAAGTAGGCTACAATTGTGCTGAGTGGAGTGTGGTTCTTTACAATGTTGTTTAATAACGCAAACAGCGTAAAGATTATAAAGACCATCGTCAGCATCAGGACCATCATCGCGAAAAAGCGTGTCAGGTCACCGAGTATCAGAATATCTAATAATCTGAGCAATCTTCCCCGGTAAGTCACAGGCTCACTGCTCTTCGCCAGCCTTTGGGCAATTTCATCCGGATCGATCGGTTTCTTATCCTGCCGCGTTGACCGTTTTTTCCTGTTCCATCGGAACCGTGGCCTTAGCAATCGACTCAGGCTGGTGAATACCCCGCCTACGTATCTTTGCTTGTAGATCAGCCAGACTCCGACCACCAAAAAGATCACGTCTGAAAACCAGATTCCCAGCCAGGCTGGCACTGTCCCAGCTGTTGCCGCATTTTCGCCTGATGCAAAAAGCAGGTAGTAACCCAGCATCAGCACAATTCCGAGCGTCAGACCCATCGACCGACCGCCGCGCGGAACCGTTATTCCCAGCCCAACGCCAAGCAACCCGAAAATAAGACAAGCAACCGGCAAGGCTAATCTCTTATTCAATTCGACCAGATAAGCTCGCCTGTCGGGCGATCCAGCGCGAGGAATCGTGTTTACAAGCTGGCGCATGCTCAATTTTGCGGGTTCGATTTCGGCCGGTTTCTCTTCAGGCTTCTTTGCCTGTTCGTCTTTGTTTGCCAGTTTAACCTTAAAACTCTGGAACTTGACCAGGTCGTCTTTTGACAGTCCGTTTTTTGTAGTTATCTTTTGTGTTACGCCATCCCGGAGGTCGAGCTCGGAATCTTCCATCGTCTTTCCAAGCAGGAACTGTCCACTGTCTGCCGTGATGACCTGCGATTCTTCTTTGTTGTCATTGCCATCACCGTCATCGGTTGAGACAAATATGTGTCGCCAATCATTCTTTTCTTTATCGATGTCCTGGATGTAAACGACTCTGCCAGGAAAATTTTCGATAAAAACATGGGGTTTGATCTGGCCGGCGATGCCTTTGACTAACGCCTCGGTGCGTGTAAGCTTCAGGTCTCCAAATGCCGTAATGGCTCCGGGCAGCAGATTGAAGGTAAGATAGGCAGTAATGACAGCAACAACAAACGACAAGGTTATGACGGAAAACAGTATCCGGCTGCGACCTATGCCAGCGGCGCGCAATGCTATAATTTCGCTGTCGCCAGACATGCGACTTAATCCGAGGAGGATTCCCAATAAAAGCGAAATCGGTAACGTAAAAACCAGGATACTGGGCAGCAGCGATGCCAGCAATCTGTACAGCGAGCTGTCGCTGATTCCGGCGCGCGCGAACAACACAAAGAGGTCCGCGAAACGGCTGGCTTCGTGAATGAAGATCACGCCCGTCAGCAGGACGGTGCCAAGCAGCATATATGGTAGTATTTCGCGTACCAGGTACCGGTCGATTATGCGCATAGGGAACAAATTAGATGCTTATTGCCCTCAAAAGGTGAGCCGGTGGCAAATAGCTTAACAGACTTTCGTAACTCCCGTCCTAAACATAAGATAGCCAGAGCAGGGCTAATAGCTATAACCTTGATTATAACCACTACGACAATTCGAGTGAAGATGGATTATCGATGCCTTCAAAGAAACTCTATCTAATGGTCCTGTGGCACATGCACCAGCCTTATTACGTCGATATGGCGACAGGAAAGGCATTGCTGCCGTGGGTGCGATTGCATGCCCTGAAAGATTATTACGGAATGGTCGCCCTGTTGCGCGAATTTCCTCAAATTCATCAGACATTTAACCTCGTTCCTTCAATGGTCGAGCAGCTAATCGATTACTGCGAAGGGCGATTGGTGGATGAGTATCTCCTCTTCTCTCGTATGGATGCCGCCACTCTGACGCCGGACGAGCGACAATGGGTGGTCGATAATTTTTTCGCTGCCAATATCCCCAATATGGTTGAGGTTTATCCGCGGTTTGCCGAGCTTCACCAAAAAGCGAAAGCACGCTCTCATTTTTCTGAACAGGATCTAAGAGATCTGCAAGCCTGGTATCGCCTCTGCTGGTTTGATTATGACGAACGGCAAAATAACCCGGAGCTCCGGGCATTAATCACGAAAGGAAGAGGGTACACAGAAGCGGATAAGTTAATAATCGATAAGCTGGAGCTATTATTATTACAACGCGTTTTACCCGAATACAGAGCCGCGGCGGAACGCGGTCAGATCGAGATTTCCGTAACACCTTACTACCATCCGATCCTGCCGTTGTTGATCGACTCGGCGTACGGTGAAAAAGCTTCGCCAGGCTTGAAATTGCCAAGAACTCCTTTTCGTCATCCGGAAGATGCCGAGCATCAGCTAGCTTCCGCGGTCGAGTTCCATCGTCAGGTTTTTGGGCAAACGCCGCGTGGAATGTGGCCGTCTGAAGGATCGGTTTGCCCGGAGGTCTGCACTATTGCGGCTCGAAACGAATTACAGTGGATTGCGACGGACGAAGAAGTTCTGGCGATGTCGCAGTCGGAGAGGTTCTTTAAGCGTGACGGATTAGGGACGATTGAAGAACCCGAACGGCTTTATTTGCCTTACGAATTCGGCGACGTGAAAATCTTTTTCCGAGATCACGAGCTGTCAGATCTAATCGGATTCGTCTATTCAAAAAACTATTTCGAAGCCGCCGCCACCGATTTCATTAGTCACCTGAGCCGCATTGCTCAAACAGCCTGGAATAAAGGAATCGAACCCGTTGTTTCTGTAATCCTGGATGGCGAGAATGCATGGGAAACTTATCGAGATGAGGGACGACCTTTCCTGCGAACTCTTTATGGAATGCTGGAGGCTGCTCCGTGGATTGATTGCTTGACGGCTTCGGAAATTTGCGCGCGACTGGAGATAAAACCGGCAAAACTGGAAACGCTGCATCCTGGCTCGTGGATTAGCCACAACTTTAATATTTGGATTGGGCATCCCGAGGATAACCTAGGGTGGGATTACCTGTCGGAAGCCAGACAGCGCCTGATTGAATGGGAAAAAACCGCTGATCTAAGTGACGAAAAAATTGCTCAAACACGTGCTGCTGCCTGGAAAGAGATCTATGTCGCGGAAGGAAGCGACTGGTTCTGGTGGTATGGCGACGACCACAGCTCCGCGCACGACCGGGAATTCGACGATCTATTTCGAAGGCATTTAAAGACCGTGTATCAGCTGATCGGTGAAGAACCGCCATTGGCATTGGATAATCCTATAAAAGGTATTGCGGGTACTCCGCCGGCATTCGAACAGTGGGAGCCAACTGGTCCGGTGGAAGCCACGATCGATGGCAAGATCACCTCGTATTTTGAATGGCTCGGCGCGGGAGGTTATCAGCCACCCTCTGGCAGCTCGATGCATGCTTCAAGGTTGCTGATTAAAAAGATTCTGTTTGGTCACGATCACCAGGGCTATCTTAATTTGATGATCGAATGGCATCAGAACTGGATGCCTTCGACCGACGTTCAGATGGAAGTCCTGGTACACGTTTCAAACGGCGAGACCGTCGTTGTGCCGGTGACTGCTGGTCATCAAACGGGTAACGGATTCGAAGCCGCTACCGATCGTGTAACCGAGATCCATTTGCTGACAACCACAAAAGAGTTCAATATAGCAATCCGATTAGCTGGAAAGATTGTGATGCGCGTACCTGAACTCGGAACGCTGTCGACATCGGAAACCGTTTGGTGAAATGGTTCATTCGCCCTTGAAAGTTAAACTGATCAGATTAAAATGCCCTTCTCAAAATCGGTGGTCCGCAAAATGATAATGTTTCTAGCGCGATCTGTTACCATTAGATTTGCGTTTACAGTTGAAGTTGTATATTTCAAAAATGAGCTATTAAACAGGATCTTGCATTGAATCGTATGGATTCCGAAATCTCTCTTACTGGCGGCATACGCAGTAACAGAGTAAAAGTAGTTGTCGCCACGACGGTAGCATTAACCTTTATCAGTTACTGGCGCGCCGCCGCCATCGTACTTAACGACCTCGCCTCCTCGGCTTTCTACGTCGGCGGCATTGCTGAAAAAGCGATTGGAAGAACGGCGCCGTGGTTCATTCTGGCTGTAATGCTGTTTTCATACGCGGTCAGAGCGGTTTACGTCGAATCGTGCGCGATGTTCGTGCGCGGCGGCGTTTACCGTGTCGTGAAAGAGGCGATGGGCGGAACGCTGGCGAAACTGTCCGTCTCCGCCTTGATGTTCGATTACATCCTGACAGGACCGATCTCGGGCGTATCTGCCGGTCAGTATCTGGTCGGGCTGGTGATTACGGTTCTGGGCGCATTCGGCTTAAGCTCGCCTATTCACGCGGAAGACAAAGTCGCAATCAATCTTCTGGCAGCTTTGATCGCCATTCTGGTCGTTATCTATTTCTGGTGGCAGAACATCAAAGGCATCCACGAATCATCAGATCGTGCTTTGCGAATTATGCAGATAACGACCGTAATGGTCGCGGTGATGATTGTCTGGTGTTTGGTCACTCTGTTTATCAGAGGCAGCCAGGCGGTTCCGCTGCCCATACCAGCCAACCTGGCGTTCAATGACGACGCGCTTGGATGGTTGAAAGGATGGCACTACCTGGTTCCTCGCGGACCGGATCGCTGGGCGGTGTCGCCTACCGCGCCTACGCTAATCGGTCTGTTTGGAATCCTGATGGCGTTCGGACATTCGGTCCTTGCGATGAGCGGCGAAGAATCGCTCGCGCAGGTTAACCGCGAACTGGAGCATCCAAAACTCAAAAACCTGCGAAAAGCCGGGCTGGTCATATTTGTTTTCAGTCTGCTTTTTACTTCTCTGGTTTCGTTTTTCGCGGTGATGATAATCCCGAACGACAAGCGCCCGGAGTACTTTGACAATCTAATCGCCGGGCTGGCGATGAACGTAGTCGGACCGATTACGTTGAAATTAATCTTCCAGGCGTTCGTGGTTATCGTCGGATTCTTGATCCTGGCCGGCGCGGTTAACACGGCAATTGTCGGCTCGAATGGCGTCCTCAATCGAGTGAGCGAAGATGGCGTTCTCACCGACTGGTTCAGAAAGCCTCAGAAAAAGTTCGGGACAACCTATCGCATTATTAATCTGGTTGCCGGTCTTCAGATTCTGACCGTAATAGTCAGCAGGGGCGATGTCTTTCTGCTGGGCGAAGCGTACGCGTTTGGCGTTATCTGGAGTTTTACGTTCAACGCGTTTTCGATGCTGGTCCTGAGATTCAAAGACAAATCAAAACGTGAATGGAAAGTACCGATCAATATTCGACTCGGCAAAATTGAAATTCCTATCGGTCTGTCCACGGTCGCGTTGATGCTGCTGTTTGTTGCTGTGACCAACATTCTTACAAAGCAGATCGCTACGATTTCCGGTTTGGCGTTCACGATAGTTTTTTACATCATCTTCACCATTTCTGAGAAATATACCCAGGCGAAAAAATCGCACAGCGATGTCGAACAGTTCAACCTTATCCATGAACAATCTCTCTCAAAGGATGTCGTCGGTGTGCGGCCGGGCGGAACATTGGTGCCAGTGCGTGACTACAATAACCTGGTACATTTGATCAAAGTACTGGAAGAGACAGACACTGAAAAACGCGATGTGGTTGTAATGACGACACGCGTCATACAGGGACCCAATGCTGGCGAGCAGGAATTAGAAGAACATCTTTTCACCGACTACGAGCAGAGACTGTTTACCAAAGTAGTTTCGCTTGCCGAAAAGTTCGGCAAGAAAGTCGAGTTGGTTACTGTCCCTTCAAAGAATCCGATGATCGCAATATTGCAGACTGCTCGTCATCTGGAGTGCTACACGATTGTGATGGGAGTCTCAGCCAAGATGACGCCCGACGAGCAGGCCCGAGAACTCGGACGAATCTGGGAAATGATGTCGCAAGGCTCACGTCCGCGAGGCAATCTGAGGATCATAGGTCCGGATGTGGATGTTCATTTCCAACTGGGTCCCCACGCGCCCAGATTGGCTCCCGAAGATATCGAGCTGGTTCATCGGCTGTGGCTTGATCTTGTCGGCAAAACTACTGGTGATGGTCTTCACCACAATCAGATAGTCACACTGGCTTTGAGGCGATTGCGCGACGATCTGAAAGGCAAGAATAAAGAAGACGCGGTAAAACAGTTAAAAGCGTTGGTTTATAACGCGGACAAGAGCGGCAAACACACTGGAGATCTGAGGAAAAACGGTTCCGAACCAGAAGAGTCAGCGGTTAAGTAAGCCGTTAAACTTAAAGTGTTACCTTTTCCGCATAAACCGGTATTTCAACCTGCCAATTAAATTTCTCTTCGATCTTGCTCTTTAGCGATGCGGCGGCGGCTGGCTCGCCGTGAACCAGGAACACCTTCTCTGGCGCGCTCTTAAAACCGCCAAGCCATCGCAAAATCTCTCGGTAATCACCATGTGCGGACAGATTCTCGATCTGCTCGATCCTGGCTGCGACCGGTACCGCTTCCCCAAACAGCTTGATCTCCTTTTCGCCATCCACCAGCCGACGGCCGCGCGTGCCTGCGGCCTGAAATCCCACGAAAATCACTGTGTTTCGCTCGTCGGGCAGTCGTTTCCGTAAATGATGCAGGATGCGGCCGCCCGTAGCCATGCCACTGGCCGATATCACAATCGACGATTGTTTCCTCGCTGAAACCTCCTTCGATTCCTGAACACTTTTGGCCAGTTTAAAATCCAATGTCGCCAGCGGATTATGATGAGCGTCTTCAAGCTTGCGCATGTCCAAATCGTGATCTTCTTTGTGATTAAGGTAAAGCTTGGTTGCAGCAACTGCCATTGGACTATCAATATACACGGGAAGAATCGGAACGCGTTTTTCCTCTTCAAGCTCCCTGATCAGGTAAATCAACTGCTGAGTTCGCCCGACAGCGAATGCCGGAATCAACACGTGTCCGCCCTTTGCCGCGGTCGAGTTAATAATTTCCGCCAATCGCTCCTTTACGTCGATATCGGGATGAGCGCGATCTCCGTATGTTGATTCCAGCACGATATAATCGGCCCAGTCCACTCGCGATGGATCGTTAATGATTGGCTCGTCGTAACGGCCGATATCGCCCGTGAATATAACCCGCTTGCTGACGCCTTTGTCGACAGTCACATCTACGCAAACGAAACTGGAACCCAGGATGTGCCCCGCCTGGATGAACTCGAACCGAACGTCTTTTGTCAGATCGTACGGCTTGTTGTAATTTATCGAATGAACCAGCTTTAATGTCTCTTTGGCGTCGGATTCCCTATAAAGCGGCAGAGCCACCTCGTGTTTCGAATAGCCAGCTTTGTTCGCATAATCGGCCTCTTCCTCCTGCAACCTGGCGGAGTCTGGCAACAAGATACGCGACAGGTCAACCGTCGCTGGCGTTGCATACACGGGACCGCGAAAGCCATCGTGGACGAGGCGTGGCAAATAACCGGTATGGTCGATGTGCGCGTGGGTAAGGATTACCGCATCGATTGTTGATGGCGATATCGGAAACGGCTCCCAGTTTCGAAGCCTCAGCTCTTTTAACCCCTGGAAAAGCCCGCAGTCGATAAGTACTTTGTATCCATCACATTCGAGCAGATGCTTCGAGCCGGTCACAGTCTGAGTCGCACCAAGAAACTGGATTGTTGCCACATTACCTCCATCATTCTCAACGGGATCGCCCTAGAATAAGCGAAAAGTAAGACCAGCAACAATATAACAGCAAAAGGGTAATCTTCTGAATACGATACGTGAAACAGGGTGCGGTTGAAGTTTTTGGCAACAGCCACCCTCGATCCTTAGCCGTCTTCAGACGGCTTTCCCGCAGAGGTGATAGATCGGCTGTTTTACAGCCGAGTTATCGCGAAGGGTCTTTCGTAGGACGCTGAAACGCGCTAAGAACAAGGCGTATCCGACCCACCCGCTTCTAAAAGAAGCGGTCTATTAACCCTTTGGGCAGGCCTCGTGAACGAGGCTTCGAAAACATCAGAGACCAGCTATTCGCCCCAACCTGAACCACATTCCTTGAAACTTTGGACCTCCCAGCGCCACAAACTATCTCACTGGAGAGCACCAACCCGCGACAAAAGGACGATAAATGGACAAGTTATTGCAGGACTTACAATTCGGATTCCGATCGTTCGCAAAAAACCCCGGTTTCACCGCTATTGCCATTCTGGCGCTGACCTTGGGCATCGGCGCCAACAGCGCCATCTTCAGCGTAGTAAATTCAGTTTTGTTACGACCACTGCCATACGATCAATCTGACCGCCTTGTCTTTCTTCGTGAACGAAGCAATGCATTTCCGGAAATGTCCATTGCCTATCCAAATTACGTCGATTGGCGTCGCGACAACACTGTATTCGAGGAGCTCGGGGTATACCGTTTCAATGATTACAACCTGACTGGAACGGGCGAGCCGATCAGAGTAAATGCCGGAATGATGTCAGCGTCGGCCCTGCGGGCGCTGCGAGTAAAACCACTTCTAGGTCGCATTTTTACTGAGGACGAAGACAAGCCAAAAGGCAATCTGGTAACGATCCTGAGCTATGCTTTGTGGCAGGAGCATTTCGGGGGAGATCGGTCCATTCTCGGCAAGACAATAGATCTCAGCGATAATCCATTTACGGTTATCGGAGTAATGTCACCGGATTTCAACTTTCCGAATAAATCCGAACTGTGGGTACCTGTGGGAATCCGAGCGGATGAGAGCAACTGGGCTCAGCGCGGAAATCATCCTGGATTGCGCGGCATCGCTCGATTGAAACCAGGAGTCAGCCTGGAACAGGCCAAAGCAAATATGGAGACGATTGCGATCAACCTGGAAAAGCAGTACCCCGGTTCAAACACCGGTTCGAGAGTTTTGATAGAGCCGATGCTCGACCGAACAGTCAAAGGGATTCGGCCCGCCCTGCTGATCCTGCTTGGCGCAGTTGGTTTTGTTTTGTTAATAGCCTGTGCGAATGTTGCAAACCTGTTGCTGGCCCGATCTGCCAGCCGACAAAGAGAGATTGCGATACGCATCGCGCTGGGAGCAAGTCGACTCCGATTGATCAGGCAGTTAATGACCGAAAGTTTGTTGCTGGCGCTCGCCGGCGGTCTCCTCGGGCTTTTTCTCGCGAAGTGGGGTGTGCAGCTACTCATAAAAGTCAGCCCCAGCACTATTCCGCGGGCGACCGAGATCAGTCTGGATTACAGGGTCCTGGTATTCACGATGGGCGTATGTATTTTGACGGGACTGCTGTTCGGATTGATGCCGGCATTGCAGTTCAGCAAACCCGATTTGAATGCGTCGCTGAAAGAGTCGGGCCGCGGATCTACGGGAGGATTGCGGACTCAGCGTTTCCGCAGCGCGATGATTGTTTCTGAGATGGCACTTTCTCTGGTGCTTTTGATCGGCGCCGGATTGTTGATCCGCAGTTTCTATCACTTGTTGCAAGTCGATCCGGGCTTCAATCAAAACTTCGCCTTGTCGGCGCAAATCAATTTGCCGCAACAAAGATACAAAGACGATGCTAGTCAAATCAATTTCTTTAAACAGGTAGTAGAACGGGTAAAGAATCTGCCTGGCGTTAAAACGGCCGGAATAGGGTCGCGTGTTCCCCTGGACGGAAACGACTGGCAAAGCAGTTTCTGGATCGAAGGCCGTCCCGACCCTGGAAATGGAAACAATCCTTCGGCGGAAATGAACATGGTTGATCCCGGTTATTTTCGCACTGTTGGAATCAGGCTTTTGAAGGGACGCGAATTCACAGAGCAGGACAACAAAGAAAGTCCATTTGTTGTCATTATCGACGAGACGTTTGCGAAAAAGTATTGGCCAAATGACGACCCGCTTGGCAAGAGGCTGCAGTTCTGGAGTGATAAACCAAAGGATTGGCCGACAATTGTGGGCATCGTCAATCATATCAATATTGATTCGCTGGACGCAGCCAACGATTCTCCGCGAGTGCAAATGTATGTGCCGTTTTACCATTTTGGACAAAGCAGCATGACATTGGCCGTGCGAGCTAACGGCAATCCAGCCAACCTGACATCTGCGATTCGTGAACAAGTGCAGGCAATCGACAAGGACCAGCCCATTTACGACGTCAAAACATTTCTAGAGCTTCGGGATGAATCACTGGCTCCGCAGCGATTGAACATGCTGTTGCTGGGGGTATTCGCGGCGCTGGCGCTGGTGCTGTCGGCCGTGGGTATTTATGGAGTGATGTCGTATCTTGTAACGCAACGAACCCACGAGATCGGTTTAAGGATGGCTCTCGGGGCGCAACTCGGCGATGTGCTTAAGCTGGTGGTCGGTCATGCGCTGGTGCTGGCATTGATCGGAGTTGCGATTGGTTTGCCCGTTGCGTTTTTCCTTACTCAACTGATGAAGAGCCTGTTGTCAGACATCGGAGCAAGAGATCCGATCACGTTCACAATCGTTCCGGTCGTTCTGATAGCAATAGCCCTGTTGTCGAGCTTTATTCCAGCGCGTCGCGCATCGAAAGTCGATCCGATGATTGCGTTACGGTACGAGTAATAGGAGATAATAGTCTGGAGAAACGTAGACTACCTGATAGAATTTCGGCAAGTCCACGTTTCTCCAAGACGGTTCGTCTTATTCAATCCGCTTACTTATGCCGCTCAATGTATCGCGGAGAGTATTTCGCCAGTGTATCCTGGAATACGGCCACGCTCGCTGGAGCCTTTCGCCCAGCGTTCATGACTTCCGAAGCCGAGACTTGGGGTCCGTACACTGCTTCATCCAGTTTGTGGTCGCGCTTTATAACTGAACCCTGCAGTGAAATTCCAGCAAACGCACCGCGGCTTCTTGAATAGCTCAGGAATTCCGACGAAATGGTCGGCAAATCGGTTCTCGCCGAAGCATTGCGACCGACGGGGCCAGCAGCAACCGAGGCATCGCCGCCAAGTTCAAACCGATCTTTAGTGAAGACTTTCTCACTGTCTCGGTTCATTCCTACCAGCACCAGGTCTGTTGCCTCGCCACCGATTTGGAATCCCACGCTGCCCGCTCCGATCTTCAGAAAGATCGGCTGTCCCCACGCACCTGTTGCGGTGTCGCGGCAACTGACGATGCCTTTGCCGCCTTCACCACCAAAAATAAACGCGGCTTTAATTACTGATGGGAATACCGCGATACAATTTGCGCTATCCAACAGATCCTGAGGAATACCTTTGTCTGGGGTATTCATCACATCCTGAAATACGCGCGAAGCATGGTCGGCGCGCTCTTCAGCATCCTTTAATTCGTCCTTCCTAACAGCAGGTGATGGAAGAACAACGGTAACTGCAATTAGAGCCAATATTACGGCTCCAGCAAAGATCGAAACCCTGCGATTCATAGATCCTCCTAGATTTAACGATTCTCGTAACCACTGCTCACTCTACAAATGAGTTGATAACGAAGAATACAGCTAGGCAAAGTGAGTGCCTGATTGAACCCTTCATTCCACAGCAAAGCGCGCGAAAACCGACGATTATCAGAGATTTCGCCACCACCGGAACAGAAAAGGTCACCGTTTGACTGAAGGCTTACCAGATGTGTTTGGAATCGCTTCATGTAGGTCATTGATATGGTTTCTATTCGTACGAATGACGTTTCATATTTTTTCCTTGGCCTACAGACACAAACAAATAATCACAGCCCGTTCTGGCTTGTGAAATGCTACAAAGCCACCTGTGCAGTTGCGTCTGCCCAGAGGACGCAAACCTTCAGCAAAAATTGAGAAAAACAAATATGGCTTCAGAACAAGGAATCGCCTTAGTAGAAGAACAAAAATGGCTGGATCCGATTAGCGATGTTTTGCAGAAAGCAATTAATGGCGCGTTTTCGTCCGGTGGAGCTGCTGGTCAAAGAATCGCTAACGCGTTGCACGGCACCTGGCTTGGTCATCCGTTGCATCCGGTGTTGACCGATGTCCCTATTGGGGCCTGGACAGTAGCTCTTGTGCTGGACATAGCCGAAGGATCAACCGGAAATAAGAAGTACGCTCGCGGAGCTGACGCCGCAATTACAGTCGGACTGATTGGAGCAGTGGGCGCAGCCATTACTGGTCTCACCGACTGGCACAAGATCGATGGTAAGCCGCGACGTCTGGGAATTACGCACGGACTATTAAACACAATCGCTGCCGGACTATACACTTCATCGCTCATTGCCAGACGTCGCAAGTCACGCTCAACCGGTCGTGTCCTGTCTGGGATCGGTTACGCTATTGCTGCGACATCTGCTTATCTGGGCGGCAATCTTGTTTACCAGGAAAGGATAGGCGTCGATCACACCGGAGACCTCGAATTGCCGGACAAATTCGTCGGTGCAATCGCTGAGACCGAGCTTAAGGACGGTGAGTTGAAGAAAGCCGATGTGGCCGGCGTTCCTGTTCTCTTATTGCGCAAGGGCGGAAAGATAGAAGCTATTGTAGAAAGGTGCTCTCATCTCGGCGGACCATTATCAGAAGGCGAGCTTATAGAAAACAGCGTTCGCTGTCCGTGGCACGGTTCGAGATTTTGTCTTGAAACAGGAAGAGTTCTGGACGGTCCGTCAGCATTCAACCAGCCCTGTTTTGACGTGAGAACCAGCGGAGGCCAAGTCGAAATCAAGGCGCGAGAGAAGCGATAAATAGCTGCATGGCCGGAAAGATTCATATCGGAACGTCAGGCTGGCATTACGACCATTGGAAGGGGCCATTTTATCCTGAGAATTTGCCCGCCTCGGAGATGCTGGCGTTTTATTTCGACTATTTTGACACGGTCGAGATTAACAACAGCTTTTACCGAATGCCAGAAGCATTGACCTTCAAGCATTGGCACGATCAAACGCCAGAGAATTTCCTGTTCGCAGTCAAAGGCAGTCGTTATTTGACACACATGAAAAAGCTAAAGGAACCCAAGGAAGGACTGAAAGCTTTAATAAACAGGGCATCGAAACTGAAAGAGAAACTTGGGCCAATTCTATTTCAACTTCCTCCACACTGGAAATGCAACCCTGAGAGACTGTCAGAGTTCCTGAAGGCATTGCCGAAAAAGCATCAGTATACTTTTGAATTCCGGGATCCAAGCTGGCACCTGCCGGAAATCTATGACTTGCTCAAAGAATATAATGTCGCTTTTTGCGCGTATGAGCTTGCTGGTTTTGAATCGCCTACGGTGATCACGGCCGATTTCACATACGTTCGATTGCATGGACCTGGCGGGAAATACCAAGGCGATTATTCGATGGAAAAGCTATCATCCTGGGCTCAACAAATTCGTGAATGGAGAAAAAGTCTAAGGGACATTTATGTCTATTTTGACAACGATCAGGCCGGTTACGCGATAAAGAATGCTCTGGAGTTGAAGAAGCTTTTGCAGTCTTAAGAACAATATCGAGGAGGTACTCGTGAATATTTCAAAGTTTTTCCAGAAGCGGCCAAGCCACAATGTATGGAAAGGAATGGTGGCAGGACTCGTCGGCGGATTCGTTGGATCATGGACAATGAATCAGTTTCAGAGTCTATACAGAAAGGTCGAAGAATCTTTTGATCAGGAAGGGAAAAAGAACAATGATCGGCTTGATCAAAACGCACAACAAACGAGCAGTAAACAGGAAGAACCAGCGACCGCAAAAGCGGCCATCGCAATTTCGGAAACAATCTTTGAGCACAAATTGACGAAAGAGGAAAAGAAGACTGCCGGATCAGCCGTTCATTTCGCTTTCGGCGCTGCTTCCGGTGGAGTGTACGGAGCAATCGCGGAGTTAGCGCCAGCAGTTACTACTGGAGTCGGCCTGCCGTTTGCAACCGCTCTCTGGCTAAGTGCGGACGAAATCGGAGTAGTCGCCCTCGGGCTTGCGAGACCGCCGCAGGAATATTCGTTCTCGACTCATGTTTATTCATTCACAGCCCACCTTGTTTACGGAATTACGACGGATTTGGTGAGGCGAGCGGTTCTGAGCGTAATATAAAGTCAAAAATGCTCCTGCGCGATGTGGATCATATCTTTGTACATCGCCGCAGCAGTGGTTAAACGACTGGATTCGTGTTCAATGATTGTAAATTCGCCAAGCGTGTCGCTACGATAGGTGACGGCTTTGCTGGCGCCTTTAATAGTGAAAAACGGATTTCCAGGAAAGACTGCTTCGGGTCCCACTTTTAGTTTGATGCCTTCATCCGTTCGGGTGGCGCGGCCGATCAGTTTCACGGAACCGCCAGTGTTTTTTATGCTCGGGATATCAAGTCGATCCTCCAAATTGGTTATGCCTTCGATGCTGACGTCAGCCAATCGCGAGTCGGCGTCCATTAATTTATTGCTGATGATTACCAGTTTTGCGGCGGTGTCCAGTCCATCGACATCTTGTGAAGGATTCGGCTCGGCAATGCCCAGCCGTTGAGCTTCGGCCAAAGCTTCTTCGTACGATCGCCCTTCCTCCATTGAACTGAGTATAAAATTCGTCGTGGTATTCAGGATTCCGCTGATCTCTTCAACGCGAGCTCCGGCCAACTCTCGCACGCCGAAACTTACCGATGGCAAAGCGCCGCCAGTTGTCGCGCTGTAACCAAAGCCAACACTTTCTTCTTTGGCTGCTGTTTCCAGTCTTCGAAGGCCACGCAGCATTGCGCCTTTATTGGCCGTAACGACGTGCATTCGCTCTGCCATTGCGTGTTCGATGATTTCGTACGCTGGAAGACCTTCATCGAGATTGCTTGGTAAAGCTTCGATGATTACGTTTGCGCCGGCGCTTTTGAAGCGCCAAACATATGAATCGCTGGTGCAGGCCATTCCTTCGTCGAGCTCGCTCATTTTGCGGCCGGACTGTTTTGCCTCCAGAAGTTCCAGAGGTTTGAGTCCGTAAGCGCTCACCGCTATTCCGGATGTATCGGCAACGCCGACCAGCATCAGCCGAGTATTATATTGCTCCCGTAGCCGAACTGAATGCGCCACACAGTGCGAGACGAATGCCTGTCCGATGTTACCGAAACCTATGACTGCGATCTTTAGTGATTTCACGGCGAGAGACGATAGCCTGAGAGCGAATGGAGGTCAATACCGGGAAGGAGATGACACGGGGAAACGGTGACGCGGGGAAACGGTGATTTTCTCCGCGTCTCCGTTTCCCCG
>Ga0070741_10001230_pt1 | contig 80531 bp, 76 predicted proteins | sample Coa_R1_4_FD_66440 | JGI IMG/M metagenome (GOLD analysis project Ga0070741, IMG submission 66440) | Surface soil microbial communities from Centralia Pennsylvania, which are recovering from an underground coalmine fire - Coalmine... | ecosystem: Environmental > Terrestrial > Soil > Unclassified ...
CATGCCGCCAGGCCGGGGCCGGCGGCGCGGGCGCGGTATTGTAGGGGAACACCCCCGGGGCTGCCACTCGCCGTGCGATCGAGCTGAGTGATTGTTTTTGCTGAGGAAACGACCCCAGGGTCCTGCCGCAGGCGAAGCTGGAAACCGCCTCGCCGCAGCACCCACTGTGGCGCCGATCCAACGGGCGCCAGCGCCGGCCCCCTGAGGCTGCCGCCCCGGGGGCCCCCGCACGCCAGGAAGGCGTCACGGCATATACATTCCGCCGTTGACGTGCAAGGTTTCGCCCGTGATGTAGCTCGCCTGCGGGGATGCAAGGAAGAGCACCGCTGCGGCCACGTCCGCGGCCTCACCGAGACGGCCAGTGGGGATCTGCGTGAGAAGTGCCGCTCGCTGCTCATCCGTCAGCGAGCGCGTCATATCGGTGTCGATGAACCCCGGGGCGACCGAGTTGACGGTGATGCCTCGCGAGGCGACCTCCCTCGCCAGAGACTTCGTAAAGCCGAGAATGCCTGCTTTGGCCGCGGCGTAGTTGGCCTGGCCAGGATTCCCCGTCAGGCCCACCACGGAGGTCAGGTTGACGATCCGCCCACGCCGCTCTTTCATCATTCGCCGCAGGCATGCCTTCGACAGGCGGAACACGGAAGTCAGATTGGTGGTGATCACCCGATCCCAGTCCTCCGGCTTCATCCGCAGAAGCAGCATGTCGCGCGTGACCGCCGCGTTGTTGACGAGGATGGTCGGCATCTCCCCGGCCGCATCGAGCTCCCCCATGAGGGCATCGATCGAGCCGCTGTCCGAGACGTCCAGGGTGGCACCCCGGCCGTTGTATCCATGCGACGCCAGCCGCCCGGTGAGCGCCGCCGCGCCCTCGGCGGTGGTTGCCGTCCCGATCACCCGCGCGCCGGCCTTGGCCAGCGCCAGCGCGATCTCCCGGCCGATTCCGCGGGAAGCGCCCGTAACGAGCGCGACATCATTCTCGAGCATTGCGTGCCACCTCGATCAAGCCTGGACGGCGGTGAGCGCGGCCTGCAGCGAGCCGGCATCCTCGAGCGCCAGGGACGTGAGCCCCCGCTCGATGCGGCGGTTGAGAGCGCTCAGTACCTTACCCGGACCGCACTCGATGAGTGTGCCGATGCCACCTGCCGCAAGCGAGCGCACGGTCTGCGTCCAGCGAACCGGGCTCGCGAGCTGGCGCACGAGCAGCTGTCGCAGGTCCGCAGGGTCCGAATGAGCCGAGACATCGGCTGCGCTCACGAAGCGGATGCGCGGCGTTCGAAAATGGACCGCGGCGAGCCGCTCTCCCAGGCGCTGGGCCGCCGAGCTCATCAGACTGCTGTGCGCCGGCACGCTGACGGGGAGTGCCACGGCACGCTTGGCGCCACGGCGCTTTGCCGCCTCCATGGCCTGCTCGACGCGCGCGCGCGCGCCGGCGATGACCACCTGCCCGGGCGAATTGAAGTTCACGGCCTCGACTACCCCGCCGCCCTCGGCCGCTTCCCGGCAAGCCTCGATCACCTCGTTATCCTCGAGTCCGAGGATGGCAGCCATGGCTCCGCTCCCTGCCGGGACGGCCTCCTGCATGGCGCGGCCTCTGAAGCGGACGAGGTCGATGGCAGTGCTGAAGTCGAGCGCTCCGGCCACGACTACTGCCGAGAACTCCCCGAGGCTGTGTCCGCAGACCACCTCCGGCTCCGGCCCTCCACGGCTGCGCCAGAGCCTCCAAGTTGCTACCGAGGCCGCGAGCATGGCGGGCTGGGTGCACTCGGTGCTGTTCAGGCGCTCGGCCGGTCCTTGCGCGATCAGCTGCCAGAGATCGTAGCCGAGGACGGTCGAGGCCTCGACGAAAGTGTCGCGGATCGGCGCCTCATCAGCCGGAGCGAGCGCGGCCAGCATGCCAACCGATTGCGAGCCCTGACCCGGAAACACGAAGCCGAATGCCATCATTACCTCGCAGTCAGAAATTCGGGCGATTATAGCCGTCCCTCCCGGAACCGCCTCTCGATGGGAATGTCGAACGGCGCAGACGCGGGCGCCCGCGTCCGCGGTTATGATTCCGCGTCGCGCCCCGGGGGCGCATCCGCCGCAGGTAACCCCACACATCATGGCCCATCCACGAAGCACCCTGAAGTCCGCGCTCGCGAGCGCGCAAGGAGCCCGCCGCAACTCGCGTGGCTTCACCCTGATCGAGATCATGGTCGTGGTGATCATCATCGGCCTGCTCGCGGCCGTCATCGTGCCGCAGGTGATCAGCAAGGTCGATGAGGCTCGCGTTTCCAAGGCGAAGGAGGATATCCAGGCTCTCGAGACCGCCCTCACCGAATACCGTCTCGACAACTCGGTGTATCCGTCGACGGACGACGGTCTCGATGCGCTCGTCAAGCAACCGAATGACCCCTCGGTTACTCACTGGCACGGCCCGTACGTTCAGCGGCTCTCCAAAGACCCTTGGGGTCGCGCCTACCAGTACGCCTATCCAGGCACGCATGGTCAGCCGTATGACCTCTACACGCTCGGCGCCGACGGCCAACCGGGCGGCGACGGTCCGTCCGCCGACATTGGTAACTGGAATCTCGCGGATTGATCCCGTCATGAAGCGCCGGACCCGGGCATCCTGCCCGGCCCCGCGCGGCGGCGCGCAAGAGGCGCGGCTCTGCTGCACCGCTCGCCGCCTGCGGCAGTGCGCACTTCCCGGTGCGCGCGGCCCATCGCGAGCGGGCGGCTTCACGCTGCTCGAGTTGCTGGTCGTCGTCCTGATCATCGGGATCGTGACCGCAGGGATGCTGCTCTCGATGAGCTTTGCCGGGAAAGACACTGACCTCGAGACCGAGAGCAAGCGGTTGCTCGCTCTCATGAACTATGCCCGCGAGCAGGCAGAGCTGCAGACGCGTCAGTACGGCATCTTCTTCGGCCAGCACGGCTATGCGTTCGTCGTTTACGACGTGCGCCAGGGAGTATGGCGCACGGTGAACGAGGACGATGCGATGCGCCAGCGGACGCTGCCGAGCGGTCTGGATTTCAAGCTGGTAGTGGATGCGCGGCCGATCGTGTTGAAGGACAGCCTCGATCTGCCCGCAAGCGCTACGTCCGACTCCGCATCCACCTCAAAGCCGTATTCCAGGCTGATGCCGCATACGGCCGCACAATCCAACTCTGACTCCGACTCGAATTCGACCCCTGATTCCGACTCCGACTCGGACTCCAATTCCGCGGCCAGAACCTTCGCGCCACAGGTCATGATCTTCTCGAGCGGTGATCTGTCCTCGTTCAGGATCACCCTCGAGCGCGCCACTGCCGGCCGCAGCATCACACTCGATGAGAACCAGGACGGCAACATCGTCGAGAAGCCGATGGTCGGGGGCGGCAAGTGAGCGGCTCTGCGCCTCAGCGAGGCTTCACCCTGATCGAAGTGCTGGTGGCGCTCGCCATCGTGGCGATCGGCATGGCGGCAGTACTCGAGGCGCTGACCTCCTCCGCCAACACGGCCGTGTACCTCCAGGAGAAGACCTTCGCCGAATGGGTGGCCCTCAACCGCCTCGAGACCGTGAGGCTCTCCGGAACCGTGCCCGGGACCGGCACGAGCAGCGACAAGACCGACTACGCCGGGCGAAGCTGGGAATGGCAGCAGAAGGTCACTCAGGTACCCCGGATACCTGACCTGCGGCAAATCGAGATCGACGTGCGGCCGGCGGACACCACGGCGGGTGATAATCGTGGCTGGTACGCCAGTGCGACCGGCTTCATGGGCGAGAACGTCTTCGCGCCCCCACAGAGCGCCGCGCCGAGCTGGACCCCGTCGAACGCCGGTGTGCCCGGCGGCTCGCCTCAGCCGAGCGGTATGCCGCCGCCGGGAGCCGGCGCGCCCCCGCCATGAAGACGATGAACGCTCGACGCCGCGGTCGATGCCCGCAGAAGGGCTTCACCCTATTGGAGCTTCTGGTCGCGCTCTTCATTGCGGCTGTGATGTTCGCGATGGGCTACGGCGCCATCAACCAGGCGCTGCAGAGCCGCGGATCCATCCGCCAGCACCAGGAGAAGCTCCTCGCGCTCGAGACCGCCATGCGCGTCATCGAGCAGGACTTCGTGCAGCTCGCCCCGCGGCCCGTGCGGCAGCCCGTGGGCGACGGCTACCTGCCTTGCCTGCAGGGAAACCCCAACTCCGATAGCTCAAACACGCCCGCTTCCTCCGACACTCCCGACACGTCGGATACCTCGGCGCCGTTGGTCGTCATGACGCGCAACGGCTGGAGCAATCCCACTGGTGTGCCGCGCTCCGAGCTGCAACGGGTCGCGTATGTTTTCGACAACGGTACCCTGGTGCGCGAGCACTGGAACGTACTCGATGCCACGCTCTCGGGGACGCCCATCAAACGCAATCTCCTGAAGCACCTGCGCGGCGTGACCTTCCGTTACCTGCAGCCGGCGACCCATACCTGGGTCGATACCTGGCCCAGCGCCGGAGCGGCTCCGGGCGGAAACGTGTCGGATTCGTACTATCGGCTGCGGCCCATGGCCGTGGAGGTCACGCTCGACACCAAGGATTGGGGCAAACTCGAGCGCATCTTCGAGATTGCGCAATGAGCCGCGACCGGTCTGCAGCTGCGAACCGAGGCCGTGCCGCCGGGCGGCGACTGCGGCAAGCCCGTGTTCCCGCGCCGCCTGCGCGGCAGCGTGGGGTGGCACTCCTCGTCGCGATCCTCCTCGTCGCCCTGGGCACGATCATCGCCGCCGCCATGGCCTACAACAATGCGATGACCGCGCGGCGCGCCGCGGCGACCTTCGGCTTCGATCAGGCAATGCTCGTGGCCGAAGGCGCTGAGGCGCTGGCCGCTGAAGGACTGAAGCTGGAGTCCAAGCAGAATCCTACGTACATCGCTGCGAACCAGTCCTGGGCCCAGCCATTCGGCCCCGCGGAAGTGGCTCCCGGCGTGACGCTCGAGGCGCAACTGGAAGATCTGCAGGGCAGGTTCAATGTCAACGATCTCGTCGGCAGCGATGGAGAGACACCCAACCAGAGTGCGATCCTCGCCTTCCAGCGGCTCCTCCAGAGCCTCAACCTCAATGCTCAATTGGCCGACTACATCGTCGACTGGATCGACCAGGACACCACGCCGAGGTCGGAGGGAGCAGAAGACAGCGTCTATATGGAAATGGACCCGCCCTACCGCACACCCAACACGCCCATCACCAGCACGAGTGAGCTCATGGCGTTGCCGGGCATGACGCGCGCGGAGTTCGACCGGCTCGCCCCGCATATCACCGCCCTGCCGATTGGCACCAAGATCAATCAATGCACGGCCGACCCCTGGGTACTCGACGCACTCACCGGCACCGTGCAGTTCAGCGCGGATCCTGATCGGTTCTACAAGGACCGCGAGGCAGACGGCGGCTGCTTCCCGCCCGTCGGCCAAGTGAAAGTACAGGGTGCCCCCGCCGTCAACGGACCGGGGACGGTGGGTGGCGGCGCCGGCCCGCAGTCGAACCCTGCCGATCTCGTCGGGCAGACTTCGAGCTATTTCCGCCTCACCAGCATCGTGACCCTGGGGTCGGCCGAGTTTTCGGTGTACACCCTGCTCTACCAGGACCCGACCGGGGTTCACACGATGATGCGCAGCTTCACGCCCGACTGAGCCTGCCGCTGCTAGTATTGGGACACCATGGCTGACTGGCTCCTCCTAAGGCTCCCGCGCACACCGCAAGAGCAGGCGACCTGGCTCGTGGTCGATGCCCGTGGGGCGGCTGCCGGCCCTCCCCAGGCAGGTCCGCTCTCCCTCGCCGCCCCGCGCGCTGCAGGACGGCATGTCGTCGTACTGGTGCCCGGCACGGATGTGCTGTTGGCGCAGCCGGAGCTGCCCCCCGCCAAGGCTGGCGCCAAATTGCAACAGCTCGTGCCCTATGCGCTCGAGGAGCAGCTCGCCGAGGACATCGAGGATCTGCATTTCGCCGTCGGCCGCCGTGAGGGAGAGTCGGCACGAGTCCCTGTTGCGGTCGTGGCGCGCAAGCTCATGGATGGGTGGACGACCCTGCTCAAATCCAGCGGGCTCGAGCCCGAGGCGCTGTATGCCGACAGCGAGCTGCTGCCGCAGAACCCCGGTCAGGCCGTGGCACTCCTCGAGGAGGATACGATCGTCGTACGGCCGCCCTCGGGCACCGTAGTGACGTTACCCGCCGATGCCCTGGGCGAGGCTCTCGAGATCGCCCTTTCGGGTATGGAGCCGGGAGCCCCTGGCGGCCGGGGGCTCATCCTCTACACGGGCGCGGCCGAGTGGCATCGCCATGCTTCCAAGGTGGAGGCGGCGCGCGAGCGCTTCGAGGGCATCCAGATCCAGTTGCTCACCGGAGGACCGCTGGCGCTCTTCGCACAGCAGTTGCCGACGGCCACCCCCACCAACCTCCTGCAGGGCCCCTACACCCCGGCCACACCGCATACGGTCGGCTGGAGCGCCTGGCGAGTCGCGGCCATCCTGCTCGCCAGTCTCATCGGCCTGCACATTGCAGGCAAAGCCGCGGAGCTCAGCGTACTGAAGCATGCCGACCATCGGCTCGATGCCTCGATCGACGAGGTCTTCCACACGGCCCTGCCCGGCCAGCCCGATACCTATGAGGCGCGGCGGCAGATGGAGCAGCGCCTCGCCGCGGCGCGTGCCAGCGAGAATTCCGGCAGCTTCCTCCTGGCACTGCAGGCGCTGGTGCAGGCACATGGCGCCGCACCCGAAGCGGTGCTGGAAGCGCTGACGTTTCGCGAGGGAGCCCTCGAGCTCAAAGCATCGGCACCGAGCGTCGAATCGCTGGATCGGCTGAGCCACGAGCTCGGGCAGCACGGCTGGCAGGCCCGTCTCGTGGCGGGCAGTCCCGCAGGCTCGGCGTACGAAGGCCGCATCCACATGGGACCGGGGAGCTGACGTGGCACTGTCGCTGGACCTTGCCTCATCGCTGCGCTCGCTCTCGCCTCGCGACCGCCGCACGCTGCTCATCGGCGGCGTGATCGCTGCGGTACTCCTCGTGTTCGCAGTCATTCTGCCGCTCGATCACAGTGTCTCGCGCCTGCACGATGAGGTTGCACAAAAGCAGGCTGACCTCGTCTGGATGCGCAATGCCGCGCCCGAGATCGCTGCCGCAGGACCGATGCATGGCAGCGGCGGCGAGTCGCTGATCGTGATCGTCGATCAGTCGGCGCGTGAATCCGGCCTCGGCAACTCCCTCGCCGGCAGCTCGCCGAGCGGCCAGGGGAGCCTCAGCGTCGAGTTGGAGAAAGCCCCTTTCGATGCCCTGGTGGGGTGGCTCGCGCGCTTGAGCCAGCAGAATGGCGTGCAGATCGAGAGCGCCACCATCGACAGCGCCGGCCAGCCGGGCACGGTCAACGCCTCGCTCGTTCTGAAGGGCCCGTAGACGCCCGGCGTTCGCATGAAGCGGACCATCACCGTCATCGTGTTGGGTGTCATCGCCTTCGCGGCGATCGTGCTCGCACGCCTGCCTGCGAGTTGGCTGTTGCCGACCGGCGGCCCGACACTGAGCTGCGCGAGCGTCGAAGGCTCCCTCTGGAGCGGCTATTGCAGCGGGCTCGAGGTGCGCGGCGCGGCACTCGGGGATCTCACGTGGCAACTGCACCCCGGGCGGCTGCTCTTGGGCAAGCTCGCCGCGCACGTCGATGTCGAGCACCCACCAGCGACTTCAGCACAGGCAGATGTCCAGGTTGGCCTCGGAGGAACCATCGAGGCACACAACGTCACAGCCCTGCTGCCTCTCGACCCGGCACTCCTTCCAGGCGTACCGCCGACGCTGACCGGCACGCTGCACCTCGATCTCGCGCTCGCGAGAATCACGAGCAAGGGTGTCGTCAGCACGCTCATAGGCCGCATCGAGGCGAATGATCTGATCGACCGCAGCGGTTACGTCACGCCGCTCGGCAGTTTCGCGGTGACCTTCCCCGGAGGAACCTCGGAGCCAACAGGAGACGTGCGGGACCTGAGCGGTCCGCTCTCGGTGCAGGGGCAGCTGCATCTGACACCTCAGCCCGGATATGAGCTGGCGGGGTATGTGACCCCGCGCCAGAGCGCCACTCCGGCCCTCATCAATGCCATCGAGTTTCTCGGCTCCCCCGATGCGCAGGGACGGCGGCCCTTCGCCCTGTCAGGAACCTACTGAAGCTCGCGAAATACGCCGAGCAGCGGGAAATAAAGCGCCGCGCGCACCGGCTCCGGTCCGAGGCCACGTGCCAGGGCCGCGTATTTCTCGAGCTGCCCCCGATAGCGCTCGAGCTCGCGGTCGATGAAATCATCGAGCCGGCCGCCCTCGTGAGGGCTGGTCTTGAAATCGATGACCCAGCGCGTGCCGCCGCGGTCGACGAACGAGCGGTCGATCACCACGTTCGTGAGCCTGCCATCCGCCATCCCGGTGAGAGCGAGCTCGCTGCCCGCCTGAGCGTGCTCCCCGGAGAGAATCCAACGCCCTCTTTCATCCCCGACGGTACGAGCCAACGCTTCGATGACATCTGCCACTGCCCGCTTAAGATCGCGCTCCGGCACGCCGTGGCGCCGAAGTTGCTCGCGATAAAGCCCGGTCCGCGACTCGACCCACGCGCGTGAGGGCAGCTCCGTGGCCGCTGCGAAGGCCTGCAGCGCTGCATGGACGACCGTGCCGATGTGGCGCCGCGTTTCGCCCGCCCAACTGAATTCCAACGTCTCGAGCGAGCGCTGCGCGAGGGGCAGGCGCGGGAGCGGCGGTGCAGGCGGGAGCGCCCGCGGAGTCCAGCCCGATATCAGCCTGCGCAGCGGAGCGCGGGGCCGTGTGCCGGCGAAGAGCTCGAGCTGGTCGTCGCTCGGGATGGCGGCTGCAGCATCGGCTGCCGGGGACTGGAAGGCTCCTTCGAGCACCGGCCAGAGAGAGGCGAGTAGTGTCCTCGGGCGCGGAATCACGAGTCCGTCGGCGCGGGGCGCGGGCGCCGCATAGAGGTGCAGCGACCGCCTGGCGCGCGTGGCCGCGACGTAGAGGAGTCTCACCTGCTCGTTGGCGGCGCGAAGTGCGGTCAGCCGTCTAAGAAATGCCGTCACCTCTCCCGGCGCCTCATCGCCGATGACCGGCGCCGGCGCCATGATGAGATCACTCCGCCCCTCCTCCCGGCGCGGCAGATCGAGCCAGCGCAGCAGCGGTTCCCGTCCGCGATTGCGCTCGCGATCGAGGCAGGGCACCAACACGTGATCGAACTCCAGGCCCTTCGCACCGTGGATCGTCAGCACCTGCACCGGCGCAGCGGTGCGCGCCCGCGGCTGGGCATAGAGATTCGCCAACACGGAGTCCAGCGTGCCGATCCCACTCCATTCTCCCGACGCCGTGCGTTCACTTAGGGCATCGAAGAAAGCACGCGCATGCCGCAACTCCTCCAACGGATACGCATCGGCGGCACCGAGAGCCACCCACACTCCTTCCAACCATTCCGCAAGCGGCAACTGCTCACGCTGGGCCAGACCTTCTTCGAGTACGCGCGCGACGCGCGCGAGTCGCGCGCGCTCATCCGCAGGACATTCCTCCAGCCGGTCCGGCTCGTGCAGCGCTTCCGAGATGAGCCGCGTGTCACCTCGAGCAGAGAGCCGCGTCAGCGTTGCCAATGACACTCCGCACCACGGTGCCCTCAGTACAGCAAGCCACGCGGTACGGTCGCCCAGATGGCAGAGTGCACGGGTGAGCGCGACGAGATCGCGCACGACCGGTACCTCCGCGAGCGGCACCAGCTCGACACCGATGGCATCGATACCAGAGTCGCCGAGCGCTGCGACAATGGCCTGCGCGTGCGAGCGCGCTGCCACCAGGATCGCGATGCTGGCCTGCGGATCGCGCGCCTTGAGCTCCGCGACTCTCGCCACGATCGCCTCGGTCTCCGCCACACGGTCGTCCGCGGCGAGCAGACGCAACTCGATGGGGCGGGCATCGCTCGCCGGCTCATCCGCTCTGCCCGCAAGGCTCGGCGTGAACGCCACCGCGCTCGCGCGCAGATCGTCCGCCTCGGGGAAAAGCCGCCCGAATGTCTCGTTCGTCCAATCGATGAGCGCCGGCACCGAGCGGAAATTGCGCAGCAGCTTGAGCGGCGTCAGCCGCACCGAGCCGATGCCGAAATCACGCGCGCGCAGGAAGCAGCCGACCTCCGCCTCGCGGAACTGATAGATCGACTGCATCGGGTCGCCGACGACGAAGAGCGTGCGGCCATCGCCCGCCTCCCAGCCCGCGGTCAACGCCTCGAGCAGCTCGAGTTGCGGCACGGAGGTGTCCTGAAACTCATCGACCAGAATGTGCCGCAGGGAAAGACCGGTCCGCAGGGCGAGGTCCGTCGGCAGTCCGAACTCGGCGAGCGCCGCCCGCGCCGCGCCTGCAATGTAGGTATGGTCGACGCGGCCATCGAGGGCGAACAGCGCCTGCAGCTGTGCCGCGGCGGCGCGCAGCACCCGCGACAAGGCCGCAAGGGCCGCAGCGTCCTCCGCCCCGAGATCCGGACTGGGGAGTGAGGCCACCTCGAGCAGCGTCGCGCGCGCCGCCGGCACCCTGCCCAGCCGCTCGATGCAAGCCCGCAATGCTTCCTTGGCGGCGCCGCTCTCGAATTCCACTCCGAGCCGGCGGCTGATGGCCTTGCGCCAATCACCGTCGTTGGTGAGGGTGAGTCGCGCGAGAGCCTTCCAGGATGCGAGAGAGCGAGCCTGCGGCGCGAGCGGTCCCATGCCGGGCAGGCTCGCCGCCTGCGCGCAGGCATCTGAACCCAGTGACCGGCACGCGACCGCGAGGCGATCCTCCACGATCCGCCTGAGACTCGATGCCACGCGGCGGCAGAGAGCATCGGACTCCTCACTCAACACGTGCGGCAGCCAATGCGCGCGCTGCCGCAGCATATCGGCGAGCAGGCGCTCGACATAACCCCATCGGTTGTCGAGCCGCTCGAAGAGGAGCTCCAGGTCGGTAGAGAGCTCGGCATCCTCTTCCGCTGCAAACAGCGTCTCGCGCGCGGCCCGCAGATAGAGCTCTTCCGGGCGGGAGCTGACGGCAAGCTCACTGCCGGCGCGGGCCGTGACCGGAAGCTGACTCGCGAGCCGAAAGTTGAAGGAATCGATGGTCTGGATGCGCAGCCGGCCGGGATCCTGCGCGAGCCGCCAGCCGCGCTCCTGCGAGCGCGCGAGCACCGCGGCCGCGAGCTGCCGCAAGCGGTCCGCCTGTCCGCCCTCGGCTATTTCGCCGCGCAGCGCCCGCAGCACCCGGGCGCGCATCTCCGCCGCAGCACGGCGGGTGAAAGTGATTGCGAGGATCTCCTCCGGCTCATCCACCACCGCGAGGAGGCGCAGCAACCGCTGCGTGAGGACCGTGGTCTTGCCGGAGCCTGCGGGCGCCTGCAGGATGACCGAGAGGTCGGGGTCGATGGCACGCTCGCGTGCCAAGTCATCGGCCTCGGCCGGATCGTCGACTTCCATACTCGAGGTGTCAGTCATCATCGATGCCCCGCAACCCTTCCTCGAGGGTCTCATCATCGGTGGCGATCAGACTGTCACCCACGCGGCATACGCTCGCGACGTGGCAGAAATCGCAGGCTCGCGGCTTCGGATCCACCACCGCCTGTCCCGCGGCAAAGGCAGCGGCCAACCGCTCCACGAGGCCATGCCATTCCCGGACGCGTGCCTGCCACGCAGCCTGCGCCTGTCCCCCTGGGGCCTTCAAACCCGTCACCTTCGGCAGCAACTCCTCGCTCACCGCGATGCCGTCGTATCGGACCTCTCTCGCCGTAACGTTGACGGTCGCCATCGCAACGACATCGTCACCCACTGCCGCCAGGTACGCGAGAAGCTGCGGATGCGAGGGCCGGTCCCCGTACCAATCGGGGCTCACCCGCCTGCCGCTCTTGTAGTCGAGAATGGCGGTGCCGCCACTCTCGAGCGCATCGAGGCGATCGATGCGCAGGCGCAGCTCCTGCCCTGCCACCCGCAGGCGCGAGGCATACTCCGTATGCCGCACGCGGAAGGGTGCGCGTTTGCGCTCGATCTCGAGCAGCTTGCAGATGAGCCGGGCGGTGCGGCGGCATTCCCGCACCAGCGCCGGACGGGGAACCGAGTCCTCACCCGCTGCTTCGAGCGAGATCGCCGCCGCCCCGACGCAGGTGCTCACCAACTCATCGAGCGCCTGCGGGGCGAGCGCGTGCAGCGCCCGCGAGTCGCCGAGCCGATCCCACAACTGCTGCAGGGCCGCGTGCAGGAGCTGCCCGCGGGCATCGGGCGCAATGCCCGGCTCCGGCACACCGAGCTGAAGGCTTCCCAGCCGCAGCTCGGCGTAGGCGCGGAAGGGACATTGATTCTGCAGCTCGAGGCTGCGGGTGCCCGAGGGCAGCGCAAGCTGCGCGTTCCACGCGACGCCGACATCATCACGCCATTCCGTGACCAACCCTGGACGGTGGAGCCGCACGGGAAGCCATATCGAGCCGCGTGACTTCACTGCCCGCCGCGCGGCGGGCCGCCACTCCTCGAGCAACGGACTGGGTAACAATTCGAGGTCCTCGGCGCGCGCCGGCGCGCTGAGCACCAACTCGGCGGCGGCCGCGCGCCAGGCCGCGATGAGCGCCCGCGCTTCCTCCAGGCGGCCCGCAGCGCTGGCGGCGGGCCACCCCGCCGCAATCTGCGCGGCAAGCGGCAGGAATGGATCGGGCGCGACCGGCTGCGGAAAGCCCTCCGCAGCGAGTCCGGCAACCCAGACACCGTCGTAGTGGGCCACCGGGTCCATATACGCGGGGGAAATGGTCACCGTGGCATCATCATCCGAGGGTCGATACGGCGTCAGCGCTGCTCTTTCCCGCAGCCAGCGCACGGCGATATCCAAAGTCAGAGTTTGGGCCGCGGCCGACAGCTCGCCCAACTCCTCGAGCAGCTCATGGAAGCGCGCGAGTGTCTGTTGCTCGGCGCTGTCGCGCGTGCGTGCTCCGGGCCAGCCCAGGATCTCGAGGGCCGCCTCGAAGCGCTCCGACCACTCCCTCGGGTTTGCCGAGCTCGCGCGGAGCGATCCGGCTGCGGCCTCGAGGCGCGCGCCGACCGCCTTCGCCGGTCCGGCGAGCGCGGCCGGCACACGGCGCAGCGCCGTGAGGAAGGATGTCAGATCGAGCCGCAGCCGGCCCTGCTCCCGCAGCCAGAGATCGAGAGCAGCGCGCGCCGCGGCGACCGGCTCCGACCACCAGGGGGCACGCAGCCACTCGAGGAGACTCTCGATCCCGACGGCCTCTCCCGCGAGCAGGGCGAGACTGCCGAGGGCGTGCGCGATCATGGGCAGGCTCGCAAGCGGCTGCCCGCCCTCGATGGCCACGAGCGACTGAGATTCGGATCCCGGGAAGCTCTGTTGGACGAGCCCCGCCAGCCGCTCGCGCCGGCCGGCGGATCCCGGCAGCAGGATGAGGAGTCGGGCATCCGCCTGCGTGGTGAGCCGCCGTTGACACCACTCGGCGATGCGCTCGAGCTCCTCACGCTCATCCGCTGGGATCACCACGTGCGGGGAGACCAACACGGGAGCAGCCGCTCGTGGCGCATACGAGGTCTCGAAGCCGTTTTGCGCACGACGGGCGGCAATCGACTGCAGGCGCGGCGATGGCGCGATGAAGCCTGCGAGCACGACCGGCCGCTCATCCCCCAGGCAAGGCAGCGTCGGCAGAGCCGCCGATGCGGGCGCAGCTCCCAGAGCGCTCGAGCGTTGCAGCACGGCGCGGTGCACGCGTGCCAACAGGCCCGCCTCGGTATCGGCGGGCTCGGCAATCGACTGCAGGTCGATCCGCAGATCGGCGGCGAGACCGCCCGCACGGCGCAGCGACTCCGCGAGCGAGACGCGGTTGATGAGATCGAGACCAGCGGTGGCCTCGGCCGTGCATTGCCGATAGAGGAGCCACTCCTCCGCTGCAGAGAGCAGTCGCGGCACATCCTGGTTGCGGTCGCTGTCGGCCGCATGACGCTCGATCTCGCGCATCAGCCAGGCTTCGAGCGGCAACACGTCCGGGCTCGCCCAGACGCGTCGGCCGCGTGCGAGCTGCGCCGCAGAGTAGGCCACTCCCAGCGCATGCGCCCTCTGGCGCGAGGGCACGAGCACTGTGCCGCCGCACTCGAAGACTACGCTAAGGTGGCTCGGAATTTTCAGCAATACAGGAACTTAGCGCTAATACCTGCGCTTTTACTTGAATCGTGAGGTCGCTTCGACCACGTTACTCGGACCGGCTTCGCCGGCCGAGCCGGCGGCGGCGCTCGCGTAGCTCTGCAGCAGCTCCTCGATGCGCGCGAACACCACCCGTAGCGTTGCCGGATCGGGAAGCGTAGTGACCCGGAAATGGTTGCGGTATGGCACGTTGAAACTCACGCCCGGAGCCACGAGCACGTGCTTCTGCTCGAGCAGATCGAGTGCGAACTTCTGATCGTCGAACGCGGGCAGCTCGGTGGAATCGATGCCGACGAAGGCATACATCGCGCCCTTCGGGGGCGCCAACTCGAGAAATCGGCTGCCATCGGCTGCGCTCAGGATCGTCCGCCGCGACTCATACAGGCGCCCACCGGGGCTGACGAGATCCTTCACGCTCTGATAGCCGCCGAGCGCGGTCTGCACCGCCCACTGAGAGAGCACGTTGCTGCAGAGACGCAACGAGCTCAACAGCTCGAGCGCGCTCAGGTAGTCCGCCGCGGCGCGGGTGCGGCCGGAGAAGACCGCCCAGCCGACCCGGTAGCCGCAGGCCCGGTAAACCTTCGACAGACCCGAGAGCGTGGCGCACAGGGTGTCATGCACCAGCGTCGCCATGGGCACGAACTCGGCGTCGTCGTAGACCATCTGATCGTAGATCTCGTCACTGAAGACGACGAGCCCGGAGCGCTCCGCGAGCTGCGCCAGCGCCTCGAGCACCGGCCGCGGATAGACGGCGCCCGTCGGGTTGTTGGGATTGATGATGACGATGGCGCGCGTGCGCGGTGTCAAGAGACGCGCGAGCTCCTCGGGGTCGGGCACGAAGCCGTTTTCCGGCCGGCAGGGATAGTGCACCACGCGCCCGCCGTTGAGCGTGACGGCGGCCGTCCAGAGCGGATAGTCGGGGCTCGGCACCAGCACCTCATCGCCGCTGTTGAGGAGCGCGCGCAGGACGAGGTCGATGAGCTCGCTCACGCCATTGCCGATGAACACCTCTTCGGCGGTGACGCCGGTGACACCCCTCGCCTGCTGCTGCATCACCACCGCCTCGCGGGCCGGAAAGATGCCCTTCTGGTGGCAATAGCCTTCGGCCTCCGAGAGGTTCTCGATCATCGCGAGGCGCATGGTCTCCGGCGTACGGAACCCGAATGCCTTCGGGTTGCCGATGTTGAGGGAGACGATCTCGTACCCCTGCCGCTCGAGCTCGTGCGCGCGCCGCGCCAGGCGGCCGCGAATCTCATAACGGACGTGGCGGAGGCTGTCGCTCGGGCGAATGCTGGCGTCGGGCTTCATCGGGTCTCCTGCACCTCAGAGAGGAAGGATACCATCCGCCAGCTCCCGGAAGCGGTGACAGGCCACGTGGCGGGCGTCCGGCACTGCTTCCCATACAGGCATCCGCGCCGCGCACTCCTGGATCGCATGAGGACACCGTCCGCGAAACACGCACCCGGTGGCTGGTGCAGCCTCTTCCTGCTCCAGGGGCTCACCGACCCGCGTGAGCGCCAGGCGGCCTGGCTGTACATCCGGGTCCACGATCGGCACGGCATTCAGCAGGGCTCGTGTGTAAGGATGCAGCGGGCGCATGAAGAGCGCGCGCGTGTCAGCAAGCTCCATCATACGTCCGCGATATAAGACGAGGACCCGATCACAGAGCCGCCTCACCACGGCGAGATTGTGGCTCACGAAGAGGATCGACATCCCATGCTCGCCCTTCAGGCTCGCGAGCAGATCGAGGATCTGCGCCTGCACGGAGACATCGAGTGCGCTCACCGGCTCGTCACAGACGAGCAGGCGCGGCTCGAGGATCATCGCGCGCGCGATGCCGACGCGCTGGCACTGCCCCCCGGAGAGCTCGTGCGGATAGCGGCTCATGAGCTCCGGCCCCAAGCCAACGCGCACGAGCATCTGCTGCACCTGGCGCGCACGTGCCACGGCCGTGAGGCGAGGCTCATGGACCTCGAGTGGCTCCGCGACGATCCGACCGATCCGCATGCGTGGATCGAGGCTCGCGAGCGGGTCCTGGAAGACGATTTGCAAGTCACGGCGCAAATGCTTGAGCTCCGGTGCCGGCAAATCCGCGAGGGACCGCCCCAGCCAGGTCACGCGGCCCGCGCTCGGGCGGATGAGCTGCAGTGCCGCCCGCGCGAGGGTCGACTTCCCCGAGCCCGACTCTCCGACCACGCCCAGCGCCTCTCCCGAATGCAGCTCGAAGCTGACATCGTGCAGTGCCGGGAACACGCGACCGCCCGCGCTCCACGCTCCGGGCCTCGAATACTCCACCGCGAGCGAGGAGATAGCGAGTGCGGCATCACGGGTAGCCGCCGCAGGGCCCCCGCTCGCGCGCCTTGCAACCGCATCGGGGTTTGACGCTTGCCCCGAGGGTGACCTCATCTCGGTCGAGTCCGGCGAGGGCTCCAAGCCCGGCACCTTTTCCAACAGCTCACGCGTATACGCATTGCGCGGCGCCTTGAGCACCGCGGCGGCGCTATCCAGCTCGACGATGCGCCCGGCCTGCATCACGGCGATACGGTCCGCCACACCTGCCACCGCGCCGAAGTCGTGCGTGATCAACACCATCGCCATGCCGCTCTCGCGTTTCAGCTCCGCGAGCAGCGCCAGGATCTGCGCCTGGATGGTGACATCGAGCGCCGTCGTCGGCTCATCGGCAATGAGCAGCTCCGGCCCACAGGCGAGCGCAATGGCGATCATGACTCTCTGCCGCATCCCGCCGGAAAGCTCGTGCGGATACTGACGCATCCGGCGCGCGGCCTCCGGGACGTGCACCCGCTCGAGCAGCGCGAGCGACTTCCGCCGTGCGTCGCGCCAGCTCGCGCCGCAGTGCCTCACGATGGGCTCGGCGATCTGCTCGCCGATGCGCAGATGCGGTGTGAGAGAAGTCATCGGGTCCTGGAACACCAACCCGACCCGGGCGCCGCGGATGCGGTCGAGATCCCTCTGCGTGCGGCCGATGAGCGGCTCGCGGCCGAGCTCCGCGCGGCCGGTGACCTGGGCGGTTGAGGGTAGGAGGCCGAGCGTCGCAAGGAAGAGCTGACTCTTGCCGGCGCCGGATTCCCCCACGACCCCGAGACACTCACCGCGCCGCACGCTGATCGACACGTCCTCGACCGCAGGCACGGCGCCCACGGGCGTGATGAAGGTGACGCCGAGCTGCGTAATGCGCAGCACCGTGTCGCTCCCTTCCTCAGTGTACTGTGGGATCGAGCGCATCGCGCAGGCCGTCGCCGAGGAGATTGAAGCAAAGGAGCAGCGCGATCAGGAACCCCGCGGGCACGAGCAGCAGCCATGGCGCCGTCAGCATCTGCCGCGCCCCGTTGTTGATGAGGCTGCCGAGGCTCGCGAGCGGCTCCTGCACGCCGAGCCCGAGAAAGCTGAGGAAGCTCTCGTAGGTTATGAGCTCCGGGATGGTCAGGGTCGCGTAAACCGCTACCGTACCGGCAACGTTGGGGACGATGTGCCGGATGAGGATGGCCGGCGTGCCGAGACCCGTCGCGCGCGCCGCCTCGATGAACTCACGACGTTTGAGCGACAGCGTCTGACCGCGCACGACCCGCGCCATCGTCAACCAGCCCACGGCACCGATGGCGATCAGCAGCATGACGATGCTGCCGCGGCCGAACACCGTCGCCAGGATGATCACGACGAAGAGATACGGCAGCGCATACAACACATCTACCGCCCGCATCATCCACGAGTCCGTCCGCCCCCCCACATAACCTGCGACCGCACCCCAAGCGACCCCGATCCCGACGCTCACGGCAGTCGCGAGCACGCCGATGAGCAGCGACAGGCGTAGTCCATAGAGCGTACGCACATAAAGGTCCCGGCCCAGAGGATCGGTGCCGAGCCAGTGAGAGGCGGTGAGCCCCGGCGCAAGGGAGAGGTGCCTCCAGTCGAGGGCATCGTAAGAGTAGGGACTCAGCCAGGGCCCTGCGATCGCGATTACCGCCAGCGCTGCGATCGCGAGCGCCGCGCCGAGCGCCACCCGGTTTTGCCGCAGGCCGCGCACGCCGGCACGCGCACGCACCGGGCCGACGGTGAGCGACTGCGCCTCAGTCATGCCGCACCCGCGGATCGAGCAGCCCATAGAGGAGATCGGCCGCGAGGTTGAGCAGCAGCGTCAGTGCGCCGTAAAGAACGATCATGCCCATGACGAGCGTGTAGTCGCGATCGAGCGCCCCCTGCACGAGGTATCGCCCCGTGCCCGGCAGCGCGAACACCGTCTCCACCACTAACGAGCCGGTGAAGACATACGTCGCGGCCGGGCCGAGATAACTCACCACCGGCAGCAGCGCCGGCCGCAGCGCATGGCGCAGGAGAACCCGCCAGGGGCCGAGCCCCCTCGCCCGTGCGGTGCGTACGAAACTCGCGCTCAGCGTCTCGAGCAGGCTCCCGCGCATCAAGCGGGCAATCGTCGCACACACAGGCAGTGCCAGCGTCACGGCGGGCAGGACCAGATAGAAGGGATCGCCTCGTTGCCAGCCGGAGACGGGCAGCCAGGGCAGCGCCAGACCGAACACGAGCGCCAGCAGCGGCCCGGTCACGAAGGTGGGCAGAGCAATCGCAGCCGTGGCCAGTGCGGTGACCAGGTAATCGACCGCACCTGCGCGGCGCAGCGCGGCCCAGATGCCCAGCGGCACTCCGAGCAGCACGGCCAGCGCGAGCGCAGCGAAGCCGACCGTCACGCTCACCGGCAGCCCCTGCGCGATGAGGCCGGCGACGCTGTCGTCACGCAGCTTGTAAGACAGTCCGAAGTCACCGTGAACGAGGCCGTCGAGATAGTGCAGATACTGGACGCCGAGCGGTCGATCGAAGCCGTAGAGGTGATCGAGATTCGCGCGCACCTCGGGGGCGAGGGCACGCTCCTCGTCGAAGGGACCGCCGGGGGCGAGGCGGATGACGAAGAACGACAGCGTAACGAGGATCAGCAGGGTCGGGACGGTTCCGGCAATGCGGCGGACCGCGTACCCAAGCATCGTGCCCCCCCTACTCGCGAGTAACAACTCTCACCGACGCGCAGCGCCGCTATACCGTACGGGGTTTCGCTGGGCGAACCCCGTCGAGACCTGCGCGAAGCGCATGATAATACTGATATAGTGCCTGGAATATATGGTCAACGTGAGCCCGCGGTTCGACGTATGAAACGAATCCTGGTCGGCATCAAGCGAGTGGTGGATTACAACGTGCGTATCCGGGTCAAGCCGGATGCCAGCGGGGTGATCACCGAGGGGGTGAAGATGAGCGTCAACCCCTTCGATGAGATCGCACTCGAAGAGGCCCTGCGGATCAAGGAGCGGGGCGCCGCCGAGGAGGTGGTCGTCGCGACCATCGGTCCGCTGGATTGCCAGCAGCAGTTGCGGACCTGCCTTGCCATGGGTGCGGACCGCGCGCTGCACGTTCAGGCCGACGGCATCGTCGAGCCGCTCGTCGCCGCTCGTGCTCTGTTGAAGCTCACCGAGCGCGAGCAGCCCTTCCTCGTCATTCTCGGCAAGCAGGCGATCGACGATGACAACAGCCAGACGGGTCAGATGCTCGCCGCGCTCTGGCAGCGGCCGCAGGCGACCTTCGCCTCGAAGGTCGAGCTCGATGGTGAGAAGGCGCGCGTGACGCGCGAGGTCGATGCCGGCCTCGAGACGCTGGAAGTCGACCTGCCGGCGGTGATCACGACGGACCTGCGGCTGAACGAGCCGCGGTACGTCAAGCTCCCTGACATCATGAAGGCGAAGAAGAAGCCGCTCGAGACCCTGACACTCGCAGCGCTCGGCATCGAGCAGCGGCAGCGGCTGAAGCTCACGCGCTTCGAGCCGCCGCAACAGCGGCAGAAGGGCATCAAAGTGAAGGACGCCGCGGAGCTGGTCGCCACTCTGAAGAGCAAAGGCCTGCTGTAAAATTGAGAGTCGTACCCCATTTGACGAAGCGAGCCCCAGGCCGTTCCCTGGCTCGCGGGACCCACTGAGTTACCGGGAGAACGGTGAAAGCGCCGCCAGGCGACCCTCACCCCATCAACTATGAGCAATCGCATTCTGATTGTCGCCGAACACGACGGCGCGCACCTCAATCCCAGCACTGCCAAGTGCGTTACTTGTGCCGCGAGCATCCCGGAAGCGGAAATCACCGTTGCGGTGTGCGCGGCTCAAGCGGGCTCGGTGGCCTCGGAGGCCGCTGCACTCGAGGGTGTCGCGCGCGTACTCGCGGTCGAGCATCCAGCAAACGCTCATCTGCTGGCGGCGACTCTTGCGCCCCAGATTGCAGCGCTGGCCGGCGACTTCACCCACGTGTTGGGACCCTCGACGACCTTCGGCAAGGATTTGATGCCGCGCATCGCCGCCCTTCTCGACACGGCCCAGATCAGCGACGTCATGGCGGTCGAGAGCGCCACGCGCTTCCGCCGGCCAATCTATGCCGGCAATGCCATCGTCACCGTGGAGGTCGACGCCGGTGCCAAGGTCGTGGGCACCGTGCGCACGGCGTCCTTCCAGGCGGCTGCGACGGGCGGGTCGGCTCCCGTCGAGAAGGCGACTCCCAACGCGCAGATCCCCTCGCATACCCGCTTCGTGTCGGTCTCGGCGGCGAAGAGCGATCGCCCTGATCTGCAGACCGCCTCGCGGGTGGTCTCGGGCGGGCGGGCGCTCGGCAGTGCCGATGCGTTCCAATCGCTATACAAGCTGGCTGACAAGCTCGGTGCTGCGGTGGGCGCCTCGCGCGCCGCGGTCGATGCGGGCTACGCCCCGAACGAGCTGCAGGTGGGCCAGACCGGGAAGATCATCGCCCCGGAGCTCTACGTGGCGATCGGGATATCAGGTGCGATCCAGCACCTCACGGGTATCAAGGATGCCCGCACGATCGTCGCCATCAACAAGGATGCGGAAGCCCCGATCTTCGAGGTCGCCGACGTTGGTCTGGTCGGCGACCTCTTCCAGATCGTCCCGGAATTGGAGCGGCTTCTCGGCTAGGGCTACAACTGCCCCAGGACGTGCTCCGCAGCCGAGACCTTGAATTGGCCCGGCTCCTCGACGTTCACGCTCTTGAGCACGCCGTCGTCGACGACGACCGCGAACCGCTGGCCGCGCGTCCCCATCCCGAACTTGCGGGCATCCAGCTCCAGGCCCAGCGCCTTCGCGTAGTCGCCGTTGCCGTCCGCCAGCATGGTGACCTTGTCACCGACGCTCGAGGCCTTGCCCCACGCGTTCATGACGAAAACGTCGTTGACGGACATGCAGGCGATGGTATCGACGCCCTTCGCGCGGATCTGATCGGCGAGCTGCACGAAGCCCGGCAGGTGCTTGGCATCACAGGTGGGTGTGAACGCACCCGGAACGGAGAACAACACCACCTTCTTGCCCTTGAAGAGGTCCTCGGTCGAGACCTCCTTCGGCCCGTCCTTGGTCATCACCTTGAGGGTGCCCGAAGGCATCCGATCGCCTACCTTGATCGCCATGAGAGCTTCTCCTGACTATTGACCGCCCGACTCAGGCCTCACCACCCGAACGGGCTCGCAGGCTCCAGAGGGTCGCGAGCCGCTCGAGGGTCGGATCGCCCTTCACGGACTTGAAGGACTTGAGCGCCGCCGCCTTGTCACCCTTCTTGAGCTCGGCAATGCCGAGCAGCAGCTTCGCTTCCGAGGGGCTCTTCAGCCCGCCCTTGGAGATGCCTTGATTGAGGGCCGTGATCGCCTTGTCGTACTGCTGATAGCCGAAGTAAGCGAGCCCGAGGCCGACGTCCTGTTGGCCATTGCTCGAGGCAGCAGCCTCGCGCGCGTTCTTGTCCAGGGTCTTCTGATCCCGCGCCGAGGCCCGCTTGGCATCGGTGAGCAGGCGCTGCGCCTTACCCTTGGTGCGGGCATCGGGGAAGATGTTCGCCTGCAACCCCTTCTGGATCGCCTGCTCTGCCTCGCCCGGTGAGCCGGCCTCGATCGCGAGCTGCGCGAAGTCAGTGTAGTCCTCCGGACGCTTCAGGACGTTGACCTCGGAGGCGAGGCGATATGTCTGCAGCAGGTTGTGGTCGCTCTTGACCGTCTTGAACATGGAGTAGAGGAGCTGCTGCCAGTACTCGGGCTTCGGGTGGTAGACGACGAGCTGCTGCAGCGCGTCATCGGTGCAATCCTCGTTCTTCAACTTGAGGCAGGCACTGAGGAGGAGCTGCAGGGACTCGTTCGAGGGCGTCACGCCCTTCTTCTGGTCCGCATCGATCTGCGACTTCTCGAAGTGCACCACGCCCTTCCAGTCGTTCTTCAGGTAGTAGGCCTGTGCGACGAGCGTCGGCATCTGGGCATCCGCCCAGCCCTTGTCGATCGCCTGCGTGCCGTACTGAATCGCCTTGTCGTAATTCTTGATCTGGTAGTTGAGCTGCGCGACGGCAACCGTGCGCTGCGGGATCTGATCGGCGGAAAGGAATCCGTCGGTCAACCCCGGCTCGAGCGCCTTGGCGGCCTGCGCGTACTGCTTGGTCCGTACGTAAACATAGCCTTCCATCTCGTGGATGAGGTGCTGCTCGTACGCGCTCTTCTTCGGCATTGCGTCTGCTTCCTGCAGCTTCGCCAGCGCCGTGCTATAATCCTGCTTTCCCAGCGCGTCCTGCGCAGCCTTGAGCGGCTTGCCGACTTCGCGGCTGACGGTGTGCGCGGGCGGGTCCGCAGCCTTAGCCGGCGTGATGCCGGCGAGGCCGGCGCCGCATACCACCGCTGTGCCGAGGGCGGCAGCGGCAACCAGGTTACGTTTCAGCTTCATGAAATCGTCTCGCATGGGGTGATTCACTGCTCTCGATCCCTATTGGGCAAATTCGGAGGTGTTGACGAAGCCGATCTTCGTCATCCGGTTGCGCTGGGCCGAGGCGAGCACTTTCGCCACGACGTCATACTTGGCCATGCCGTCGGGATTCAGATGGATCTCCGGCTGCGGGACCTTGCTCGACTCGCTGGCGAAGTAACCGTCGAGCTGCTGCATCGTGACTGGCGTGCCGTTCCAGACGACGGTTCCATCGAAGTCGATCTCGAGGTCGATCACTTCGGGTTGAACGTTCTGCGGGGGCGGCTGGTTCTGCTGCGGCAGATCGAGCTTCACCGCGTGCGTCATGACCGGCAAGGTGATGATCAGGGTTACGAGCAGCACCAGCAGGACGTCGATGAGCGGCGTCGTGTTGATGTCGCACATTGGGCCCGCGCTCGAGCCCCCGACATTGATGGCCATACTTCAGAGCTCCTCAATGCACCCCGAGCGCGCTACGATCGGGCTCGGTGATGAAGGCTACCTTGACCATCCCGCCGCGCTGCAACTGATAGAGAACGCGTCCGATGGACTTGTAGCTGGCGTTCAGATCGCCGCGGATGTGGATCTCCGGCTGCGGGTTTCTCACCGCCTGCTGCTCGATCAGAGTGAGCAGCTGAGCGTTGTCCGGGATCTTCTTGTCGTCCCAGTACACGTTGCCGGCGACATCCACCGCGATGGTGATGTCCTTGGGCTTGGTCTGCGTCGGAATGTTGTTGGCATTCGGCAGCTTGACCGGGACGGTCTTGGTGATCACGGGAATCGTGATGAGGAAGATGATGAGGAGCACCAGCATGACGTCGACCAGCGGCGTCGTGTTGATGCTGGCCATCACGCCAGGCTCATCGCCCGAATCCTGTCCGACATTCATCGACATAACTGCAAGCTCCTCACACGCCGCGCGCAGCCGGGGTCCAGCCACACCTGCCGCGCGGCCGGCTCAGCCCGGGAGCCGGCTCCGCGCGGTGCGCGGAGCCGGCCCTGCGGCACTCTCGTGATTTCGACTCGTCGCTCACTTGCGGGCGGCAGCAGCGGCGGGAGCGGCAGCCGGACGGGCACCGCTCATCTCCGGGCCGGCGCTGACGCGCGCGCCGCTGACCAGATACGCGTGCAGGTCGCCCGCGAAATTGCGCAGGGCATCCTGCAGGATCTTGTTGCGGCCGAGCAGCCAGTTGTAGCCCCACACCGCGGGCACCGCGACGAACAGGCCGAGCGCCGTCATGATGAGCGCGCCACCGACCGGGCCTGCCACCTTGTCGATGCTCGCCTGACCGGCCAGGCCGATCGCGATGAGCGCGTTCATGACGCCCCACACCGTGCCGAAGAGGCCGACGAACGGGGCGGATGAGCCTACCGTGGCCAGGAAGCCCAGGCCCTTGCTCATGTTGCTGTTGACTTGATCGACCGACCGCTGCAGCGACATGGTGACCCACTCGTGCATGTCGATGCGGTCAGTCAGGCGGCCCTCGTGGTGCGATACGGCGCGCAGCCCGTCCTCGGCGACCACACGGAAGTTATCGCCCTTCTTCAGGCGCTCGACGCCGTCCTTGATGGAAGGCGCAGACCAGAACTGCTTTTCTGCAGCGCGCGCAGACTTCTTGATGCGGCTCTGATCCCACAGCTTCGTCAGGATGATGTACCAGGACATCAGTGACATCAGAAGCAGCAGGGCGACGACACCCTGGGCGACGATGTCGCCGGAGTTCAGGATGCCGGCCAGGCCGTACGGATTGTTGACGGTTGAAATGGCTTGATTACCCATATTTTCCTCGAATCACGAAAGGGCCGCGCTGGACGTTGCGGCATCGAAAGGCAGAGACATAAGGTTTAGAGGGCCAGGAAGTTCAGAAACTGTCGGTGAGCTGGAACTTGATCGGCAGCGCGGTGCATATCGTCACCGCCTGACCGTTACGCGTCTCCGGCGAGAAATGGCCGGAGGTTCCCCTTGCGTAGCGCAGCGCGGCCTGATCGAGCCGCGAGCTGCCGGAGCTCTTCTGAATCTCCGGGTTGCCGACCACGCGGCCACCATCGCCGATGCAGAGCTTCACGAGCGCCGTCCCCTGTTCGCCGAGGCGGCGCGAGGCGTCAGGATAGAACTCGTCCGTCGGCGGCAGGGCGCCCTTGACGGACAGCGGGGTGACGCGCACCGGCGCCGGCGCGGGCGCCGACCTCACCACTTTCTTCACCACGGTGATGGCGTGGGTCTGCGACTCCTGCGGAATGTTGATGTTCACCACCGGAGGCGGGACCTCCACCTGCTGTCGCTGCAGCTCGGGCGGCGGCGGCGGCGGCGGCTTCAGCTGCTCCTTGGTCTGTTGCACGACCGATGTCTGGATGGGGGGCGCGACCATCTCGATGGCCCGCTGGGCCAATCCGGTCGCCAGCACCCACGCGAGGAACACGTGCAGCAGAATGATGGCGAACAGGACGATCGTACGGCGTGTGAAGAGCTGGGTGTCTTGTACGTAAGCGCTCATGAGTTACTGGTCAGGCGTCGCTGTTGCAAGTCCGCAATTGCCGAATCGAAACGTAAGCGGTGCAAAGTAACCGTCTTTCTATCTGCCCGCAAGCGTCCCATCCGGACCCGATCTCGCCGGTGGTGCGGTCCGCCGGCTCGTAGATACCCGTAACATGTGCATGCGCGGCTTCCCGGCCGGCGCACGAAATGGTCCTATCCCCCTCAGAGTGGTTCAGTGTCGCGTCGCCTCGAAAGCACGGAGCCATAGGCGAGCGTCGCCTGCATCTGTGGATGCGTGGGCGAACTCTAACCGCTGCTCCGCACACTGACAACTGCATCACGCTTCGATACTGAACGGCGATTAATCCGATACTGAACGGCGATTGATCCAGCTAGCGGCCTCTCGGTCGGGCTGCCGCGAAAGTCTGTCCGGTTACCGCACCGGCGGATGCGCTGCCGACCAGCCGCGCATATTTGGCCAGCACCCCCGCCGTCGCGAAGGGCTTGCGCGGCTTCCACTTGGCACGCCGCCGACGCAGCTCCGTACCTGAAAGCTGCGCGCGAATCTGCCGTCGCACCGCATCGATGATGATCCGGTCACCGTTGCGCAGCAACCCGATGGGCCCACCCACCGCGGCTTCCGGTGCGATATGTCCAACCACGAACCCGTGGCTGCCGCCGGAGAACCGTCCGTCCGTGATCAGCGCAACCTTGTCTCCCAGGCCGCGGCCAATGATGGCCCCCGTGGGACTGAGCATCTCGCGCATGCCGGGACCGCCTACAGGACCCTCGTTGCGAATGACGACAACATCGCCCGCCCGCACGCGCCCGGAAAGGATGGCTGCGGTTGCCTGCTCCTCCCCGTCGAACACCCGGGCAGTGCCCTCGAAGGCCTCGCCCTCCTTACCGGAGATCTTGGCGACTGCCCCCTCGGGCGCTAGGTTGCCGTAGAGAACGACGAGGTGACTCTCCTTCCTGAGCGGCTGTGAGAGCGGCCGCACGATGTCCTGCCCAGCAATATACGTACCTGTTTCCGCAAGGTTTTCTGCCAGCGTGCGCCCGGTCACCGTCAGGCATTCACCGTGCAGCAAGCCCCCCTCGAGCAGCATTTTCATGAGCGGCTGGATACCGCCGATGGCGACGAGCTCCGACATCAGGTACCGCCCGCTCGGCTTCAGATCCGCGAGCACCGGGACTCTCCTGCCTATTCGAGTGAAATCATCGAGGTGAAGTTTCACCCGCGCCTCATGAGCGATCGCGAGCAGGTGCAGCACCGCATTGGTCGAGCCGCCGAGCGCGATCACGACGGTGATCGCATTCTCGAACGCCTTGCGGGTGAGGATGTCGCGCGGACGGATACCCTGCCGCACCAGCGAGACGGCCGCCTCGGCTGCGCGCCGGCAGTCGCCGCGCTTCTCGGCCCCCACCGCCTCCTGGGCGGAGCTGCCCGGCAGTGACAGGCCGAGCGCCTCGATGGCCGAGGCCATGGTGTTGGCGGTGTACATGCCGCCGCAGCTTCCCGGCCCGGGAATGGCGGTTCGCTCGACCTCGGCGAGCTGCTCGTCGGTGATCCTGCCGGCGGCCCGGGCGCCGACCGCCTCGAACACAGCAACGATGTCGCGGCGTGCCGCGCCGGGTCGGATGGTGCCGCCATAGACGAATACCGCCGGACGGTTGAGTCGCGCCATCGCCATGGCGCATCCGGGCATATTTTTGTCGCAGCCGCCGATCGCAACGAAGCCGTCGAACCCCTCGGCGCCGACCACGGTCTCGATCGAGTCCGCGATCACCTCCCGCGAGACCAGGGAGTAGCGCATGCCCGGAGAGCCCATGGCGATGCCGTCCGAGACGGTGATGGTGTTGAAGAGCACTCCCTTGCCGCCAGCCGCATCGACCCCGGCGACCGCCTCGCGGGCCAGCTCGCCGATGTGCATGTTGCAGGGTGTTACGTTGGCCCAGGTCGAGGCGATGCCGATCTGCGGCTTGGCAAAGTCCTCATCCGTGAAGCCGACGGCCCGCAGCATGGAGCGCGAAGGCGTCTGCTTGATGCCGTCGACCACCAGCCGCGAATGCTCGCGCGGATCAATCCCCCGGGATTTCGTCATTGCCCTGGCCGGCCACTCGAGAGTGAGAGCCGTTTAGCTTAGCACCCGTAGCGCAACCGGATCAGCTCGAAGAGGCTGCGCACGCATTGCGCCTCCCCGCCCACCGGCCGGCCTGGACGCTCCTTGGCGTTCCACGCATAGAGGTCGAGATGCAGCCAGTGCGCCGTCTCGGTGACGAACCGTCTCAGAAACAGAGCAGCGATGATCGAGCCGGCAAACGGTGTCGGAGCGACGTTACCCAGGTCCGCGACCTTGCTCGCAAGCTCCTCGTCATAGCCGGGCCAGAGCGGCAGCGGCCAGACAGGATCACTCTCCTTCTCGCCCACCCGGCGCAGCTCCTCGAGCAGCGTCTCGTTCGGGGAATAGGCCGCGGGCAGCTCCGGTCCGAGCGCCGTGCGGGCGGCGCCCGTGAGCGTTGCCAGATCGATGAGCAGGTCGGGGCGCTCGGCATCGGCCTCCGCCAGCGCATCCGCGAGGACGAGCCGCCCTTCGGCATCGGTATTTCCTACCTCCACCGTGAGCCCCTTGCGGGAGCGCAGCACGTCCCCAGGGCGGTAGGCGGCCCCGCCGATGCTGTTCTCGACGGCTGGGATCAGTACGCGCAGATGCACGGGGACCTGGAGCCGCATGATGAGGTCGGCGAGCCCGAGCACACACGCAGCGCCACCCATGTCCTTCTTCATGAGGAGCATGCCGGCCGAGGTCTTGAGGTCGAGACCTCCGGTGTCGAAACACACGCCTTTGCCGACGAGGGTCACGCGCGGCGCGTCACGTTCGCCCCAGCGCAGATCGATCAGCCGGGGCTCGCGGCAGCTCGCACCTCCTACGGCGCGCAGCATCGGGTAGCCGGCGAGCTCGCCACCGGCGAGCACCTGACAGCGCGCCCCACGGCGCCTCGCCAGATCGAGTGCCGCCTCGGCCAGCTCCTCGGGCCCCATGTCATTGGCCGGGGTGTTGATGAGATCCCGTGCCAGTGCGGTAGCGGACGCAGCCGCATCCGCATATCCGACATCCGCGCCACTCGGCGGCAGCAGCACCGCTCTTGGCGGTTGCGGCCCGTCGAGCCGATAGCGGCTCATCCGATAGGCCCCCATGAGCCATCCAAGGAGGAAGCGCGTAGCCGCATCGGGTGTGAGCGGGGTGGCCAGACGCCACGACTGGGCCGGGAGCCTGTCGGACAGCCCCGCGGAGTGCCAGAGAGTCAGGTCATCGGCGCACGCCAGCGTACCCAGGCCGACCAGCGCGCCGCCGATCTGCCCGTCGGGTCCAGGCAGGCTCAGGACGCGGTGCCGCTCCCCCTGAAACCCGTGTGCCCTCACCCAGGCAGCCACCGCGGCCGGCTGGCCGGCGAGCCAGCCCGGCAGCTCGCCTTCAGTGACGATCCAGAGCGGACGGCTGGCCGCGGCCTCGGCGTTCAGCAACTTCTCTTGGGACACGGGAGCAGCATAACGGACGTCGGATCGCGTTGCTCGGGCCCCTCCTTGGGAGGTGAATCGTTGACAAAGCCGCGACGGATGTGCTCCTATCGATAACATCATTCGCCCTTTTGGCATTCAACCCAGGCACCGAGCCGTGGCACCCGAAGCAGAGATCGCCGTGAGCTGCGTAGCGTCGCGAACGCTACGAGCGCTGCTGCGTCCCCTGCTGGCACTGCCTATTGGAAAGCTGCTCCTTGCGGGCAGCCGGTGCGGGAACCTCGCGCACGCCTGAGACACCCTCGGGCAGGGTGAGAGAAGACACCAAACCCCGCACCGGCTGACGCCGATGCGGGGTTTCGTTTTATTGGCCGTTTATTTTGAATGTTGGGAGTGAGTGAGATGAAGCTCTATTCGCAGAAAGACGTCGACAAGAAAGCCCTGCGTGGCGCGCGCATCGCCGTGCTCGGGTATGGCAGCCAGGGCCGCGCGCATGCGCTCAACCTGAAGGACAGCGGCTTCGATGTCGTCGTCGGGGTGCGCAAGGGCGGAGCAGGTTGGAAGAAGGCCAAAAAGGACGGCCTGGAGGTCGCCGAGCCGGCCGCCGCCGCCCGCGGCGCGGATCTCATCGCCATGCTGGTGCCGGACCTCGCGCAGAAGTCGCTCTACGAGAGCATCGCACCGGCGCTCAAATCCCGCGCCGCCCTGCTCTTCGCCCATGGCTTCAACATCCACTTCAAGCAGGTGAAGCCCCGCAAGGATCTCGACGTCGTGCTGATTGCGCCGAAGGGCCCGGGCGATCTGGTGCGCCGGCAGTACCAACAGGGCCGCGGCGTGCCCTGCCTCATCGCGGTCGCTCAGGACGCAACCGGAAAGGCACACGCCAAGGCGCTGGCGTATGCCCACGGGATCGGTGGCACCCGCGGCGGCGTGCTGGAGACGACATTTGCCGAGGAGACCGAGACGGATCTCTTCGGCGAGCAGGCGGTGCTCTGTGGCGGTGCCACCGAGCTCGTCGTCAAAGGGTTCGAGACGCTCGTCGAAGCGGGCTATCAGCCGGAGGTCGCCTACTACGAGTGCCTGCACGAGCTGAAGCTCATCGTCGATCTGCTGCACGAGGGCGGGTTGCGCAAGATGCACGAGTTCATCAGCGAGACCGCCAAGTACGGCGATCTCACGCGCGGCCCGCGCATCGTCAACGACCGGGTGAAGAACGAGATGCGCAAGGTGCTGAAGGAGGTGCAGACCGGGAAGTTCGCGCGCCAATGGATCGAGGAGAATGCCGCCGGCCGCAAGAGCTATCAGAAGCTCCTCGAGAACGACATCGGGCACCAGATCGAGAAGGTCGGCGAGGCGTTGCGCGCCCGCATGCCCTGGCTCAATGAGCGCGCCTGAGAAGCGGCGCGCCCCACTGAAGGAGATACCCATGGCTCCCCACCCTGACCGAGTACTGATCTTCGATACGACGCTGCGCGACGGGGAGCAATCCCCGGGCTGCAGCATGACGCGCCCCGAGAAGCTGCGCGTGGCGCGTGCGCTGGCGGAGCTCGGGGTCGATGTCATCGAGGCAGGCTTTCCCGCCGCCTCCAAGGGAGACTGGGAGAGCGTCCAGGCGGTCGGCCGCGAGATTCAGGGGCCGATCATCTGCGCTCTGGCGCGCTGCAACCGCGACGACATCGAGCTTGCCGCGCGGGCGCTCGCAGATGCGCCCCGGCGGCGGATTCACGTATTCCTCGCGACCAGCGCCATCCACCGCCAGTACAAGCTCAACATGGCGCAGGAGGAAATCCTGCGGGCGGCCATCGAGGGGGTGAGAGTGGCGAAGGGATTCTGCGAGGACGTGGAGTTCTCTCCCGAGGACGCTTCGCGCACGGAGCTCGAGTTCCTCGCCCAGGTGGTCGAGGCCGCGATCGAGGCCGGCGCCACCACGGTCAACATCCCGGATACGGTGGGGTATACGGTTCCGGATGAATTCGCGGAGCTCTTCCGCTATCTGCGCAAGAACGTGCGCGGAATCGACGCCATCCGTCTCTCGGTACACTGCCATGACGACCTCGGCATGGCCGTTGCCAACAGCCTGACGGCGGTGGTCGCAGGCGCGCGGCAAGTGGAGTGCACCATCAACGGCATCGGCGAGCGCGCGGGCAACTGCTCGCTCGAGGAAGTGGTGATGGCCCTGAAGACGCGCGCCGCCTTCTTCAACGTCACGACCGGCATCCAGACCAACCGGCTCTATCCGACGTCACGGCTGGTTTCGAGCATCACCGGCATGCCGGTGCCGCGGAACAAGGCGGTCGTCGGTGAGAATGCGTTCGCCCACGAGGCGGGGATTCATCAGCACGGCGTCCTGCGACATCACTCGACGTACGAGATCCTGCGTCCCGAGGACGTCGGCCTCTCGCGCAGCCACCTCGTGCTGGGCAAGCACAGCGGCCGGCATGCCTTCCGCGATCGGGTGAAGGCGCTCGGATTCGAGCTCGATGAAGCCGAGCTCAACAGAGTATTCGAGGAATTCAAGGCGCTCGCCGACAAGAAGAAGGAGCTCTTCGACGGCGATATCGAGGCGCTGGTGCTGCGGGCGGAAGGCAGCGCAGCCGGGCCCTGGAGCCTCACCAGCCTCGATACGATGGCCGCGAGCAATGCGCCCGCGACTGCGATGGTGCAGCTGCGGCATGCAGATGGGCGCACCGTGGAGCGCAAAGCCTCGGGCGACGGTCCGGTCGATGCTGCGTTCAAGGCAATCGAGGCGGCCACGGGCATCGGCGTCATGTTGCGCAAGTTCGAGATTCGCGGTGTCACCGAGGGTGAGGATGCGCAGGGCGAGGCGGTGCTCTACGTGGAATACAACCAACGCAGCTACCGCGGCTCGAGCGTGAGTACCAACATCGTCGAGTCGAGCACCAAGGCCTTCCTCGAGGTCATCAACCGCATCGAGCTGGCCCAGGCCGGCGGTCGCGCGCGCGAGGAGCGCAGCGGCGCTGCACCCGCGGCTCAGGCGGCCGTATAGGAGAGGACTGCCGATGAGCTCCGCGCCGCAGACCCTGTTCGAGAAAGTATGGCGCCGCCACGAGGTGGCGGCGGAAACGTCCGACACGCCTGCCGTCCTTTACATCGACCTGCATCTCATTCACGAAGTTACCTCGCCACAGGCTTTCACGGTGTTGCGTGAGCGGGGCCTCGGCGTGCGGCGGCCGCAGCTGACCTTCGCCACCATGGACCACTCCACTCCGACCCGCACGGAGCAGGTCTTCGGCGGCGCGCCGATCGCCATCGAGGCAGCGGCCCGGCAGGTGCGCGAGCTCGAGGTCAACTGCGAGGCCTTCGGCGTGGAGCTTCTCGGCCTGCGCCACGCACGCCGCGGCATCGTGCACATCATCGGGCCGGAGCTGGGCCTCACCCAGCCCGGCAAGACCGTGGTCTGCGGCGACAGCCATACGAGCACTCACGGCGCCCTGGGCGCCCTCGCCTTCGGCATCGGCACGACGGAGGTGGGCCACGTGCTCGCCACCCAATGCCTCCTGCAGCGAAAGCCGCGTACTCTGGCCATCAACGTCAGCGGCAGGCTCGGGGCCGGTGTGACCGCCAAGGATCTGATCCTGGCCATCATCGGCCGGATCGGAGTCTCGGGCGGCACCGGCCACGTCATCGAATACCGCGGTGAGACCATCACTGCACTCGACATGGACGAGCGCATGACGGTCTGCAACATGTCCATCGAAGCCGGCGCACGCGCCGGCATGATTGCTCCCGACGAGACGACCTACGCTTATCTCGCCGGCCGCCCGCGCGCGCCGCAGGGCGATGCCTGGGAGGAGGCGCTCGGCGAGTGGCGGCAGCTGCCGACCGATGCCGATGCCCGGTTCGACCAGGAGATCGCCATCGACGCTTCGACTCTGGAGCCGATGGTCACGTACGGCACCAATCCCGGCATGGTGATGCCGATCTCGGCGGTGATTCCGCAACGCCCGGGAGATGCGGCGTTCGCAAGGTCACTCGCCTACATGGGGTTCGAGCCGGGCCGCCCGGTCGCCGAGCAGCCGGTCAATGTAGTGTTCGTCGGCAGTTGTACCAACGGGCGCCTCTCGGACCTGCGCGATGCAGCCTCGCTCCTGCGAGGACGCAAGGTGGCACCGGGGGTGCAGATGCTGGTGGTTCCGGGCTCGCAGGAGGTCAAGCGCGAGGCGGAGGCCGAAGGGCTGCACCAGGTATTTCTGGAAGCCGGCGCGCAGTGGCGCGAGTCCGGCTGCTCGATGTGCCTGGGCATGAACGGCGATCTGGTCCCGAAGGGGCAGTACGCCGTCAGCACGAGCAACCGCAATTTTGAAGGTCGTCAGGGGATAGGCGCGCGGACGCTGTTGGCTAGTCCGCTGACTGCCGCGGCCTCCGCCGTCCGCGGGTGCGTCACCGATCCCCGCGAGCTGATGTAGGAGCCCACGAGTGAGCCCGTTCAAGATCCTGCGCTCGCGCACGGCAGTGTTGCCGGCGAGAGATGTCGACACCGATCAGATCATCCCGGCGCGCTTTCTGACCACGACGACCCGCTCCGGGCTCGGCGCGCACCTGTTCGCCGACTGGCGCTATGGCGGCGATGGCGCGCCGAATGCGGATTTCGTGCTCAACCGCCCAGAGGCGCAAGGGTGCGCAATCCTCGTGGCGGGCAACAACTTCGGCTGCGGCTCCTCGCGCGAGCATGCGCCGTGGGCGCTCACCGACTACGGCTTTCGCGCGGTGGTGAGCACGCAGATTGCGGATATCTTCCGCAGCAACTCACTCAAGAACGGCCTGCTGCCGGTGGTCGTCGACCCCGCGTCGCACGAGTGGCTGATGGGGCATCCCGGCGCAGACGTCACGATCGACCTGGAGACGACGACTCTGACGCTGCCTACCGGTCGGACGGTGCGCTTTGCGCTCGAGCCGTTCGCACGCTACTGCCTGATGAATGGCGTCGATCAGCTCGGCTTCCTGCTCGCGCGCGAGCAGCAGATAAGCGACTACGAGCGGCGCTCGGGTGCAGCGGTTGGAGGCGCGATCGCAAGATGAGAGCGAGGATAGCCGTTCTCCCCGGCGATGGGATCGGGCCGGAAGTCATCGCGCAGGGACTGCGCTGCCTGCGCGCCATTGCGGATGCATACGGACACGAGTTTGCCCTCACCGAGCTGCCGTTCGGGGGGGCGGCCATCGACCTTTGCGGCAACCCGCTGCCAGAAAGCACCTTGAAGTCCTGTCTCGATGCGGATGCCGTGCTGCTCGGCGCCATCGGGGGCCCCAAATGGTCGGCGCCCGAGGCGAAGGTGCGCCCGGAGCAGGGGCTCCTCGGGCTGCGCAAGGCGCTGGGCGTGTATGCGAATCTGCGGCCCGTCAAGGTGCATCCCGCCCTGCTCTCTTCTTCCACCCTGAAGGCGGAGATCCTGGAGGGCGTCGATCTCGTGTTCGTGCGCGAGCTCACCGGTGGAATCTACTTCGGTGAGAAGCGGCGGGATGCGCGAGCGGCCACGGATGTCTGTACCTACACCGTGGAGGAAGTAGAGCGGATCGTGCGGACGGCGGCCCGGCTCGCTCGACAGCGGCGGCGCCAGCTCGTATCGATCGACAAATCGAACGTGCTCGAAACCTCACGCCTGTGGCGCGAAGTGACCATGCGGGTGATGCGGGCGGAATTCCCGGACGTGTCGCTCGAGCACATGCTGGTCGACTCGGCGGCGATGCATCTCATCCGGCGGCCGCGCGACTTCGATGTGCTGGTGACCGAGAACATGTTCGGTGACATCCTCACCGACGAGGCCTCCATGTTGGCGGGATCGCTGGGACTGCTGCCCTCGGCGTCCCTGGGCGATGGCAGCCGCGGACTCTATGAGCCCATCCACGGCTCCGCGCCAGACATCGCAGGTCAGGGCATCGCCAACCCCTGTGGCGCGATCCTGAGCGTCGCCCTTCTCCTCAGATACTCGCTCGCGCTCGAGACAGAAGCGGCCGCGCTCGAGGGCGCCGTGACGCAAGCCATCGAGCAGGGAGTGCGCACTGCGGACGTTGCCATCGACCGGGACAAGGCCTCATCCACTCAGCGGTTCGGGGACGCGGTGCTGAGCGCGCTTCGAGCGTACAGCGAGAACAGAGTCAGCTGAGCTGCTTGCGCCCCTCTCCTTGCGCGATGACGGTCCAGTGGGCGTCATCGTTGGACTCTTCGATCCGGAGCGTCACCTTCGTCGCCGACTCGTAGTGATAGATGACGCGATAGCTCATCTTTCCGGCTTTGCCGTCGTAGGTCCAAGTACGGCCTGAAACGGTCATGCGCCCGATGAAAGGACTGGCGCCATCACCTCCGGATCCGAACGCTTCGTAATGCCAGTAACTCCTGTCATTGGCGTTGTACGTGCTGATCGCCAGTGACTTGACGACCCCGTCGGGCCCGTTCATGGTAAAACTGCACGCCATGAACGCGTTGTTGGCCGACCACCCGCATTGTTCCAACCAGGTCCAGCGGCCGGCCTTCTGGTCGGCCGTCGCCGCATTCATCCAGTGATACAGCCAGGTCCCGGCAGCAATGCTCAACGGCCGCAGCTCCGCGGGAAAACTTTGCGTATTGGCGCCGCCGGCGGCTGCAGCCGAGGCGAGAACGATCAGTGGCTTCGGGGACGAGGAACGCATGCGCCGCACGTTCATGCGGCGTCTGCGCGTGTCACCCGCAGGCTATCGGAAGCAGTTGGGAACGGAGGTCGGACGCTAGATCCGCTTTTCCGGCTCGCAGGGGCCAGGTCCGGGCACCGCTCAGCAGGCAGCGGCCAGCGCTTCCCTTCGGAGCGAGCGGGCATGCGCTGCGCGCTCGAGCGCAGCGGCGAGATCGGACCGCAGATCCTCGAGCGCCTCGATCCCGACGGAGAGCCGGATGAGGCCATCGGCCAGGCCTGCCTTCAGGCGCGCCGCGGGGTCCATCGCCGCGTGGGTCATGGTGGCCGGATGCGCGATGAGGCTCTCGACGCCGCCGAGCGATTCCGCGAGCGAGAAGCACGCGAGGTCGGAGCAGAAGGCTCTGACCGCATCGTGGCCGCCCTCGAGCTCCAGAGTGACGATGGCGCCGTAGCCGCGCTGCTGGCGGCGGGCGATCTCGTGGCCGGGGTGCGTCGCGAGGCCCGGGTAGTAGACATGCCGGACGCCTGGCTGGCCGGCCAGCCATTGGGCGAGTCCGGTGGCGTTGCGGCCGTGATGCTCCATGCGCGCGTGCAGGGTGCGCAGGCCCCTCAGTGTCAGGTAGCTGTCGAACGGAGCGCCCGTGATCCCCAAGCAGTTGGCCCACCAGATGAGCTGCTCGTGCATCTCCTTGCTTCGGGCCACGACGGCACCGCCAACCACATCGCTGTGGCCGTTCAGGTACTTCGTCGTCGAGTGCACGACGAGGTCTGCGCCGAGGGTGAACGGCTGCTGCCAGACGGGTGACAGGAAGGTGTTGTCGACCGCGACGAGCGCACCAGCCGCGTGGCCGAGCGCGACGAAATGCTCGATATCGGTGATCCGCAGCAGCGGATTGCTCGGCGTCTCGATCCAGAGGAGCGCCGCGGGCTTGGCGAGCGCGGCTTTGACGGCCGCGAGATCGCCGAAGTCGATGAATTCGACGCTGCGCTCGCCGCGGCGTCGCCAGGCGTCGAACAGCCGGTAGGTGCCGCCATAACAGTCGTGCGGCGCAACGATGCGCCCGCCGGCCGGAATGAGATAGCCCACGAGCGTGATCGCGGCCATGCCGGTCGCGGTCACGACGGCCCCGGTGCCCAATTCGAGCTTTGCGATCGCCTCGCCGAGCAGATCGCGCGTGGGGTTCGCCGAGCGCGTGTAGTCATAACAGCGCTTCTCGCCGAACCCGCGGAACGCGAAGGTGGAAGTCAGATGAATCGGCGGCACCACCGCGCCGGTGACGTCATCGGACTCGAGGCCCGCGCGCACGGTCTGCGTGACCTGATCGGCGGAGTGGCGGCGTGTCAGCTTGCTCATGGGTCAATTACTCTCCAACGCCGCGGCAAAGAGGCCGCGAAGCTGCTGCGATTCCTTGAGAAAGGCGTCGTGCCCGTAGATCGAGGAAATCTCGTGAAAGCGCCCGGATCCGAGGCGCGCAACCATGCCGCGGACGTCGGCGACCGGGACCAGCTGGTCCTCGCGCACGGCGACTGCCGTCGTCGGAACGAAGATCCGGCCCGCATCGATGCGATGCAGATCGATCGATTCCGACAGGCAAAGAAAGGACTCAGGCCGATGGCGTGCCGCAAAGTCGCTGCCGCGGGCCATGAGATAACGCTCCACCGGGAAGACGAAGCGCTCGGACTCGAGCGCCGGCAGGCCGGCGAAGCGCGCTGCGAGCTCCTCGGCGCTGCGGTAAGTCGCCATGCCTAAGGCCCGCGCCAGCTTGAGTCCGTCGGCGGCACGGCCGCTGGCAGTCGTGATCCGCACGATCTCGCGTTGGACGCTGCGCCACGCGGTGGCGAGGGGATGCGGGCGGTCCGCCGCACACAACACGATCAACCGCCCCACTCGCTCCGGGTACCGCTCGCCAAAGGCGAGCGCGACCATCCCGCCGTAAGAGCCGCCGGTGATCGCGCGCAGCGACTTGATGCCCAGATGATTGAGGAGACGCAGGAGGAGCTCGGCCTGGTCATAGCTCGAGACGCTCGGGAACCGCTCGCCACCGCGAGGCCCGGTGGTCTCGCCACTGCCTCCCAGGTAGTCGAAGCTCAGAACCCGGAATCGATGGGTATCGAGCGCCTGGCCGGGTCCGGCGACTTCCGACCACCAGCCGCCGCGCTCGTGGTCGCAGTGGCGGAGCTCGGCACCGGCGGGGTCATCGAGACACGCGCGCCGGCCCGCGGAAATTCCTCCCAGCGCGCAGATGACCGGCGCGTTGGCCGGCCCGACGAGGCGCCAGGCAAGGTGCACACCGCTCAGTCGCCCGCCATGGTAGAGGACCGTCTCGCCGGGGATTTCGAGCACCCCCTCGCGTACCGTGGGGTCGGCGGCCGGGAGCACGGGCGCACGAATCCCCGCAGGGATCATGACCGGCTCGGCAGTGGCGTTCATCGGAAGCTCCGCATTCAATATGGCCCGGTCTCACCGGCCCTCCTGCGGAGCACCCACCAGGATGCTGGCGGGTTCGTTGCGTCCATCCCGGTCGCGCCAAGGTGACGGCGCGGCAAGGCTACGCAAACCGCTCATCTGTCGTCCGGCTGCTGCCCAGTGGGCGGCGCAGCTCGAACCGCAGGAGTTGGCACCTTTCCAGGATGGTTGGTCCTGGCGGTTGCCCCGGCGTCTAAGGGCCTAATCCCTCAGCCGGTCTCGATGAGTGCGGGCAGTTTAGGGTGCGGATATGCAACACGTCAAGTGAGGCGCCGGCGACGCCCGTGACTTCGTGATGCTGATCGCAGAGGCAAACCTCTGGCCTCGGGCCCGGCACTCGTGCTAATGTACTAGCGCGCTATTACATTGAGACAGCATGAAGAGCCACCGCAGCCTCACGCCCCGCCAGGAGGCGCTCGCCGAGCGCAATCTCTGCACGGCCATTGCCAGCCTGCGCGGTGCCGAGGAAGTCCGCGCCTTCTTCCGCGATCTGTGCACGCCCGCGGAGCTGCAGGCGATGGCGGATCGTTGGGCGGTGGTGGACTACCTCGGGCGCGGCCTGCCCTACCGCGAGATCCACCGGCTGACCGGCGTCAGCGTGACGACCATCGGTCGCGTGGCGCGCTTCCTCGCCGCCGGCAACGGCGGTTACGCCCTCGCCGCCTCCAGGTTGGACAAGACTCGTCCGCAAACCGAAGTGCCCCGCCATGGATGAGTTGCGTCTGAAGCTCGCCATTCAGAAGTCGGGCCGACTGACCGAGCCGTCGCTCGACCTGCTGATGCGTTGTGGTCTCAAGGTCTCACGCGGCAAGGATCAGCTGATGGCCTACGGGGAGAACATGCCGCTCGATGTGCTCTTCGTGCGCGATGATGACATCCCCGACCTCGTGCAGGAGGACGTCTGCGATCTCGGGCTGGTCGGACGCAACGTGCTGGAGGAAAAGCGCCTGGAGCTCGCGGCACGCGGCCACCAGGCGCGCTTCGAGCAGATACGCACGCTCGATTTCGGCCGCTGCCGTCTCTCGCTCGCCGTGCCGGACGGCACATCGTACGAAGGTCCGCGCAGCCTGCGCGGCAAGCGCATCGCCACGACGTACCCGCACCTTCTCGAAAGATACCTGCGCGAGCGCGACATCAGCGCCGAGATCGTCATGCTCTCAGGCGCAGTGGAAATCGCGCCCCGGCTCGGGCGCGCCGATCTCATCTGCGATCTGGTCTCCACCGGCTCGACCCTGCAGGCCAATCACCTGCGCGAGGTGGAGACGGTACTCGAGAGTCATGCGGTGCTCATCCGCACGCCGCTCGAGCTGCCACCGGTCAAGGATGAATGGGTGCAGCGGCTGTTGCTGCGCATCGATGGCGTGCAGCAGGTCCGTGAGAGCAAGTACATCATGCTGCACGCACCGCGCGCCGCGCTCACCGAGATCCGCAGGCTCCTGCCGGGCAGCGAGTCACCGACCATCATTCCGCTCGAGGGCTCGCCCGACAAGGTGGCAATCCATGCCGTCTGCCGCGAGAACATATTCTGGGAGACGCTGGAGAGCCTGAAGAAGGCTGGCGCGAGCGCGCTCCTCGTGCTTCCGGTCGAGAAGATGCTGGCCTGAGCCATGCGAATCCTCCACTGGGAAGCGCTCTCCGCCAGCGAGCGTCGCGCAGCACTCACACGCCCCGCTCAGCGGGCCCGCATCGAGATCGAGGCGCTCGTGCGTGACGTCATCGCCAACGTGCGCGCCGGCGGCGATGAAGCCCTGCGCGCCTATACGCAGCGCTTCGATGGCGTCGAGCTGACGGCCTTAGCTGTCAGCGCGGAGGAATTCTCGCAGGCGGAGCGTAAGCTGACCTCGGAACAGCGCTCGGCGCTCGAATGCGCAATCGACAATGTCGAGCGGTTCCACCGTGCACAAAGGCTCGAGGCGCTGACCCTGGAAACGATGCCGGGAGTCCGTTGCGAGCGCATCGTTCGCCCGATCTCGTCCGTGGGCCTCTACGTGCCTGCAGGCTCAGCCCCGCTCCCCTCGGCGGTAGTCATGTTGGCCGTGCCCGCGCGCATCGCCGGCTGTCCGCAACGGATCCTCTGCACGCCGCCGGGCCGCGGCGGCGGGGCCGATCCGGCCGTGCTGGTGGCGGCCAGACTCTGTGGCATCGAATCGGTGCTCAAGGTCGGCGGCGCACAAGCCATTGCCGCACTGGCGTATGGCACCACGAGCGTCCCCAAGGTCGACAAGATCTTCGGTCCGGGCAACGCCTGGGTGACCGCCGCCAAGCAGGCGGTGGCGGGCGACCCTGCCGGTGCGGCCTGTGACCTGCCCGCGGGCCCGTCTGAAGTGCTGGTGATCGCCGATGAGACGGCCCGCGCCGAATTCGTGGCTGCGGATCTGCTCGCCCAGGCCGAGCACGACCCTCAGGCGCAGGCGATCCTCGTCACTCCGAGCCGCACGATCGCCGAGGCGGTCGTAGCGGCGACCGAGAGCCAGGCGAGGGTCCTCTCCCGCCGCTCGATCCTCGAGCAATCGCTCGCCGACAGCCGCTGCATCGTGGTGAGTGATCTCGAGAGCGCCCTCGAGGTCGCCAACGACTATGCTCCCGAGCACCTCATCCTCGAGGTGCGCGAGCCGCGCCGCTGGCTCGCCAGGGTCGCGAGCGCCGGCTCGGTGTTTCTCGGCGCCTGGTCGCCGGAGCCGCTGGGGGACTACTGCTCGGGGACCAACCATGTGCTGCCGACCTACGGCTATGCGCGCGCCTACAGCGGGCTCTCGGTGCTCGATTTCGTCAAACGGATCACCGTACAGGAGCTCACGCCCGACGGCCTGCGTGCACTCGGCCCCATCGCCGTCTCGCTGGCGCGCCTCGAAGGACTCGACGCGCACGCCGGTGCCGTGACGCGGCGGCTGGCAGCTCTCGATTCCGACACGGGGGCGGCGCCCCTCGCCCGGAGCGGCTCGTGAGTTGGGTCCACGAGCTCGCACGAGCCGACATCGTGGCCCTGCGGCCGTACGAGCATGCCGCCTGGGAGCCCGGCCTCGAGCGCCTGCACGCCAATGAGCTGCCCTGGCGCCCCGCGGACGATCGCTCGCGCGCAGGGCTCAACCGCTACCCCGAGCCGCAGCCGCGCGCGCTCATCGAGCGCCTGGCGCAGCTCTACTCCGTCGCCCCGACTGCCATCCTCGCCGGGCGCGGGAGCGACGAGGCGATCGACCTGCTCACCCGGGCATTCTGCCGCGCGGGCCGGGACGCGGTTCTCGTATGCCCGCCGACTTTCGGCATGTACTCGGTATGCGCGCGCATCCAGGGGGCCGAGGTCGCGCAGGTGCAGCTCCTCCGGGAGACCGGCTTTGCACTCGACGAGGACGCGCTGCTCGAGCGATGCACGGCCAATGTCAAACTGGTCTTCCTCTGCTCTCCCAACAATCCGACCGGGAACCTTCTGGATGAGGCTGCCATCCAGCGCATCGCCCGCCGACTCACCGGACGGGGGCTGGTGGTCATCGACGAGGCCTACGTCGAGTTTGCCGGACGGCCCAGCCTCACGAGGCTCGTGACGGAGCTGCCCAACCTGGCGATCCTGCGCACTCTGTCCAAGGCGTACGGACTGGCCGGGGCGCGCTGCGGCGCACTGATCGCCGATCCGGAAATCATCGCGCTGCTGCGCAAGATCATCCCGCCATACGCCATTCCGCAGTTGACGCTGGAAGCAGTGCTCGATCGCCTGACGCCCGCGGCACTCGCGCACTCACGCGCGCGCCTCGAGGAGTTGCTGCAGGAGCGCGAGCGCCTGCTGCGCGCGCTGCCGCGGCTCACACGGGTCGCGCGAGTCTGGCCGACTGCAGCCAACTTCATCCTCGTGGAGCTCGAGGATGCGGGCGCTGCTCTGGCGCGCGGGCGCGAAGCGCGCCTTCTGGTACGTGATGCCCGCGGATACCCCGGTCTCGGGCACGCGCTGCGCATTACCGTGGGAACCCCGGAGCAGAACGGCCGGCTGCTGGAGGCATGGTCGTGACAGACCGGCCCACGGCGGTGCTGTTCGTCGATCGCGACGGCACTCTGGTGGAGGAGCCGCCGGATCAGCAGATCGACTCGTTGGACAAAGTGCGCTTCATGCCGGGGGTCTTTGCCGCGCTGGCGGACCTCACGCAGCACGGCTACCGGCTGGTCCTGGTCAGCAACCAGGATGGCCTGGGCACGCCGTCATTTCCGCGGGCCGCATTCGAGCCGGTGCAGCACTTCATTCTCGAGGCTTTCCGCTCACAGGGAATCGAATTCGACGCGGCCTTCGTCTGTCCGCACTTCGAGGCGGACGGCTGCGGCTGCCGCAAGCCCAACACCGGGCTGGTGGCGGAATATTTTCGCGCGACCGACGTCGACCGCGCCGCGAGCGCGGTCGTGGGCGATCGTGACACCGACCTCGAATTCGCGGCCAAGCTCGGCCTGCGCGGCGTGCGGGTGCGCCGCCACGGAGGATCCGAAGAGACCTGGGCCGCGGTCGTCCGGACGCTGACCGCCAGGCGCGCCCAGGTTGGCCGGCGCACACGTGAAACCGACATCGATGTGCGGGTGAGCCTCGACAGCCCCGCTCCCCTTCACATCGGCACGGGCATCGGCTTCTTCGATCACATGCTCGAGCAGCTCGCCCGGCACGGAGGCTTCTCCCTGGAGCTCACCTGCCGGGGCGACCTCGAGATCGACGAGCATCACACCGTCGAGGACTGTGCGTTGGCGCTCGGAGAGGCGCTGCGGCGGGCGCTCGGCGACAAGGTGGGCATTGCGCGCTACGGTTTCCTCCTGCCGATGGACGAAGCGCAGGCGCAGGTTGCAATCGATCTTTCGGGGCGGGCATTCGCCCGCTTCTCGGGCCGCTTCGACCGGGAGTCGGTGGGGGGGCTGCCGACCGAGCTGGTGCCGCACTTCTTCCGCTCGCTGGCCGAATCCCTCGGTGCTGCGGTACACGTGACGGTGACGGGGGAGAACAGTCACCACATGATCGAGGCCTGCTTCAAAGGCGTCGGCCGGGCCCTGCGCCAGGCACTGAAGCGCGAGAGCCGCGAGCTGCCGAGCACCAAGGGCGTGTTGTAATGGAAGCCGTGATCATCGATAGCGGCGGCGCCAATCTCGCCTCGCTGCAATTCGCCTTCGAGCGGCTCGGGGCCCGCACCCATGTGAGCTCCGACGCGCGGGAGATCGCCTCTGCGCCGAGGGTCGTGCTCCCCGGGGTGGGATCGGCAGGCGATGCGATGCAGCGGCTGCGCCGATCGCAGATCGCGGCAGTGTTGCCGACCCTTGGCCAGCCGCTGCTCGGTATCTGCCTCGGGATGCAATTGCTCTTCGAGGGCTCGGCGGAAGGGTCGACCGCCTGCCTGGGAATCCTTCCCGGGATGGTGCGGCGGCTCGCGGCGAGCCGCGAGCGGCCGGTACCGCACATGGGCTGGAATCAACTGGCTCACGCCCGGCCGGATCCGTTGCTCGAGGGGATCGAGGCCGGAGCGTACTTCTATTTCGTGCACAGCTACGCGGTACCCGATTGCGAGGTAACGGTCGCGCGGACGGAGTATGGCGAGCCGATCTCCGCTCTCGTGCGACGCGACAATTTCTGCGGAACCCAGTTTCACCCGGAGCGGTCCGCCTCCGCCGGCGCGCGGCTCTTGAGTAATTTCCTGAGGTTAAAGTGAAGGCGCGAAGGTCACCCGGCCGATGCTGTTGATTCCTGCCATTGACCTGCGCGGCGGGCGCTGCGTGCGCCTCTACCAGGGGGACTTCGCAGTGGAAACCCGCTACCAGTACTCGCCCCTCGAGCTGCTGGAGAAATACCGGGCACTCGGCGCATCGTGGGTGCACGTGGTGGATCTGGACGGGGCACGCGACGGGCTGCTCGGCAATCGCGAAGTCATCGCCGCCCTGGCGGCGCACCGAGGACCCCGCCTGCAGGTCGGCGGCGGCATCAGGTCGGCCGAGCTCATCGAGGATCTGCTCACCTCTGGGATCGAGCGGGTGATCGTCGGCAGCGCCGCGGTGGAGCGGCCGGATGAGGTCATCGACTGGGCGAGCCGGTTCGGCGCGGAGCGAATCTGCCTCGCGCTCGATGTCCGCCACGACGCGTACGGCGAGCCGCAGGTGCGAACCCGCGGCTGGAGAGCCGGCGCCGCGATCACTCTCTGGGAGGCGCTCGCTGCCTATCCGCCGGCAGCGGTGCGTCACGTTCTTTGTACCGACATCGAGCGCGATGGTGCCCTCACCGGACCCAGCCTCGAGCTCTATCGCGATGGCGTGCGCCGCTTTCCGGATATCGCCTGGCAGGCCTCTGGCGGCGTGCGGGATGCGGCCGACCTCGAGGCGCTGGCGGCAACCGGTGTTGCCGCGGCGGTGAGCGGCAAGGCCTTGCTCGAAGAGCGCATCAGACCCGAGGAGCTGCGACTATTCTTGCCCGACGCATCATCCCCTGCCTCGACGTCCGCGACGGTCAGGTCGTAAAGGGCGTGCGCTTTCGCGACCACCGAGTCGTGGGCGACATCATCGAGCTCGCTACGCGGTATCGCGACGAGGGCGCGGATGAGCTCGTCTTCTATGACATCACCGCAAGCCCGCAGCAGCGCTCGGTGGACCGCGCATGGGTACGTCGGGTCGCGCAGATCCTCGACATTCCGTTCTGTGTGGCGGGCGGCATCCGCTCGGTGCGTGATGCCGAAGAGGTCCTCAACGCCGGCGCAGAGAAGGTGTCGATCAACTCGCCGGCCCTCGCCGACCCGCAGCTCATCGGCGCGCTGAGCAGGCGCTTCGGCTCGCAATGCGTCGTCGTGGGCATCGACAGCCGCCGGGCCAGTGACGGTTACCGCGCGTATCAGCTCACCGGCGATCCGGAACGTACGGGCGACTCGGGGCGGGAGGTGCGCTCATGGGTGCGCGAAGTGCAGGAGCGCGGCGCGGGCGAGATCGTTCTGAACTGCATGGGAAGCGATGGCGTGCGCGAAGGGTATGACATCGAGCAGCTGCGAGCCATCCGGGAAATCTGCCGGATACCGCTCGTCGCCTCGGGCGGCGCCGGCACGATGGCGCATTTCACCGCGGTGTTTCGTGAAGCCGGCGTCGATGCGGCGCTCGCTGCCAGCGTCTTTCACACCGGGACGATCGCCATCCCCGCGCTCAAGCGCACTCTGCGTGCAGCGGGAATCGAGGTCCGCCCATGAGTCCGGGATCGGCACACGGCGCATCGCTCACCCTGGCGGACGCCGATTCTCTCGACTTCGACAAGAGCGGCGGCATCCTGCCTGCCATCATCCAGCACGCCGAGACCGGCGCCGTGCTGATGTTGGGCTACATGAGCCGCGAGGCGCTCTGCGAGACCCTCACGCGCCGGCACGTCGTCTTCTTCAGCCGCAGCCGGCAACGCCTGTGGGAGAAAGGCGAGACTTCGGGTCATACCCTCGAGCTCATCGACGTGCGCACCGATTGCGATCGGGATGCGCTGTTGGTCACCGCGCTGCCTGCCGGCCCCGTCTGCCATCTCGAGACCGCCACCTGCTTCGGTGTTGACTCGCCCGCCGCCGGCAGCCGGCTCGCCTTTCTCGGCGCTCTCGAGGGCGTGATCGCGCGGCGCCTGGCCGATCGACCCGAAGACAGCTACACCGCACGGCTGTATGCCCAGGGGCCGAAACGCATGGCGCAAAAAGTCGGCGAGGAAGGCCTGGAGGTCGCGCTCGCTGCCGTAGCGGCATCCGATCGCGAGCTCATCGCCGAGTCCGCCGACCTGCTCTATCACCTGCTGCTCCTGCTCGCGAGCCGCGGCCTGCGGCTCGAGCAGGTGATCGCGGAGCTCGAGTCCCGGCACGCGCATCATCGCCGCTGCGCTCCCCGCGCAGACTGAGCTTTCTCACCCCGCGCACACCCGACAACACCGCCGAGCTGACAGCCTCGCCGACGGTTTGTTTGATACCAGGCTCGCGCCCGAGCCTAGTTGCTGCTTGCGGGAACGAATCTGGCGACATGTCGTCGTGACCCGACAAGGTTGGCAATCGCGCCGACAGCGGATGGGGGAATCAACCATGAAGTATGGTCTCGCTTTGGGAGCTCTGCTCCTCTTCGCCGCCAGCGCGGTACATGCGCAGGAGCCGCGATCCAACGACAGCACCACTGCAATCGAGGCCATGGGCGGCAACAGCGTCGTGCAGCTACGCTACCTCGCTCCATCTCCATGGGAGGTGACCGGCCCCGGGCGCAGCGATCTCGACTACGGGTTCCTGCTCTCCGAGAGCCGCGACATCATCGCCTCGGCGGCCCTGATGTTTCACACCAACCTCAACCTGGTCCCCGGACTCAAGATCGACGTCGGGCCGCAGGGCTATCTCGCGCTGCTCTCCGGGGTCAACAAGACGGACGTCTTCGCCGTCGCCTTCGGCGCAAGCGCGCGCTACGCCCTCCTGCCCCGCTGGGGAATCGCAGCCTTCGGCAGCGGGTTCTACTCGCCCGGAGTGCTGACCTTCGGCTCGGCCCACAACCTCTATGACTTCACCGCAGGCGCCGAAGTGCAGTTCACGCCGCGCCTGACCGGTCTCGCGGGTTACCGCTGGCTCAAGTTCACGACCGTCGGCGAGCCCGACGTGCGGGTGCAGAACGAGGTGTTCGCCGGACTGAGGTGGCGCCTCTACTAGCCGCCAGACGAAACATATCCCATATTGATGGAGGTCCAGGTATGCGCCATTCGATGAAGGCTCTCGGGCTGTGTCTCTGCTTGATGGGTGTCGGATTCGGCACCGCCTACGCCCAGGAACAGGGGCAGGATCAGGGTATGTGGCGGAGCCGCTGGGGCGCGCACGATCCGGCCACCGCGGCGGACACCGGTCTTTATGTCGGCGCGGGGTACGTCCGGGCCCAGGTGAACAATGTCTTCGGCACATCAGGATACGACTTCAAGATCGACGACAACGCCTGGAAGGCGATCGTGGGATTACGGCCGATTCCTCCCTTCGCGATCGAAGCCAACTACGTCGATCTCGGTCACCAGAGCCGCAGACTCCTCGGCGGCAATCCGCCCAACGGCCACGCGGACGCACGCGCGTTCGATCTGTTTGGAGTGGGACTCCTGCCGCTCGGCGCGGTGGACCTCTATGCAAAGGCCGGCGGTGCACGCTGGCGGCTCAGCGGCAATCTGCAGGGGCCCAACAGCACACTGTTCGCGCTGAACCGCAATGGCACGAGCTTCGTGTGGGGAGCCGGCATTCAGGCGCATTGGGGGCCACTCGGCGCACGGCTCGAGTACGAGCACTTCCAAATGCCCGAGACTGACGGCGCAAGACTCTATACGGCGGCGGTCACTTTCACATTCTGAGTCGCGCGGCGGCCCGGGCAGCCGGGCCTGCGTTGGCCCGGCGCCAGGCCCGCTCGGCCGCGCCTGCAGCGACCCCGCCTGCGGCGCCCTGCCGGCAGTGGCCCGGCAAGTGATATTCCCCTTGGCGCTTGCGCCGCGGGTACGATTCTTGGTGCAGGCGCCACAGAGCCTCGCTGCAGGCGCCGTCCGCGCGGGATCTTCACGCACCAATGCGCACTCTTTTCCTGGCCGCAGCCACCCTGACCGTACTGTGCTCCTGCGCACAGGTGCCGACTGTCAACGAGCGTCTCCTGCGCCAGGAAGCCTCGGGGTCCCGGCAGATACGGGTCGACGGTGCGCGCGGCCCTCTTTCCAGGAGGCAGGCGAAAAGAGTGCTCGCCCGCGTCGCTTCCCAGGCGCCCAATGCCGATGCCTTCGACCGTCAGCTCGCCATCGAGCAGATCGTCGCCGAAAGCCCGCTGTATACCGGCAACAGCGTGCGCGTGCTGCAGGACGGCGTGCAAACGTTTCCGGCGATGTTCGCCGCCATGAAGGGAGCGCAGCGCTTCCTCTATCTCGAGTACTACACCCTGCAGGACGTGCAGAGTGGCGGCCGCAAGCTCAGCGACGTGCTGGTGGCGAAGAGCCGCGCCGGAGTTCGCGTCAGAGTGATCTACGATGCGGTCGGATCGCTCGGCACGCCGGCGGCGTTCTACGCCCGTCTGCGGGATGCCGGCGTTGAGCTCGTGCAATACAACCCGATCAATCCTCTCAAGGGACCGCTGTCGCTGAATCAGCGCGATCACCGCAAAATCCTGATCGCCGACGACAAGGTTGCCATCGTCGGCGGCGTGAACCTGAGCACCACCTACGAGAGTGCGCCGGCGCTCACTCACGCGCTCGAGACGAAAAAGGAGCAGCAGGCGCAGCCGCCATCGGCCCATCCGGTCTGGCACGACGTCGATCTGGAGATTCGCGGGCCCGTCGTACCCGTGCTCTCGAGTCTCTTCCGCCGGCACTGGCAGGAGCAGCAGGGCCCGGAGCTGCCGGCCGATGAGCCGATCAAGGACGCACCGCAGGGCAAGGAGATCGTCCGCGTGATCGGCAGCAGCCCCGCCCAGCTCGCCACGCGTTATTACGTATCAGTCCTGACAGCGATACGCTCTGCGCAGAGCAGCATCTGGATGACGGCTGCGTATTTCGTCCCCACGCGCCAGGAGATGCGTGCGTTGCGAGCAGCAGCCCGGCGCGGTGTCGACGTACGCATACTGCTCCCCTCCCACAGCGATATCGGCGCCGTCCTGGCGGTGCAACGCTCCTATTATCCGGAGCTGCTCGCAGCGGGGATCAAAGTCTACGAGCGCAGCGACGGCATCGTGCACTCCAAGAGCATGGTGGTCGACAATGTCTGGTCGCTCGTCGGCTCTTCCAACTTCGACCAGCGGAGCATCCTTTTCAACGACGAAGTCGATGTCGTGGTGCTCGGCGCGGCGACGGCGGAGCAGCTCCGGCAGACCATGCTGACGGACATCGGTCACGGAAAGCTGATCGACTGGCAGGCCGTGCGGCAGCAAGGGACGCTGCAGCGGATGAAGGGCTGGTTCTGGCGGCTGTGGCAGCGGCTGTTGTGAGCGCGGCGGTCCCGAGGCACTAGTTCGGGCTGAGCCGCACCGCCCGCTCTTCGGCGGCGTAGGCCTCATCGTTGCGCCCCTGCGCGCGCAAGGAGGCGGCAATCAGCTGCCAGGCGCTCGCCTGCGCGTGCGGGTCGCCGCTCGCCAGGTAGAGCGCCTTGCGTCCCATCCCATAGGCCTGTGTCGGGTTGCCCGCGAGGATGTTCTCCCGTCCGAGCTCGATCCACACCAACGGATTGTGCGGCTCGATGCTCAGGGCCCGCTCCAGCGTTTCGGCAGCGACACCGTAGTTGCGACTCTGCTCCTGTGCATGGGCTGCCCCGACCAGGGACGCCGCTGCCGCGCCGAGCGTGAACTGCCGCTGCTGCGGCGAGGGCGGTGCGGGTGCCGCCGCCCCTTCGGGCGGGGTCTGGGAGCCGGGGCGAGCAGAGCCGGGAGCCTGTGAGGTTCCGGGCGGCGCCTGCGGATTGCCGGGCGTCGACTGCGGCGTCTGCGGTTCCGGCGGACCCAACACCGCGCACGCGGCCAGGAGACCGGCCACGGCGGCCGCTGCGATCATCTTCTTCATGACTTCGAATGACCCTCAATGCACCAGGCGATGCACCCACTGCCCTGCCCGGTCCAACAGCGTTCCCGCGGTGGTACCACTGCTGCACCCTGCCATGGGCGCCACCTGCGTGCCGGTGGGCAGCGCAACCTGCACGGGCACCGCTCCGGGGCAACCCGGCTGTGCCCCCATGCCCGTCTGATAGTCGATCCAGGTCTCGGTCAGCCCCTCGGGCTCCGGCATCTCGAGCGGCCGCGTGCCGAGCGATGCCATCAGGTGCGCCCAGACCGGGAGCGCACCCTCCGAGCCCGTCAGTCCCGTCGGTTGATAGTGATCGTATCCCACCCACACCACCGTGAGAGCGCTTCCCGAGAATCCGGCAAACCAGCTGTCGCGATCCTGCGAAGAAGTGCCCGACTTCCCGGCGGTCACGAGCCCCGCCGGCAGGATTCGCATGGCGGGCACGCCCGTTCCGTGCGTCATGACCTGCTCGAGCATGCTGTCGACCTCATAGACGTCCGCCGTGGGCGCCACCTGCGTCACCTGCAGCGGGAACGCCTTGAGCGGCTTGCCATCCGCGCTGACCACCGCCTGTACCGCGCGCAGCGGCGTGCGAAAGCCTCCGTTCGCGAGCCCGTTGTAGAGCTGTGCAACCTCGAGCGGCGAGATGTCGATGGCCCCGAGCAGCATCGCCGGCACTTGTTGTGGCGACTGCTCGAGTCCGAAGCGCGTCAGGGTGTCCGAAATCTTGTCGAGGCCCACATCCATGCCGACCCCCACGGTCGCGAGATTGAGCGACTCGGCGAGCGCGCGCACCACCGGGACCGGACCGTAAGTGCGGCGTGTGAAGTTCTCCGGCCGCCAGTACCTTCCGGTCGCCAGCCTGATGCTCACGGGCTGGTCCTGAACTACGGTCGCGGCGTTGTAGCGGCCCGTCTCCAGTGCCGTCAGGTAGATGAACGGCTTCACCAGTGAGCCGATGGAGCGGCGCGCATCCAGGGCGCGATTGAAGCCATCGAAGTCGACCTGGCGTGCGCCCACGATTGCGAGAACGTCACCGCTCTGCGGTGAGGTCACGACCACCGCGCCTTCGAGCTTCGCATCGCGCCGGTGGTGTCGCCTGTCGAGTGCCTGAAGCTGCGCATCGAGCGAGCGCTCTGCGAGCTCCTGTGCGCGCGGCTGCAGACTGGTATAGACCCGAAGCCCGGCCTCGGTGAGCTCCTTCTCAGGATAGTCCCGCTGCAGCGTCCGCCGCACGAGCTCCAGGTACGCCGGATAGTAGGCGCCGGAGGCACCGCTCGTGACACCGAGGGGCTGGCGCTGCGCAACCAGCGCCTCGGCCGGCTTGATGACCCCCTGCTCGGTGAGAATCCTCAGCACCAGATCGCGCCGGGCCAGCGTGCGCTGCGGATGTCGGCGCGGGTCGTAGTAGGTGGGGCCGCGCACGATCGCGACCAGAGTTGCGATCTGCGGCAGATCGAGCTCCGACAGCGGCTCGCCGAAATAGAATTCGCTCGCGAGCCCGAACCCATGAATCGAGCGGTTGCCGTCCTGGCCGAGGAAGATCTCATTGATGTAGGCATTCATGAGATCCGCCTTGCTGAAGTGCGAGGCGAGCGCCACCGCCATGATGGCCTCGCGCACCTTGCGCCCGAGGGTCTGGCGGTTGGAAAGGAAATAGCTCCTCACGAGCTGTTGCGTCAGCGTGCTGCCGCCCTCCTCGAAGCGGCGCGAGCGCAGATCGACCCAGAACGCCCGCAGGATCGCGAGCGGATCGACGCCGCGGTTGGTATCGAAGCTGCGATCCTCGACGGCCTTCAGCGCCGCGGGCAGGAGCGGCGGCACCTCCTGCGGAGTCACTACGATCCGATCCACGCCATCGACCGGAAAGAGGCTGCCGATGAGAAGCGGATCGAGCCGCATCACCGGGACCTCCCGTCCGGTACTGTCCCTGAGATCCTGGACGCCCATCGGACCGAAGAGCACCGACAGCACCGTGGCCGGCCGGCTGCCATCCGCGAATTGCACCGCGCGCAGAGCGACATCGACACGTGTCCCGCTCACGCGGTAAGTGCCCGGCTGCTCCAGGTCCGTCACGGGGTGGTAGGAAAGGCGCTGCAATTCATGCTCGAGCTGCGGCGCCGAGAGGTCGAGCCCCGCGTAGAGATCAAGGGGCGCAGCGTAGACGTGCGCCGGCAATGTCCAGCGCAGTCCCTCGAAGCGGTGCGTCACGAGGACATCGAGGTAGTAGATGTAGAGGCCACATCCCAGAACTGCCGCGGCCAGTGCACCGACGAGCAGCCCCCCCAGCCCCCAGCGGCGGGCCGCGGACTTCTTCTTCCGGCCTCCGGACGAGCCGGACCGCCCGCCTGGGGAACGTCGAGTCGAGCTCTTCAGAGCACCAGCTCCTCGGCGGGATCGCGCAAGTTGTACGAGGAGCTCATGCAGCGGCCGTACGCGCCGGCATTGGCAATGAGCATGACATCACCCTCCCGGGTTGGGGGTAGCAGACGATCGTGCCCGAGGACATCGGCACTTTCGCAGATGGGGCCCACGATATTCACGAGCTCGGTGGCCGGCTCGGCCAGGCGGGTGAGATTCGCGATCTCATGATATGCACCATAGAGTGCCGGCCGGATGAGGGAGTTCATACCGGTTGCGACCCCGACGTAGCGAACATCGCCCTTGGACTTCAGTTGCGTGACGCGGGCGAGCAGGACGCCAGCCGGCGCCGAGAGATAGCGACCGGGCTCGAGCCAGAATTCGAGCCGGGGAGACTCGGCACGCACGGCCGCAAGCAGGGTGTCGAGCTTGGACAGGTCCAGGCCCGGCTGGTCGCTGCGCTCCGGCACCCCGAGGCCGCCCCCGATATCGAGCACCCGTACCGTTTCGAAGCGCTGCGTGAGGCCGGTCAGCTGCCTCGCCGTACGCTGCCACGTCATCTCATCCAGGATGCCGCTGCCTACGTGGGCCTGAAGCCCCACGACCCGCGCGTCCACCTTGCGCGCTTCCTGCGCTATGCGCTCGAGATCGGAGACCGGCACTCCAAACTTGGCATGCGCGCCCGCCGTTCGCACGTGGTGGTGATGCCCTACGCCGACCCCGGTATCGACACGCACGAAAAGATCATGGTTGCGGAACAGGTTTCCCCACTCAGTGAGGCTGTAGAGGTTGTCGACGGTGACCTGCACGCCGCGCTCGAGCGCCCACCGGTACTCATCGCGCGATGCAAAGTTGGGTGTATAGAGCACTCGCTTCGGATCGAGGTCCGGGAAGAGATCGAGAACCCGCGCCACCTCCGGCCGGGCCACGCACTCGAACTCGATTCCCTCCTCGCGCATCGTGCGCAGCAATGCGGGATGCGAGTTGGATTTCATCGAGTAATGCACCCGCGAGAGCGAGCTCAGCGCGCGTAGCGCGCGCGCCGCCGCTCTCACCACATCGAGATCGTAGACGTACGCCGCATCGCGCTCACCCAGGGCCGACAGGAGGCGCGTGCGTTTCTCCCGCCACCATGGTGGGGGACTCGCGGCGCCGGCCTGCGGCTTGGCGAAGAGCTGCTGCCAGGTCGGCCCGAACACCCGGTCGCCCGGCACCGGGCGGATGAGGAGCTCGTGCAGCTGATCGACCAGCCGATCCCCCTGCCTCTCATCGACGACGAAGGTGAAGTTGAGATCGTTGGCCGCCTGGCTCACGAGATAGATCTTCTGCTCCTCGAAGAACTCGAACGCGCCGCCCAGCTGGTGCAGGATCGCGCGGATGTTGCGTCCGACGAGGCTCACGGAGGCGCAGGGCCCGATGACCTGCACGCGGCACAGGCGTGAGAGATCGCTCACCAGCCCGGCGAGCAGGCCTTCATCGAGCGTGTTGGCAGCCGGATCGAGCGACACGGTGACCGTGGTCTCCGACGTCGACACCAGATCCACCGACATGCCGTGCCTCTTGAAGACCTGAAAGGCATCGGCGAGGAAGCCCACCTGGTGCCACATTCCGGGACTTTCGAGCGAGACGAGGGTGATGCCCTTCTTGGTGCAGACTGCCTTCACCTGAGCGTTGCCGTCGCCCCCTTCGGCCGTGAGGACCGTGCCCTCGAGGTCCGGGGCCTGCGTGGCATAGATATGCAGCGGAATGCGGTACTGACGCGCGGGCAGGATGCAGCGCGGGTGCAGTACCTTGGCGCCGCTGGTCGCGATCTCCTGCGCTTCATCATAGTGAAGCGAGCGCAGCAGGCGCGCAGTGGGTGTCGAGCGCGGGTTGGCGCTGAACATGCCCGGCACGTCGGTCCAGATCTCGAGCCGCCGGGCGCGCAGCTTCGCGGCGAGATAGGCGGCCGAGGTATCGGAGCCGCCGCGGCCGAGGAGCACCGTGTTGCCTTCGGGGTCTCGCGCGATGAAGCCCTGGGTGATCACGATCGGCGCGAGACTCGCCAGCCGCCCCTCGAGCGCCGCATCGGGAGCGAAGCTGCAGGTGGCGTTGAGCAGGCTTGCCTTGGCCGATGCATTGGCCCGCTCTTCGGCGAGCAGCATGGTCCGGGCGTCGGCCCAGTCGACTTCCAGGCCCTGGCTGCGCAGGAACCGCGCACCGAGGTCGGTCGCGAGCAGCTCGCCACTCGACATGACGCGAGCCCGGGTGCGATCGCTCACCTCACCGATGAGCGCGATGCCCGCGGCGATCTGACCCAGCTCGGCGAGCTGACGCTCGCAGTCGGGTCCGAGCGGGATGCCGAGCTCGGCGGCGAGACGCCGGTGACGCTCGTCGATGATCCGCAGCTCCTCCTGCTGGGCTTCACCGCGCGCTGCCGACAGGAGCTTCTCGAGACGGTCGGTGACACCCGTAACCGCCGAGTGCACGATGAGCACGCGTGCACCTTCCGCGCGCCGCGCGGCTGCGACCTTGGCGATGTTGCGCCAGTTGGCGAGCGAAGAGACGCTGGTCCCCCCGAATTTGAGGACGATCCAGTCGGACGCGGTGCGAGTCACGAGAGTATTCCGGAGGCAAGCGGCGGCGGGGGCAGCGGCCGCGTGCGGCCCATTCGAGGCCGTGAGTCGAGCAGTCCCCCAGGCGAGGCCACGGCGCCGAGGCGCCCGGCCGCCCTGCTCGGGTCATGGACGGGTATTACAGCTCTTCGTCGAAATCGCGGAGGTCCTTCTCGAGCTTCTTGTCCGCGAGGACTTCTTCCAGCCGGCTCCACGCGGCTTTACCACGCTTCACCTGATTGCGGACGCGCTTGTCCACCCGGTCGAGCAGCCGGTCATAGTCGGTGCTGTCCTCGGTGGCCCCGCTCAAGAATTCCTCGTCGAGATCGAAGCTCTCGTTGTCTCGTTCAGACATCTAGCGGTGCAAATCCTGAGTTAAATCAAAGAGTAAGTGCCTCAGGGGCACGGAGCAAGGGAGCGAACTATAACGGATTCGCTGCCGAGAGCAATATCTAAGATGGGGTGACTGTTCCGTGCCTGATCCGGCTACTCGTCGGTCCGATCCCGGACGGTGACCGGCGCCCCCCGGCTGAGGCCCAAGCCCTCGGCTGCGCTCTGCTCCGCCCGTGCGATTTCCACCACTCCGAAAGAATTGATGAGCGCCAGGTACTGCCCCGGACGCGTATCGCCATAGGTACGAAGGAGCGGGAAAGCATGATTGCCGGCATGCACCAGCGGTAGCCGGAAGCGCTCGATCAAGGCCGCATCGATGTTGCTGATGAGGTTGCCGAAGTGATCGATGGTGATGATGAGCCCGGTGACGCTGGCATGCTCGACGGCCGGCTCATCGACCCACGAGGGCACCAGCGAGCTCGCGCCGGCAGGCTCGCCGAGGTCGGCGGGGCTGCAGCGGCCCGCCGCAAGCTCGGCCCCGACGGGGGCGAAGATGTCGCGTCCATGGAAGGTGGCGCTCGCGTGCTGAACACCGATTCGCGCAAGTCCCTGAGGCCGCAGGCGCACGATCGAGGCGCGCGGATGGCGGGCGACCAGCGGTGCGAGGAGCCCATTGTCCGGGGCGACGAACACGTGCTCCGCGGCGGTCACGATGATGATGTCGCGAGAGGTCCCCACGCCGGGATCAACGACCGCTACGTGCACGGTACCGGGTGGGAAGTACTCGAAGGCGCGGGCCAGCCAGAATCCCGCCTCGGCGGGCCAATGGACCACGATCTCGTGCGTGAGGTCGATGATGCGCGCCGTCGGCAGGCGACCGAGGATCCGGCCCTTCATGACACCGACGAACGGGCCCTGGTGCCCGAAATCCGTCGTGATAGTGATGACGCCGGAAGGCCGCACGGAGCCTCAGCCTTTGCGCGGCGGTGGAGAGCCGCGCGGGGGACGCATGGCCTCCGCACACGTGCGGCAGCGGTCCGTGTACGGCACGGCGTGCAGCCGTTCTTCCTCGATAGGCTCACCGCATGCCGCGCAGGTCGTGTAGCGCCCCTCCTCGAGGCGCCGCAGGGCGGCTTTCACCAGGCGCAACTCGTGCTGCGCCGACTCGGAGATGGCGCCGAGGACGTCGTCGGACTCCCGCTGAGTGACCTGCTCGGCGAAATCCGCGCTCAAGGGGTCCGACTCGTGTCTCAAGTCCGCACTCGCTCTGCTCGCCCGCGTCTGCAGCTCCTCCCGGCGCTTGAGCAGGCGTGCCCGTACCGCTTCTGTGTCCATCGGAGCCTCCCGGCAAATGCAGGAGCAATGCTAGTGCGTAATATAACCGCTGAATGAGAGGATGAGCCCCCCATGATCGTGTTGACCGTCAACACCGGCAGCACTTCGGTCAAGCTGACTGCCTTCCGCCTCGAGGCGCGGCCGGGCGAGGGCCTGCCGGCGCCGAAGCACCTTCAGGCACAGCACTTGACCGGCAGGGGGCTCGACCCCGCGGCTAGCCTGCGCGACTTTCTCTCGCACATGGACCGTCCCGCCGCGGTGGCGCACCGGGTGGTGCACGGGGGTACTCGCTTTGCCGCCCCGACGCTCATCGACGATGCGGCGCGGCGCGCGATCGGGGAGCTTTCCGAGCTGGCACCGCTCCACAACCCCGTGGCGCTTCGCTGGATCGATGCCGCCCGGGAAATCTGTGGCGCCGATGTGCCGCAGATTGCCGCATTCGATACTTCGTATTTCTGCGCCATGCCTCGTGTAGCCGCGGAGTACGCGCTACCGCCCCGTCTTGGGCTCGAGCTTGGCATCAGGCGGTACGGTTTTCACGGTCTCGCCCACGAGGCGATGTGGCGCCGTTGGTGCGACCTCGAGCCGGCGCGGCTCAATGGCGGCCGGCTCATGACTCTGCAGCTTGGCGGTGGCTGCTCGATCGCGGCTCTCGATCGGGGCCGGCCCCTCGATACCTCAATGGGATTTTCGCCGCTCGAGGGCCTGGTCATGGCCACCCGCTCGGGCGATGTCGATGCGGCCGTGGTGCCGTATCTGGAGCGGCGGCTTGGCGTCAGCGGCGAGCGGGTCATCGAGATGCTGAACGAGGAGTCCGGCCTCGGGGGCCTCGCGGGGACCCTCGATGATCCGCAGGCGCTCCTCGATGAGGGCTCCGCGCGGGCGCGCTTCGCCATCGAGCTCTACTGCTATCGCGCACGCAAGTACCTCGGCGCTTATCTTGCTGTGCTCGGCGGCTGCGACGGCATCGTCTTTGGCGGTGGCGTAGGCGAGCACGTGCCGCAGGTACGGGCGAGAATCCTGGCCGGCTTCGAGTGGGCGGGAATCGAGCTCGAGCGTGACGCCAACGAGGCCGCGAGGGGCAGCGAGGCCCTGATCAGCACGGCGGGGAGCCGCGCAGTTGTCCGGGTGATTCCGGTAGATGAGGAGCTGCTCCTGGTGCGCGCGGCGGTGACGGTGGCTAAACTGACTCGAGACCCCATCTGAGGACGCTCCCATGAGCCCAACATTCGATGCCGGAAAGCTGGCCGAAGACATCAAGACCCTGGTGCGTGACGCCGAGGAGTTGCTGCGGGCGAGCACGGAGAATGCCGAGGAGCTGACCGACGAAGCGCGCCGGCGTGCCGAGCAATCGCTGCATGCGCTTCGCAGCCAGCTCGGCGACATCGAGCGCGACCTCAAGGGACGCGCGCAAATGCTCGACGGCTACGTCCATGACAATCCCTGGACCGCGGTCGCAATCGTCGGGGGCATAGCGTTGCTCGCCGGCCTGCTCATGGGCCGCCGCTAAAATGACTGACCATGTGGCCCCGGCTTCCGGGGAGGCTTTCGAGGAGCCTGCCATTCCACGCGCGCCCGGGCTCGTGCGCGGGCTTCTCGCCGCCATCCTGGATTCGGTCAAGACGCGCCTGGATCTTGCCGCGGTGGAAGCGGAGATCTATCTCGTCTACGTCGCGCAGCTCCTACTTTGGGGCTTTGCGGCCGTTGCCTGTGCGTTGCTCGCGATCGTGTTCGCGCTGACGGCAGTGATCATCGCTCTGTGGGAAACACACCGCATGGCAGGACTCGTGGGCAGCATGGTCGTGCTCCTCGTGCTGGCCGTCATCTGCGGCATGATCGGCGCGCGCATCTTTCGGGGACGTCCGCCGCTCCTCGCCGGGACGCTTGCGCAATTCGAACACGACCACCGCCGCATGGCGGGCACCGAGAGGGAAGGGTCATGAGGCGGCTGCACGAGCTCGAGGCGCGGCGGCTCAACCTCATCGCCCGCTGCGAACAGCAACGGCTGGAAATTGCCTATCGGATGGCGGAGCTCAGCCCGGCGGCGCAGCTCTCCAACTGGACCCGGCGGGCGCCGACCTCGGCCGCGAGCCACCCGTTGAAATGGCTGGTATCGCTCGCGACGCTGCTAGTCATGATGCGCGAGCGCCGATTGGTCGGTTGGGTCGGCAAGGTGAGCGCCGGTGTGGCGCTCCTCTCGCGCGCGCGGGCGATCGTCAGGTTGCTCCGGCAGCTGCGCTCTTTGAGTGGTGCGGCGCCGCGCTGAGCGTCGTCTCCTGAGTGGCGGTCTGCGTCCCGGGGGCTCCCGGAGCGCTCTGATCGGCCTGGATGCCGATGAGCTGCGGGATGCCGTTCGCCTGCATGGCCACCTGCCGCACCTTGTCCCAATCGATGGCAACGAGGTTCCTGCCGATCGCCGCATCGATGATCTGCGAGATCCTGTCGAAGTCCGGCGGCGCCGGGACGTGATTGCTGGTGGTGGGTGGATGGACCTCGAGATAGAGCTCCCCATCCTGCAGGCTCGCCAGCACGGGCTCGTTGACGATGACCACCGGGGTGCCCACCTTCACGATCGGGTAGAGGGCCGCGATGTCCTCCGGGTACAGGCGCACGCAGCCGTGAGTCACGGACATGCCGATCGCCATCGGGTTGTTGGTCCCGTGGATGTAGATCTCTCCACGGCTCAGCGTCGTCTGCAGCGCCCACTCTCCCATCGGGTTGTCGGGTCCTGCCGGCCAGATCTTCGGGATGGGATCGCCGGCATCCCGGTGCGCCTTGAGGATGTGCGCGGTCGGGATCCAGACGGGATGCGGCACCTTGCGGATGATGCGGGTGACTCCGACGGGAGTCGGCCAATCGCCCTCGCCCGGACTGACCGGATAGGTGATCACAATCGGCTGGTCGTGGCGCCGCGGCTTCGGGAAGTAGAAGAGCCGGTGCTGCGGCAGGTTGACGACGATGCCCTTGTGATCCACCGGCGGCACGATGAAGCGGCCGGGAATGGTGAGGTTGGTGCCCTGCCCCGGCAACCACATGTCGACTTTCGGGTTGGCCTCCTGGATCTCCCAGTAGCCGACGCTGTACTTGCGCGCGAGGTCGAGCAGCGTGTCGGCCGACTGGGTCTGGATCTGCTGATCCTGTCCAACGAGCGAGCCGCCGTTGGGAGGCAGGGTGAACACCGCGGCCTCGCTCGCCGTCGCGAGCAGAGCACCTGCGAAACCGACCGCCAGCCATCTGCCGGCTACCGCCCAGCTCGAGCCCCAGTTTCTGTGCATCAGCCTTCGCATCAGTCCGATTCCCGCAAACCTCTTGGCCCGGCTGGGCGCTCTCACCATTGTAACATGCGCGCGGCATGCCTCCGTCACGAAAAGTAACTCGCGCTTTCTACGCCAGGGACACACTGACGGTTGCCCGGGAGCTGATCGGCATGCACCTCGTGCGTGAGGACGAGGGTACGCTGCGCATCGGGCGGATCGTCGAGACCGAGGCGTATCAGGGGCCGGAAGATCTCGCGGCGCACTCCTCACGGGGCCGTACCCGCCGGACCGAGGTCATGTTCGGGCCACCCGGTCATGCCTACGTGTATTTCATCTACGGGTTCTGGCACTGCCTCAACCTCGTGACGGAGGCGGAAGGAGTGCCGCATGCCGTGCTGCTGCGCGCACTCGAGCCTGTGACCGGGATCGCAGACAAGACCTGGGGACCCGGCCTGCTCTGCCGGGCGATGCACATCGACAGGGCGCTGAACGGCGCCGACCTCTGCGCTCGTCCTCTCTGGCTGGAGAAGCCGCCGGGCTACGGGCGCCGGCCGCCGCGCATCGCCCGCAGTCCGCGCATCGGCGTGGATTACGCCGGCGAGTGGGCGCGCCGTCCGTGGCGCTTCTACGATCGCGACTCGCGTTATGTCTCGACGGTGTCAGCTCGTCTGCGAGCCGTCCCCGAGAACTAACTGCCCATGGTCGAGCGGGATGCGCTGCCCCGGATCATGATCCATGCGCACCGTGCCCTCCTTGTCGCCCACCCGATAGCGGACTTCGTACCCCTCCTGCCTGACGGAGCGGACGTAGACCGTCGCGCATTTCTGCTCGGAGGTCGTGTAGGTATTGCCGCGCTGGATCTTGTTCTCGATGCGATTGCCGGCATAGCCGCCGGCTGCCGCCCCCGCGGCCGTCGCGATGTCACGTCCCGTGCCGCCGCCGACGTAGTGACCGAGCAGGCCGCCGACCACCGCTCCGGTGACCGTTCCGAAGATCTGGTGCGAGTCGCGCGAGGCGCGCTGGTGCACCACGGATTCATCGTGACAGCTCTGCTTCGGCGTGCGAATGGTGCGCGTCAGTGGAGTGACCTGCACCACATCCGCGTATTGCGGAGCCCTGTTCATGATCTTGAGGCCGGCCACGGCACCTGCCCCCACGGCGAGCGCCACGCCCGCCGTCGCACCCATCCACAAAGACTTGTTCATCATCATTGCCCCTCCTCTCGTGCGAGCTCGGCAATGGTAATGACGCCTACCTGAATGGAACCTAACTTTTGTTGTCGCCGGCCCGCGACAGCTCGAGCAGCTCACTGCCTTCCGGCACGCGGTCGCCGCGTGCGAAGTGGACCGCACGGACCGTGCCCTCGTAGGGAGCGGTGATGCTGTGCTCCATCTTCATTGCCTCGATCACCATCAGCACTTCGCCTGCGGCGACGGCCTGACCTTCCTGCACGTTGACTGCCGATACCACGCCCGGAAGCGGCGTCGTGAGCCCGCCACTCGTGGCGCTCGCGGTGAACTCCTCGGTGCGCGGGTCCGCGATGATGAATTCGTGATGCGTGTCACGCATCCAGACATGGAGATGCGCGCCGCGGCGGAACCAGCGGGCGCTGTGGCGCTCATCGCCGAGGACGGCGCAGACCGTGTCCTGTGTGGTGGCGGCGCCAGCGAGCTCGAATCGCGCAGCGCTTTGCGGCTGCGGCGAATCGTCGGCCGCGGCGAAGAGCAGCACGCTGCGCGGTTGCCCGCCCTCGAGTGTGAGCTGCAGCCTGTGCGGGCGGCCGCCCGAGGCCAGCGTCAGCTCGATGCGCGCGGGCAGATTGGGTTGGAAGCCATCGTTGATTTCCCACGGGCCCGGCACACGGCTCGACTCGAGCCGCCCCGTTGCACCCGGCGCACGGCACGCCGCGAGCGCAGCCAACGCGAGCGCAGGCGGGGTGGCCGCGACGGGCGCCGAGAACTGCGCAGCGCTGTGATCGAGGAGCGCCACGCTGTGTTGGACATCGAGGAAGACGCTGGAGCGGAGAATCCGCCCGAGCCAGCGCTCGTTGGTGCGAATGCCCGCAAGATCGGTGTGATCGAGCGCCTCCGCCAGGCGCAGCGCCGCCTGCTCGCGTGCCGGCGCCCAGGCGATGACCTTGGCGAGCAGCGAATCGTACACGGATGGCACCGAGTCCCCGCTCGCGAACCCTGCATCGATCCGTACCGACTCTCCCTGTGGCCAGTCGGCACGATGGAGTGTGCCGGCACTCGGCAGGAACTCGTGCCACGGATCCTCGGCGCAGACGCGCGCCTCGATTGCATGCCCCTGCAGCCGAATCTGCGATTGCGCGAGTGGCAGGGGCTCGCCGGCGGCCACGCGCAGCTGCCACTCCACCAGATCGAGCCCCGTGACCGCCTCGGTGACCGTGTGCTCGACCTGAAGGCGGGTATTCATCTCGAGGAAGTAGAAATCGCGGCCGTCGAAGAGGAACTCCACGGTGCCGGCGCTCTGATAGCCGATGTTGCGCGCGATGAGTATCGCGGCAGCATGCAGTGCTTCGCGCACCGCAGCCGGCAGGTTGGGCGCGGGTGCCTCTTCGATCAGCTTCTGATGCCGCCGCTGCACGGAGCAATCACGGTCGCCGAGGTGCACGCAGTGGCCATGGCCGTCGGCGAACACCTGCACCTCGATGTGGCGCGGCTGGGGCAGATAGCGCTCGATGAGCAGGGTTCCGTCGCCGAAGGCGCTTTCCGCCAGGCGGCGCGCGGCAGTCAGGGCATCGCGCAGCTCTTCCCTGACCTCCACGACGCGCATGCCCTTGCCGCCGCCACCGGCTGCCGGCTTCACGATGAGCGGCAGGCCCGCCTCGAGCGCGCGCGCCTCGAGATACTCGAGATCCTGCCGTGCGCCGTCATACCCGGGCAACACCGGCACCCCCGCCGCCCGCACGCTCGCTTTCGCCACGCTCTTCGAGCCCATGGCGGCAATGGCCGCGGGCCCGGGGCCCACGAAGACGATGCCCGCATCGAGGCAGGCCTGAGCGAACCGCTCGTTCTCCGAAAGAAATCCGTAGCCCGGATGAATGGCTTGTGCGCCCGTCGCGCGGGCTGCGCGCATGACGGCCTCGATATCCAGATAACTCCCCGCCGCTGGCGGCGGGCCGATGCGCACCGCCTCGTCCGCCTCGCGCACATGACGCGCGGAAGCGTCCGCGTCGGAATACACGGCAATAGTGCGGATGCCCATTCGGCGGGCGGTGCGGAAGATGCGGCAGGCGATCTCGCCGCGGTTGGCCACGAGGAGGCTGCGGATCATTTTCGTTGTCGTCATGGCGCCGCCGTCACATCCGGAATAGGCCGAAGCGCGTCTCTTCCTCCGGCGCGTTGCGCACGGCGGCAAGAGAGAGCCCGAGGATCCGGCGTGTCTCGAGCGGGTCGATCACGCCGTCATCCCACAGCCTCGCCGAGGCGTAGTAAGGGTGGCCCTGCCGCTCGTACTGCTCGCGGATGGGCTGCTTGAACGCTTCCTCTTCCTCTGCCGGCCAGTTGCCGCCCGAGGCCTCTAGCTGTCCGCGCTTGACGGTGGCGAGCACGCTCGCAGCCTGCTCCCCACCCATGACCGAGATGCGGGAGTTGGGCCACTGGAAGAGCAGCCGGGGCGAATACGCACGCCCGCACATCGCGTAGTTGCCGGCGCCATAGCTGCCCCCGATGATGACGGTCAGCTTCGGAACCTGGGCACAGGCCACCGCGGTGACGAGCTTGGCGCCGTCCTTGGCAATCCCACCGGCCTCGGCGCGGCGCCCGACCATGAAGCCGGTGATGTTCTGCAGGAAAAGAAGCGGGATGCGCTCGCGGGCACAGAGCTCGATGAAATGCGCCCCCTTGAGCGCACTCTCGGAGAAGAGGATGCCGTTGTTGGCCAGGATACCTACCGGGTAGCCGGCGAGATGCGCGAAGCCGCAGACCAGCGTCGTGCCGTACAGCTGTTTGAACTCGTCCAGCTCCGAGCCATCGACCAACCTTGCGATCACCTCACGTACATCGTAAGGGCGGCGCAGGCTTGCGGGTACTACCCCGTAGAGCTCCCCCGGATCGTAGTGGGGGTCGCGCGCGGACTGCGGCGGGTGTGTGGAGCGTGGCGGACGCAAGCGCGCGACGATGCGGCGCGCGATGGCCAACGCATGCGTGTCGTTCTCGGCATAGTGGTCACAGACACCCGACTCGCGACAGTGGACTTCGGCCCCTCCCAGTGACTCTGCATCGATGTCCTCTCCCGTGGCGGCCTTGACCAGGGGGGGCCCGCCGAGGAACACCCTACCCTGTCCGCGGACGATGACGTTCTCATCGGACATGGCAGGCACGTACGCGCCCCCGGCGGTACAGGAGCCGTGCACGACGGCGATCTGCGCCACTCCCGCGGCGGAAAGGGTCGCCTGGTTGTAGAAGATCCGCCCGAAATGCTCCCGATCCGGAAACACCTCATCCTGCGCCGGCAGGAAGGCACCGCCACTTTCCACCAGGTAGACACAGGGGAGGCGATTCTCGCGGGCGACTTCCTGCGCCCGCAGATGCTTCTTCACCGTGATCGGATAGTAAGTACCACCCTTGACCGTGGGGTCGTTGGCGACGATCACGCATTCCCGGCCACTCACCCGCCCGATGCCGGTGATGATCCCGGCGCAGGCGATGCCACCTCCATACATGCCATGGGCGGCGAGCTGCGAGAGCTCGAGGAACGGGCTGCCGGTATCGAGCAGCACCTGGATGCGCTCGCGGGCGGTGAGCTTGCCTGCGGCCCGGTGGCGGCTCACGGCCTGCTTGGATCCCCCCTCGGCAGCGCGGGCGGCTTCGGCCTTGAGCTCGGCGGCGAGCTCGCGCATGGCCGTCTCGTTATCGCGAAATTCCTGGGAGTGGGTATCGAGCCGGGAAGCGATGCGGGGCATGGGCTTGTCACGATGGCCTGATTGTCGGACAATCATACGATTGCACCCCGACGGAAGACAAGCTCATGTCCGCCAATGCAGCGATAGACGTCGATTTCGGCCTCGGCGAGGCCGTCGAGGAGATCCGCCAGCAGGTCCGTCGCTTTGCGGCGGAGCGCATCGCGCCGCGCGCCGATGACATCGACCGCAGCAACCAGTTTCCCCGCGATCTGTGGCCGGCGCTCGGCGAGCTCGGTCTCCTGGGCGTCACGGTGCCGGAGCGCTGGGGCGGCGCCGGTCTCGGCTACCTCGCGCACGCGGTCGCCATGGAGGAAATCTCCCGCGCCTCGGCTTCCGTCGGTCTCTCCTACGGCGCCCACTCCAACCTCTGCGTCAATCAGCTGCGCCTGAACGGCACCGACGCGCAGCGCGACCGCTACCTGCCGAAGCTCGTCAGCGGCGAGCACGTCGGGGCGCTTGCGATGTCGGAGCCGCAGTCCGGCTCGGATGTCGTCTCGATGCAGATGCGCGCCGAGCGGCGGGGCGACACCTACGTGCTCAACGGCCGCAAAATGTGGATCACCAACGGCCCCGACGCCGAGGTCCTGATCGTCTACGCGAAGACCGATCCGGCCGCCGGCCCCCGCGGCATCACCGCCTTCATCGTGGAGCGCGGCTTTCGCGGCTTCTCCACGGCGCAGAAGCTCGACAAATTCGGGATGCGCGGCTCCAACACCTGCGAGCTGGTGTTCGATGACTGCGCGGTGCCGGCCGACAACCGGCTGGGGCCGGAGAACGGCGGCGCGCGGGTGCTGATGAGCGGCCTCGATTACGAGCGGGTGGTGCTCGCCGGCGGGCCGCTCGGCATCATGGCGGCGGCGCTCGACCTCGTGCTGCCCTACGTGCACGAGCGCAAGCAGTTCGGGCAGCCCATCGGCACCTTCGAGCTCATGCAGGCGAAGGTGGCTGACATGTATACGGCACTCAGCGCTTCGCGGGCGTACGTCTATGCGGTGGCGAGCGCCTGCGATGCGGGCCGTGTGAAGCGGCAGGATGCGGCGGCCTGCATCCTCTTCGCCGCCGAAAATGCAACACGAGTGGCGCTGGAGGCGATCCAGGCGCTCGGCGGCAATGGCTACATCAACGACTTCCCCGCCGGCAGGCTCCTGCGCGATGCGAAGCTCTACGAGATAGGCGCCGGCACGCAGGAGATCCGCCGCATGCTGATCGGTCGGGAGCTCTACGAAAGCGCCGCATGAGCGTCGAGTTCGATCAGATCCTGCTGGTACCGGGCTACCGCAAGGTCGCCGCCGCCATCACCGATCGCATTCTCAGCCGCGAGCTGCGTGAGGGCGAGCGGCTGCCATCCGAGACGGAGCTCGCCCGCCAGTTCGGCGTCAACCGCTCGACGATACGCGAGGCCCTGCGCGAGCTCGAAAGTGGCGGGCTGCTGCAGCGCCGCCCGGGCTCGAAGCTGATGACGGTGAGTCGCCCGCAACACCGCGCGATCGCCAAGGATGTCGGCCGGGCCCTCGCGCTGCACGACGTGACGTTCTTCGAGGTCTGGGAGGCGCTGACGCAACTCGAGCCGCCGATGGCGGAGATTGCAGCCCGCAACCGGACCGCGGCCGACCTCGAGAGCCTCGCGGCGGCGGGTCAGCGCTTCGCGGATGAGAATGCTGAGACCGAGAAGGCCGTGCATCATGCGGCCGAGTTCTTCCGCTGCGTCGGGCGGGCCACGCACAACCAGGTGCTCGGCCTCGCGCAGGAGCCGCTGCTCGGACTCCTCGAGCCGTCGCTGCGCGTCATGATCGACAAAGTCCCACAGGCACGCTCGCGCATCGCGGTGGCCGAGCGGCGCATCCACGAAGCCATCGGCAGGCGCGACGCCGAAGCGGCGCGCACCTGGATGGCGAGGCACATTCGCGACTTCAGAAAAGGCTACGAGCTCGCCGACATCGAGTTCGACGGCCGAATCGCCTGAGAGCTGCAGTCTAAGGCTCTCCCGGGCGTTTTCCCGTCACGGGATGGGGGTAATGGAAAGGCACCACCCTCGTTTCGGGCCAGGTGCTCGGAGCATCGGGCAGAAGCTCGTCAGGCCCGTTGGGGTCTTCCGGATAGGCGCGGGTCATGGGTGTCAGATGCACGACGCTGTTGGCCCAGCCCTGATGGTAATCCGCCCGCCAGAACATGTTGTAGTGCAGGCATTTGATCTTCCAGAGGCCTTCTTCCTTCACGTAGGTATTTTCGTAGATGCCGGCTTCCCAGAACTGACGGGGGAAGTTCGGGATGGGCTCGCGCATGCTCTCGTGACAGCCGCCCTGCAGCACGCAGCGGAAGCGACCCTTGGCCGTGAACCCGTCCGCCGCGACATCGACGATGTCCTGCAGCATCAGATGATCGAGCAGCAGGCCGCGTAACGGTCCGTTGACACCGCGGGTGAAGTAGTTGCGAAACCAATTGCAGTACAGACGCCGGATGCCCGACCTGCCGCGGTAGACGCCATTGAGGAAGCGGACCTCGCCGCTCTCCGCAAAGAGCGCCACCGCCTCATCATAGAGACACTTGTCGATGTAGTAGCCGTACTTGTACTGCAGGCATTTGACGGCATGGGTGTCTTCGAGGCGCGCCACCTGGCGCGTGAGCTCGGTGACGCGCTTCTCGAGCGCGGCCAGCGCATCCGGATCGGTCATGGCGTCCCCCTGCTTCTTAATAACGCCGGCTTATGATGGCATAGCGCATTGGCCGCCACGGCGGCCGCGACGCCCGGTAAGATATCCCTGCCCGGAATAGCCGGGAAAAAGGCAGGTGACCGTCTTGGCGGCGATAGGCAGCGAGCGCGTTCTGTCGGTGCAGCACTGGACGGATACGCAGTTCACGTTCACGACCACGAGGGACTCGGGGCTGCGCTTCGAGAACGGCCAGTTCGTCATGGTCGGGCTCAAGGTGGATAGCCGCCCGCTGCTGCGTGCCTACAGCATCGCCAGCGCCAATCACGAAGAGCACCTCGAGTTCCTGAGCATCAAGGTGCCGGACGGTCCCCTCACCTCCCGCCTGCAGCACATCCGGCAGGGGGATGAGGTGCTGGTCAGCCGCAAGCCCACCGGCACGCTCGTGCTGCACGACCTCAAGCCCGGAAAGCGGCTGTATCTGCTCTCGACCGGCACCGGCGCGGCGCCCTTCATGAGCGTCATCAAAGACCCGGAAGTCTACGAGCGCTTCGAGCACGTCGTGCTGGTGCACGGGGTGCGCTGGGCGCGGGAGACGGCGGTAGTGAAACACCGCATCGAGAATCTGAGGACGCACGAGCTCCTCGGCGAGTGGGTGCGGGAAAAGCTGCGCTATTACCCCACCGTTACCCGTGAGCCGCACGCCAACCGCGGCCGGCTGACGACTCTCATCGAATCCGGACGCCTCTCCTACGACCTGGGGCTCCCGCCGCTCGATCCTGCGAGCGACCGCGTGATGGTTTGCGGCAGCCCGGCGATGCTCACCGACACCTGCACGCTGCTCGATGCACGCGGATTCGAGATCTCCCCCGGAATCGGCGAGCCCGGCGACTACGTGATCGAGCGGGCCTTCGTCAGCCGCTGAGATCCGCCGCTGACTCAGTTGAGATCCCAGGAGACGATCAGTTTCGCGACGCGATGGTCAGAAGCGCGCGTCAGCCCGAACCCGAGTCCCGCTTCCACGGAAACCGCGCCGTCGTAGTCGAGTACCCCGTAGAGCTGGTGTGACTGCGCACCCGCGGCTTCGAAGTGCTGCACGGGGCCGAAGTCAGCGTATTCCTCCGCTGCCACCGACCATTTCTTCGATGCATGCCACGCCAGCCGCGTCGCCGGCGCGAAATCGAGGCGGCCGAAGCCCTCATAGTCGTTGTCCAGGATCGGATTGAAAATGAAGTCGACTCGCCCGAGATGCCAGCCGACGATTGGCCGGATCTCAGAGCTGTAGCGGTGCCGGTCCCAGTGCGGGGCGTTGTAGCTGAGCTCAAAGTTGATGCCGTAAAAGAAGAGTTGCCCGGCCGCGTGCGGCCGCACGAAGAGCGCCCGCAGCTTGAACCCATTCACGCGCACGGCACCGTCGCCGGTCATGCTGTAAAGCGGCAGATACAGCCCCGCCTCCATCCAGTCGGCCACTCCGTAAGCCCACTCGGTCACACCATTGAGCGAGTGCTCGGGCACGATGGCGCCGGGAAACTCGGGCAGCATTCCGCCGCTCGGCGTGTAGTTGTTGTGCCAGGTCAGGTTGAAAACGCGCGGCGGCGCGATCGTCGCATCATAGACCTGAATCTCGTCCGTCTGAGCCAACACCGGCCCGCAGGCGGCAAAGAGCAGCGCCATCGCAAGAAGCAGCGGATGCTTCATCAGCGAATATTTATGTGCTCGCTGCGGGGAGCGCAGCACCCGTGCGCGCGGCCACGAGCCACAGCGCGGCGCCGATGGCTACCGCTACCGGGACGATCAGCACCGCTGTTGCGAGCGACGACAGATCCGAGAGCTTGCCAATCAACCAGGGTGAAAGCACGTCGCCCAGGAGATGGATGGTGAAGATGCTGAGCGCGACCGCGGAGGCCCGCTCCGCCGGGCTCACGAGATTGACGATCGCCGTGTTGATGGGACCCGTGGACATGAAAAGCAACAGCTCCGCGACGATCAGCGCGGGATAGAAGATGGAGGGCGAGGCGGCGGCGAGCGCGAGGGCAGCTGCCGGGACCGCGAGCACCGTCGCCCAGCCCGACATCCACAGGTACGCCTGGCGAGAGAACTTGAGCCAGTAATCTCCGAGCCAGCCCCCTACGAACGTACCGACGAATCCGGTGACGACGACGATCGCGCCGAAACCCGCGGACGCCTGTGCGGCGGAGATCCCGCGCGCCCTCTCCAGAAAGGTCGGCATCCAGTACGCGAGGCCGCCGAGCGCGAATGTATAGGCCGCGTATCCCAGCACCGTGAGCATGTACGGGCGTTGCCGCAGCAGACGAAGGTACACCGACCAGGAGCCCGGCTGCGGCGCGCCGTGAGCAACCGCACGCGGATCGGTCCCCCCCTCGTCTTTCGCGCCGCGCGGCGGATCCGGGAGCTTCAGGATCCAGACTGCGAGCAACACCCCGGGCACGCCTGCCACAAAGAAGGCCACGTGCCAGTCGAACCGCTGGCGAACGATGCCGCCGACGATGTAGCCGAGCGCCGCGCCCACCGGGATGGCCATGTTGAAGATGGCGAAGGCCCGCCCGCGGGTGCGCTTGTCGAAGAAATCCGCGAGCAGCGATGGCGCGATGGTGCCGTAGGCCGCCTCCCCGATTCCGACCAGGGCGCGCGCGCCGAGGAGCTGCAGGTAACTGCGCGCGAGGCCCGAAAGACCGGTCGCGAGACTCCAGAGAAAAACGCCGATCGCGATCGGCTTCGGACGGGAGCCGCGGTCGCCGAGCCGCCCGAAGATCGGCGCGGCGAGCAGATAGACGATGAGAAAGCCGCTCATCAGGCTCCCGAGCTCGGAATCCGTGAGCCGCATCGGAGCCTGCTTGAGGTCCGGTAGCAGCGCCGCGACTACATAGCGGTCGAGGTAGTTGAGGAGGTTGATGCCGGCGAGAATGGAGAGTGCGAGCAGGGAGAGCCTGCGAGGCCCGCTCCCGGGCTCATACCCCTCTTTGCGCATGCCGGCCGGAGGCGATCAGCCCGAGCGGATCTTCAACCGCTCGAGATGCTGGCGTACCGCATCGCGGAAGCCTTCGCTGCTCGTCACCGTGGCGCCACCCGCGAGCACCAGGATGAAATCGCCCCGTGGCGTGCGGCTGATCTCCCGTACATGATTGATGTTCACCAGGCAGGAGCGGCTGATTCGCAGCATGGGCTGGGACTGTAGTGTCTTTTCGGCCTGCTGCAAAGTGCTGCGTGCGTGAAAGGTGTCGCGACCGATGGTGAGCTTCACGTAGTTGCGGTCGGCCTCGGCCAGCTCGATCTGATTCACATCGAGCATGTGCATGCGGCTGCCGAGCTCGGCGAGCACGCGCGGCCGCACCCCCGCCGGCTGCGCCACCCCGCGCTCGATCCGCTCCAGGACTTCCGTGAGGACCTCCTGCCGCTGCGCCGCGCTCTGCGCCTCCCGGCGTTGCCGCACCCGCGCGAGCGTACGGCGAAAGCGCTCGTCATCGAACGGCTTCAACAGGTAATCGACCGCACTGACGTCGAAGGCATCGAGGGCGTACTGGTCGTAGGCGGTGACGAAGACGATGAGCGGCAGATTCTTCGCATCGAGCGCGCGGGCGAGCGCGACACCATCCAATGAGTCCATCTGGATATCGAGGAAGAGCAGGTGTGGCGGCCGTGTCCGGATGGCCTCGAGAGCCGCCCGGCTGTCACCATACTCACCGACCACCTCGAGATCGGGCTCGCGTGCGCAATACTCCCGCAATGTGCGCCGCCCCGCGAGCTCATCATCGACGATGATCACCTCGAGCATCAGGCGGACTCCGCCGGCACGGTGGCGGAGCCTTCGAGGACATCGTTGAGGAGGGGCAGCAGGATCTCGGCGACCCACTGGCGCTCACCGTCCGGGCCCGCGGTGAACACTGCCCGCTCCCCGAATTGAATCGCCAGCCGATCGCGGACGTTCCGCAGGCCGATCCCGCTCTCCCGCGGCACCCGCCCCGCGGCCATCGTGTTGATGACCCGCAGTACCAGAGCGCCGCGCCCCATGCTCGCCGTGACCCGCACGCTGACCGGACCCTGATGGCCGGCGAGCCCATGGACGATCGCATTCTCGATGAGCGGCTGCAGAATGAGGCTCGGCACCCACGCGGCAGGCAACTCCGCGGCCGGCGGAACCTCGATGGAGAGTCGATCGGCGAAGCGCCGCTGCTGCAGTTGTAGATAGAGGCGCGCGAACTGCATCTCATCGGCGAGCCGCGAGTATTCCTTCTCGCCGGCGTTGAGGAGGCGCCGCAGCAGGTCCCCCAACTGTACGATCATGGTGCGCGCGGCGGCCGGATCCCACTCGATCTGACCGCTGATGGTGTGCAGGAGGTTGAACAATGAATGCGGCGAGAGCTGCATCCGCAGGGATGCGAGATGGGCGGCGGTGAGCGCCCGCTCGAGTGCGGCGGAGCGGATCTGCGAGTCGCGCAGCCTGCGGTAGAAATCGAACCCGCTGACCAGCGCGAGCGCAAACCCATAGGTGAGGAGGAAAGTCGTGGCGCTCGCCAGCCAGACCGGGAGTGTATCCGGCATGCCGCCGAAACCGGCGGCATTGGTGTTCATGCCGCTCATGCTCATGTGGTGATGATGGTGCTCGGAGGGATCGTCGATCAACAACTGGCCGATCCAGATTGCAGGCGTCGCCGACACCGCGAACACGACGCCGATGAGCAGCTGCAGCGGCACGCGGCCAAGCGGCTGCCATCCTATGCGCTGCGAGCCCCAGACCGCCGCGAGCAGCAGCGGGTAGAGGATGAGATGTTGCAGCAGACGTGCCTGCCAGGGGGCGAAGAAATTGGTGAGGTGAAGCTGCGTGAGGCTCGCCTGCGTCAGGTTCGCGTAGAGCACGTTCGAGACCGCTACGTAGGCCCAGAACGCGGTGACGATGAGCAGCTGCGGACGGATGCGGGAGACCATGCGCATAGACTACGCCACGGGAGGGCCTGGTGAGAGAAAACCGGGTGTTTCGGGGACGGAAGCGGTGCAGGCGGGGATGAGTGCGTGACGGGGTGGTGCGGGACTGGGAGAAGTTACGCACATTCGGCTCTCAGCCGTCCCTGGCACTCCCTGAGATGCGCAACTACGAAGACGGAAGCCTCTTGGGACACGGTACAAACCCGTCGACGGCGGGGACCGACACGGTGGCGGGCTGCTTCCGACCCGAGCTGCGACGGTGTCTCATATGCGCGTCGAAACAAACGCAGCACCAACACTCACCGGAGACAATCGTCATGAGCCGCTTCGCACCGCCTGTTCGCCTCCGCCCGCGCGCCTTCACCGCCCTCGCTGCCCTGGGCGCACTCTCGACGGCGGCACTGTTCGCATCCCCTGCAGTCGCATCGGCCGCTCAGCCGTCGGATGAGATCCCGCAGACGGCCGTCTACTACAACTTGGTCGAGCTCACGACCGACACCGGAACCCATGCGCTCTACAAGCGCCTCGTGAGCGCCGCGCGGACAGTCTGCCCCGGTTATGACTCGCGCGACCTCGCAGCCGTCGCCGGCAGCAGGGTGTGTCAGCGCAAGGCGGTGGCACGCGCGGTCATGCAGATCGGCAATGCCCGGCTCGCATCCGTGCATGCCCGCGCCAATACCCGGCACGGCTGATAAACCTCCACCCCCCGCCCCGCCCCGCCCGTCACGGACCGACAGCGGGGCTGCGTGCATGGGGAAACAAGGCCTCAGGCCGGCGTCGGCCTGTCGGGCGGCTCGCTGCGGTCGCATTTGCGGCAGTCGAGCGTCGTGCCCCGCATGCGATCACGACCCTCCGGGGTGGTGACCCAGGGCCGGCTGATCCAGGGCGGCTCGTGGCGCACGTGCTGGTTGTGTCCACAATCGAGCTCCGCCACCCAATGGCGCTCCTCGTCCCGGTGATAGCCGGTGATCCTGCGGTGCATCGGGGCAGGCTATCATTCCTTTGCCGGGCTCGGTACATTGCCGGCGATGGAGATCTTCAAGGAGTTCCGCATCGAGGCGGCACACCGGCTGCCCAACGTTCCACCTGATCACAAATGTGCGCGGCTGCATGGCCACTCCTTTCGTGTGTCCGTGCATGTTGCCGGTCCCGTCGACCCGCAGCTCGGCTGGGTGTGCGATTTCGCCGAGCTCTCGGCCGCCTTCGCACCGTTGCACGAGGAGCTCGATCACCGCTACCTCAACGACATACCGGGCCTCGACAACCCGACGAGCGAGCGGCTCGCGCTCTGGCTCTGGGACCGCCTCGCGCCGCGCCTGCCGGCGTTGAGCCGAATCGTCATTCACGAGACCTGCACGAGCGGCTGTGAGTATCACGGCCCCGGGACGTCCCTACCTTGACCCATGCTAGGCTTGACCGCCGCCACTCACGTCAGCGAGGCGGTCGGGAGAGTCCATGAGAACGCGCGCGCCCATCGTCTCGCTGCTGGCTCTGGCCTCGGCGGTCCTCGTCATGTCGGTCTTCGTCATCACGCAGGCTACCGCCCGGGAGTGTGACGGCGTTACATTCCCCGAGCGCATTCAAGCGGGCGGCGAGACGCTGACGCTCAACGGGCTCGGCCTGCGCAAAGCGACCCTCTTCAGCATCAAGGTCTATGTGGGTGCGCTCTACCTGACACGCCCGATGAGCGATGCCCAGACGATCCTCGCCTCGCGCGACCCGGCCGAGATCGAGCTGCGGTTCGTCTTTCGCGTGACCGCGAGCCAGCTGCGCAACGCCTGGAGGGAGGGCTTCGAGAAGAGCGCAGCCGGGATGTTGCCCCCGCTGCAAAGCCGCATTGCCCAACTCAACGGCTGGATGACGGGCGTCAAATCGGGACAGCGGATGAGGTTCCTTCGCATCCCCGGAGTTGGCATCCAGTACGCGCTCGACGGCAAGGTGCAGGGAACGATCGGCGGCGATGACTTCGCCAGGGCGTTCTTTGCGATCTGGCTCGGCGCATCGCCCCCGAACCCCGGGCTGCGCTCGGGCCTGCTCGGCGGGGCGTGCACGTAGGCCGGCCTCAGAAGCGCATCCCCGCCAACTCCACCATCCGCAGGAGAACGAGTCCGCCGGCAATTACGAGGTAGCCACGCAGGGCCAGCATCGAGAGGCGGGTGAGCGGGGTGATCTGCGCGGGCCCCAAGCTGCCGAGCGGCGGCATGCGCCAGGAGTCACGCAGCCGCGCATCGATACGCCAGGCCGGCGCGCGCACCGCCCTCACGAAGACCGGCACCGCGGCCATGAGACCCATCGCGACGCCGCCGCCGAGGATGGCGAGCATGGCGCCGGCGCTGAGGCTCGGGAACAGCACCGCCGCGGTCAGGATGACAGAGAGAAGGAGCAGCACCCCGATCACGACCCCTGTGAAGAGATTCAGCCACGGACCGTTCACCCAGGGGCCGAGCACCTCCTCGTCATTGCAGAGGAGCAGCAGAAACACGGTCGCACTCGGCAGCAGCACACCGGCCAGCGTCTGTACCGCGTTGGTGAGCAGGCCGAGTGGCGTGCCCGGAGTCAGGACCAGTGCCGCAGCAAGCGCGATCAGTCCGATATAGACGGCGTAGAAGGTTTTCGCCTCCTTGGGGCGGTGATGCAGCGAGTGCCGAAGCGACAGCACGTCGCCGATGGCATACGCAGTCGACAACGACACGGACATGGCGCCGATGACGCTGGCATCGATCAAGGCGACTGCGAAGCACACGCCGGCAGCGTGTCCGACATACCGGCCGAGACCTGCGGCCACGGCGCCGGCGTCCTGGAAGGCACCGAGCTCCGGATGACCGGCGAACGTCGCAGCCGTGAAGCCGATCATGGCGATGGCGCCCAACACCACGAGCCCGATCCCGAGGCAGAGATCGACCCGCTCGTAGCGGATGAAACGCGGGGTGATCCGCTTGTCGATGACGTAGCTCTGCTGGAAGAAGAGCTGCCACGGCGCGACCGTCGTGCCGACGATCGCGATGATGAGCAGCATGATCTCGCTCAGCTTGCCCTGCGGCAGGTGCGGCACCACGAAATCGTGCGCCATCTGTCCCATGGGCGGATGCGCCCAGAGGAGCACGGGAACGAGCAGCAGGCTGCCGAGCACGAGCAGCAGTGAGAAGCGCTCGAAGCGCCGGAAATCGCCCGTGCCGGCCGCGGCCACGACGACTACAGCTGCGGCGAGCACACCCAGCGGGCGCGAAACTCCGAGGTATGACAGCGCCAGGCTGATGCCGATGAACTCCGTGACGATCGTGAGCGCGTTGAGAAGAAAGAGATCGATGACGCTGAAAGCACCCCAAAACCTGCCGTAACGCTTGAGAATGAGCCGGGCGTGCCCGACCCGCGTCACCGCACCCAGACGCAGCACCATTTCCTGGTTGACGTACAGGACCGGCACCAGCAGGAGCAGCGTCCACAACAGCGTCGTGCCGTAGTTCTGCCCGGCCTGCGCGTAAGTGCCGAAAGCGCCGGCGTCATTGTCGCCAACCATGACGATGAGGCCGGGGCCCAGAATGGCGAGCAGGGTCCGAAGCCGCGCACTCCAGCCGGTTCGCGGTCCGACATCGTGGCGCCGAATGGTGCCGAAAGCGCCGTGGATGTCCCCGGCGTGGGCGTCATCCAGAACGGCATCGGCGGCCGCAGTGACAGCGTCAGAGTAAGACATGGGCGTATCCTCGAAAAACGTGCTTCGCGGTGCGGCCCCGCAGCAGCAGGCATGCGGGGGCGCCGTATCAAAAGCGCTTCATGGAGGATGCGAGGAAGCCGGCTGCGGCTTCCGTTGCCCGCGACCCCGGGTGGGCCGTACGGCATGCACCGTCCCGCATCAGATGGCGAGACGGCGTGGAGACGGCATTTTTGAGGACCGCCGCCCTATGCGAGTCTCGCCTGTCAGATGGCGATGAAGCGACTACTAGGGCTTGGGTCCATGGGATTCCCGGGTGACTGAGCTGGGCGCGAATTCTTTTGGCTCATGCCGCGAATGTCAAGAGCCAAATGCAGAAAGCTGCCCACCCGCCGCGGGCGACGGTGTCAGGTCACATCGGGTGGCGCGGGTGTTGGCTTCGCCGGCGCCTCGCTCGAGGGCGGGCTCGCGGCGGCATGCCGCGCGCTCGCACGCTCCGCTTCCTGCGGCGTCGGTGGCAGCTCCCTCGTATCGACCGATGCGAGATTGACGATGCCGGGATCATCGCGCAGCTTCACGAAGAGCTGCCCATCCTTCGGATGCGGCACCGGCAATGCATATCCCGGGAAACCGTCCGGAACCTGCACGGGATGCCCGAAGTCCGGATCGGTGGAGATCGAGTCGACCAGGTAGAGACCGCTTCCCGACAGCTTGCATGCGAGCTCCGGCGTCGCCGGACACACGAGCTCGCGCAGCTTCGGCAGACGTACCAGAGTCGCAAGCGGCTGCCAGTCACCGGTCACCCCGCCATCCACCACCCGGAACTGCAAAGGTCCGAATGCCGAGGCACCGAATGCGTGGGCAGGATCGAGGGTCACGATCGCGACGGAGCGGTTCTCGAGCGTGATGCCGCCGTTTGCGAGGCTGAGAGTCGTGGAGTACGCACCGTCCGCTGTGCCGATCTCTATCATCTCGTCGCGGCCAAACGCGGCCGGCGATTTCGCACGGACAGAGAACGTCAGGCGCGCACGCTGCGGCAGCTCATCATCGTTCGCCAGTTGAATGTGGCTGCCCGTATCCGAGGACGAGGGCTGCACGCTCTTGCCGATCAGAATGACGCTCGGCCGGGGTGTGGCAACGAGAGCCTCCAGATCGAGCACCCGCCCATCCTTCAACCTGACTTTCGCGAGTCCCGCATCCCCTTGCTTGAGCGCCTGCGCCGCCGGCACGTCCTGCGCGGTCATGGTGAGCTGGTCCGTTCCCTGGCTGCTCGCGAGCGCACCCGGCACGAAGGCTACACCCGCGAGCGCGAGTCCCGCGACCTCATCGAGGCGGCGGCCGGTGAGCACCCCCTGGCTGTCGCCGGCGTGCAGCATGAAGCTCTCGAGATGCGCGGCCTCGGAGAACGCTCGCAGCGGCACCGTCTGGGCCGGGCTCGCGCCGTACTGCTCGACGAGCAGCGTCAGCTCTCCGGGCTGTGCGCTCTGCAGCGGCAGCTTGACCTCCACTTCGTTGGGGTGCACGGGCTTCCATTCGGCCGCGAGCTCCTTGCCCGCCGGATCTCGCACCATGATGCGATCGATGCAGCTCACGCTGCTCGCCTGCAGATGAATCGTGTCCTCACGGCCGACGATCGCCGCGCTCTCGTCGGCGGCCAGCCGCCAGGACTCCTCGCGCGCGTTGACGAGATGAAAGGCGGGTCCCTCGAAGGGCTCGAAGCCCCAGTACCCCTTCAGCGCGCCGCTGACCGTGTTGCCGAGACTCGTAGCGGCAACACCCGAAGTATCGACTACGAAGCCGCCCTGCTCTGCGTCCGCTTTCGCCGGCAGCTCGATCGTCTTGCCGTCACTGCCCGTGAGACTCAGGCGCATGTCATGCGCGTAGCCCGTCGAGAATACGAGAGGCGCGCCCTCCACCGGCAGGACGAGCGAGCTCCTGCGCGCGCAGTAGATCTCCTTGGGATCGACCGCATGCAGCGGCGGCGGTTGCGGGGCCTCGATGGCCGGCAGCGCCGTCACCAGCACGGACTTCGGATCGTGGAAGGATGGCGGGGTGTTGAGCGTGAGCGCGAGCACCTCGCCGCGTTGCGTGGCGAGCGCCGGGATGTACTGGTAATGCGCAGTCGTGAAGGAGCCGAAGATGCGCGCGATATCGAGTATGGAGGCAAGGTAGGGACTGTAGTACCCGTAGCTCAGCTGCGGCGTGTAGCTTGCCTCCATCGCCAGGTCGCTCGCCGGCCCCGAGGTCAGCGCCTCCACGATGGACGTGCTGTGGCCGTCATTGAGGATCAGCGACTCCTGGCCCTGCATGAGACAGGGCGCCTGCAGCTCCGGAATGCGGTCGAGGCAGGCCGCATTCACCTTGATCGCGAGGCTCCGTCCCAGAAGCGGCGCCAGCTCTTTCAAGCTGCCGGGCGCGCGCTCCTCGATGGAATGAACCGTGCGCAGGTACCTGTCGAGCCGCGAGCCGTCGAGCGTCGCCTGGTTGAGGTCCTGAGAGGTGCGCACGAATGCGCCCGGACGTCCCTGCACAGCGTTGATCAGCGTCTTCAGATCTCCGCCCGCCTGCGGAGCGAGGAAGATCAGCACCTGCTCCGCGCCCTCGGGGACCGTCAGCTTCATGCCGTTTTGGGCGCAGCTTCTCTTCCAGGTCTCGCAGGCATGGAACCAGTCGCGCGGCGGCGGATTGGTGGCGCCGCGCAGAAAGCCGATGACGAGCAGGTAGTGTTGCGACTGGGTCGCCGGCAGGTCGGCTCGGATCCACAGACGGTCGCCGGAAGCGAGGTTCGGCACCTCGGCGACCGGCAGCGTCTCCTGTCCGCGGCTCTCCGTCACCTGGAGATCCGGTCCGATGAGATCGAAGGGCGCGACACCCGCGGCTGCGGCGAGCGCAGCCAGTGGGCACAGGAGAGCGGCGAGCACGGTCAGGCGAAGCAGTTGCATCGGTCTATTTTACGGCCGCAGGCGCGCAAGAAACCGCTCGATCGCAGCGAGTGCCTCCGGCTCATCGAGCAGCGGCACATGTCCCCGATTGACGACAGTGACCCGCTCGAGATCGGGTTTCTCGCGCTGCATGCGCTCGAGAGTGTTCTCGTTGAGGATGTCGGACATCGCCCCGTGAACCACCAACATCGGAATCGCGTGCAGCCGCGCGAACAGCGGCCAGAGGCCGGCCGCTGCCGCAGGTGCGGCGCGCAGTGCATCACCGATGCGCGGGTCGCAATCGAGCACGGGTACGCCGGCTGAATCGGCGCGGTAGCTGCGGTGCACGAGCATGGACCAGGTCTCGTCGGAGAGATCCGGCCACGCATTCCCATAAACGACGCGTAATTGCTTCACGGCCTCATCCCAGCTTCTGACGGGCGGCAGCATCCCCGTGTAGCTCCTGATGCGATCGAGGCCCCTGGGGTCGACCTCGGGTCCGATGTCGTTGAGCACGAGGCCCGCCACGCGCTGCGCAGCCGCTGCACCGAGCAACATGCCGAGGAGCCCGCCAAGGGAGGTCCCGACGATCGCCACCCGCTCGAGCTCGAGCGCCTCGAGCAACCGCTGCAGATCGGTGAGATACGTGCCGGGGTGATAGTTCTGCCACTTCGGATCGCGCGCCGAGCGGCCGCGGCCTCTCAGGTCGGGACAGATGACGCGATAACGCGTGGCGAGATGCGGCGCGAGGGCCTCGAAGTCCCGGCTGTTGCGCGTGAGGCCGGGCAGACACAACACCGTGAGGGCCCGCGGCGCATGCCGCACGCCGCGCGCGGGTGTATCGTAGATCCTGCAGTAGAGCTGCAGATTCTCGGCGGACGTCCAGTGTTCCTCCCGGTATGCGAGGGCCGTCATCGCTGTGGGCTTCGCCGGGCCGTGACTTGCAGGTGACCGCCATCATGGCTCAGAGCCGGGCCGTGCATCGCCGCGGCGACCCACAGCCAGATCACGGCAAGAGCGCCCGCAAAGAAGAATACGCCTGCGGCTCCGCCCGCCTGATGCGCCCAGCCGCCGATGATGCCGCCGGCGAAGATGCCGAGAAACTGCGAGCTCGAGTAGATTCCCGTCGCCGTACCCGTCGAGCCTGCCGGGGCGGTCCTGGTGACGAGCGAGGGCAGGCTCGCCTCCATGATGTTGAAGCCGGAGAAGAAGAGAACCAGCGCACCGAGCAGTAAGTACACATCCTTGCCTCCGACCGCGAGCATGATCTGACTCACCGCCATGGCTGCTACCGCACCGATCAACACGCTCTTCAGCCGCCGGTAGCGCTCCGCCGCGATGATGGCCGGCGCCATCACGGCGACCGAGACCAACAGCACCGGCAGATAGACCAGCCACTGATCACGGTCGCTCACGGCCAGCGTGCCGCGCAGCAGTGCCGGCACGACGAGGAAGCCTGCGGTGAGCATGGCGTGCAGCGCGAAGATGCCGAAATTCAGGCGCAGCAGCTCCGGGTTACGGAGGCTGGCACCGATCAGCGCCGGAACCGTCCCGGTCGCCCGCTGAGTCGGCAGGCGCCGCGGCGCGGGAACCACGAAGAGTGTGATCGCAATGCCGGCGACTGCGAGCAGCGCCATCAGCCAGAAAATCCCGGCGACGCCGACCCACCCCGCGATGGCCGGCCCGGTCACGATCGCGAGGAGGAAGGAGAAGCCGATGCTCATCCCGACGAGCGCCATCGCCTTGGTGCGGCTCTTCTCCGCAGTGAGGTCGGCGATGAGAGCGAGCACCACCGAGCCGATTGCCCCGGCGCCCTGCAGCAACCGCCCGAGGATCATTCCACCAATGGTGGCGGCGCTCGCGGCGATCACACTCCCGATCCCGAAGGCGATGAGCCCGAGAACGATCATCGCCTTGCGGCCGATGCGATCGGAGAGCACTCCGAAAGGGATCTGCAGCAGGCCCTGACTCAGGCCATAGATGCCGAGTGCGATTCCGATCCGGTAGGGCGTGGCGCCGGCGAGATGGCGGGCGAAGTCCGCGAATACCGGGTACACCAT
>Ga0070741_10001231_pt1 | contig 80525 bp, 75 predicted proteins | sample Coa_R1_4_FD_66440 | JGI IMG/M metagenome (GOLD analysis project Ga0070741, IMG submission 66440) | Surface soil microbial communities from Centralia Pennsylvania, which are recovering from an underground coalmine fire - Coalmine... | ecosystem: Environmental > Terrestrial > Soil > Unclassified ...
AGCACAGGCCTGTTCATCGTGAAAGCGTCGTTCCAATTCCATCAAAGTCCGCGGATAATCTTCGACCATGACCCTGAACACTACAGGTTGTGGTCGGTGGCGTCAAGTAAATACCCCCATTGCCGGCATGACGTTCTCAGGCTCCATCTCAGTTGCGGGAAGGCGGCCATAACGGCGCTCGCGGGAACGAAACTCGCGGATGGCTGCTTCGAGGTCGGCGGCATTGAAGTCCGGCCAGAGTTTCGAACTGAAGAGCAATTCGGCATAGGCGCTTTCCCACAGCAAAAAATCACTCAGCCGGTATTCGCCTCCGGTGCGAATGAGCAGGTCGATCTCCAGGTCTTCCAGGCTGGAATGGCAGACTTCCGCGAGCAGGCGCGAAAATTCCTCGCGGGTTTGTGACGGAGCCTGATGGAAGCGACGCGCTGCTTCAAGGAGAGCACTCCGAGCTGAATAGTCAATCGCAATCCGAAGGTGCAACCGCGCTCCGCATCGCGTCGTCATTTCAGATTCCTCAATCGCTTGTACAAGTGAACCTGGCAAGCGATCTCTTCGCCCCATCACCGAGAAACGAATGCCCTGCCTCATCCACGTTTTGCGTTCTGACCGGAAGAAATTCTCAAAAAGATCCATCAGCCCCAACACTTCCGTCACAGGCCGCCCCCAATTGTTTTCGGAAAAAGCAAAGAGCGTCAAGGTTCGAATGGGGAGCAGGAGCGCTGCGTCGACAATTTCCCGGATCGTTCGCGCTCCAGCGCGATGTCCTTCCCGGCGAGGCAGGTGACGCGAAACCGCCCAACGTCCGCTTCCGTCCATAATAATGGCAATATGAAATCGTGCTGTCTCGGATATTCTGTCTGGCTCAGAATGCATAGAAAAACCACTCCTTCTGGCGGAACCCTGGGTCTCCATCACCCATGATCACCAAGTACTTTACATCATAAAGAACCATGTCAAAATTTTTTACCCGTTAGTGAACACGGGCTGCGCGGATCAGTTCCTCCATCTGGTCGAGATATCGCTCCAAGGCACGGCGGCCCAGAGGGGTGAGTTGATATTCGGTTTTCGGCATCCTCCCCTCAAAAGACTTGCTGCACGAGATATATTCTGCGGTCTCCAATTTGCGCGCATGCACACTGAGGTTGCCATCGGAGGTTTTGAGAATTCGCTTGAGGTCTTTAAAGCTCAGGGATTTGTTGACGGCCAGAGCGCTGACAATTCCGAGCCGGGTTTGCTCGTGAATCAGGCGGTCCAGTTCCACGCGCCTTATCGGAATGGGACGCCGAAAGAATCGAATCGAAAGAGCCTTTTCAGGTTCTCTCTCGGCGCGTAATTTGTGAATACGTTCTTCGCTTCTAGCCACCGTACCTCCTTGCAATGATAATTCCAAAAAGGATATGAAGGCCTCCGAACCCAGCGCCCAACAACCAGTTCCCCCACGAAGATGGGCAGAAGAGCGCCGCAGCCCCGTCGGCCATAAAACACAAGCCCATCACCGGCACAACCCTTACCGAAAAAGCCCCCGCCGTGACCACGCCGACGCCATAGGTCAAAAGCCACAACCCCGGCATGACGTGGAATAGCCCCGCGTGATCAAGCGCCAAGGTCAGCAAACCGCCGGCCACAACGGGTGGAAGCAAGTTAAGGGCGAACTTACGCCCCGCGCCGCTCAAAAGGGGCAGTTCGGCCGCTCTGGCTTTCCGCATGGCCGCCCAACCCCCGATCAAAAAGGCAAGGACGCCTTCGAGAATCCAGACGGCCAGCCAGGCCTGAGGGGACGGTTGCCGCGCCGCAATTACTGCTGCTCCCAAGGCGGTGACGCCCATGGCAAGCCCTCCCCACCCGGGGACGGCTGTGAAGGAAGTGGAGCGTTCTATCGTCTCGCGGATGAAGCGCAGGTTTTCAAGCGCGTGCTGGCGCACCGCCGGAACTTGTCGTAACTGCGAATGATGATGAGGTCCTCGGAGCATCGCCGCCCATCATAGGGGTTAGCTGTTATATTTGTCAAGTACTTTATGAAACAAAGTATCCACCGGACCGACAGGTCTCTCCTCCCGGAGCCAGCACAATGCATGGATATGACGATGAAACAAAACTATCGGAGTTACAGTATTCGACGATAGTGACTAAGGCCGAAGGCCGGATCACCCAACTGGAATCCATCTCGACGGCGGTTTTGGAGCGGATAGATCGTCTCAACCGCGGCAGGAAGGGTAACAGTCAGGAATCCCATCGGCAGTGACAGCCCCACGACAATAGCAACCAGCCGCAGAGTAATGAGGTGAAAAAAATCATGGTTTGACGACCCAATGGGTTTTCAGCCGCGGTTGTCGAATCGGGCAGGGCGAAAGAAGACCTACGGCTCGGGGATGCCCAAATCCTTGCTTCCCAATGGCGAGATCTTGATCTCCGGCGCGAAACGTTCCAGCAAATCCAGGGCAATACGCGCTCGCCGCACGCGCTCCCGGGCCATCAACGTAGCGGTAGGCTCAATATGAACGCCAGAGGGATAGATATCCGGAGCGTTGCGCAGGCCAAATTTCAGGTACATCGGCGCCGCAACGGAAACCAGTTGAGGCATCTCGTAGTAGCGGACAAAGCCGCCGAAATTATCCGGAACTTCGATATACATGTCGATAGGGATTTTTACAGCCTGGCGAATAGCGCCGATCTGCGCCGGGCTGAGGTCTGTGGGAATATTCAAAGTTGAGACGCCGGCATTCTCAAAAATCCTGGCAGTGGCGGGGTTGGCGGCGGGGAGCGTGACCGAGCTCTTGATCACCAGATTTTTTGGCAACTCTCCTTTCCTCTTCATTTCGTTCAACACCCAGATCAGGCCAAGATCGGCCGGCAGAATGCTGCGAATGCCCAGATCGCACGCCCATCGCACGTCTTCGATGGCATAGACCAGCTGGTCCGCGCCACGATGTTGAAGTCCGATCACTTTGCCGGCGCTGGTAAGCGTCTGTGCTCCCGTCTCAAAGGAAGCGCGCGGCCCCACGAAAAGACACACCTCCACTTTGTGGTCGCGGCCAATGCGGGCCATTTCGGCAATTTCATTTTTGGGCAGCAGAAGAACTCCGCTGCCCTGGCTGACGCGGTGGATGGGAACCTTCAGCTCCTTCGCCAGCGCGAGAACCTCGAGAAACACGCGGGGGCCTTCGACGCTGGGAATCTCTATGCGGAACTGGCCGCCATCCGGAAATCGCCGGCTGCTCGGTTTGAGTTCGTGATGATCCTGGGTGGGAAGATTCAGCTTGCGCAAAAAGTCCTGGGTCTTTTTCATCATGGGAACTCCTCAAAGAGATGGCATCACTCTGGCCGCGATCGGCAAGCCCTACTCCACGCGTTCTTATTGCGTATATTTGAGGTAAACCGTGCGCGTTTCGGTGTAGAAATCAAGGGCCAGAGGACCTTGCTCACGCATCCCGAAACTGGATTCCTTGGTCCCTCCAAAAGGCAATTGATATTCAACTCCGGCGGTTGGCAGATTCACGGTGATGAGGCCCGCTTCGATTCCCTGGACAAACTGGTGAACGCGGGTCAGGTCGCGCGAAACGATGGAAGCGGAGAGACCAAAAGGAATTCCGTTGGCGAGCTTCATCGCCTCTTCAAAACTTTCAGCCCGCATCAGGGCCAGCACCGGACCAAAGACTTCCTCCTGGGCAATGCGCATTTGAGGCGTGACCTCATCGAAGATTGTCGGCTCGACAAAATAGCCATGCTCATACGGGCCGCCCGTCAAACGATTGCCGCCACAAAGCAGCTTGGCACCCTCTTTCTTTGCAATTTCGATGTAGTTGAGGTCCGTTTCAAGTTGAGCCGCATCGACGGCGGGACCCATGTGGACTCCCGGTTCAAGCCCGTTGCCCACCTTCAACTTCCGTGTCTTTTCCAGGAGTTTTTCAACCAATGGCTCATAAACATCTTTCTCGATAATGGCCCGGCTGCATGCGGTGCACTTCTGCCCGGTTGAAAAAAATGCGCCGTTCACCAGAATGTCCGCTGCGTAATCCAGGTCCGCATCCTTCAGAACGATCGTCGGATTCTTTCCTCCCATTTCCATCTGAATACGGATTTTTCTGGGTGCGACTTTTTGATAAAGCTGGTTTCCCACCGCGCAGGACCCGGTAAAGGAGATCGCGCGCACGGCGGGGTGCTCAACCAGTGCATTGCCGACGCTTCCGCCGCTGCCGGTCACATAGTTCAGCACTCCGGCCGGCAAACCTGCCTGGTGCAGGGCCTCAACGAGACGGTAGGCGCTGAGAGGCGCCAGGGATGCGGGCTTGATGACCACCGTATTTCCGGCAACAAGAGCAGGAGCGATTTTCCAGGCCGGAATCGCGCTTGGAAAATTCCACGGAGTGATGAGGGCCACGACACCCAACGGCTTGCGGAGGGTGTAACAGAAGACATTTTCGCGCTCGGAAGGAATATGATAGCTGAATGCTCGGGCGCCTTCTCCGCCGAAGTAGCGAAAAATATTGATGGCGCGTTTCACTTCGCCTTTGGCTTCCGGAAGTGTTTTCCCTTCTTCCCGCGTCATTTCCTCGCCGAGCTGCTGCAAACGGCTTTCCAGAAACTCCGCTGCCTTAAAAAGAAATTCACCGCGCAGGGGCGCAGGCTTCGCCGCCCAGCCGGGTTGAGCCTTCACCGCCGCCTCACAAGCCGCCTGGACGTCCTCGGGTCCCGAAGCCTGAAACAGCCCGACAGTCTCCCGCGTGTCCGCCGGATTGACGTTGGGGAAGGTCTGCTTGCATTTGGATTCCACCCACCTGCCGTCGATATAATTTTGAAAGGCTTGAGACATGGGAACTCCTCACTCACAGAGCGAAGTGGCTAACGAGCGATCGTGGTGATTCTTTGGAGGCGCTGATGCTTCAGCGCACTCAAAGCAGGTAGTCATTATGATAACCCGCGGAAGCTGGTGTCAAGCGATGCCATCCATTGGCGTGTGTTTTGATCTCTCAGGAAAATAGTGATCAGCTCACAGAGTAAAGTTGAAAACCGGGTTCGATGAAGATAAGATGACGCTTTTTGGTTTGGAAGATTAACCATCTCGCTGCAGGAGGGAGTCGCTTTCATGGATCTTCGTTCCTCTCAATCGAACTTTGGATATCGGCGTTACTTTCACGTGCTGGGTCTCATAGGAGCGCTTTTTGCAATGGCACTTTCCGTGCAGGCCAAAGACTATGCGACGGTGAACTTTAAGCCGGCCCATCTGGGGGGCATGGAAGTGAGTTTCAATATCATCCTTCCGCAAGACTATGATTCCGGAGCGCGGCGCTACCCTGTGCTCTATCTGTTGCACGGCTATACCGGTCATTATTCCGACTGGGTCACACGCACCGGCCTGACAGAGTACGCCAGGCACTATGAAGAAATCATCGTCATGCCTGAAGGGGAAAACGGCTGGTATGTGGATAATTATACTGACCCGAAACTCGGCTGGCAGAGTTACATCATCGACGATCTGATTCCTTATGTGGACAGCCACTATCGCACGGTGGCCTCGCGCAGCGGTCGGGCCATTGCAGGACTTTCCATGGGAGGATATGGAGCTATGCTCCTGGGCTTGAAATATCATCAGATGTTCGCTGCCGCTGCGAGCCTGAGCGGGGCTTTGGCTTCCGCAGAGCCTGCATTTGAAGACGTCTTGCCCCCTAATAGCCCGATAAGAAAAACCCTTGAGGAGGACTTCGGCCCGCTGACCAATCCCAAGCGATGGGAGAACGATCTATTCGAACTGATTGGGGAAATTCCTGCTTCTGAAATGCCTCAACTCTACTTGTCGGTTGGCTCCTCTGACCCTTTGCTGAATGAAAACCGGGAGTTTGTGAGGATTTTAGCCCAATTGAAGATCCCCTATCGCTACTGCGAAGTCCCCGGAAAGCACGAATGGCCGGTTTGGGACAGACAAATTCAGAGAGTCCTGGCGCTTCAGGCACCGGTGATTGGGGCGCAGCCTCTAGAACAGTGATTAGTTATGAGTGATGAGTTGGCGCTGGCTCTGGCATAATCCAATTCTCTCGCGTTGAACTCAGGCATGCTCACCACTCGTCACCTATCGCGCATCACGGCTCCTCAGTAGTTCCCGCTCAGCAGCCGCTCAATGCGTTTTTGAATGGGTGGATGGGTGGAAAAGAGACTGGAAAAAAGTTGGCCACTGGTGAGCGGCTGAGCGCAATAGAGGTGTGCGGTCGATGGCGAGACGCGCATCGGCAACCGTTTGGACCATTGATCGATTTTTTCAAGCGCTCGGGCCAGGCCTTGCGGATTGCCCGTGATGTGAGCGCCGGTTGAGTCCGCCTGGTATTCACGGGAGCGGGATATGGCCAATTGGATCAGGGTGGCTGCGAGAGGCGCTAGAATCATCATGGCCAGCGCTGAAAAGACACCACCGCCGCGCTCGTCATCGCGTCCGCCGCCAAAGCCGCCGAACATCTCCGCCCACATCACCATGTTGGCAATATAAGTAATCGCGCCTGCAACGGTTGCCACCACCGCGCTGATCAGAATGTCGCGATTGCGCACGTGCCCCAGTTCGTGCGCCAGAACGCCTTCAATCTCTTCGTCGTTGCACAGTTGCAGGATGCCCTGCGTCACCGCCACCGAGGCGTGTTCCGGGTTGCGTCCGGTGGCAAAAGCGTTGGGGGAATCGGTGGGAATGAGATAGATTTTGGGTACGGGAACGTTGGCCTTGGCCGCGAGACGTTCGACAATCTGATAGATGCGCGGGTTCTCGTCACGCGAGATAGGCACGGCTCCGCTCGAAGCGATGGCGATCTTGTCTGAGAAGAAATAGCTCCCCAGGTTCATCACCGCCGCAAAAACAAGGGCGATGGTTAATCCCTGACGCCCGCCCCACAATTGCCCGATGGCCAGCAACACGCCGGTCAGGCATGCCAGCAAAATCGTTGTTTTCAGGTTATTCCACATAGGTTTCAGATCTCACTCTCTCGTTCATGCCTCAGGGTTAGATGCAGGGAATCAGCCTCCTGTCACCGTTGCCAATCTCGCAACAACTGAATTCGCGGAAAGTCCGGACCGAAAGTCCGATGAAGGTCTTCGTCTGCCGTCAGTAGCCCGCAGTTCATTTGATGCGCGAGCGCCACATAGAGACCGTCGTAGACAGAATGCCGATACCGTAACGCAAGCTCTAATGCCAGACTCACAAGGTTGGTGAGGGGAATTAGAACAGGGCGAATCCGTTCAAATCGCTGGTATAGAAATTTTGCCTGATCAACTCTCAGATGCCCCCGCATGGCCCGCTTCCATAGCACAGCCGCGACTTCTGAGCCAAGAATTTCCGGTGCCAGGGGAGTGTATCGCCCTTCTTTACATTCCTCCAGAAAGGCTTCCGCTTTGGCAGAGCCTTCTTCGAGTAATAGCCACTTCGCCGCCACGCTGGCATCGACGACCAGGTTCATCCCTCGTTCCGCAGTTCGCGGATTAGATCCACGCTGTCAGGAGCCTTGGGATATTCTTTCCGAATGGCGTCACGCACAGGTCGAAGCTCCGCAATCACTTTGTCAATTTCCAGGCGCCTCCGCGTCCAGCCGTCTTCATCCGAGAGAATGGCTACGACTTCGGCATTAAGACTGCGCCCATGGGCCTTCGCGCTTCGCTTCAGAAAATCGTAAACATCTTTCGGCAAGTTCCGCACCAACAGATCGGGCATGAACTCCTCCACGCGGTCGCATACGCCCTCACGACTGCTCTTTTGTGTGATATCACAATGATAGCATAAGGTGCTTTTTCGGAAGAAATTTCGCCGCCACTTCAACTTCACTGTAATTCACGCCGGACCCTCAATGAATCCATTCACCGCTGTGCGGTGCGCACGGCTTCTTTCTCAAACTTCATCTCGCCTTTCTTCAAGTCTGCATCCACGATGATCGTGTCGCCAGGCATCACTTCGCCGTCGAGCATCTTCATGGCCAGCGGATCCTGGATCATGCGCTGGATCGCACGCTTGAGCGGGCGTGCACCAAACTGCGGATCATAGCCCTCGCGGAAGAGAAGTTCTCGCGCCTTGTCGCTGAGCTCGATATGGATTTTACGGTCTTCCAGCAGCCCGCGCAGATGATTCAACTGCAAGTCGATGATCTTTTCGATTTCCGCCTTTCCCAGCGGATTGAAGATCACGATTTCGTCAATGCGGTTCAGGAACTCCGGCCTGAAATGGGCCAGCAATTCCTGATGAATGCGCTGTTTGACTTCCTCAGAGATCTTTCCGGCTTCAGATTCCAGCTTTCCGCTACGGCCTGCTTCTTCATGAATGAAGTGCGAGGCGATGTTGGAAGTCATGATGATGACGGTGTTCTTGAAGTCCACTGTCCGGCCTTTGCCGTCCGTCAGGCGACCGTCATCGAGAATCTGGAGGAAGATGTTGAAGACATCCGGGTGCGCCTTTTCGATTTCATCAAACAGGAGCACGGAGTAGGGCCGGCGGCGAACCGGCTCGGTAAGCTGGCCGCCCTCTTCATAGCCCACATAGCCCGGAGGCGCGCCAATTAATCTCGCCACGCTGTGCTTCTCCATATACTCGGACATATCAATACGCAGCATGGCGCGCTCGTCGTCAAACAGGAATTCGGCCAGCGCGCGCGCCAGTTCTGTTTTGCCGACGCCGGTCGGGCCCAAAAACAGGAACGAGCCGATGGGCCGTTTCGGGTCCGAGAGTCCCGCCCGGCTGCGGCGCACAGCGTTCGCCACCATGCGCAAAGCCTCGTCCTGGCCCACCACACGCAGGCGCAGACGGTCTTCCATCTTCACCAGTTTGGCCATTTCGCCTTCGAGCATTTTGGAAACCGGAATTCCGGTCCACTTGGAGACCACGCGGGCGATATCCTCCTCGTCAACTTCCTCCTTCAGCATCCGCCCTGTTTCCTGCATCTTTTCCAGTTTCATGTTCGCTTCCGCCAATTGCTTCTCAAGCATCACAAGCTTGCCATAGCGGATTTCCGCGACTTTGTTCAGGTCGCCCTCGCGGGTGGCCCGCTGTTCATCGAGTTTGGCCTGCTCAATCTCACTCTTCAGTTGACGGATTTTAGCGATGGCCTCTTTTTCGGCTTTCCAGCGAAGTTTCAACTGATCGGCTTTCTCACGCAGGCTGGAGATTTCAGGCTCGATCTTCGCCAGGCGTTCGCGCGAGGCCGGGTCTTCTTCTTTTTTCAGAGCCTGGCGTTCAATTTCAAGCTGCGTCAGCCGCCGCTCAATCTGGTCGATTTCCGTGGGCATGGAGTCAATTTCGATGCGCAGGCTGGAGGCGGCCTCATCGATCAGATCGATCGCCTTGTCAGGAAGGAAGCGGTCGGTGATGTAGCGGTTGGAAAGCACTGCCGCGGCCACAATCGCCGAATCCTTGATGCGGACGCCATGGTGGACCTCGTAGCGTTCCTTGAGGCCGCGGAGAATGGCGATGGTATCTTCCACGGAAGGCTGGCCGACGTAAACAGGCTGGAAGCGCCGTTCGAGCGCCGCATCCTTCTCAATGTGCTTTTTATATTCGTTCAGCGTGGTGGCGCCAATGCAACGCAGCTCGCCGCGCGCGAGAGCAGGCTTCAGCATGTTGGAAGCGTCCATCGCGCCTTCCGCCGCTCCTGCGCCCACCAGCGTATGCAACTCGTCAATGAACAGGATCATCTGCCCGCTGGACTCCTCAATCTCTTTCAACACCGCCTTCAGGCGATCTTCAAATTCGCCCCGATATTTCGCGCCTGCCACCATGGCGCCTAAGTCAAGCTGAATGATGCGCTTCGACTTGAGTGTTTCTGGAACGTCGCCGGCCACAATGCGCTGCGCAATACCTTCAACAATGGCTGTCTTGCCCACGCCCGGCTCCCCGATCAGAACCGGATTGTTTTTCGTCCGGCGGGAAAGCACCTGGATAACACGGCGGATTTCGTCATCGCGGCCAATTACCGGATCGAGCTTGCCACGCCGGGCAAGTTCCGTCAGGTCGCGGGCAAATCGCTCGAGCGCCTGAAACTTGCTCTCCGGATCAGGGTCTGTCACCCGCTGCGTGCCGCGCACGGCCACCAGGGCCTTCAGAATGGCGTCATGGTTAACGCCCAGCCTGGCGAGAATGCGCCCGGCCGGGTCCGTGGTCTTGCGGGTAAGCGCTAGAAGCAAGTGCTCGGTCGAAACATATTCATCCTTGAATTGCTCGGTTTCCTGAGAAGCTTCGTCAAGAATTTGCTTGAGGGCCAGCGAAATGTATACGTCTGCAACGCCGCCCACTTTTGGAAGCGCTCCAATGGCCTTCTCCGCCTCCGCCGATACGATTGCGGGACTCACTCCGAGCCGCGCCAGAATGGCAGGCACAATCCCTTCCTGCTGCTGGACGAGTGCTAAAAGCAGATGCACAGGTTCCAGTTGCTGGTTCCCGTGTCGGCTGGCGATCTCCTGAGTGGCTTGCAGTGCTTCCTGGGCTTTTACCGTAAATTTGTCAAATCGCGTTGCCATATCTTACTCCCTGGGTAGGTGATCGTTCCTCTGTGGCCCACCCCCATGATCCTCTCTATAAGCTTCTCAAAAACTCTACCAAGAAAGAGCCGCGTCCCAACCTTCAGGTACGGCATTCTTTCCCCATCAAAGAACAACAGCACCTTCCGGGGTCCAACGCGGCTCTTTCTTGCTCCTTGTAACTCCTTACGCTGGGTTATGCGAGCGTCACTTCTTGGCCGCTGCAGCCTGGGCGCTTTCAGTAACGTTGATCTTGATTGTCTTCGGCTTCGCCTCTTCCCTCTTGGCCATGGTCAACGTCAGGACGCCGTCTTTGTATTCGGCTTTGACATCTTCCGTGTTGACGGAGCTAGGCAAAGTGAAGCTGCGGACAAAGCTGCCATAGGCCCGCTCGATCCGATGGTAGTTCTCTTCCTTCACCTCGCTTTCCTGCTTGCGCTCCCCCTTAAGGTAGAGTGTCCCATTTTCAACGCGAACCTCAAGGTCCTTGGGATCGATGCCGGGAAGTTCGGCTTTCAGCACCAAGTCATGGTCCGTTTCGTAGATGTCTACGGCCGGAGACCATGTTCTCGTGGCGAGTTGCTCTCCTCCGAAGACGTTCGAAAACGCCTCGTTAAACAAACGGTTGAATCGATCCTGTGTAGCCACAAGGTCACGGAATGGTTCCCATCTTACAATCGCCATAGTTTTTTACCTCCTTATAAACTGGCTGTTCTTTCCTAAATTCACTTGTATAGATGCAGCTAAGATAATCTTAGTTGCATACTATCAATAAATTTTATTTAATTTGTTTTCATATACTTATTAAGCTAATCGGTGGGATAACAGTCTTCAGTTGGACCCGATTATACCGCTTCGCCTGCATCAGGCGGCAATGGAAACGGGGTGGGTATAGGTCCATAGCCGATGCAAAAATCGGTGGGGAAGGATTGCCTGGCGAGCCATGGCCGCCATCCCCAGTTGAGCGCGTCATAAGGCGTGGCAAGTCATTTTCGATGCCTTTCGAATCCCCAAGTGCGAGCAGCGAGCCAGGAGGTTGTCGCCACCAAAATTCTCAATTTCGGGGGCGTAAAAAGTTTGTTGGGTCAATAAGTGACAGGGAGACAAAGATCGACGCCCGGCAAACAATACGGACAAAATTTTGACAAACTCCTCAGGATTTCAATCGCAGAGTCGAGCTATAATGCGGCACAGTCGCGGCGCAGGGCTCATTATTGTTGGGTTTGCGGTCTCGTTATCTTTGGGAGGTTGCATGGGCGGTTCCAGTCAGCTTCAGGTCGGCGATCACGCGCCTGACTTCAGCCTGGCCGATCAAAATGGCAGGATGGTAAGGCTCAGCGACTATGAGGGGCGCAAGACAGTGGTTCTGGCCTTTTACGTTAAAGCCTTCACGAGTGGTTGAACGAAAGAACTGAAGGCGTATCAGGCTGATATCGCCAGGTTCGAGGATCAAGGGGCTGAGGTGCTGGGTATCAGTGTGGATAAGCCTGCCAGGAATAAGGCGTTCGCGGAGTCGCTCGGGCTGACTTACCCCATACTGAGTGACGACCGCCGCACCGTTTCGCGCCAGTATGGGGTGCTGATGCCCATCATCCGGCTCGCTAGGCGGACAACTTTTGTGATCGACAGGCACGGCATCATCCAGGCTATTCAAAGGGGTGGTGAGGCGACCGACCCCAACCAAGCCTTGGCGAGTTGCAGCTTGCCAAGGAATGGTCCATAAGCTGATTTGAACCCCTCACCTCGTGAACATCTGGCATCGTCAGAATCATTTCAACAAGGAGGAATTCAGTGATCAAGAAATTACGGGCCATTGGCCTGGCATGGTTGCTGACCATACCCCTGGTTGCCCAGGGGATGACATTGCGGGTGGGCGACAAGGCTCCAAATTTCACTCTGCCGGACCAGAATGGCAATCCAGTGAGCCTCAGCCAATTTCTGGGTAAGAAGAACGTGGTGCTGGCTTTCTATGTCCTGGCCTTTACCGGCGGCTGAACGAAGGAACTTCAGGCGTATCAGGCTGATATGCCAAAGTTCGAGCGCACGGATACGCAGGTGCTCGGCGTCAGTGTGGATAGCGTCCCCGCAAACCATGCCTTTGCCAAGCAGATTGGCGTCACTTTCCCGCTTTTAAGCGACTTCTTCAGAAAAGTAAGTGAAGAGTATGGAGTCTTGAATGCGCAGCATGGGTTTGCCAACCGCACCACCTTTGTGATCAACAAAGAGGGCGTGATTCAACATATCGATCGGAACGCGGAGGCGCTCGATCCTACGAGCGCTATGGAATCCTGCAGCCTGCTGGCGCACAAGCGTCAGAAAAAGTAGGCTCGCTGTAACTCAAGCGCAAGTCTCTGCTCATCCGGGCCTTCTCCCTTTGGGAAGATGGAAGACCCCCCGCCGGGGTGGGTGAAGAGCTTTTGAGGACATAGCCCAGGCTATGCCCTAGAAAAAAAACAGGGTGCTTTGCAGCCTCCGTAATGCGCCACGCCAGCTCTGCTGGGGGCGTGTGAAAATGATGCAACATCCGACCATCGAACTGAAGCATCTGGATAACCTCTGGTTTCAGGTTACCGGAACGCTTTGCAACATCGCCTGCACGCACTGCTTTAATAACAGTGGCCCTAATGTCAAAACGTTCGGTTTCTTGACGCTCGAGGGCGTCCACGGGGAGCTTGAAGTCGCCGCCCGCCTGGGGGTGAAAGAAGTTGCCTTCACGGGCGGCGAGCCTTTCCTTCATCCGCAATTGCTCGAGATGCTCAAGCTCTCGCTGGCGGTCGCACCCACCACGGTGCTCACCAACGGTACGCTGGTAAGTGATCGCGTGGCCGACCGTTTGGCGGAAATCGAGCAAAATGCGCGCTATTCGCTCGAAATTCGTATCAGCCTGGATGGCTATACGGAGGAAATAAACGATGCCATCCGCGGACCGGGGGTTTTTCGTAAGGCTCTCGCCGCCACCCGCCGATTGAGCGAGCGGGGCCTGCTTCCGCTCATCACGATAGTGCGCACCTGGAAGGATGAAGAGGAGCTTTCAACGCTTGCCGGTTTTGTGCGGGTTTTACAGCAGGTGGGCTATTCGCGCCCTCGCATTAAAGTGCTCCCGTCGCTGCCGCTGGGGCGCGAACTTATTCGGACTCGACAGCAAGACGAAAGCACTTTGAGCGAAGAGATGCTCGATGGATTCGACAGGGATCTCCTGATGTGTTCAAACTCGCGCATCGTGACCGACCGCGGCGTCTGGGTGTGCCCATTATTAGTTGAAATGCCTGATGCGCGGCTGGGAACCACGTTGCGCGATGCGGCTTCAGAATACGAATTGCGATACCACGCCTGTATGACCTGTTATCACTACGGAACCATTTGCAGCAATGTGAGCGCCCAGATTGAGGGTATCGGATTGTCCGATCGCAGGCCATGAATACGATTGCGCTCTTGGGCGGCATTTACAGCAACTATCGCGCGCTTGAGGTTGCGCTGGCCGATGTGCAAAGTCGCGGAGTGAATGCGACCTATTGCCTGGGAGACCTTGGGGCTTTCGGACCTTACCCTGACAGAGTTTATCCCCTTCTGCGAGCAGCGCAGGTGCAATGTATCCAGGGAAACTATGACAATTCCCTGGCGGAGGGGCTCGCGGATTGCCAGTGCGGCTATACTGATCCGCGCGACAATTACTTTGCCCGCCTCTCTTACAACTATACCTTCCGCAATACATCTGACGAAAACAAAGCCTGGCTGCGGACACTTCCAGGCACACGCCGACTGACTTTGGGTAATCGCCAGGTGCTGCTCTGCCACGGCTCTCCGCGTAAAATGAATGAATTTCTCTGGGAATCCACCAGTCCGGACTGCTTTCTCGAATACCTGCTGAATCTCGCGCAGGCCGACATCGTCTGCGTCACGCATACGGGGATCAAGTGGCACCGGCCACTCCCCGGCAATCGGCATTTCGTAAATGTGGGCGTGCTGGGACGGCCTGAAAACGATGGCAGCACGAATGTGTGGTATACGCTGCTTTCGGCCGAATCCGGCGCTGTCCGGGTGGAATTTGTGCCAGTGGCTTATGATTATGAGGCCCTGGCTGCCGACATGCGCCAGGAGCACCTGCCGGAGGAATTCGTTGAAACCATCCTGACCGGCTGGTGGACGACCTGCCTTGAAATCCTGCCTCATAAGGAACGCGCCCGCGGCCGGTTTTAGAAAGATTCACTACAGACAGAAAAAGACGCAAACAGCACGAACAGTACGCCGCCGTCTGCGAAGTGTGAAATTCCTTTCGCTCTCCAATATTTTTCTCGGGGAAGTTGCCCTTGTGTTCGGGGGCACTACTTTCCGAAATCTGGAATTTGAAATTTAGCTTTACTGGCAGCTTCTGCCTCCCGTGTCCTCGGTAGGTGGAATTTGTTTCCCTTCTGCGCAGATTGACTCGGCCCGCCAACTTTGATTAACTCAAGGGTCTTCAAAGCGGAGGGCTTAAGAATGCCAAAGCATAGCTTTTCCCGAAGGAGTTTTCTGAAGGCCGCAACCGCGGGTGCTGCAGCGGGCGGGAGCGGGATTCCTGCCGCTGCGCAGGAAAGCGAGCCTTCGCTGTGCGGCTCCGTCTGGGAGCGCCCGCCCAAGCAGCAGGGAAACAATCTGAATCTGATTGTGATTGTCAGCGACACCTTCCGGCACGATAATCTGGCCTGTTATGGCCCGAAATGGCTTGACCAGCTTGAGACTCCCCATCTCGACCGCTTTGCCTCGGAATCAGTCATCCTGAAGGATTTCTACCCCGAAGGAATGCCCACCATCGTCATTCGCCGCACGCTCTACACCGGCCGCCGCGTGATTCCCTGCTATTACTTTCCGCAGCCGGAATCAGTCCAATTACCTGGATGGCATGCGCTTTACAACGAGGATGTGACGCTGAGCGAAACGCTCAATGAAGCGGGCTACATCACGGCGCTCATCAGCGACCTTTACCACGAAATGAAGCCTACGCGTAACTTCAACAAGGGCTTTCATACGTGGCAATGGATTCGGGGCCAGGAAGTGGACTATTACGGCACCTCTCCGCACCAACGGCTTGACGTGAGTGACATGGTTTCGTCCGACTATCTGGCGCGATTCCCTCATTTGCATCAGTTCCTGAGCCAGTACAAGGCTAACCGCAATCTCTGGAAGCAGGAGGGCGAATCGCTGGCGCAGCTTGTGGCGCAGGCAGCCATCCGCTGGCTGAAAGCGAACTTTGAGCAGCGCCCATTCTATCTGCACGTGGAATTCTTTGATCCCCATGAGCCTTGGGACCCTCCGCAGCGGTTTCTGGAAAAATATATGCCCAACGCCACAGGTCCCAGCTTCATCGAGCCCCCTTACGATACCGTGCCCCTGCCGGATGAGATCCAGCAGCGGTTTCGCGCCAACTATGCCGGGGAAACGAGTTGTGTGGATTACTGGATCGGCAATCTGTTGGATACGATTCGCCAGTTAGGCCTATTTGAGAATTCGGTCGTTGTTTTCCTGGCCGACCATGGCGCTATGCTGGGTGAGCACGGCCAGTTCGTCAAGGGGCCTGACAAGTTGCGGGGCCAGGTTACGCATATCCCGCTGCTCATCCATTTGCCAGGCGGGCAGCTTGCCGGAAAACAGGTTTCAGGTTTCGTTCAGATGCAGGACGTGATGCCAACGCTTCTACACTTGCTGGGGTTGAAGCCGCCGGCAAGGGTGACCGGAGCGAATTTCTGGACGCTGGTCACGGGAGAGACACCGAGCATCCACGAATACGTGGTGCAAACTTACGGTTGGGTGGGAGCGGTGCGGACGCGCGAATGGAACTATAGCGAGGTCTGGAAGCCCGAGGCCCGTTGGAGTAAGTTCCATGTGCGTCCCGGGGCTCCGGCCGAGAGCTATAAGCCTCAGCTTTACAACCTGGAGAAAGACCCAAAGGAGTTGACCGACGTGGCAAGCCAATTTCCGGATGTTTGCCGCAAGATGTCGGCCAGACTCAAGGAGTACATCGCTTCAGGACAGGGAATCACTTACGGCAGCTTCAACCAGAAACCCAGCTTAAGCCCCGGCACGGTTTATGTGAGCAGTTAAGCATCGCTATCAGCAGGAATTGAAACCGTCTCCGCGACCTGCATCAATCCGCCCAAACCCTACGCATCTTGGGTTTTCCTCAATTTTCCTGTACACTCGGAAGTGATTCTCTTGGTTCATGTTGAGTGTGAAGGAGCGATGTTGATTCTATGCCTTCTACAATGAAGACGCTGTTCTTGAATCCTCCCAGTTTCAAAGGATTTGACGGTGGTTCGAGCGCCCGATACCCGGCCACGCGGGAAATTCCCTCTTACTGGTATCCGGTGTGGCTAAGCTATCCGGCGGGGATGCTCGAAAACAGCCGCCTGCTGGATGCCTGCCCGCATAACATTTCGCCGGAAGAGACGGTTCAGATTGCCCGTGAATATGATTTTGTGGTGGTGTTCACGTCCACCGTGGGCTTTCAGAATGACTGCCGCCTGGCGCAGATGATCAAATCTGCCAAGTCGGACGTGAAGATCGCCTTCGTAGGGCCGCCCGTGCAGGTGCAGCCGGTTGAAAGCCTGAAGGCCTCGGAAGCAATCGACTTTGTCGTTCGCGGTGAGTTTGACTATCCCGTGGTGGAATATGCGCAAGGCAAACCGCTGGACGAGATTCAGAACGTCAGCTTTCGCCGGAACGGTGAGGTGGTTTCAAACCCCATGCGGCCACAATTGCAGACGGAGGATTTAGACCGGCTTCCCTTTGCCAGCGATGTCTACAAGCGTGATCTCACCATCGAGAATTACAACATCCCTTATCTTTTGCATCCGTACATCTCTTTCTACAGCTCGCGGGGGTGCCCGGCGCTGTGCACGTTCTGCCTGTGGCCGCAGACACTCTCCGGCCACGCCTGGCGTGTGAGATCGGTGGATAATGTGGTCGCGGAAGTGCGCCAGGCATTGCGTCACTTCCCGCAGATGAAGGAGATCTTCTTTGACGATGACACCTTCAACATCCGCAAGGATCGCGTGCTCGAGCTCTGCCGCAAATTTAAGCCGCTGGGCTTCCGCTGGTCGTGTACGGCGCGCGTGCATAGTGATTATGACACTCTGAAGGCCATGGCTGACGCTGGCGCGCGGCTCTTCATTGTGGGTCTGGAATCCGGCGACCCGCAGATTCTGAAGAACATCAAGAAGGGCGCCACCATCGAGATGGCCAAAGCCTTTGCCAAGAACTGCAAGAAAGTCGGCATCAAGATTCACGGAGACTTCATCATCGGACTGCCGGGCGAGACACCGGAAACCATCCAAAAGACCATCGACTACGCCAAGGAACTGGATGTTGAGACCATTCAGGTTTCCGTTGCCCATGCCTTCCCGGGGACGGAGCTCTATGATTACTACGTGCGAAACAATTATATGGTGCACAGCGCCGTGACCGACGAGGGTGGTCATCAACTGCCGCATATCGAGCTGCCGGGACTCAGCCGCGAGGAAATGATGGCGGCGGTGAACCGCTTCTATGACGAATACTACTTCCGCCCGCGTGTGGTATGGCGGCTGGTGAAGGACGCGTTATGGAACGCCGATGAGCGGAAGCGGCTTTATGAAGAAGCGGTCAGCTTTCTCCGCCTTCGCGCCGAGCGGCTGCAATATGTTCGCCAGGGTGCCGGATCGCGACCTATGGTGAGTGTGCCCGCCAACGATACGGCTTCGAGCCAGTGAAATTTTGCGAATGGCACTCCTTCATCACTTGTCCTTCATCACGGTGCTGAGCCTGGTGCGCAGGGATGAAGCGCTTTTTGCGCACATTCGCGAAGCATTTCTCATTTTGCCTGTCACCGCCTGGCTTTACTATCTGGTAGCCGCGGTGTGCGCTCATCGATTCTTCAGCCGCGAGCAGCCCACTCCGGCAGGCCTGACTCCACCCGTCAGCATCCTGAAACCTGTCCGGGGCGTCGACCGGGAAGCTTATGAGAATTTTGCCAGCTTCTGCCGGCTCGATTACCCGGAATATGAAATCCTGTTTGGCGTCAGCGACATCTCAGACCCCGTGGTTCCTGTCATTCAAAAACTGATCCGCGACTTTCCCGACCGCTCCATCCGCCTTTTCACGGGCCTTCAGCGACTCGGTCCCAATGATAAAGCATCGATCCTGGCGCACCTTGCGCGCGAGGCCAATTATGAGTTGCTGGTGGCGAGCGACAGTGATGTGCGGATGCCGCGGGATGGATTGCGGGCTATCACCGCTCCGTTTCGCGATCCGCAGGTCGGCGCCGTCACGTGTCTTTATCGTGGCGTGCAGGAAGAGACGTGGGCGGATTTGTTCGAAGCTCTGACGCTCAGCACGGATTTTCTGGCCAGCGTCCTGGTGGCGCGTCAATTTTCAGGAACGCGATTTGCTTTGGGCGCAACGCTTGCGACTACCCGCCGCCATCTGGATGAAATCGGCGGTTACGAAGCGCTCTCTGATTTTCTGCTGGATGATTACGAACTGGGCCGCCGCATAGCCGATCAGGGATATCGGGTTGAAATGCTTTCTTACGTCGTCCCCATCGTTCTACCCTCGGAATCGCTCGCGGGCTATTGGCAGCGGCAATTGCGATGGATGGTGGGCGTGCGAAATTCCCGCCCGTGGAGCCACCTGGGACTTCTATTCACGCAAGGTTTGCCGCTCTCGCTGGTTGCCATGGCTGCAGCGCATTCCACGCAGGTTGCTGGCCTTTATCTGGCGGCTTACCTGGCCAGCCGGTATTTCATGGCGTGGACCGTTGGCGTGTGGGGGTTAAAAGATGCGACGCTCCGCAAAAGATGGTGGCTGGTGCCCGCGCGTGATCTCGTGGCCTTTTGCACCTGGCTTGCCAGCCTTTGCCAGAACCGAGTCAGTTGGCGCGGCGACGCCTTTCAGGTGCGTCAGGGCCGTTTGTTGCCGCATGAAGCGGTTTCCGGCCGCTAACCCGGGGCCGGGGTAGTGAGGGGTGGGTGTATGGTGAAGTGGGGCGAAGTGAACCCTGGAAGTGATGGCGCCGAGCGGATCTATATCGCCACCTTTCTACCATTGAAAAAGTGGAGCTATCTGATTCCATTCCTCAGAATGTCGCTGCGCGTGGAAGGGCAGATGAAGCGCTCACCGGGCATCATCCGGTACAGCCTGCGAACAAACCTGCTGAAGAAGCACTTTTGGACGCTTTCCGTATGGACGGACCGGATCAGCATGGAAGAGTTCGTAAGCGGTGAGCCGCACGCAACCGCCGTCAAACACTTTGAGCGATGGGCCGGTGGAGGCGCAGCTTTCGCCGAATGGAAAATGGCGGGCGGCAGCAAAGATTGGACGATCGCCCTCGAAAAACTGAAGAATCCCACGTTTTACTACCAGGCCGGGCACAGGTGACAGGCGAAATTGCTATGGCGTAGTGAAACAGGTAGACAGATGCCGGTCGATGGCCTGCCATGTGGGGTGCGCGAAGGGTTCTGCATGCTTACTCAAAGGCGAGGGATTCTTCCAACTCACGGCACTTGGCGTCAGACGGGCAAGTCCAAGACTGGTGCAGGTTGACGAAACGGGCCAAGGCACGGCAAACTTGAATTTAGGCTTGAAATTATTGTTTCTTTTGAGTTTGAACGAAAAGCGCCGAACCACGGCGCTCGAGGCAGGAACCACGTGGGAGAAAAACCTTTATGAGATTTCCGCTTCGGATGACAGTTGACCTGGCGAAGTATATTGGCGGCAAGCGGCTGCGTGGCATCGAAAAATTCCCGCTGGTGATGATGCTTGAGCCTTTGCACGCATGCAACCTCACCTGTACCGGCTGCGGTCGTATCCGCGAATATAAGTCCACGATCAAGGATAAGCTGACGGTTGAGCAGTGCCTGGCGGCGGTGGATGAATGCGGAGCGCCCATTGTTTCCATCTGCGGCGGCGAACCCATGATCTATCCTGATCTGCCAAGGCTGGTGCGCGAGATTCTCAGCCGTAAAAAGCATATCTATCTTTGTACCAACGGGATGTTTATCCGCAAGAAGTTAAAAGACTACCGGCCCACCTCGCGCTTCTTTTTCAATGTGCACCTGGATGGCATGGAAGAGACTCACGATCTGTGCGTCGAGCGAAAAGGTGTTTTCCGCGAAGCCATCGAGGGTATCAAGGCCGCGAAAGATGCCGGATTCCTGGTGTGTACCAACACGACGATTTTCAAGCAGACGGATCTCAACGAGATTGCGGAATTGCTCGATTACCTTCACACCCTGGGCGTTGACGGACATATGATCTCTCCGGCTTATTCTTATGCCGCGGTGCAGACGAAGGAAATCTTCATGTCGCGCGAGGAGGTGCGGGAAAAGTTCCGTTCGGCTACTCGCTTCCTTTCCAGGCACAACTTGATGACCTCGCCCATCTATCTCGAATACCTGCGGGGTGACCGCGAGTTGATGTGCACCGCGTGGGGGAATCCCACTTATAACCCGCGCGGCTGGAAAAGCCCATGCTATCTCATCACTGACGGGCACTATCCGACGTTCAGGGAGTTCATGGAAAGCACGCCCTGGGAAAAGTACGGGCGTGGCCGCGACCCGCGTTGCGAACATTGCATGGTGCATGCGGGCTATGAGCCTTCGGCCGTGCTCGGCGCCAACCGGAAGCTGAGTGATAGCTGGAAGATGCTGAAATGGAACCTCACCAGTCCCCGGACAACCCCTCTTCACGCCTCGCTGAATAGCCTTCTGTGATCTCGCTCGTCACTGGCGCCAGCGGTTTCGTGGGCAGTCACTTGGTGCGTGCGCTGGTCGCGCACGGTGAATGTGTGCGCGTGCTGGCGCGTCCGACGAGCAACCTCACGGCGATTGAAAATCTTCCCTTTGAGCGCGCCACCGGCGATGTGCGCGATCGGGCTTCCCTGGAGGCTGCCCTCGAGGGAGTGAAGTGTGTTTATCATGTGGCTGCTGATTATCGGCTTTGGGCACGGCACCCGGAAGAAATCTATCAGTCGAATGTTGAGGGTACGCATAACCTGCTTCAGGCCGCACGCGCGGCCGGCGTCGAGCGGTTCGTTCATACCAGCACGGTGGGAACCGTTGTCTCGGCTCGGGTTCAGGGGTTGCCGGACGAAAACGCCCGGCCGCTGCTTGCGGAAATGGTCGGCCACTATAAACGCTCGAAATTTCTTGCCGAGCTCGAAGCGCTGCGCGCCGCGCAGGCAGGCCTGCCGGTGGTCGTGGTGAATCCGACCACGCCGATTGGCCCCGGCGATTGGAAGCCTACGCCTACCGGCCGCATGATTGTGGATTTCCTGAACGGCAAAATTCCGGCCTACGTGGATACAGGACTGAACATTGTGGCGGTCGAAGACGTGGCCGAGGGGCACATCCTGGCCGCGGAGCGCGGACGGGTTGGCGAACGGTATCTGCTGGGCGGACGCAACATGACTCTGAAGGAGATCTTCACCGTGCTGGCGGAATTCAGCGGACGCCCTGTGCCGCGCTGGAAAATTCCTCACACGGTGGCCCTGGCGGCGGCCTATGTAGAGAACACCATTGCCGCGCTGTTTGGCGATCCGCCCCAAATCCCCCTGGAAGGCGTTCGTATGGCCCGGCATAAGATGTGGGTGGACGCCTCAAAGGCTGTGCGTGAACTTGGCTTCAAACCAGGCCCCGCTGAAGATGCCCTTCGCCGCGCCGCCCAATGGTATATTGAACGCGGATACGCCCGAGGATGAGACCGCGGGCTGAACCCGGGCAGTTTTTTCGCGGTAACGGGGGATTGCCATCGGTGGGGAAGAAAATTTTAGAGTTGGGCTGCGGCAGGACGAAAGCGCCGGGCGCAATCGGGGTGGACTCCAATCGGGATGCAACAGCAGCCGATGTGATCTGCGACCTCAACCAGGGGCTTCCATTTCGCGACAACGGGTTTGACCAGGTTCGGGCTGTTCATGTCGTCGAGCACCTGAACGACCTCATGAACACGATGGCGGAAATTCACCGGGTGACCAGACCCGGTGGGACGATCTACCTTGTGACGCCGCACTACACGGACTTCATTTCCTGGTGCGATCCCACGCACCGGTGGCACCTGAACAGCTTTTCTTTCCGCTATTTCGGGCAGATTCATGGCCAGCGGCATTGGTATACGCGGCTGGAATTGCGCGAGCGTGTTCTTCATGTGGAACTGGCGCGGCTCTGGAAATGGCTGGGCGTCCAGTGGCTGGTGAATCAATTTGTGGGATTCCGGCGTTTTTGGGAGATGTACTTGTGTTTCATCGTTCGCGGAAAGCAGATGGAGTTTACCTTTGAAGTCGTCAAGGAAAAACAAGAATAGTTGTAGCCTCTTATGATAGCCTACATTCCTTGATCATCTTTCTCCACCCTCTGCGGCAGCAGGGCTCGTGAGGCCGGAAGCCTGTTTGAGGTTCATAGCTCGCGCGGTTGATCCTGAACTCCGGCGATTTTCGGAGTTTCCGTGCCTTGGGCTGGCATGTGGCATTGGCCATCCAAATAGCCGCCGGGCTCCACCACCAGAACCGGAGTATAAACATCCCCCAAGACAATACCGCGCTCCTTGATCTCAATGCGGTCCGTGACGTGAATGGAACCCTTCACTTTGCCGGTAATGACAATCGACTTGACGTTAATATCGGCTTCGACTTCGCCGCGCTCGAGAACAATCAGCGTTCCCTCCCCTTGAATTTCGCCCTTGAAGTGTGAATTGAGCCGCGCGGTGCCAGAGGCAATCCGCATTTTGCCTTCTATTTCCGCCCCTGGCTCAATCATGGCGATAACACTATGCTTGACAAGCTCGGCAATATTTTTGCCTCTTCCCCAATGAAATGCCATCGTTTCCCTCCTTTTCACCCCATTAGATGCAATGCGAGTTGCTCTTGCCGCGAAGGCCTGAGCACGTCGAAGTTATTTTTGAATAATGCGTTCGTATAGCCGCTGGAGGTCCTGGGCAGAATAATAGCTGATCTCGATTCGACCACGGTTTTCATCTCCGACAATTTTAACGCGAGTTCCCAGAGCGCGCTCCAGTTCCAAGATTGCTGCTCGCGTGTTTGGATCTTGCTTCTGGGTATCTGGCTCTTGAGCAATTTTTTTGGAGGGCTCTGATTTTAAGGAAGCTGCCAGGCGCTCAGCCTGCCTGACAGAAAGTCCGTCTCTTACAATCTTTTCTGCAACCTGGATTTGTTCTTCGACCGTCGAACAAGAGAGAATAGCCCGCGCATGCCCTGAGCTAATCGATTTATTTTCAATCAATTCCTGGACTTCCAAAGGCAGCTTTAACAGGCGCAAGGTGTTTGTGACGGTGGAACGGTCAAGTCCCAAACGTTCAGCAATCTCCTCGTGACTGTAGCCGAATTTTTCATGAAGAGCTTGGTAGGCATGAGCGACTTCGATGGGTGAGAGGTCCTCACGCAAGATATTCTCTGTCAAAGCAATCTCCAATGCCTCGCGATCCGGCAAGTCCCGTACGATGGCAGGAATAACCTGAAGTTTGGCACGGCAGGCCGCACGCCATCGCCTTTCACCAGCCACTAACTGATATCGTTCGCCTGCTTTTCGGACAAGGACAGGCTGGACAATTCCTGTGGATTGAATCGATTCCGCAAGCTCCTTGAGACCTTCTTCAGCCACCAAACGGCGAGGCTGAAGAGGGTTCGGATCGATCAAATCCACTGGAATCTGGTGCAGAGCAGAATCCGTAGCCTCGGTTTCCCCGATCAGGGCGCTAAGTCCGCGCCCCAAGGCCTTTCGAGTCATGGTTGATGATCTCCTTGGCGAGTTGAAGATAGCTTTCAGCCCCCCGGCAGGTTGGGTCGTAGAGCAGAATCGGCTTGCCGTAGCTTGGGGCTTCAGCCAGGCGAACGTTACGCGGAATCAGCGTATCAAAAACCTGGTCACCAAAGAAATCCTTCAAGTCGTCCCGCACCTGATGCGAAAGATTGGTGCGTTCATCAAACATCGTCAAAAGAATTCCTTCGACGGCCAGCTTGGGATTGTGGGATCGTCGAATGCGGATCAGAGTGTCCAGAAGTTCGGAAACCCCTTCTAGGGCGAAATATTCGCACTGTACGGGGATCAGGACCGAGTCTGCGGCAACCAAGGCGTTGAGGGTGAGCAAGTCAAGCGCGGGAGGGCAGTCGAGCAGGATAAAGTTGTATTTTGGGCGAATAGGTTCCAGTTTTCGACGCAGCAGTTGCTCTCTGTCTGGCCTGTCCGCGAGTTCCAGTGTTGCGCCCACAAGATTTTTTTCAGAAGGGATGAGAAAAAGCCGATCCAAGGGGGTTTTCAGGGCCAGATCGTCAATGGGGGCATCGTTCAAGAGGCCATGATAGATGGAGCGGCGGCTCGGATCGCGTTGATAGCCCATGCCGGCAGTGGTGTTAGCCTGTGGGTCAAAATCAACCACGAGAGTCGATAGTTCCTGGCTGGCGAGGGCAGCTCCAAGATTGATGGCAGTGGTGGTTTTTCCGACGCCACCCTTCTGATTTGCAATTGCAATAATGCGCGCCACAGGAGTATTGGAAATCAGAATCTAACAAAAGGCAATTGGGGTTGGCAAGCCAAAATAAGAAGGCATTGAGTTTCGTGTCCCATTTAATGATTCACGGTGGGTCCAGATCATCACCCCAGTCACTACCCTTGGCCCCCTTGGAGGGGAGCGGAATTTTCCTCCTTGATTAGGTAAGTGTGGGTGGTTGTTGTAGAGAATTGGCTGGGACAGGACACATTGACGAGGGAAAGGCCTTGAAATTTGAGGGCGATGTGCGGTGACAGGTATGTTCCACGTGAAACAATCGATGATGGTCGATACCATAAGGGACTGTTTCACGTGGAACATATGGATCGCGCTGAATGAGTGTTCTCTCAGCATGAATCAATTCATCCGTATCAATATTCGCTTTTTACTAACTGAATTTACATATATTAGATATAATAAAAGCTAACCTTTCAGCAGGAATGTTTTTAACCGCATCACTGAGATCGGGCGGCTTACTTTTCCAGTTTACGAAGACTTGCGCGCTGTTGTAGCCTTGTAACTTAGGAGGCTGCCGAAAAACCGAAAGCGGTTATTTCCTTCATGCCGCTCAAGGTCAGCATCTGAGTGAAAGCAAGAATCGCAGTGTCTAACGGTCGGATACAGAGAGATTTTTCGCTGCCACTCAGAGATGACGAGCAAACAGGCTCAGCAGGAGATGCCCAGAGTGTTTTTTGGCAACCTGCGCAGGTGACGGGCCGGTAGCTCAATGGTAGAGCACTGCCCTTTTAAGGCAGGGGTTCTGGGTTCGAGTCCCAGCCGGCTCATGTCCGGTGGCGCGCAGAGGGGCAACAACAATTTGCCGATTAATCATTTAGCTCTCTGCTCAAAGCATTATTCACCCAAATTCCTGCGTCCAGGAGAATCCATTGAGCGCTCGCGTACTGAATGGCACTCAAATCGCCGACGCCATTAAGGAGGAGCTGAAACAGGAGATCGCTGCCCTCAAATCCCGGGGCGTCACGCCTGGTCTTGCCGCCGTACTGGTGGGGGAAAATCCTGCGTCGCAGATTTATGTGCGCAACAAGGTTCGAGCCTGCGAATCGCTCGGGCTTTATAGCGAGCGGATCGAATTGCCTGCGGAAACCTCCACCGCCGAACTGCTTAAATTAATCGCCGACTTGAATGCGAAAGATTGCGTTGACGGAATTCTGGTGCAGCTTCCTCTGCCACCCCACATCGATGCGAAAAAGGTATTGCCGGCGATTGATCCGATGAAGGATGTAGACGGCCTTCATCCTGTGAATGCCGGCAAGCTGATGAGTGGGCGCCCCGGCATGATTCCTTGCACCCCGGCAGGAGTCATTCAGATTCTCGAGCGCAGCCAGATTCCGATTCGCGGGGCGCGGGCGGTGGTAGTGGGCCGCAGCGATATGGTAGGCAAGCCCATGGCGATGCTGCTGCTGCATCAGAACGCGACTGTCACCATCTGTCATTCCCAGACGCGCGACCTGCCTGCCGTCACCCGCGAGGCAGATATTCTTGTTGCGGCGATAGGCAAGCCGGCCCTGATCACGAAGGACTTCATCAAGCCGGGCGCGGCCGTGATTGACGTTGGCACCAGCCGCCTGACGCGGGCCGAAGAAGTTCAAGCCATTTTCCACGAGCCCAGCGCCCCGCTGGAGCGGCTTCACGCAAAGGGCTTTATCCTGATGGGAGATGTTCAGCCTGAGGATGTGAAAGAAGTGGCGGGTGCCTACACTCCGGTGCCGGGCGGAGTTGGTCCGCTCACCATTGCCATGCTGATGTCGAATACTGTGCGGGCCGCTCGCCTGCGGCGAGGATGAAAGTTGCGCCGGAATTGGCCATCCTGGGTCCTCATCACAACGAGTCCTTGAACAGAGGCCAGCCATTCGTACTTTTCCCTGTTTTGGCTTGACAGGCGGCATGGGCTGCGGCAAGACAGCCGTGGGGAGCTTTTTCACCGCGCTGGGAGCGCGCGTGATTGATGCTGACCGGATTGGTCATGAGCTGCTGCTCCGGCCCAGCCCGGCGTATGATGAAGTTCTTCAGAACTTCGGCCGCGAAGTGCTGGATGAGTCAGGGGAGATTGATCGGAAGCGGCTGGGCGAGATTGTCTTTAAAGATGCTGACCGACGGCAGAAGCTCAACGCAATTCTGCACCCGAAGATCATCGCGCGGCAGGAAGAATTGGCCGCGCAATTCCACCGTGAAAGTCCGGGGTCGGTGATTATTGTCGAGGCAGCGCTCATTTATGAGGCGAGAGTTGAAGGGAAATTCAACAAAATTCTTGTGGCCTGGTGCAAGCCTGAGCAACAAATTGAGCGGCTGATGGCCAAGACCGGCCTGTCCTGGGAAGAGGCGAAAGCGCGGATCGCTGCACAGATGCCCGTGGAAGAAAAGCGTCGTCGTGCTGATTTTGTCATCGATTGTTCTCGAAGCCTGGAGGACACTCGGGCTCAAGTGGCAATGATTTATCCGCAATTGCAGCAACTGGCAGAGGTCGCGCGCCTGCGGTGATGAGGATGCGCAAATATTTTTCAACCCCCACCATCTACGGAGAGGCATAGCGTGAAAGCACTTGTGTATACAGCACCGAAGCGCCTTGCGTGGCAGGAGTGGCCAGACCCTGAGCCTGCCCAAGGAGAGGCCCTTGTGCGAGTGGAATCCATCGGTGTCTGCGGTTCTGACGTTCACGGGTGGTTAGGGAAAAGCCGTGGGCGCGTGCCTCCTTTGATTTTAGGTCACGAGATGGCCGGGATTGTGGAAGACGTGCGCGCGCCGGCAACCGAGTTGCGGCCTGGCGACTTTGTGGCGATCTATCCCATGATTGGTTGCGGCCAGTGCCGCTTCTGCGCTACTGACCGTGAACGGCTTTGCCGTCAGCGGAAGCTCATGGGAATGCATCTGGCGGGCGGATTTGCGGAGTATCTGAAGGCGCCTGCGAAGAACCTTTACCCGTTGCCCTCCTCGATGAATCTCGTGGCCGGCGCGCTGGTTGAGCCGCTTGCCAATGCTCTCCATTTCGTTGAATATGCGCAAACGGATCCGGGGCCTCTCGCCATTTTGGGTGCCGGCGCCATCGGTTTACTGATGCTCCAGGTCGCCCGGCAAATAACGGCTCCGGATCACGCGGGTAGACTTTTTCCGAAAATTGCAGTGACGGAGGTGAATCCGCATCGGGGGGCTCTCGCGCACAGATTCGGCGCCGACCTGGTGGTGAATCCTCTAGACCCGGATGCCCTTTCACAGCTTGAGTCGTTTTTTGGCGAAGATGGCTGCCATGCTGTACTGGATGCAGCGGGCTTTGCGTCGAGCCGACAATTGGCGCTGAAGCTGGTGGCAACCGGGGGTTTGGTGGGGTTGGTGGGATTGGGTGAAGCGGATACACTCATTGATTGTGTGGAACTCATTCGACGTGAGATTCGGCTGGCGGGTATTTACGGATATGGGAGGAATGAGTTTCAGCGCGCGGTGGAGTGGATCGCGCAAGGACGCATCGATTACCAGGATTGGGTGACTGAAGCGCCGCTCAAAGAAGGCCAGAAGTTCTTTGAAACCCTCGACCGGCCCGATACAACTCAGATCAAATTAATCCTGAGACCGTGATGAAGAGACTTTCAGATTCTGACTTTGGCGTGGCGAAAACAGATCGACAAAGTGGAGGCATCTTATCCTGAGGTGCTTTGAAATCATCAACGCAGTCAGCCGACTCGAAAGGGCCTCTGCTCCTGCTCTCCGTATACCGGGGTCTCGGCTGAGTTCCTGTCTACCCTTGGCATAGCTCTCTTCTTCGGCCAGCATCCCGGACTCGGAGGATTGCAAACGGGACGTCGGCGCAGCACTCCGATCCCTGATCTTTTCGGGACCAATGAGCTGGAAGGTTCGGTCTCTATAGATGCTTAGACGGAAAACTCCAGCCAGGTGATCGAATGGCGGGGGAAGCGATATTCCCAGCGATCTCCGGAACCGGAAAAACGTGCCTCCCGGACGACAACGGCGCGCGGATGAGCCAGCGTATTCTGGGCATCGAGGCTGGGAGCCGTGATGAGAAAAGCGCGTCCCGGGCCTTTGGCAGCGACACCTTCAAACTGAATTGTGGCGAGCGTGTCTCCCTCCTTTCGCCTGTTCACCACTGCAAGCTTTACCATGCGCTTTTCTTCGTCGTAAGTTCCCATCACATCCAGATAGGGCTGGGCGCCGAAATTCCGCGTGGAAAACTGAGGCGATTCGTTGAGCACGTCCAGCACGATCCGGCTGGCACGGCTGGCATAGAGTTGAAGAGGATAGTAGGTGGTTAACAAAAGCATGGAGTCCGGCTGAGTCTGGATGGGCGCAATCACGTTCACCAGTTGGGCCAGATTGGCAAAGCGCACGCTGGCGCAATGGCGGTGAATCACATTGAAAGCAGCGGCCACCCAGAGCGCGTCGCGCAGATTGTAAGGCACCTCGAATTTATGCACGTCGTTGCGCTTCGCGCCGTCAGACCAGTTATAAAGGATATTCCACTCGTCGAGCACGGTATAAATAGGCGTTGATCGATGCGCCTTGGCAGAGACTTCTCGTGCTGTGGCCGCTGAAGCGCGGAGAAGGGAATCCAACTCCGCAGTCGAGCCCAGAATTTCGTAATAGTCCTTCAGCTCGTCGGTCAGAGCGTAATAATGGACTGAAATGTAGTCGGCGTGTTGGGCCAGCGTCTGAAGCACCGGCCGATCCCAGTCAGGATCGCCGTTCCCACAGGCGATCAGCTTGATGTTGGGATCCATCCACTTCATCACCTTGGCGAACTCGAGCGCCGCTTTGGCGTAATCGGCGGCATCCTTATGGCCAATCTGCCATGGGCCCCACATTTCATTCCCCAATCCCCAGTACTTTACGGCGTATGGCTCGGCGTGGCCGTTCTGTTTGCGCAAGTCGGAATAATAGGTTCCTCCGGGATGATTGCAGTACTCAACCCAATGGCCGGCTTCATCCATCGTTCCGGTGCCCAGGTTGACGCAAAGATAAGGCTCAGCCCCGATCTTGCCGCAGACTTTCAGGAACTCATCCGTGCCGAACTGGTTCGGCTCAAGCTGAAACCAGGCGAGATTATAGCGGGTCGGGCGCTTCGCCTTGGGGCCGATACCGTCCTGCCAGTGGTAGCCTGAAGCGAAGTTCCCGCCCGGCCAGCGAAGCTGGGTGACGCGCAATCGGCGAGTGGCATCGAGCACGTCCTTGCGGTCACCGTCGGCATCGGCCAGCGGAGAGTCCGGCTCGTAGATTCCTCCATAAATGCAGCGGCCAAGATGCTCGATGAAGTTGCCGTAGATGTTGGGATCCACTTCGCCCAGGCGCCGTTCGAGATCAATCTTCAACGTGGCTCGAACGGGCGGCTCCGCTGCGCTCTGACCTGCCGCCGCCATGTTCGCGGCAGCAAGCCCGCTTCCCGAACCGAGCGCTACACTTGCCGCCCCCATGCCTTGCATGAATTGTCGTCTCGTCCACTTCTGCACTCCGCGCTTGTTTTGGGAATCCAAGGATGTGCCTCCTCGCTGTAAAATATCGGTAATCCTCACTAAGTCAGGCCATCATACACCACGAGTAGCGACACGCGGTAGAATAATGACCATGCGAAGATTTCTGATTTTAGCTCTGAGTCTGATTGGTCTGTTCGATTCAGTCTACCTGTTGTGGGTTTACACTTCGCCGTCTCATCCTCTGGTTTGCCTGGGAACCGGCTGCGATGTTGCGCGCGCCAGTTCCTATTCCCATCTCTGGGGCCTGCCTTTGCCTTTGTTTGGCGTCGCCATGTATGGCGCGCTGGCGCTGCTGGCGTTTGGTGAAAGCCTTGGCGGTGCGGTGCTCTATGCAGTGATCCGATATGCGACCCTGGCCATTGCCGCGGTCGGTTTTATCGCTTCGCTCGTTCTTTCCGGCATTGAGGCTTTTGTGCTTCATGCCTGGTGCGCCTGGTGCGTGCTCTCAGCTATTACGGTGGTCTTGATTTTTGCCTTTGCGATTTATGGGGTTGCAAGGCCCGGACCGCCCCCGCAGGGCAGTGCGGCTCTTTCAGCGGCCCGAGGGCAATTCATTCTTTTCATTCTCGCTTTGGTCGTTGGCATTCCAGCTTTTATACACCTTTCCCACTCGGGAGAAAAGCTTCCGGCTTCGCCGCAGCCCACCCCGGCAGCCCTTGACGCACGACTGGTACGGCCTGACAGCCATGCGACCGGCGATCTTCAATCCTCAGTGACGGTGGTGGAATTTGGCGATCTCGAATGCCCCATGTGTGGACTCGCCCAGAAAACCGTTCTCAGAATGCTTCAGCAATATGGTCGCAGAGTGCGATTCGTTTTCCGACATTTCCCTTTAACCAGTATTCATCCCCAGGCGGAGAAAGCCGCTGAAGCCACTGAATGTGCTGGTGAACAAGGTAAATTCTGGCAGGCAGAAGAACTGTTGTACCAGAAGCAGCCTGACCTGAGTGTTGACGCGCTCAAACGTTATGCCGCCCAGCTGGGGCTGGACACACAGAAATTTGACGAGTGTCTTTCCAGCGGCCGCATGGCGCCGCGTATTCAGCAGGATATTGCGGATGCCAAAGCGCTGGGTGTCCACTGGCCGCCCACTTTCTTTGTGGGCCATCAGATGTTGATTGGCGCGCCGGATTACAAGGAACTCTCCCGTCTTATTGATCAACAGCTTGCCGACCAAGCGGCAGTCGCGGCCGGGGCGCAAGCCCCGGGCTCCTCTTCTGCCCCATCCACATCACCCGCAAAACCCTCGGCGAGCGCTTCATCAGGCACTGCTGCGGCCCCCCTGGGGTCCAAACCTTTCTCAAGCTCAAATCCCGGAACAACTTTGGGTGGCGGCAGCATCTTTTCTCAAGCCCAGCCGCAGTCGGCCCTGGCCTGCAATCCTGATGAGGCAAAACTCGAGCAGCCGGCGCTCATTCATACGCCCGAGGCGGAGAAGCTCTTCAAAAGCGATCCCAAGCCTCTTTTTGTTGACGTACGCGCAGCACAGGATTTTGCCAAAGGACACATTCCCGGCGCCATCAACATTCCGGTGGAAGAAATTCAGCAGAAGTGGAATACGTTGCCCCGCAATCAGGTGATCGTGTTCTACGAAGGCGGAGAGCGCAGCGGCTCGCCGGATGATGTCTGCGCATTCAGCCGCGCCGCCGCGCGCATCGTGCTGAGCAACGGCTTCGATAAGGCCAAGGTAAAGGTCTACCAGGAAGGTTTGAAGGGGTGGGAAAGCGCCGGCTTGCCGGTGACGCGGTAGGGCGCAGAGGTTTCTTGACAACGTCCAGAGACCATCAGGAACCCACGGTTTCCGTCTCCGTCGGAACGGCGCGCGAACGCACCGTGGCGAGCACAGTATTCCAGGCTCGGCGCAGCGGCGCCTGAAGCAGCGAAAGCGTTCCCATATAAACGTAACCCGCAAAGAAAAGCAGCAGGAAAGGTACAGTGAGATAGTTCTGGATGCTCATGGAATACGCTGTGCTATAAAGGAAGTAAACTGCCAAACCCAGTTCGACAAAGGGAATCCAGCCGCTGCGGCGCTTATATCTCTTTTGCTCCCAGGTCGTATCGTGGCCCTCCACGCGATATTTGGGCGTGCGCACGAATTCCGATTTCACATCAAGGAGGGCTTCGATCACTGCTTTGGCGTTGATCACCGAAAGCCCGATGCCCGCCGCCATCAGGAAAGGAATGTACTTGATGCGGCTTACCCAGCCCTCGGGGTAAAGGTCGCGCTGGGCGACCATATAGAAGCTGCCCACGGAGCAGGTGGAAGCGATAAAAAGAGGCAAATCGAGGTAGAGCATCTGGAACCAGCCCTGATAGAAGCGGACTATGACGGCCGGAAAAAGAATGAGGGAGAATAAAACCATCAGGGGATAGGAAATATTGGCCGTGAGGTGGAGCGTGGCTTCGATCTTGATCGCCAGCGGCTGCGGGCTCCTCCAGATGCGCCCCAGAAGCTTTCGGGCCGTCTGAATTAACCCTTTTGCCCAACGCGCCTGCTGGGTCTTAAAAGCGTTCATCTCCACGGGCAGTTCGGAGGGGCATTCAATCCGCGGGTCGTAAATAAACTTCCAGCCTTTCAACTGAGCACGATAGCTCAAATCCGTGTCTTCCGTCAGCGTGTCGTGTTCCCAGCCTCCGGCATCTTCAATCGCTGCGCGGCGCCACATGCCCGCTGTCCCATTGAAATTGAAAAATCGTCCTGAGAGATTGCGCGCGCCATGCTCGATGACGAAATGGCCGTCCAGCATGATGGCCTCAATTTCCGTCAGATTGGAATAGTGCCGATTGATCCACGTCCAGCGCCCCTGTACAACAGCCACCTGGGGATCAGTAAAGTAAGGGAGCATCTGCCGGATGATGGATGGCGGTGGGACAAAATCAGCGTCAAAGATGGCGATAAATTCACCCTTACTTTTTTCAAGCCCTTGGGCTAGGGCACCCGCCTTGAAGCCTTCTCGATTGTCACGATGATAATAGCTGATGGGGAATCCAGCTTGCTGATATTCGCGCACCAACCGTGCACAAAGAAGGGCTGTTTCATCGGTGGAATCGTCCAGCACCTGAATTTCCAGTAGCTCTTTCGGATAATCGATGCGCGTCACCGCCTCCAGAAGCCGCTCGACCACGTAGCGCTCGTTATACATCGGGAGCTGAATTGTGACTTTGGGGAGTTGGTCAAACATCGGGGGCGGGTTCGGTAGCCTCTGACGGTTTTTCAAATAGACATAGGTTAAAAAATAGCGATGGATGCCATAGACGGAAAGCACCAGGAGGCAGCCAAAATAGGGGATGATGATGGAGAGATCAAAGGCGTTCGGCTGATACAGACCCTGAAAAGGTGTCTTGTGAAAAACGAGGTCGATATAATGAGTGACTGGACTGAACGGGTTTGTGAAAATGGCTAGGTATAAGAGAAACATCGGGTTATTGATCCCTCATTCAGCACGAGTTTGCGCAAAAACTATAACCCTGGAAATTCTTCTGGAATTTTACTTCTGGTGATTCTGGCGATCGCAAACTCCATGAATGACTAACGCCACAACAGGCCACAGGCTCTGTGCGAAGCGATGAACAACCCAGCCTTGGGCGTCGAATGTCAGCCAATAAATCCTCACTTTATCATCGAGCCAAACTTCCGTATTCCAGGGCTTCGAGTGCCATTTCCCATGCGACCCTGATGCTTCTTGCGGCTGGCTTGGCACTGATTTTTATTCATATCAGTCGCCAGAGTAGTCTCAACGAGCACGTGCCGGAATTTATTTCGCTTATTCTCCTGGCCGGGACGTTTTACCTAGTAGCCGTCTGGTTGATTGAGAGATTCACCACGAACCGCGTCGCGTTGCTGATTATCCTTGTGGCAGCGGCCATTTATCGCATCATTCTGCTCCCGGCCTCACCCTCTTTGTCCGAAGATATCTATCGTTATCAATGGGAGGGTCGGGTGCAAGCGCTCTCCCTGAATCCTTATACGGTTTATCCTGCTAAGGCCGGACTGCAGAAGCTTCAGAATCCCGATCATCCCATACGCACCGGAAGCCAAACCCCGACGGTTTATCCGCCCTTGAGCGAGTTCTCATTTTCCTGGGCTCATACTCTTCCAGGCTACAAACGCCTCTTTGTGGGGCTCGACTTAGCCACTCTTGCCGTTCTCTTATGGATTCTAATCTTGCTGAAACAGCCGCTTCGTCGGGTTTTAATCTATGCCTGGAATCCGGTTGTGATTATATCCTTCTCCCTATGCGGGCATCACGATTCGCTGGCAATCTTTACCCTCATGATGGCTCATCTCTTAATTATAAGTCGTAAGTCATTGTTGTCAAACGCTTTTCTGGGACTTTCTTTCGCCTCCAAATTCTTTGCTTTGCTCTTTCTACCCCTTTTTCTTCGGCGCACAAAATGGTTTTATGCCATAGTGTTTGCCGGTGTCGTAGCACTTGCCTATTTCCCCTTCATGGATGCCGGGCGGCAACTTTTTCGCGGGCTTTCGGATTATGCCGTCGGGTGGGAGGGTAATGACAGCCTTTTCCGGATCATCCGTCTGGCCTCGGCATCGAGAGCCCAGGCCGAATTCGTAGCGGCTGTGCTTGTCTTGGGCCTAATCATGTATGCCATCAGGAGCGATATGCCGCTCCTTCGAGCTGGGCTATTTCTGACAGCGGGATTGCTGTTGCTTTCGCCTAATGCCTTTCCCTGGTATTTCACATGGACGGTGCCTTTCCTGTGCTTTGAACCAAGTGCCCCGTGGCTGTTGATGACTGTCACTTGCGTGCTCGGCTATTCGCCGGTGGTACCCTATGCGGCAGGTCAGCCCTATCGCAACTCTCCCCTGATCCTGGCGCTTGAATACGTGCCCGTCATCGCCTGGCTGACATGGCAAGGCTGGCGCACGCTGCAAAAGCCCTCTTCTGTCGCAGCTTCAACTCGTCCAAATTATCTCTGAACACGGCATATTCACCTGAAAACCTCATGATATGATGAATCTATTCGAAGGGGCATAGATCCCTGGGAATCAGTTCCTCTGAAGGAGGTTCCATGATTTCAGATAAGCACAACCGAAGGGAATTTTTAGGTAAGTTTGCAGCGGGCATTGCCGGCGTAGGCGTGGGCGAACATTTGATCGAGGGCTTGCCGGCGCTTGCGACAGAAATGCACCATGGCATTCCCTATCGCACCTTGGGCCATACCGGAGAGAAAGTTTCTCTCCTGGGCCTGGGAGGCTTCCACATCGGCATCCAACCTACCGTTGAGGAAAGCATCCGCATCATTCGTACGGCCATTGATAACGGCATCAATTTTTTGGATAACTGCTGGGACTATAACAATGGCGAGAGCGAGATCCGCATGGGGAAAGCTCTGCGCGACGGTTACCGGCAGAAGGTGTTCCTGATGACTAAGATCGACGGGCGGACGAAAGACGCTGCTGCGAAGCAACTGGATGAATCCCTACAGCGCCTCCAGACGGACCACATCGACCTTCTGCAAATTCATGAAATTATCCGCATGAACGATCCCGAGCGCGTTTTTGCGCCCGGCGGAACCATGGAAGCTCTGCTTGCAGCGAAAAAGGCCGGCAAAATCCGGTACATCGGCTTTACGGGTCATAAAGACCCCGATATTCATCTGAAAATGCTCCACACGGCGTTTGCTCACAACTTTACCTTTGATTCCGTACAGATGCCGCTGAATGTGATGGACGCGCACTATCGCAGCTTTGCGAAAAAGGTGTTGCCGGTACTGGTGCAGCATAACATTGGCATCCTGGGCATGAAGCCCTTGGCCAATGGCATCATTCCGCGCAGCGGCATTGTAAGCGCCACGGAGTGCCTGCATTATGCTATGAACCTGCCGACTTCCGTCGTCATCAACGGCTGCGACACCCTGGAGCGACTTCATCAGGGGCTCGAAGCCGCACGTACCTTCCGCCCCATGAGCAAACCGCAGCTCACAGCTCTTTTGGCAAAGACCGCCCAAGTGGGATCAACGGGCAAGGATGAGCCTTTCAAGAATACCCATCAATTTGACGGGACTTGGCACAATCCGCAGTGGCTGGGGTAAAGGAGGTGCGGAGGGGCTTCAGCCCTATATTGATATGGTTGAATGCTGCCATCTCCGCTGAAGCAAGAACCCGTCGGCTGATAGATGATCTGGTGCTGGATTCCCGTGTTCGTGGCGCAGTTCCACGCGCCTAAACTACGTTACACTTTATCGATCAATGCGGTGGCGTCAGCGCGGATGGCTTCGCCCCGCCCAATTGCATCCTGCCCCTCCCCAGTCTTGGCTTTCACGCTGACCTGCTCCACGCGAATTCCCAAAGCTTTTGCAACCTTCTCCCTTATTTTAGGAATGTAGGGGGCCAACTTAGGCCGTTCAAGACCGATGGTGGCATCGAGATTTACAATCTCGTAACCCGCCTTGTGCAGTAACCCGCGGCTGTGGCGAAGGAAATCGAGACTCGACGCATTGCGCCAACGAGGGGAAGTATCCGGAAAGTGATGCCCGATATCACCCAGCGCCGCAGCGCCCAGAAGCGCGTCACAAATCGCGTGAGAGAGGGCGTCACCATCGGAGTGGCCGACCGGCCCTTTTTCAAAAGGAATGCGTACTCCGCCGAGCACCAGCTTCCGACCCGTGGCAAGTCGGTGCAAATCATTTCCGAAACCTATGCGATGGGCGCAGCTTGGCTTTTTGTGCGGGGGCTTTTTCACGATTATTATGGAAAAAAAGGTTCGTTAGTCGGATATGCTGGTTTTCTCATCTGCGAAAATCGACCGGGCATTTACCTGCCAGGTCAAATCAACTCCCTTTAGCCGACCGTGCCCGTTGCCCCGCCATGCTTGCGTATGCGTTGACGTTTTTACCCTTGGGAGGCACCGTCTCGGCCCTCTCGCTCAAGAGTGATGAAAAGTTGGGCTAAAGGGAGGTCCGACGGTCTCGTAATCTTGATGTTCCGTTCGGATCCCATCAGCACGGTCACCTTATGGCCCAGCCGTTCGACGAGACTCGATTCGTCCGTACCCTGGAATCCATCGGCTGCCGCCCGCTCAAAGGCTTCTCTGAGAAGACTGTAGTGGAAGGCCTGCGGCGTCTGCGCCAGGGCAATGCGCTCGCGGGGAAGAGTGCCCAGAATGGCGTTATGCTCAATCTGTTTGACCGTATCGACGCTGGGAATGGCGAAGATGGCGGCGCCATCCTTGCGTGCCGCCTCCACAATGCGATGGATCATATCCTCCTGGATAAAAGGACGCACGGCATCGTGCACCACGACAATCTCGGTGGAAGGCGGAGCCTGGGCGATGGCGCGAAAAACAGTATCCTGTCGCGTGCCGCCGCCGGTAGTAAGGCGTACCGGCGTTGAAAAATCCTCCAACTTCATCACCGCCCGAACACGCCGGGCTTCCTCCTGCCGCACCGCCAGAAAGATTTCATCAAACCGCTGCGCGGCGTCAAATTTTCGCAGGGTATGAAGAAAAATGGGCGTACCTTCCAGCAGCAGAAACTGCTTGGGGGTTTCGCGGCCCATGCGGGTGCCGACGCCGGCTGCGGGAATGATGGCCAGGATGCCCATCGTTAAAAGTCAACTGCCTCAAAAAATGGAAGAGAGCCGTCAGCGCTCAGGAGGATTGCGCAATGGGCTCGGGACGCGATGCGCGCTCCTCGTATTTGCCGAAGATCATCCTTCCTGCGGTCGTCTGCAAGACACTGGTCACCGCAATATCGATGGTCTTGGAAATCATCTTGCGTGCGTTGTCCACCACCACCATTGTTCCATCGTCCAGGTAGGCCACGCCCTGATTGTATTCTTTTCCCTCCTTCAGGATGAACACGCGCATGGTCTCGCCCGGCAGAACCACCGGCTTCAGTGCATTCGCCAGTTCATTGATATTGAGCACAGCCACCCCCTGAAGCTGGGCCACCTTGTTCAGATTGAAGTCGTTGGTGATGATCTTGGCGTCAATCAGCTTGGCCAGTTCAATCAGCTTCAAGTCCACGCCGCGCACTTTTGGAAAATCGTCTTCCACGATCTCAACCTGTGCCGAGCTCATCTTCTGCATCCGTTGCAGAATATCGAGGCCGCGCCGCCCGCGATTGCGCTTCAGCGAATCAGAAGAATCCGCCACTTGCTGCAACTCGCGCAACACAAACTGAGGAATGATGAGAGTTCCTTCAATAAAACCGGTCTCGCAGAGATCGGAGATGCGCCCGTCAATGATGACGCTCGTATCCAGAATCTTGCGGGTTTTGGTGATCGGCGCATCACCGGAAAAGATTCCGCCCAGGGCCGCCGGGCTTACCAGCTTGCCTTTTGCGGCGCCAATCGTTGCGCCTAAATAGGCCAGAAAAATCAGAATTGCGACTTGAATATACGAGAGGGTGTGCCGTTCCACGGAGGTGAGGCTCAACAGGTGGCTTACCATAAGCGCCGCCAGGATGCCTACCGTCAGTCCGATTGCGGCGCTGATCAGGCGCGTGATGCTCACTTTTTGAAGCCGCATCTCACAGGCGACAAAGAGAACCCCCAGGATCGCTCCCAAGAGTTCGGAAGCTGAAGAAGACTGATGAAAAGGACGCAGATGGTACGAAGCAACGATCAACACAACGATCAGGATCGCGCGCACGACCCCCATTTCCAAAGACATAAATTTCACCGCCTTTCCCCCCAAGCACCCGACTGGGATCACCTTAAAATAAATGATTCCGCTGAGAGTATATCATTCCGTTAACAAGGTTGAAAAATGACGCTCGGAGACAACTTGATTTTGCTGGTAACGAGGGTTGCGGTGGCGCCTGGAAAATCTTGCACTTCAAGGGTCGGCTATTTTCTGGCGCGGGACTTTATGACAATTGGCGTGCCCGCAAACCCAAACCTCTCGCGAATGCGATTTTCGAGATAGCGCTCAACCGAGAAATAGAGTGGTCCGGAACGGTTCGTGAAAGCGGCGAATGTGGGGGGGGCAACGCCAACCTGTGTCAGATAGTAAAGGCGCAGGGGTTTGCCGGCGGGGCTCGGGGCTCGCGAGAGGTCCAGGGTTTCCAAAAAGCGATTCATTTCGGCGGTGCCGATGCGCTGCCTGCGCGCTGCAGCCACCTGAATGATCATCTCAATCAGCCTGGAGATGCGTTGCCCTCTGAGCGCGGAAAGAAAGATGATGGGAGCATAATCGAGGTATTTTGTTTTTTCCCGAATCGCACGGGTAAAATCCTGCGTTGTTGTCGGGCCTTTTTGGACGGCGTCCCACTTATTCACCACCAGAATCACAGAGCGGCGGCTTTCGTGCGCGTAGCCGCCGATATGCGCGTCCAGCGCAGTGATGCCTTCCGTAGCGTCCAGCAGCAGAAGTGCCACGTCGGAACGTTCCAGGTGTTTCCGTGCCTGGATCACGCTGAGCTTCTCCGCCATCGAGCGGGTTTTCCCCTTTCGCCGGATTCCGGCCGTATCGATCAGCAGCAGGCGATGGCCGCCGGTTTCAAGTTCAGCATCCACCGCATCCCGCGTGGTGCCCGCCAGGGGAGTCACGATGGATCGCTCCTGCCCGATCAGGCGATTGAGAAGTGTGGATTTTCCCACATTCGGACGACCAATGATTGCCACACGAACAGGAGGAGTTGGCGCGACAGGAACTTCCCCAGTCACGGTGAAATTACGGGTGACGTGATCGAGCAGGTCGTCCACGCCCAGACCGTGTTCGGCGGATATGGCAAAGGTATGTGGAATGCCCAATCGGTAGAAATCCGAAATCAGCGGTGCCGAGCGGAGACTATCCACCTTGTTTACTGCGAGAGACAGGGATTTGTTCTCTCGCCTCAGCAAGGCGGCTAATTCCTGGTCCAGCGGCGTTACGCCCTGTTGCCCGTCGACCACTAGAACAAGTTCCGAGGCCTCGGGGATCGCCGTGCGCGCGTGACGGAATATCTCGCTGACGATCTGATCTTTTTCATCAGGAATCATGCCGCCGGTATCGACCACTTCAAAAACTTTTCCCCGCCATTCGGCGAGAGCCTCAATGCGGTCGCGCGTCATGCCCGGCTCATCGCCTACCAGCGAACGTCGCCGGCCACAAATGCGGTTAAAGAGCGTGGATTTGCCCACATTGGGGCGGCCCAGAATGACGACACGCTGATGGAATTTGATGCCTGACATTGAAGAATCAACCTTCCATTTTATAGTGGGGAGAGGCTTGTACATCCTCATTCGACCATTCGGCGCCGGATATGCTACGTTGATAATTCACTTCAAAAAGAGAGGAAGCTGGAAATCGCATGGCTGAAATTCGTCCTTTTCGAGCGCTCCACTATAACCCAGAGAAAATCTCCGACCTTTCGAAGGTTATCACCCAACCTTATGACAAGATCTCACCGGAGATGCAGTCTCGCTATTATTCCCTAAGCCCTTATAACCTGGTCCGCATTATCCGTGGAAAAGAAACACCGCAAGACTCCGCCGTCGAAAACGTTTATACCCGGGCCCTGCGCGATTTCAAGGACTGGATTCAAAACCGGATCCTGATTTCCGACGAGCGGCCTGCACTCTACCCCTACTCTCAGGAATATGCTTTACCTGGGGAGCCGGGTGTGCGGAAAGAGCGTCGGGGATTTATTGCACTTTGCAGGCTGGAGGACTATTCGGCACGTATTGTCCACCGCCATGAGGAAACGCTTTCCGGCCCGAAGGCCGATCGCATGGAGTTGTTAAAGAGAACGAAAGCCCACTTCGGCCAGGTCTTCTTTCTCTATAGCGACCCGGAGGGAGTTGTGGAAGGAGCCTTATCGGCAGCCTCCCGGGGCGCAGTCTGGGAGCAATTGATGGACGAATATCAAACCCGCCATATGGTCTGGCGCGTTTCAGATCCCGCAGCCATTGAGAGAGTGGTTCAGGGAATGCGGGACAAAAAGCTGGTGATCGCAGATGGGCATCATCGCTATGAAACAGCTTTGGCCTATCGAAACTTGATGCGCGCGAAGCCCAACTATGATCAGCGCGCCGAATACGTCATGGCCACCTTCGTCCGCATGGAAACTGACGGCCTCACGATTCTTCCCACGCATCGCGTCATTCACAGTCTTAAGAGCTTTGCCTGGGCTCAATTTGCGGAAGCGGCGCGAACTGCTTTCGACTGGAAAGAACTGGATGCATCGCGGGCGCTTGCAGACGGTGGCAAGGGCCTGCGGCAGGCGCTCGGGGAGGGCGGCCACAGCCGCCCCACCCTTGCGGTCTATGCAGGCGCGGGAAAACTCGTACTGCTGGGCTTACGACAGGATTACGACCTCACGCACGCCTTGCCCGATCTTTCGCCGCTTCAGCGGCGCCTGGATGTGGTGATCCTCCATCGGCTGCTGATTGAACGTGCCTTGGGCATCAGTTCTGAAGCAGTCCGGGAAGAGAAGAATATCCGCTATTTGCGCGGCTTAAGCAATGCGGTGGAGGAAGTGGATTCCGGCAGGGCGCAGCTTTGTTTTCTGATGAACCCTACGCCCATCGAAGCGGTGCGCGAGGTCGCTCTTGCTGGGGAAGTGATGCCGCAGAAATCGACGGATTTTTATCCCAAGCTCCTTTCCGGGCTAACGATTTACTGGCTGGAGAATCCGCTTGGAATATAGAGCCGTCGCAAAACGACGTTCGTTCACAGAAGGGCAGTTACACGTTAGGGAAAAAGTGCGCTTCCAGGACCAGAATGGTCACTGCCGCCAGCGTCGTCACAATCGTCACCACAACGCCCACCCGAGTGAATTCCCAGAAAGAAATATTCACTTTCTTGCTCGCCTGTTGGAGCACAATGAGATTGGCCACCGAGCTGAAAGGCGTAAAATTACCGGCCAGGGTGCTCGCGCTGGCCAGCGTCAGCCATGCTAGATGACTTTGGGAAAGGGTCTTCACGATCGGTTGAAAAATCAGAACCGCCGGGACGTTGCTTACCAGGTTGGAAAGCACCACCATCGCTCCACTTAATCCCAACAATTGAGAAAGCGCGCTGCCATGCAGTTCAGGCTGAAAATAGTGGATCATGTAATTGACCGCGCCGGAGGCTTCTAGGCCTCGAATCACCACAAAGAGAGCGGCAAAAAAGAGCAGCAGGGTCCAGTCAATATTGCGATGAATGAATTCTGACTTCACCCGGCCGATAATCAGGATCAGCGCACCGACTGAAGCTGCCACCAGAGGAAACGAGAAGTTAAAAATCCATAGAACAACCACCAACAGAGCCGAGAGGCCGCATTTCACGAGCAGCGTGTGATTCACATCGACCGCCACATTCGCAGGCCGTTTCGGGAATGCAGTGCGTGGCAAACGGTTTCTGAAGATGAAGATCAGCAGGGCGGTGTTTAATGCCAACCCCACCACGGCTACCGGAGCCAAATGCGCGAGAAATCCCAGAAACGAAAACTTTGCCGAAACGCCGATCAGCGCATTCTGCGGATTGCCCGTGACCGACATGCAGGAGCCGACGTTGGCTGAAGTGGCTAGCGCAATCGCATAAGGCATGGCGGGAAGTTCCAGACGCTCGGTGATGGAAAGGACGATGGGGGTGAAGATCAGACAAATGGTGTCATTCACAAAGAAGGCGGCAAGAACGCCGGAAGTAAAAATGAGCAGTACCAGAAGCTGCCGGGGGCTGCGGGCCAGAGCGGAAATATGGACGGCCACCCAGTCAAAAAATCCGGAGACTCGAAAGTGAGCGACAAGAATCATGATACCCAGCAGAAAAATAATGGTGTTCCAATCCACGGATTGATACGCGGCATCCAGGGTGAGTACGCCGGCAATCACCATGGCCACCGCGCCGCAAAAGGCTGAAGCGGTCCGATCCAGATAACTGCCGCGATTGCTTTCAACGGCAATCATCAGATAGGTGGCTAAAAAAATGCCGATCGGAAGCCAGTGAACAGGCGGAAGTTGAAAAGAATGAAGAGACAAGTAAGGCCTCGTTTGAATCGTTGCGGCTTATCTGATTTTAACGCTGGGCTTTACGCCCGCCCGGATGCCTTCAACGGCAGCACGAGGGGCATACCCACTCGCTCATCCACGATAGCATCAACCTGAGGGAAGAAGTTAGCATTACGCTTGTATCATCGTAAAGCAATGCGTGGAAATTCAGGGATACAATGTTTGTGTAAGTCAGCTTTTTGATCATGGCGATGAGCACCTCTTGGAGACTCCGTTTGAGCCGTGGCATCGCTATCGCGTATGGGACGTGAAGGAAGGAGGGAAACGTGCCCGTTCAAGTAAAACGCGCCTATGATGAGCCAAGTTCCAAAGATGGGTATCGTGTTCTGGTAGACCGCCTCTGGCCGCGCGGGATCAGCAAGGAAAAACTGAAAGTGGATGATTGGATGAAAGAAATTGCACCCTCGCCGGAACTCCGCAAGTGGTACGGACATGAGCCGGAGAAATGGCCGGAATTCCGGAGGCGCTATCGCATGGAGCTGGGCAAACCCCCGGCTAGTGAGCTTCTGGAGCAACTCGTGAAGCGCGCTCGCAAGGGTAAAGTGACGCTGGTGATTGGCGCCAAAGATGCAGAACGCGCTAATGGCGCAGTGATCGCAGAAATCATTCAAGAGAGACTATAAAAGAAACACCCTGCTGGCGGCCCTTCCCATCGCGGGCGATACTATATCTTCAGAACTCCCGCTCCGCGAATCTGACTATGCTTCAATGCTTGCAAAGCCTGATTGGCTTCCGAGATAGAGAATATCTGGACTTCAGTTCGCACCGGGATTTCCGCGGCCAGGCGCAAAAGGTCTTGCGCATCCTGCCGGGTGCTGTTGGCGACGCTGCGGAGGATTCTTTCATGATAGATCAGGCTGTAATCCATCTCCGGGATGGGACTCATGGTGATGCCGGCGAGGGCGGCGGTGCCACCCTTCCGCAAGACGCGCAGAGCTTCCGGAACCAGCGGCCCGGCAGGAGCGAAAATGATAGCGCTATCGAGCGGTGCTGGCGGTGTATCCTGCGCGGCCCCCGCCCACACCGCCCCCAGATTCAAGGCCAGTTCGCGGTGGGCCGAACTGCGGGTAAATACATAGACCTCACAGTTCATGTGGCGGGCAAGTTGAAGAACAATATGTGCCGAAGCTCCAAACCCGTAAAGCCCCAGCCGTTCGCCTGACTGCACGTTGCTCAGTCGGAGCGAACGATAGCCGATGATGCCCGCGCAAAGCAGTGGCGCGGCCTCAACGTCAGAAAAAGTCTTCGGAATCTCATAAGCAAACTCCGCGGGAACGACCACCGCCTCCGCATAGCCGCCGTCCACTTGATAGCCCGTGAAACGAGCATTTTCGCAGAGGTTCTCAAGGCCCTTGGTGCAGTACGCACAATGGCCGCAAGTTGAGTAAAGCCACGGAATTCCCACGCGATCGCCTTCCTTGAATTGATGTACCCCCGGTCCTGAAGCCTCCACGACCCCCACAATCTGGTGCCCCGGAACCAGCGGAAGTTTTGGCAGGGGCAGGTCGCCCTCGACCACATGCAGATCGGTGTGGCAAACGCCGCAGACGCGCACGCGCACCCGGATTTCACCCGGACCAGGTGCCGGGACCGGCAAGTCTGCCTCGTGCAAAGGACTCTCCTCGGCTGGTTTGGCTTTGGTCAACAACATCGCACGCATGATTTGCTAGTCTACTTCTCACACCCTGCCAGCGCAATCGACTGAAAAAGTTTCCGCAAAATCTGCCCGGCAGTGGGGCGCAGGATCTTGTGACGATACGGACGATAAATGTTCACTTGAGAGTGGCGATATTTACAAGTAACCAGAGTGGATGATAGGCTCACACCGTGATGGCGACGTCTTATCCACGTGTGGCGAGTTTTCATAGCGCTCGCGCAATGACCGAGCATCTGAACAGCTTGGGCTGGTCTTTGCCCATCGATGAGCAAATCCTGACCGCCCCTTCTTCGCCCTTAGCACAGCCTGTCGAAATCCCCTGGCAAGGCGGTAGTCGCCGAATTGGCAACCGCTTCGCTGTTCAGCCGATGGAAGGCTGGGATGGCGAAGCGGATGGCCGACCTTCGGCTCTCACTCGCCGCCGTTGGCTGCGTTTTGCGGTGAGCGGGGCAAAGTTGATCTGGGGAGGAGAAGCCGTAGCCGTGTTGCCCGACGCCCGCGCAAATCCCAATCAACTCTGGCTTAATGATCGCACGGCGGCCAGTTTTGAGGCGCTTCGTCAGGATTTTGTCAAAGTTCATCGGGAGCGGTTCGGGCGAGAAAATGATTTACTGATCGGTCTCCAGCTTACGCATTCCGGTCGCTTCTGCCACCCTCATGAAAAGAGTCTCCCCGAGGCGGTGATTGCGTATCACCATCCCATCCTCGACAAGAAATTTGGTGTTGCTCCCCATCAGCCACCGGTTTCAGATCAGGAACTCGCCCGCATTGTGCGCGCATTTGGCGAGGCAGCCCGGCTGGCTCAGGCGGCGGGCTTTGATTTTGTCGACCTCAAGCATTGTCATGGATATCTTGGTCACGAGTTCCTGAGCGCATTCGAGCGTCCAGGCCCGTACGGCGGGGGATTCGAGAACCGTACGCGGCTCTTGCGGGAATTGATTTCAGCCGTGCGGGATACAGCTCCAGGCCTTGAAGTCGGTGTGCGGCTGAGCGCCTATGACACCGTCCCGTTCATGGAAGATCCAAAAGACGGGCAGGGTCGACCTGTGGAAGTTTCAGCCCACCTTCCCTATCGCTGGGGTTTCGGCGTAGATCAGTTGGCCCCCACTCTCCCCGACCTGACAGAAACCAAGACACTGCTCAGCCTGCTTTTTTCCCTTGGCATTCGGCTTGTAAATATCACGGCCAGCAGCCCCTACTACGCTCCACATCTGACACGCCCCGCGCTTTTTCCGCCTTGTGATGGTTATTTGCCGCCGGAAGATCCACTCGAAGGAGCAGCGCGATTGCAAAGCGTTACGCGGGAACTGAAAGCGACAGTCCCCAAGATGGTTTTTGTCTCTTCGGGATGGTCTTACTTTCAGAACTTCCTGCCCCACCTTGGGCAGGCTCTTGTCCGTGAAGGCTGGACGGATTTTGTTGGCCTGGGTCGCATGATGCTTTCTTATCCTGATTTCCCTGCCGATGTGCTCGAAAAGGGGCGGCTTGATCCCAAGCGCATCTGCAGAACCTTCAGCGATTGTACAAATGGGCCTCGAAATGGCATGATCTCGGGCTGCTATCCGCTTGACCCTTTTTATAAAGCGCGACCGGAGGCCGAGAAATTGAAAGCCATCAAGCTGCGTCACAATAAAAAGTTACAACCGGCAGAAGTTGCCCATGAAACCAAGTATCCGGGAGGCCATGGAGGGTGACTTCCTCTAAGCTCTTCCTGCCTGGTATCCGCAGGCTTCATGCCGGCTTGAAGAAGAATTTGCAATTATGAATCTCGATCTGGATCAGATGGAGCGCATGAGACGGCCGGGCCGGAAAATTCAAGGCATCAGCGCAGTGTTGCTTCCCTATGAAAAGAATGGCCGGATGGACGAAGCAGGATTCCTCCGCCACCTGCAACGAACACTGGACGCGGGGCTTCGTCCGGCGGTGAACATGGATACGGGATACGGAGACCTCCTGACGCCTGGTGAGAAAAGACAGGTGCTCGATTGGACAGAGCAAGTTACCGTCGGCCGCGATGGGTTTATCGCCGGCGTCTTGCCGCAGGAAAAAACGACTATCAGTTACGCGCGTGAGTGCGAAGCCATTCGGAAAAGGGGTGGCGTGCCCATTATCTTCCCCTCGGAATATACCGCGCAATTGGACGACGAAGGGCTGCGCAGGTTCTTTTACGAGATTGCCCAGGCCGCCGAGTGCTTCATGGCTTTTGAACTGGGCTCCATGTTCAACCCAAACGGTCGGATGTTTTCGGTGCCTGTGCTGCAAAACTTGCTGGAAACCCCGCAGTGTGTAGGATTGAAACACTCGTCGCTCAATCGTCAGACCGAAATTCAACGGATTCAATTGCGGGATCGCCTACGCCCCGATTTCTCGATTTTCTCCGGAAACGATCTTGCGGCAGACATGGTGGAATACGGAAGCGATTATCTTCTGGGTCTTTCCACCCTGGCCCCTGAGCTTTTTGCCACGCGCGATCGCGCCTGGGAAGAGGGAAAGGCAGAGTATTTCGAATTGCGCGACATGATCCAGTATCTTGGTTGGGTGACGTTTCGTGATCCTGTGCCAGCCTATAAGCATTCCGCCGCGATCTTCCTAAAGCTGACCGGCGGGCTGAAAAGCGACGAGCCGCATCCGCGCGCTCCGCGGCGGGAGTCATGGGATCGACAGCTTTTGGCTGATGCCGCCCGGCGGATGCAACAGTTTTGTCCTCAGGGAACAAGACCTTAAGGACATCGCAGCCTTCTTACCTTCCTCCCCGCAGATACCACTGCTTGATCACTTCCATCGCCGGCTTCCCCCAAGGTGTATGGGAAGAATCTTGCGGGCCGCCATAACCGTTGCTCCCGATCTTCCACCAGTACATTCCTTCAAACCAGGGCTGCCGGAAAAAAGTGCGAAAAATCGCCTCATAGCATTCTCTCTGTAATTCAATCGAAACCGAAGCATGGCTTCCATCATCCCAAGGCCGCCGGTTGGCTCCCGCCTGGCTTGGGAAGCCTACCTCGGTGAAGATGACGGGGCGATGGAATCGGTCCGCGGCAGCCTTGATTTTGGCCCGTAGGGACTCGGTCGAAAGATTATCAGGAAGCGGATAGTATTCCTGAAGACCGATATAATCGAGCGCGTCCCAGAATTGGATGTGTTCAAACTCGCTCCCAAAGTTGGCCGCATAGACCATGGGCCCTGGATAGTATTTGCGCGCCTGGGCAATCAGCCTGCGCCATTCGGCATCGACCTGAGAAAGATGCACGAATTCTCCCCCCACGCTGAAAAGGTCGGCATGAATTTGTGCGGCAAGCTGGGCATAGTGTTCAACGAAAAGACTGTATTGCTGGAACCAATTGCGCCGATCCTGAACGTTGGTGAATTGAATGTTGTAGGCCTGCCAGACGGCAGGCCTCAAAAACACCTTCATCCCGTGCGCATGAGCGACCCGCGCCAACTCCTCAATTCCGAGATCATTCTCCCAACTTCCGGGGTCGGAACGGATCCGCACGCGCGGAGGATGGCTTGAAAACCAGCCATAAGGGACGAGGGCTACCGAATCGATGCCATATCGAGGAAGCAATTCCAGCATGCGTCGCGTCTGGGCGGAGTCGTAAGTGGCGGGAAATTCAGCGGTAAAGTTTACTCCCTTCTGGAAGAAGACTCTGGGATATGGTGTCTGGGTGGGCACGGAGGGCAGGGATGCGAGGACCGCATGGGCTGCGCTCAGGCGTTTCTGCTCGAGAGCGTCATTCGCTCCGCGTATTCCACAAAAGAGCAGGGCAGAGACCATTGTGCCGCCCACCAAAAGCTTCCATCCCGGTGCTGCGCCGCTATCTTGAAACCGAAATCCGCCGGGAAAGCCTGATAAAAGCGCTGCTCCAATGGCCGCCATCGCAAGCGGGAGAATGTTTCGCTGCATAGGGCTTCTGGTTAGAGCAAGAAGCAACAGGCTTAGCGGAAGGACAAAGGCAGCGAGCAGGAATCCGACCCGACTCCAATAATGCTCGATTCCTGCCAGCAGCATCATGCGGAGACCCCAGCAGAGCGCGGCAAAGAAGAAGAGTGCGGTGATCACTGTTGTCAGCGTTAGGTGATGTAAGTAAAAAATCGGAGCAAGCTCCTGGGTAAGCGCTAGATTGCTCAGCGTGGCAAGAAAGAGCCCTGGCAGCAGACCCCGCCTTCTGCCCGAAAGGATGATCAGGGCTGCACAGGTAAGCATAGGCCAAACCGGAGATGCTGAGGCCGAGTAGACATGCGTCATGGGATGCGGATGAAGGGGATCAAAGCCGCCGGGCGGCGCGCTCCAGGCATATCCCCCCAGGGGCGAGATTCTGAAACTGTCCAGATGATAACCCAAAAGAACCACTTGCATCAAAGCTGGGGCTGCGTGCGCCAGGAAATTACTGAGCCAGAGCACAGGATAGTGGAATGCAACGCAAAGCACCCACGCGCGCAGCAAAAGATGGGATCTTGAGAAACTTCGTGACTCTGGACAGGTTGCAGATTGCATTAAAGGATCACTATAGCGCCGGTACAGGCTCGCAATCACGGTCTCGCTGCCGCGAATCATTATGGTATGGATTATCCTGACCGCTTAAGCTTGATTACGATCCTTACCTTTGTTAACTTTGAGGAAGTTTACTAAACGGAGCTTTGAATTATGGCGATCAGCCAGGAACTGCTGGAAATTCTGGTTTGCCCGGTTTGTAAGGTGGCTGTCACGCTCACACCTGACGGCCAGGGGCTGAAGTGCGGCCAATGCCACCGGGTTTATCCCATCAAGGATGATATTCCGGTGATGCTGGTAGATGAAGCCCAAATTCAGCCTGAATAGTGCGTTCAAGGCGTCAGAAAGTTAATACCCCATGAAGCCTGCCGCTCTGTTGCCGGATCTCCCATCCGGCTCCCGTATTCTTCTCATACGCCTCCGTTCCCTTGGCGACATTATTCTTCTCACGCCATCTCTGCGGCTTCTTAAGGATTGGCGTCCCGACCTTCGAATCTCGGTAATGATTGCATCCCCCTTTCATGACTTGCTACGCGGAAATCCATCCGTGGAGGAAATTTTGAGCCCCGGTGAAGAAGCGGCAACGCCGAAGATTTTAGCCCGACTCCTTGCTATTCATCGGCTCCGCACTAAGCAATTCACGCTCTGCGTAAATCTGCACGGAGGCCCCACGAGCGCCCTCCTGACCCGCTTCAGCGGAGCCCGCTGGAAGGTCGGGTTTGAGCATTTCCGAAGCCGCAGATCGTATGATTTTCTTGTCCCTGACGCACGTGAAATCCTGAAACAGGAAGTAGTTCACACCGCTGAGCATCATGCCGCCGCATTCTTCTGGATGGGGTTGCCGCGTAGGCCCATTCCTCCGACGGAGCTCTACGTAAGCGACGCGGCTCGCGCGGCATGGCAAATGGAGATGCGCCGTTTGGGAATAAGTGCTGGTCAAGACTATGCTCTCATTCACCCCACTGCGCTTTATCAGACCAAGCAATGGCCGACAGAGCGGTTCGCGCAGCTTGGCCAATATCTTAATGAGTCTCACGGGATCATTCCTGTCTTCTCCTGTGGTCCGGGCGAAGCCGGCACTTTAGACGCCGTGGGGCGTGCTTCAGGCGGAGCAATCCGGTGCATCGAAGGCCTTCGGCTCGATCTCTTCATGGCCGCCATTGCCGGATGCAGGCTGTTTATCGGGAATGACAGCGGCCCGGCTCACATTGCCGCGGCGCTTCGCCGCCCGCTGGTCGTCATTTTCGGTTCATCGAATTCCAGGATCTGGCGGCCTTGGACGGGATCGATCGTTCCCCATAAAGGGTTCTCGCAGGGCACCAGCGGCTTCCGCATTGTCCAAAACTTCTATGAGTGCAACCCCTGCCCGGGCGACCGGTGCTACAAATATGAACAGCCGGAGTGCATTCTTTCGGTGACCTATGAGCAAGTCAAAGCTGCGGTGGAGTCGCTGATGGAATCCGAAGTCGTAATGAATGCAGGGGCGCAAAGGGCTCATCCTGACGGTAAGAACTCCAGCCACTAAATTTCAATGCGCTTGGACATGAATAAAAAGCAATCCCGCTGGCAAAGTATCGTTCGGGCGTTTCAAGGGAAGACGATTGGGGTCTTTGGAGATTTTATGCTCGACGAAGTACTGCGAGGCGAGGCGACGCGCATTTCACCTGAGGCTCCAGTGCCCGTCGTCTTGCTCGAAGGATTGGATTCCTGTGAAGGCTATCCCGGAGGAGCCGGTAATGTGGCCGCAAATATCGCTGCACTCGATGGCCGGCCCATTCCCTGGGGGGTGATTGGCTCAGATGAATGCGGACGACGCTTGTTGCGTCTTCTGGTTGAGCGCGGGATTCGATGTAACACGCTGGTCTCCGAGGCTGGGCGGGTGACGCCCAGAAAAGTCAGAATTGTGGCTCGCCAACATCAATTGTTACGCTTAGATTTCGAAAAAATTTCGCCCGCTTCACCTCAGTCGTCCGCCCAGCTGCTGGATTCTTTCAAACGATGGGTGTCGCGGTTGGATGCCCTCATTATCTCGGATTATCAGAAGGGGTTGATGACCCCGACCCTGTGCAATCGGCTCCTGGCAATGGCTCGTGAGTCGCAAGTGCCTCTGTTCGTCGATCCCAAACCCGGGCATCCGGATATTTGCCAAGGCGCCACGGTGGTGACTCCAAATTTGCATGAAGCCGAACAAATGGCCGGATTCCCGATGCGTAATGCGCAAGAGCTTCAGGAAGGTGGGCGCTTACTTCTCAAGAAATTCGGTTGTGAATTTCTCCTAGTGACACGCAGCAGCGAAGGGATGACTCTGTTTGATGTGAAGGGGGGCGTTTATTCGATTCCAAGTGTCTCGCGCCCCGTTTATGATGTGACCGGCGCCGGAGATACTGTCATTGCCACACTCGCTCTCGCTTACTGCGCGGGCGCTTCCATGAGAGAAGCTGCGGCGCTTGCCAACCTAGCCGCAGGCAGGGTCGTGCTTAAATTCGGCACTTCCCAACTCTCACGGGTGGAACTGCTTGAGGCGATCGCAGAGGCAGGGATGAACGACAGATCAAAAACCTCTCTTGAGAAATCATAGGGCGGTGGGCCTTGGGGGCGTCGCGATTCCTGTCACCCTCGCGCACCCCCTCAATTATGACTTTTCTTGTCAGGATTCAAATCGACCTCTTACTCACTTACCTGAATACTCTGGGCGAGCAGGCCATGCTCTAACCCGTCACGATACTTTACGGATGCCTGTTTATTTGTCTGCTGTGCCAGATCACTCAGCGTACTCTTCTTTCCGTTAACTTCGATGCGAGTGCCTTTCGTCACTTTGAAATCGAAAGGAACGCCATTGGAGTCGGTAATGACCACCAGTTTTTTATCAGCATCCACCATCGAAATCGACCCGGAAACGCTTTGCGCGCCTCGAGCGTACTTTGCCGTGAGGTTCTCAGTCGCGGCATGGTGAGCAGATTTTTTGGCTTTATGGGTTTCGGTAGTGGAGGAGCTTTCAGAACTAGACGTCTGCTTTGCGTAAACCGAGACGCCGACTAGAAGTACGAGCAGAGAAAGAACCATTAGAGAAAGTGCAGTTTTCTTCATCGAGATTCACCTCTTTCTCCGCAAGATGATGCGGAAACTTTTTAAAAATTGAGTCATTAATAATTATCGGGCTATTCCCTCACGGTGAGCAGAGCTAATCTCTGTACCGCACCTCTTACAGTAATCCATCCATCGCGTCTTTATCTCGAAGACCTTAAGCTTAAGTCAGGCCACGAAACTTACATCGATGGGTGCCGACATTCTGAAAAACTGGGAGGCCGCCTGTGAGCGGCCACCCCAGGTCTGAAAAGCTTTCAGTCCATTACATCCCACCGCTACCGCTGCTTGATTTGGCATGGCGGGGAGTAACAGCAGAAACGCTTTCCGCCGTAATCGTATCACCGTTCAGTGTTCCTTCCACCTTCACACGCTTGCCCGCATAATCTGAGAATTTATCCTGAGGATCGAGTTGATAAACCTTGCCCCTGGAAACCAGAACATACTTCGCACCGCCCTGAACGCACTTGGCAACACAGGTTTCCGCGGCTTTACTGGCCCTCGAATGCTTTGCGCCGCACATACTGTCACTAACGACACCATAAAAGGCGTTCGCACTCCAAGCCAGACAACCAAAAGCCAGGAACGCTACGACGAGCATTGTAAGTCTCTTAGTCATCGAATCTCCTCCTTTGAGTAAAATAGGTTCGCTGGTTTATAACGAGCATGACAACCCCAACTCAAAATTAACCATGGGGTCGAGTTTGCGTCTTACCCCGCGCGACACCCTCCTAGCGCGTAAGGCAAACAGATTCTTCCGGCGCTCCTCGCGGGAACATCCAACCGGCCTCATCATACTACAGTCGAGGGTAAACCTCAAGCAATTCAAAGCCTTGCAGACCACTCTCATGCCGTTACTGAACTTCCGCCCATAGCCTTGTAAAATCGCTTTTAAACCGCGCGTGAAAGACGGCGGTACTCTTCTTCCGATTGCGCCGGGAGCAGCACCCATAGAGTATAGATCCCCAGTGCTGTCCCGAAGGGCACATGTATTAGGGCAATAATACCCAGAATGATCGCAAGAATCCGGGCCCACGAAGTGCGCTCCAGTAATCCCCATCCCACGATAATCCCTGCCACAGCGGTCGCAATCAGAAAGGCTCCTCCTATGGCCGCAAGAGGAAGAACCAGAGGGCGGACATGAGGCGGAATAAATGGAAACCCTAACCTTCCAAGAAACAGCAGCCCGATACCTGGGATCAACCGAATCACCGAGATGACCAGCCACAGGATGGCCAGAAGCTTAAGATGTTTTTCAATTCTTCCCTGCTGCGCCACGGTAGCAGCGGTCACAGGACTTCCACAAGCGGTGCAGAATTTCTGTTCCTCCTCAACCCTTGCCCCACATCGCCCACAGTACATAAGGTCCTCCTCAGACCGTCAAATACGACGAAACGAGAAGTCTGTTCTGGCGGCAACTCCTGCTGCCCACCCCATAATCTCCTGCCACTCCTCCCAGAGAGACGTCGTCAAGTGCCCAAGGCGGGAAGCCTTGGCGAATCGGCTCTCTTTATATCAAACTACGCACAATCCACGCAAATTGTTCCGAGCCATCGAAAAGGAATAAAATGTTGCCGAATAGGTTGCGACCAATTTCGTGGAGGCATGATGCCGTTAGATCCAGAGGCAAAGGCATTGCTAGATTGGATTGCCAACCTGTACCCGCCCGTTCATATAACGCCGGTGGAGGAAGCGCGAAGGAACTTCCGCGAGCGGACCCGGCTCACCGACGGCGCGCCAGTGCAGGCAGCTCGAATTGAAGATCGCACCATCCGAACCCCGCAGGGCGATATCCCCATTCGCGTCTATACTCCCGAGGGGAATGAGGCTTTTCCCGCCTTGATATATTTTCATGGCGGGGGCTGGGTGATCGGTGACCTCGATACCCATCAGAATCTTTGCTGCGACTTTGCCTATCGGGGTCGCTCCGTTGTGGTGGCAGTGGATTATAGGCTTGCGCCCGAACACAAATTTCCACGCGCAGTTGAGGATTGCTATGCGGCCACGCAGTGGGTTGCGGCGCATGCCAACGAGCTTCGCATCGATCCGCGCCGAGTTGCCGTGGGCGGAGACAGCGCGGGTGGAAATCTGGCGGCGGCAGTGTGTTTGATGGCGCGTGATCGTGGAGAGCCTCGGCTAGGGTTTCAACTCCTCGTTTATCCCGTGATGGACCACAATTTTGATACTGCCTCCTACCACGAATATGCCAGCGGATTTTCTCTCACCCGCGAGGCGATGAAGTATTACTGGGACCAATATTTGAGCGCGAAAGAGGACGGACAGAATCCTTATGCCTCGCCGCTTCGCGCCGGAGATCTTCGCGGTGTGCCCCCCGCGCTCGTTGTGATTGCGGAGTATGATCCATTACGGGACGAGGGTCGCGCTTACGCTCAAAGGCTTCGCGAGGCTGGAGTGCCGGTGACGCTCCGACATTGTGAGACGATGCTTCACGGCTTCTTGACCATGACGGACAGGATCGATGCAGCGCGACGCATCCGGCAGGAAATTGCCCAGACAGTAGGGAACACATTCCGCGTTCGGACTGCTGAAAGGACCGCCATAGCCGAACTCCAGCCCTGAAGCATCGGTTCGCCAACAGCTGCCCTACAACTCCTGCTGCGAGGCCTCACGCGGAACTCGCAACATCAGTTCATCTCCACGGGCCAGATGAGCCTCTGACACCGGGAATATCAGCAGACCGCGACCAAAACAGGTTTTAAGCCGCAGAAGGGTGGCCCTTTGCCAGGCACTATTTTTGGCCTGGAATTCAACGGTCGTTCCGTCATAGCGCCTCAGGAAGGTTCCAAGCTGGTCACGTTCCGCCGCGTCACGGTAATGGAAAATTGCGATGCTGATGCCAAATGGCCGGCTGGTGCCCACTTCCATCACGCGACAGGCAATCACCGACGAAACGGTGGAATCCGCGACACCATTCGCGCTTCCGATAGCGGCCAATCCGAAACAGAGTATCAAGCTCCACAGGCCGAGCTGGCGGAGCCTCGGTTTGCTTATTTGACTGATAAACATTCTCCCGCCTCCCATCGTTTCGTCCTTAAATCAGCCCTGCCTCGCCGAACGCTTTCCGCATGGCGGCTGCTGCGGCTGCCACAGCTTGCTCCAGAGGCATGGCCCTTAATTGGGCGTTGAATGGCTCAGGTTGAATAGGTCCGTCGTAGCCGATGGCAACCAGTGCTCGGAGAAATTCCTTGACCGGAATCACGCCGGTAGCGGCTGGCAACTCGCGGCGATCATCATGAAGCTGATCCAGCGGCAAGCGCGGGGCGTCATTCAGGTCTACGGTGATCACATCGCGTCCGCGCAATGTTTCGATGTCGGCCGCGGTCTCTTCGGCATTGTACCAGTGCCAGCTATCAAGCTGGATGCCCAGATTATCGGTTCCAATCGCGACTTCCAGCTCTCTCATCTCTGATAGGGTGTGAATGAAAGGCTGGCGTTCGCTGCGCCAGAAAGTGCGCGGCGCAACGTATTCGAGACCCAGGCGCTGTCCATGATCGGCTAGAACCTTCGCGCAATCGCGCAGCCGGCAGGCGTGCTGGCGAAAATTCTGAAGATAGGTCAGGTGATTGCTGCAAGGCAGCACCCACGTGCTCACCCGCTGAATGTTGGCCCGTTGGAGATTTTTTGCTACAGGCGGCAGGTTCTTAAGCCCCTCGCTGAACGTGGCGTTGTCCTTGCGAAAGTCCACCGGCAACCCTGCCGCCCCAAATTTCAGATTTTTTGCCTCCAAATCATCGAGCAGACGCTTTAAATCATCGTCTGAGAGCCGCGCAAAAAGGCGCTCATCAGGGTCAATGCCTTCAAATCCATATTGGTGCGCAAGTTGAACCGATTGCTGGAATGTGCCATTAAATCCCAGTCGTCCAAGGCTCAAGACGGTATAGAATTGCCGCTTGGCGCGGCCTTCGGCGGATGCATCGATTGGAAGCATGCTGGCGGCGGAAAGTGTGCCCGCGGCAGCCCCTGCCCTGCTGATGAAACTCCGTCGGCTGAGCTTGGCCGTGGTCATTTGGAACGCCTCAATCCAGGGAATTCAAGAAAGCAAAGTCTGCCAGATTCGCAGCCAGACGGCAAGAGATATGGAATCATGCGAAGCTCCCGGATAAATTCCGCTTGTACACTTCGCGATATCGTTTAAACTTTGCATTATGGAACTTAATGCCCCGCTTACCCACGACGAGCTTCAGGAACTGGACAACTTTCTGGCATCCGATGACGTTCCCGAGGATTGCATGGATATTGCCATGCTTCACGGGTTCCTCACCGCTGTCGCAATCGGACCGGCACTGGTGCGACCGAGCGAATGGATTCCATTGATCTGGGGCAGGGGAGAGCCTGAATTCGAGTCACTTGAAGACGCCAACCACATCCTTCAACTCATCACTCGGCTATTGAACAGCACAATTACCATACTAGAAAATGACCCTGAAGATTTTGTGCCGATCCTTTACCAAATGGACGGTGCCGACGGGGAGCAGAATGTGGGGGAGGAAGAATGGTGTGAAGGTTTCGCCTTGGGCATGCAGCTCCGGCTTGAGGAATGGAAGCCGGCTCTTTCCAAAGAGCAGGTAGCGCTCTGGCTGATGCCGATTGCCGCCTTCACGGACGCCGAAGCTATGGCAGACTTCACCAGCCGTTCTGAAGGGCCCAGGCTGACCCGCGAAGACCTGTCAGCCATGATTCCTCTATGTGTCACTCATCTCTATGATTATTGGAAGGAGAATAGGTCAAGGCGTGGAGACGGCTTCTCTATGGACCAATTCCCTTATGGCAGCCAGAAGACTGGCCGCAACGATCCTTGCCCCTGCGGCAGTGGAAAGAAATACAAGAGGTGTTGCGGAGCAGTCCAGTAACGCAGAATTTCACCTTGCAGAAATCCTGCCGTGTTCATGCTGTTAGCTTACAGAACTTTTCTTACCACAGAGGGTGCAGAGACCTTTTCTCCGCCTCTTCCGTGCTCGCTGTGACAAAGTGACGTTACACATCTTTCAGTAAACTCCCGGGAGTCCGGTGAACCTCCTGATATCGGAAGCAGTCCACCAGGTGGTCATTCACCATTCCAACTGCCTGCATAAAGGCGTAGCAAATGGTTGACCCAACAAAGCGAAAGCCGCGCCGGATAAGTTCCTTGCTCATAGCGTCCGATTCCGTGGTACGGCTTGGCACTTGTTTCACCGTGCGCCAGGCGTTCCGCCGGGGCTCACCATCCACAAAGCGCCATATAAACGCGTCAAAACTGCCGAATTCATCCTGAACCTGAAGAAACATTCTGGCATTTTCTACGGCGGAGAGGATTTTTAGGCGATTCCTGATGATCCCGGGATCAGCCAGCAGTTTCTGGATGCGCCGCGAATTGAAGCGCGCCACCCGGGCAGGATCAAAACCAGCAAAAGCCGCACGGAAGTTCTGGCGTTTTTTGAGAATCGTTTCCCAACTCAGTCCTGCCTGCGCGCCTTCGAGGATCAGAAACTCAAATAAAAGCTGATCATCATGGACGGGTATCCCCCACTCGCGGTCATGATACGCAATTCCAAGTTCACTCACCGCCCAGGGGCAGCGTTGGCGGTCGTCAAGATTCATTGGGTTTCCCATCGCAAATTTGCCGGTCAGATAATCCGAATTAAGGTAGAGGTTGTCTATCCGGCGGCACCCATTCTGTTCTTGCCGTTTCTGTCGCAAGGAGCTCAGGTGAGTAAAACGATTCGATCAGGTGTTTATCGAACAATTGGGGATGCGCCATCGTGAACGCATTAAAGTCGCTCTCCAGAGGGCTCTGCTCTAGCGCAGAGTGCACCAGCCGCATCCAGGCTAGGGTCATGGTCTTATGATACATTCGCTCGACGTTGTGATGCTTGGCGAAACGTTTGATGCTTTCAAGCATACGGACGGTGGCCTGTTCATATCCCTGGCGGCGCAGGTAAAGCCAGGCCGCGCGAATGTGGTCCCGATGATGGAAAGGAACTATGACGCACTCTTCAAAACCGCGCAGAAACTCGTCGTCCGTAAGGAGCTGTCGATTTTCAGTTGCTGCTCCCATCGTGCTTTCCCTCTCAGCCCGACCTGGCAACTGGCTCAGGTGATTTGTCTTCCAAAGACCTCTTTAAAGGCCTGATTCAATTCTGTTAAAGCGCGGGCGCAATCGCCGCTAAAACTGGATCCGTGCATAATGGCAAGCGTCTTCGGCTGCAAATCGGCCAGCTTACGCAGGTTCTGAGAAGTGAGTGGAGTGTAAGGGACGTATTCGGCAAGGATTCCGGCCTGATACTCACGCATGGCCTGATGCGAACGGCCCACGACGTCCGATTGTGTGACTGGCTCAACGTCACCCGTCTGGTGAAACAGGTCAGAGCACAGAAGGGTTTTCTGCGTCTCCTCGAATAGCACGCCGGCATCCCAGCCATGCGGCAAGTGCGGCGTCTGGCAGTAACGAAAACGGTATTTTCCGGTCGAAAGAGTCTCTCCGTCGGCAAGCGCGCGAGCCGGGCGGCCGATGAAGTCGTTCACACAGACGAGGGCCCCCACTTGACCGCAAATCACGTCGGCCCTGGGCGCAACGGTTAGCCACTCGTTGAGCGATCCGCACTCATCCGATTCAAAATGGCTGAAGCTGATGTGGCGCAAGTCCGGCAGATTGACCACCCTGGTCACTGCGTCCCGAACTTCAGGAAACATGCCGCGCAGGCCGGTGTGAAACAGCAGCGGCTCATCGTCCTTGATCAGAAAATGATTAAACTGCAAGTTGGCCCAGGAAGCGTAAACTGAAATCCGATATACATCCGGAGCAACCTCATGGATGGCCGCCATGGTTCACCTCACCGCAATCTTCCTTCAGGATAACGGTGGTGCTCATTCCGCATGAAATTCTATCCTGATAATCGCCAATGCGTTTGCTGCTGTCTTTAGCTTGGCGTCAAATACAGGATAAGGCGGAGGGAAAGCAGAGTCACCGATTCAACTGACTCCATAATTTCTGATAAGTTGCGCGGTAACGCAGATCCTGCGGCGCCAGAGATGCGGCTACCCGCATTTCCTCAAGCGCCTGACGCCGTTCGCCCTTCTTCAAAAGCACATAAGCGAGTCCGGCATGGGCTGCCGCATTCTGAGGATCAAGCCTCAGAGCCTGGCGATATTCCCGGATTGCACCCTCCAGATGATTCTGGCGAAAAAGAGTCAGCCCCAAGGCGCAGAGAGCCTCAGCGTCCTCAGGTTCCAACTCAACCGCGCGCTGAAACTGCGTTTCTGCTTGTGGGAAGTCTCCCTGATGGTAAAGGGCCACCCCCAAGGCATAATTGGCCTTCTCATCCTTAGGGTCAAGGCTGATGGCCTGCTGATACTCCGCGATAGCGCCTTTCAGGTCGTTCTTCGCCAGCAGAGCATTGCCCAGGTTGCAATGTGCCGGAGCTGAATCCGGCGCCAAAAGAATGGTCTCCCGATACTCGGCAATAGCCTCGTCCCATTTTTTTTCTTCGCTCAGCGCGTGGCCCAGATAGAAGTGAGCCGCCGGATCTGTCGGATCAAGCTGAATCGCCTTGCGAAGTTCTCCTTCAGCTTCGGTCCAGAGTTTGCGATCGAGAAAAGTCTTTCCCCTCGCTATGTCCGCCTTGGCCTGTTTATTCTTTTCAGCAAAAATCTCAGCCGCAGGCGAAATCTGCTGATTGGCCGATTTCAGGGCGTTCAATAGCGTTTGCCCGGCTCCCTCGCTTTTGAGCGTGGCCAGGAATTGAGGAGTGGCTTCAAAATCGATGCCGCGGACATGCACCAAATGCGCGATGCGCTGACTGGCGACTCCCCCCTCAACCAAGCCGATAATCTGTTGCTGGCTTAAAGGCTTCTGGGCGCCCATCAGCATCCCTGGTGAAGTCCAGAAGAGCGCCAGAAAAATCGCCCCAATGCCTTGCATTCCAAGCGTAGCCCGTAAGGTCAGGATTCTCATCGTCACCTCTCACGAATCCAGACAACCAGCCTCACTGACCCAGGTATTTTGCTTCAGCGGCCTTTGCTCTTCTCGCGCGCTCAATAGCAGCAAGAAGCTGCTGGTTGGAAGGGTCTTGAGACAGACCCACTTGATAGGCGCGGATGGCCTCCTCATAGTCTCCACGCTCAAAGTAGTAATCCCCCTTTGTTGTGGCGCCTCGAATTATGGATGCTTTGTCGACAATTTCCGCGGGTGTGAAGACTTTCGTCTTGGCGCTTCCTGTTTTCTCCGCGAACGTGGTTGGCGTATGTGCCGGGGCCGAGGATGCGGTCTTCCGGGAGGTTGGAGATGGGACGGCATTCGCAACGTTGACATTGGATGTTGGAGTGAGAGGATGGAGGGACGGGCTTGCCGGAGGAGACGCGGACTGTGACTGATCAGAAGGCGAACGGCTTGGAGCGGCAGAGTTAGGCTGTGCTGTTTGGCCCGCCGAGGATTCAGGAGCAGACTGAACCGTGGCTGAAGCTGATTGCGGCACGGTCTCGGGCGGAACCTCTTCCACGGGTGGCGGGTTCTCTGAGGACGCAGAAGAGAAAAAAGAAGAGATACGCGCTTTCAAAAACTCGGGTTGGAACCAGTAAGTTCGTCCTGTCTCATAAAGCCAGCCACATCCCGCACCGGCCAGAATCAATATGATAAGGACTGCAATAGCCCATCGATGGGATGGCTCCTCCCTGGCCGGAAGCTCTTTGTTGACGACGTAACTCTTGAAAAGGACGGAGTCCGCATGCGAAACCGGCCTTGTGCGCGGCAGCATGCGCGCCGGAGCGGATTCAGAGGGGCGATCCAACTGCACATCTACGCTCACGTTTTCCGGTTTCAACTCGGGAGCTGAGAGCGCAGGCTCCGGTTTCAAATCGGCGATAAAGGCATCAGGCGGGGTGACGGAAGCCTGCGAAGCAGATGAAGCCATCGGCTGGGGTTCTGGAATAGCCTCTTCACGCTGTGAAAATTTTCGGGCTTGAATCACCGGTTTCGGCGCAGGAGCAGCATTCTTCCCCGTGAGGGAACCTGTTGGCTCGATCACGACGGGCCGGGACCGCTCCGGCTTCTTCTCCCAAGCTGAAAGCTGATCTACTAGGGCCGTCGCGCTCGCAGGGCGATCCTGCCGATTCTTGGCCAGCAATCGCCGGACCAACGTATCGATCACCTCAGGGATTTCAAGCTCCCGACGATCCCCAAGGGGGCGCGGTTCCGAAAACACATGCCCCAGAACAGTCTCCATGGCATTGGAGCCTTGGATGGGCAGATCACCCGTCAGCATCTGATAAAGAATGACTCCGAGTGAATAAAGATCCGAACGCCCGTCCAGGGCATTTACTGCCATCCCCACAGCCTGCTCGGGAGAGATATATTCCGGATCGCCAAAGAGAAGAGCGCCGCCGTCTCTCAAAGCCAGTCGGGCGAGATTGATAAACCGATCTTTCTTGAGGATCAAGGTTCCGAAACCCAGGACTTTAATGCGTTCTTCATTTTCTTCAGAGACCAGCAGCACTTGAGAGGGAGTAAGATTTCCGTGAATGATGCCTGCGTGGTGCGCAGACTCCAAGGCTCGAGCAATCTGCTTAGCAATCGCACAGGTGCGGGAGAGGGGCAATGGGGCTTGTTTCCAGATCACTTCTTCAAGGGTCACGCCGTCCAGGAATTCCCGATGAATGAAAAAGTGATGGTCTTCAGTTTCCTCAATTGTTCCTCCAGAAGCGATGTTGGAGTGCCGGAGAGCCTGGATCTTTTCCAGTTCCTGCTTGAGGGGCTCAATCTCAGCCGTTCCGTTCAGGCAAAGAGGTTTGAGGACACAGGCACTTCTTGAATTCAAATCGATGGCGCGATAAACGGGTCCCAGTTCTCCCTGGGCAATCTCATTGAGAATGCGGTATTGGCCTTTAATGATCTGACCTTCGGTGAACATCATCATTTCCGCGAGGCATGCCCGCGCATCGATTTACCAGCCCGGTGTAAGGGTCACCAGCCTTAAGGTGGGTCAGGATCAGCTTAGATAGTAACTCGCCCACCCTTAGTATAGCAAACCGGCCAGACAGGAACGCGCCCATCCAGCAGAATTTTCTTTGGCACGGCGGCAAGTGCCTTTTATGAGCAGGTATTCTTCTGGGCATGAACCACAGCGATGGCAGCCATGTTCACGATCTCTTCCACAGTCGCTCCCCGCTGGAGGACGTGGACCGGCTTCGAAAGGCCCATCAGAATCGGACCAAGCGCCTCTGCACCACCAATACGCATCATGAGCTTGTAAGCAATATTAGCCGCACCGAGATCGGGAAACACCAGAACGTTGGCGCCGCCTTTCAGTGAGGAGAACGGATACTCCTCCTCGATAATTTCGGGCACGACGGCCGTATCGGCCATCATCTCACCATCGACCATGAGTTCGGGAAATTGCTGTTTGACAAGTTCGGTAGCCACCCGCACTTTTTCAGTGAGAGGGTGGCGCGTGCTCCCGAAGTTGGAAAAAGAAAGCATGGCAACGCGCGGCTCCACATTGAATTCGCGCGCAACTTCGGCGGCGAGCGTTGCGATTTCCGCCAGTTCTTCGGCGGCGGGTTCGATGTTTACCGTTGTGTCTGCAAAAAAATAGACCTCTTTTTTGGTGATGATCACGTAAACGCCGCAGACGCGGTGGACGTTGGCGCGCGTCCGGATGATCTGCAAGGCTGGTCGGATAGTCTCCGGATAATGCTGGGAAACGCCAGCCACAAAGCCGTCCGCCTCTCCGAGGTGCAGCATCATCGCACCAAAATAGTTCGGGTTGAGCATTAACTCCCGAGCCTCACTGCGGGTAACGCCACGTCGCTGGCGCAGACGATAGAACTCTTCCACGTATTCATCGAAGTGTGAGGAACAGGATGGTTCCACAATCTCGGCGCGCAACTTCTGGAACCCAAGTTCACGGATTTTAGCCTCGATCGCCGACGGACGTCCGATTAAAATCGGTTGGGCAATCTTTTCTTCCACCAACCGGTAGCTGGCGCGGATGATTCTTTCATGTTCCCCTTCAGGGAACACGATGCGCCGGGGCCTGGCTTTGGCGCGATTGTGGACGCTCTGCATCACCGCCACCGTCCGGCCCAGCCGCCGCCAGAGCTGCTCGCGGTATTCCTCCAGATCAATCTGGACTCGTGCCACGCCGCTGCGCATCGCCGCTTCCGCCACTGCCGCCGATTCCCACACCAGGACACGCGGGTCAAAGGGCTTGGGGATGATATAGTCCGGACCAAAGCACAGCCGCCCCAAGCCATAAGCCTGAAGGACGGCATCCGGCACATCCTCTTTGGCTAGGGCAGCAAGCGCCTGAGTGGCCGCGATCATCATTTCTTCATTAATTGCGCGCGCGCGAACGTCAAGCGCGCCGCGAAAGATGAAGGGGAAGCCCAGGACATTGTTAACCTGATTGGGGAAATCCGATCGTCCCGTGGCCACAATGGCGTCCGGCCGCGCCGACTTCGCTTCGGGATAACTGATCTCCGGAGTGGGGTTCGCCATCGCAAAAATGATGGGTCGTCCCGCCATGGAGCGCAGCATCTCGGCGGTTACGACTCCCCCGACTGAAAGACCGACAAAAACGTCTGCTCCCCGCAGTGCTTCGGCGAGTGACCGCGCACTCTCTCGCGTGGCGTAAGGCGCAACATAGAAGTTCATTCCCCCTTCGCGACCCTCGTAGATGACACCATGTTCGTCGCACATAATGATTTGCTCGTACTTCATGCCGAGACGTCGGTAGTGATCCGCGCAGGCAATAGCCGCCGCGCCGGCTCCGCTGAAGACCACTCGCACTTCATCAATTTTTTTCCCCGCGAGCTCCAGAGCGTTCAGAAGCGCCGCGCCGGAGATGATGGCAGTGCCGTGCTGATCGTCGTGGAATACCGGAATTGATAAGGTTTTGCGCAGGGTCTGCTCGATCATGAAGCATTCAGGAGCTTTGATATCCTCCAGATTGATGCCGCCGAATGACGGCTCGAGGAGTTTGCAGACCCGGATCACTTCCTCCGGCTCCTGGGAGTTCAATTCCAGATCGAAAACATCGATGTCCGCAAAGCGCTTGAAAAGCACGGCCTTGCCTTCCATCACCGGCTTTCCGGCGAGCGCTCCAATGTTCCCGAGTCCCAGCACGGCCGTTCCGTTGGTAACTACCGCCACCAGATTCCCGCGGATAGTGTATTCGAAACTGAGTTCGGGATCGCGCCGAATCTCAAGGCAGGGTTCCGCTACACCGGGCGTGTAAGCCAGGCTCAGGTCCCATTGAGTGCGACAAGGCTTGGTCGGCGTGATCTCGATCTTTCCTTTGCGATCCCGGCGATGATATTCAAGCGCATCCTGCTTGCGGATTTCCATATAAACTCCTCACAGGCCGGTAAGAAGTTGCCATGATGAACTCGGCTGACGAATCCACCCTGTGTACGCCCTCCTAAAGTTCGCGGCAGGGAAATGCGGTTACCGTAACGGTCCCGCTCGTCTCTGCAATGCGCGCCAAAACATTATCTCTCGATTCGGGTTGGATGCTTTAAAATGAAAGGTTCATTCATGAGGAAGCATTTTGCTCTGCGGCCTGTCTTGTTAAAATAAGGCCAAAAACACTTTGGAGGAGATCGGATGCCGGTCTATCAATTTGCCTGCAAAGAATGCAAAAAGACTTTCACGCAGACGATGAGTGTTGCGGAATACGAGAAGGGGAAGTTTACCTGCCCGAAGTGTAAGAGCAAAAAAGTGGAGCAAAGATTGGCGGCGTTTTTCGCTGTAACTTCGAAGAAGAGTTAGCAGCAGCCATTCGCATGACGGCGCCTGCAAAGTTTGAATATAGCTTGCTCCCCGGATTCGATTCCGCAGGGGCCTGCCCATTGATGGGAAGTGGAGAGCGATTGGGAAAGGTGAGAGCGCCGGGACCTTGGCTCGGCCGGGGTTGATCTCGTGTCCTGCTCCAGCCAGTTCTTTACAACAACCACCTCACCCCCTCCTTTCCGAGGAGGGGCAAAGGGATGGTCAGTAGGGTGATCATGTGGCCCCGTGTAAATAATTAAACGGGACAAGACCCCGGGGAGCTCTGCCCGCTCATCATTGCGCACGGTGGACCGTTTCCCTATGCTGCAGGAAGACTAAATCCAGATCATTGGCAAGGACGCGCTGGAGTCTTGGGCGCGTTTCAGGGTGGCAGTCCGCCACAATGGCATAAGTCGAGTGCAGCAAGAGGCCTCCATTTGATCCGTTGGCTCCCTGAAGGGCAACCCAACTTGCACCGGAAGCCGCGTGCAATAGTGCGTCAAGGAAAGGCCAGTCTGTGGTTGCCTCTCTGCCATCGCCCATCAGCTCAGTCTCCCAGCCCGGCGCCGCTGGGAACCCGCCATCCATCAGGTCGCGCGCAAGCACCAAGGGTGCGACCAGCCCACCTCGTTCCGCCGTACTATGGATTTCTTCGCCTAATTGAATCCGCTGCTCACGACTCAGCCAGGCAGCGCGCGCAGGAAGACCCTGAAGTTTTATATGATTTCTTGCCAATTGGATCCAATGGCAAAGATCCTCATCTTCTGGAAAGAGTTTTAAGAGCAGGTCGTCAACGTGCCGGATATCTGTAGGATCTCCCGAAAGCGCCGTCCAGCGCAGCGGGCTGCGTCCCCCGCAAACGAGCGGTCGAATATATTCCGACATGAAGTCTGGAATCTCGAACGCATCCATCACGCCAGCCTGGAATGCTGCCGCGCGAAGGTTATTTCCGAAATCGAAAGTGACTGCTCCCATTCGCTGAAGCTCCAGCATAGCCGTCACTTGCTGTGCGATGGATTGATAGGCCCGGTTCACGTAATCTTCCGGATTCTCGCTGCGTAAACGTTCAGCTTCTCCTATGCCGAGCTCCGCCGGAATATAACCCTGCAGAGGATCGTATGCGCCAGTTTGATCCGTCAACAAATCGGGCAGGACGCCTCGGCACAGAAGTTCAGGAATGATCTCGGCACAGTTTCCTACAAGCCCGACGGAAACCGGCTGCCTCTTCCGAATGGCAATCTTAAGAATCCTCAGCGCCTCATCAAGTTGAGTGACGCAATAGTCGCAGAATCCCGCCCGAATGCAGCGTGTGATGCTTTCCTGACGTAGCTCAATGCCCAGAAATGCCGCGCCGTTCAGCGTTGCTGCCAGAGCCATTGCGCCGCCTGTCCTGCCCATTCCACCCGAAACCACAAGTTTGCCGGCAAGGTCGCCACCCCAGTGTTTCCGAGCCGCTGCAACCAGGGTCTGGTACGCTGTCAACAGTGCGTCCTGCGCCCCAATATGTGTCCAGCTTCGCACAGCGGTGCAGCGATACGGCGCAAGCCCCGGTGCTTCGGCCTGGTTCCAATCCACGATCAAGACGCGTGCCGCGTCTCGGTGAGTGCGAAAAACTCCCATCGGCTTGCCGGATCGGACCAGCAGGCTCTCCTCGTTCTCAAGCTTTTCAAGAGCTTCGACAAGGGCGTAGAAACTTGGCCAATCCCGCGCCACGCGCCCGGTTCCTCCGCAGGTAATCAATTCCTCCCGACACTCGGTCACCGCAGGGTCCAGGCTATTCATCAGCATGCGCAGCGCGGCTTCCTGATGCCATCCTTTGCAGGAGAGCTCTTTTCCTGTTGGGGCGTGAATGGGCTTGAGGGGGGTCAATGCCTGACGATCTTTTAACGGAGATTTTACGCCGGGGTTTTCCATCCCTTACCTCTGCTTTCTGCATCATAAACTAGCGCGAATGAAGGAGGGAAGCTTTGAAAATTGAATCGCCTCAAGTCCCATGCTTTCATTGACATCAGAGGAGCCGGTATCGTATGATCACGCGGTTTAACTTCCAACTTGCCGCCGAATGCTTCGCTCAGTGTGAGAGCGGGGATGCTTGTACGGTTGCTGACCAGGAGATGAAGCTGCTTTGAGCGAACTCTTCTTTACGAACATGCAAAAATCGTTCTCTCCGTTTCGGAATCTGATAAAGCCAGCCTTTGTTCTATGGGCTTGCATAGCGGCTCTCGCATGTATGCTCCCCTATGTTTCCCCGGCAGAAGCTGCTCTTCAAGGCGCAATCTCTCGCGCGGAAAGTTACTATAAAGGCCGCCGGGATCTGGAAAATGTGCAGAAGGCTCTCGCGATCCTGCGGTCTCATATCAGCAGTCATCCTCAGGATTATGAAGCCTGGTGGCGAATTTCCGAATACGACTGCTATCTAGCACGACATGTGCCTGACGAACAGCAGAAGGCGATCCTTGAAGACGGCATCGTCGCCGGGCAGAAGGCCGAGGCGATCGACCCACATCGTCCCGAGGGCCATTTTTGGACGGGTGCAAATGAAGGGCTGTTGGCGGAGGATGTCGGCTTGCTGAAGGGCCTACGGATGGTGGATTCGATCCGGCAAGAACTCGAAACGGTGATGAAAATTGACCCGAATTATCAGCAATACGGGGCTGAGCGCCTGCTGGGGAGGTTTTACTACCGAGCTCCCTTCTTTAAAGGAGGCGATAAGCAACGTTCCGTCCAGCTTTTAGAAGACTGCCTGAAGCGTTATCCTGATAATTCGCTGACCATGCTTTATCTGGCTGACAGCTATCGCGCGGTGGGGCGACGTGAGGATGCACGCCGGATGCTGGAGCGAATCCTGCATATGGATTCAGAACCTGGCTACGGCCCGGAGCTTGCGGATAATCAAGCTGCTGCCCGCGAAGAATTGCAGCGATATTTTCACGCCAGTCGTTGAAATATAAGGCGCTTGTGACGATGTAAACCCAGAATGGAACCCAGCCACTTTCATACGCTGAGCGAACTGTTTCTGAAGGCCGCCGAAACTCACGCCAAGCCCGATGCATTTCTCACAAAGCAGAACGGGCGCTACCAAGGTCTCTCCTCTGCTGAAGCTCTGCGGCAGACGGCGGCCTTGGCGCTGGCCCTTGATCGGCTGGGCATCCGGCGTGGTGACCGCCTGGCTTTAATCTCGGAGAATCGAGTCGAGTGGGCACTTGCGGATTATGCTGCGCTGGGCTTCGGAGCGATTGACGTTCCCATTTATCCCACGCTGCCTGCAGCCGACGTTGAGTATATCCTGCAGGATTCAGGGTCGCGGGGAGTCATTGTCTCAACTGCCGAACAGTTGCAGAAAGTTCTGGAGGTCCGATGCCGGCTGCCGGAACTGCGCTTTATCATCGCGATGGAATCTCAGGGTAATCCTGAGGCAGGTGTTCTCCCCTGGCAATCGGTCATTCACGAGCAACTCCAACACACGCCTAACCCCGAAGAAAAATTCCGGGCGCTGGCTCTGCAAGCCCGGCCTGACGACACAGCGACGATCCTTTATACGTCAGGCACAACCGGCAGGCCGAAAGGTGTGGTGCTGACGCACGCCAATATTGCCTCCAATGTTCAGGCGTGTAGCCCTCTCTTTCATTTTGATCCGTCTGACCGCATTGTTTCATTTCTTCCACTTTCCCACATCTTTGAACGGATGCTGGAGTACTTTACGTTCTGGAGCGGAGCCTCGATAGCCTATGCTGAAAGCTTTGAAAAGCTTCCCCAGAATATCCTTGAGGTTCGCCCCACGGTGCTGGCGGTCGTTCCTCGCGTCCTTGAAAAGGTGCATGGAAAGATTCTTGAGGCTGTCCGCCAGTCGCCGCCAGCGCGGCAGAAGTTGTTTCATTGGGCAATCGGCATCGGATGGCAGTATTCGCGCCGCCGATTGGAGAATCAGTCTATCCCTTTGGCTTTGCGCTTGAAGCATGAGGTGGCGGATCATCTGGTGGCTTCCAAAGTTCGCGCGCGGCTGGGCGGAAAACTGCGTTTCATGATTTCTGGGTCCGCACCCCTTTCCCGCGAGTTGGCCGAGTTCTTTTACGCGGTCGGTTTGCCGGTTTATGAGGGCTATGGCCTGACGGAAACTTCTCCCGTCATCTCGGTGAACTACCCGGGAGCAGTGAAACTTGGGACGGTAGGGCGCGTGATCCCTGGAGTGGAAGTGAAACTGGGCGAGGAAGCTGCCGGCTCCGAAGGCGCCAGCGGGCGCGAAATCCTGGTACGGGGTCCCAACGTCTCACCCGGCTACTACCATCCGGAGGAAAACGGAGAAGCTTTCGTTGACGGCTGGTTCCGTACCGGCGATCTGGGCACCCTTGATTCGGAGGGATACCTCAAAATCACGGGCCGAAAGAAGAATCTCTTCAAGACCTCCGGGGGGAAATACATCTCACCCGAGAAACTGGAAGGTCTCTTCCAGGGACATCCTTACGTGAGCCAACTGATGGTTTTAGGAGACTCCCGGCGTTTCGTCGCCGCGCTGATTGTGCCCAACTTTGACCGGCTTGAGGCCTACGCTCGGGAACAGGGCATCTGCTGGGCAACGCGGCAGGAACTGGTAACTCACCCTGAAATCTGCACCTTCATGCAAAGGCAAGTCGATGAGGCATGCCAGGGGCTTGCCCCTTTTGAACGAATCCGACAAATCGCGTTGCTGCCCAGCGAATTCACTACGGACAACGGCGAACTTTCTCCCTCGCTGAAGGTCAGACGTTTCATTGTCGAAGAGCGCTATCGCGAGCTGATCGAGGAAATCTACCGACGTCCGGCGCCCCAAGCCCAGACCGCCTCCCTTTCGCGCTGAGCTTCACGCTAAAATGACGGCGTGTTCCTGAGTCAACTGCTGCGTTTTGCGCGTTGGGCGCTCAGTTCCGAACCCCGTGAAGGTCCGGGGCATCTCTGGCCGCGCTGGCTATTCCTCCGCGCCTTGGGCCTGATTTACTTTTCGGCATTCTATTCCCTTCTTTTCCAGATCGTGGGGTTGATCGGCCCCGACGGCATTCTTCCGGCGCAGCATTATCTTCAGGTTCTCGCCCGATTATTTGGATGGATCCGCTACTGGTACGCTCCCACGTTCTTATGGATCAGCGGCAGCGCGGAGGCTTTGAAGATTCTCTGTTGGATCGGTCTGGTCGCTTCCCTTCTGCTCTTTTTGAATGTGTGGCCGCGGGGGGCGACAGCCATCTGCCTGGTAACCTATTTATCCTTTGTCGTGGCGGCTCAGGACTTTTCCTCCTACCAATCGGATGGAATGTTGCTCGCCGCGGGGTTCCTCACCCTGTTTTTTGCTCCGCCCGGCCTTGTCCCGGGCCTCGGGAAAAGCCATCCGCCCTCGCGCGCCAGCCTGTTTCTTCTGCAATGGCTCTGGTTTCGCATCTATTTTGAATCCGGCCTGGTGAAGATGCTGGGTGGCGATCCAGAGTGGCGTCATCTGACCGCGCTTTACGATTACTATTCCAATGGCCCGCTTCCCAACTGGATCGGATGGTATGCCCAGCATCTGCCTCACGCGTTCAATGCAGCACTGGCGCTGATCACGCTCGTGATCGAGCTGGGATTGGTCTGGTTACTCTTTCTGCCGCGGCCCTTTCGCATCGTCTGTTTTTTTATGGTGACCCCTTTTCAAATCGGTATCATTTTGACTGCCAACCTGACGTTTCTGAATTACTTTGTCCTCTCGCTCGGCTTCCTGCTTCTGGACGATCGATTTATTCAATCGGTCATCGAGTCGTTCAGGGAAAGGCTGGGCGCAAAAGCCAGAATGGAAAGCCCGCCTTCGCGAATTCTGGCCCGATGGTGGCATTCGCCTGAAAAGTCAAGCTCGGCACGTGTTCCAGGGGCTGAAGCGTCCGAGGCGGCTTCGCTACGCGGCGCCCTTGCCGATGCCTATCGCCACGTTTCTCTGGTGATTACGGGTATTCTGCTGGGGTGGGTCTTCTATGTGGATACAGCCTTGCTTCTATTCATTTTGCTTCCACGCCTGCCGCTGCCTCGAAGTCCGATTCAGGCGCTCGAGCCTTTCCGCATCGCCAATCAGTATGGTTTGTTTGCCGTGATGACGCGGGCAAGGTATGAGATTGAGTTTCAGGGTTCTCGCGATGGCGAAACCTGGATCGCCTATCCGTTCCGTTATAAGCCGCAGGATGTGCGCCAGCCGCCTCGCATTTACGCACCTTACCAGCCGCGCTTCGATTGGAACCTGTGGTTCGCTTCGCTGGGCACGTGGCAGCAATACCCCTTTGTCGCGCGGACGGAAGCCTTGCTGCTGACAAATGATCCGAGTGTGCTCTCACTTTTTGCTGGAAACCCGTTTGACGGAACTCCGCCCCGCTGGGTGAGGGCGGTGGTCTGGCAGTATTGGTTTACGGATTTAAAGACGATGCGGTCACAAGGGCTTTGGTGGAAAAGGAAGCTGCTGGGCCTCTATGCCCCAGTTCTTGAACGCCTGCCCGACGGCAAGATCGCTGTGGTTGCCTGGCCTGAATCCGTCGAGAACAGGTGAGAACCTCACTCCGCTCAGCGAATCTTTCTCAAAGCGGCGTACGGGAACGGGTCAGTCCGTCCCAGACTGTCCCATATTTTCGAACTCGCACTTTGCGGATGCCATGTTGTCAAGCGTGGCTTATGGCGCCGCCTGCGAGCTCTCCACCCGTTGCACCAGCATGCGCATGAAAGAATCCTCGGGGAACATCTGAAGCTCCTGCTTCATTGTGCTGAGCGCCTGGCCGTATTGGCGCTGCTGGATCTCCACCAGGGCTAACGTCTTGTATAGGCGAGTGGAATATGGATTCAGGGCAAGGCCCTGTTTCAATGTGGTGGCGGCCTGCGCCAGGTCCCCTGAACGTGCCAGCAGATTGGCGTAAAGCTCGTAATCGGAATCCACCGTCGAGCCTGCCACGATGGCCTGACGGATGAATTCACGAGCAGTCGCAGCTTTCTCGGGATCGCCTGTGCGCACGATCCTTCGTGCGAGCGCTGAGAGCACCAACGGATTGCGCGGCTGAGTTCGAGCAAGCTCATCCAGCAATTTTTCGTAGGGTACCTTGTATTCCGGATGCTGCTCCAGCAATTCACCATAGGCTTGAAGCAACACGATGGGCGAGACCGGCGCAGCTTCCTTTCCGGGAATTGCATCAACGTGAACCAGGTCTGGCAGGCTCGGCGCGGTCTGATGAAAAGCTGCGGGCGGGAAGGGCTCGCCCGGATAGGCAAGAATTCGATGGTTTGTCAGCGCCGAATGAGAAATGCGCTCAAGATTTTGCCGGGGCATGTGACATCCCGTGCAATCATCAGGCGGCGATTTCTGACGGCGCTCGGCGAGCGGCACGCGGCAACTCTGTTCCGTATGGCAACGCAGGCATTTGCTCCGGTAATAAGCTGGCGCTTGCGCTGAGGTGGGCTGGAAATGCGGATCGTGGCAGGTGATGCAGTTCAGCTTCCCTCCACTCGCGCGATAACACCTGCTCAACACCATGAGCGCATAATGCTGGAGCAGCGGGGACTTCGGCGGCGCTGAGGGGGTGAAAGGGATGGAGAAAATTGCCACCGTCTCATCAAGGGGTGTGCCCGGCCGAAAATCACCATAGGACTTCCCGGGTTGCAGGATGCGCGTATCGCCCGCCTGGTGGCAAATCATGCAGATGTTATCCGCCAGCCATCCGGGCAGATCCGCCGGATTTACGATGGAGCGATCCACCGCTCCGCGCAGCGGCGCGCCTTTCATCCGCTCTTCCACATGCAATTGACCTGGTCCATGACAGTTTTCACAGCCAATCGCCAGTTCGTCAAATGGCGGGTCTTCATAAAGCCCTGGTCGCCCCGCCACAGGCCGTGGCCGCCCACTGTGGCATATGATGCAGGATTCCGGCACAAGCCTGTGGAATCCATAATCCGCAAGCTCATAGCCCGGCGAAAGGTCCCAGGCACGAGATCGCGCGTAGTAAGAAAGCGGCGCTTCAAAAAGATAATTCCCCTGGCGAACCAGGTAGCCAATGCCATTTTCGCCCGCGCCGATAGCATAGGCGATGGGATGCGTGTCGCGGAAGACCTCGCTTCCATCAGAAGCGATTTCATATTCGCTCTGATAAAAGTCCGATCCCCGGCGAAAGACTTCGTAATAGCGGTGGAACTTCTCAACGTGCAGGGTCACTGGAGCGGCGAGGGCGTTCCATGGTGTGGAATTCGTTGGCAGCGCCATTGAGCGGCCCATGGCCGTTTGAAAATACCGCCGGTAAATATCTGCGTGACACGGAGCGCAAGCTTTAGAGCCTACGTAACGTACCCCGGGTACGGCGTTGAGGTACTCGGTTTTCTCCTGCCTGCTCTGCTCTACCCTCCGCGCCTTTGCCGTTTGCCCTTTTGCGAAGGGTGCAGCCTGCAGGATCAGAAGCAGCGCCAGAAACAGGTCTTGCTTACAGATGCTCGACCGGAAAGAACTGTTCGGACGATGGATCACCGCAAGGCCTTCCCGCCGACCAGAAGATTCCAGGCCATGAGTTGTTGCTTCACCCATTGCGCGTCCCGATCCTGGTGGCACAGCAGACACGCATTTGGGCTCTCCTGCTGCCCGAAACGGAGTGTATTGTCGGCGTTTGGAATGTCATCGATCCGATGCGTTCGTGCCTCAAAGAGCAGAGCGTTCATGATGCGCGGCATATGGCAGGAGACGCATCGGCTGCCTTCCGATCCAACTGCGTGATGCGTATGACGCACTAGAGCAACCCGATCCTTGAGGGCCGCATGGCATTGTGTACACATCAAGTTGGATTCTTTGGGAAATTTGAGCGAGGTTGGGTTTGCTGGGGCGTTGGAGCCGTGAACTTCGTGGCAGTTGCCACAAGTCACGCGGCCTTTGCGGTAGCACTTGGAGCGCATCAGCGCTTCAACAATAAAAGTGGTCTGGCGAAATCTTCCGTCCTTATAAAATCCCAGGTGCGAGAATTCATCATAGGGGCGGCTTTGGTAACGCTCGAAGAATTCTCCCTGCGTTGAGTAATTCAGCTCCCCGTGCGGGCCAGGCTCACGCACGGCCGACTGCATGTGACACTGCGAACAGATGGCTAGAAAATCCCCAGCGTTGATTTTATCGAAATCCACCGGCGGGTCTAAAGGTCCCTTGGGATAAGGCTGACCCTTCATCATCGCCGCGACGTGGCGGGCGCAAGGTCCGTGGCACATCTCGCAATCAATGCCCGGCTCGCGGAAAACAAGGCCCTGGGGAGCAAAGTCTTTCCCTGCCGGGTTCCTTAATTGGCTGGTATGACAGACCGCGCAATTCACTTGGTAGTTGGTCCAAACGCCCATCTTGCCCCACTGATGCAAGTCGGCGCGTGGGCTTCCGGGCGGGTCAATGAATTGCCAGAAGTCCACCCAACTCCTGAGCCGCACATTATATTGAATGGGAAAAACCTGAATCTCGCCGTCCGGCAGGCGTGTCGCGTAACCCTGTTCCCACTTGGACCCGATCGTGTAATCCACCGGATAAGTGCGCCAGTGGCCATCAAAGTCGCGGGTCGCGAAATAATGGCGGCCATGACGGATGAACATGCGGGCGAAGAGCCAGCGGTTTTTTCCGGGGATGACCTGAAGCGTTCCGTTTTCCAGCAATACCCGGTCGCCTCCATAGAATGTGTTGTGAACCGTGAAGTCACCAATCACATTCTCGGGGCGATAAGGCCGAAGCATTCGGGCCATGCCGGTATGAGTCCAGGCCTCGTAGATATTGGCATGGCAATAGCGGCAGGCTTGGGAACCTGCGTAACCGGGCAGCGGTACGGATGAAGGCTGATTCTGAGGCCGCGAGGCGCGAGCTTCTGCCTGAGCTTGTGCGCGCAAACCCTTGAGATAATCCTGAAAGCTGAAGCTGGATTTCTGAAGAGAAGTAGAATACAGCTTCTCTAAATGATCCATCGCCTTCAAGCGCAGTGGGCTGCCCTCGCGGGCGGCCTTGGCAAAACCCAAGGCGGCCTCACGCGGCTTCCCCAGGGCCAAATCAACCAGAGCCAGCAGGTAGACAATCTCCGCATCTTTTGGATTGAATTCCTGTGCTTGCACCAGGTTGGAATGCGCTTCATGGAGCAATTTTGACCGCTGACTTAAGTCACGGGAGCCCAGCGCCTCATCTGTTTTTGCGCGGGCCAGTGCGAAATAGGCAGAAGCTTTAAGGTTCCGTCGCAAAGCGGGCCAGTCACGCTCAGAGACAGAGGCGGGCCTTGTGAAACGGTCCAGATCGATGAGCGCCTCCTCGGCGCTTTGTTCGGCGCCCGATGTATCCTGCATCTGCGCCTGAACATTGGCAATGGGAACCAAGAGCAGCGGGTCTTCAGGGTAGAGCGCAAGCGACCGGCGGGCATAGTCCAGCGCCTCGGAGTAACGATTGAGGTTGATCAAGGCTCTGGCCGCGATGGCATATATCTGATTCAGTTCCCAGGATGTGGGATACTTCGCCAGAAAAACCTCTGCGAGGGCGGCTGTTTCGGCAGGAGAATGCTTTTTGAAAAACTCGAGATAAGCCTTACGCTCCGCCGGATCGGCAATCTCATCAGCGATGCGAGTGGGCGAACGACTCTGTTTCGTCACCACCGCATCCAGCTCCTGAGCCGTTCCGCAAAAGGGAAATCTCAGCATGACCGCTAAAAGGGCCACAACGATTGCCCACTCCAGCCCGTGGCACTGCAACCCGTCCGGTCGTGGAATCAGTCCGTATGAAATACCTCTTTCATTTCGGCCCACCATTCGCCTTCCTTGCGGGTCGCAACCGGCACTTGCATCGGCATCATAATGGCCCACCACTCCTGAGTTTTAGGATCGGCGGCCATCTTCGCCATATCCGCTTCAAAATGATCACCGATGTACTCGAAATATGCGAAGAGCGTGTCATCCTTGAGGAAAATCGAATAGTTCCGGATATTGCATTCATGAATCGTGCGTAAAACCTCAGGCCAGACGGCGGCGTGATAACGCACGTATTCATCGATCTTCTCAGGGCGCACCTTCAACACCTGCCCATGCCGAACCACCTTGGTTAGAGTCATGATTCTATTCCCTTTCACGCTTTTGCGAATCGATCTCGGAACTTCGGCAATGCCTTGGGTGGCATCATCATCTGCAAGCCACCATGGCGTATGGCCTCACAATCTCTGGATGGTGCAATTTTCAATGAAATCCCAATCCAGGTCCACTCCTGTCCCCGGCATTTCGGGCGGGTGGGCGTAACCTTCGGCGTCAATCTCAATCTTGTTTTTCATTCCGAACTCCATATAGGAGAGCGGATAGAGGAGCTCAAAGAACTCGCAATTGGAGATCGCGCAGCAGCAGTGCAGATTGACGATCTCAAGAGGATGATAGATCGTGGTGTGCAACTCACACTGGAAGCCAAAAGATTCAGCCAGGTGCGCGGTCTTCATGACGGGTGTGATGCCGCCTTTCCAGGACACATCCGTGCGCACCATATCGACCACTCCGGTGGCGATGCACTCAGCGGTTGAGTAGTGATGCCCCGCGAGCACTTCCGTGCCACAGATCGGGATATCCAAATGCGAGGCGAGCTTGCGGAGACCGTTAAAATCCACGTCAAAGAGCGGCTCTTCAAACCAGTAATAATTCAGCTTCTCAAGCTCCCTTCCCATCCGCAATGCCTGCTCGTGGTTGTAAGCCGCGACCGGATCAGCCATGAGCTTGAATTCCGGGCCGACAGCCTCTCGGCAGGCGCGATAGGCGGCCAGATCGAAATCATAATCGCCGGGGGGATGAAGTTTGTAACCATGCCAGCCGCGACCCTTCACTTCCAGAGCCTGCCGGGCGTAGTCCTGAGGCGTTTTCAGCACAAATGAACTGGCGTAGACCGGGACTTTCCGGCGATACTCGCCCAGCAGTCGATAGAGGGGCAGTTGCGCCTGTTTTGCGGCAATATCCCAGAGGCATATATCGAATGGGCCGTAGGCGTAGATTGGCACATGATTCCACCAGCGGTCATAAGTGCGGAAATCCTGCCAGTGCTTTTCGCGCGCCAGCGCATCCTTACCCAGAAAGAAAGGCTTCAAAGCTGAGGCAGCAATGCTCCCTGCCATCTCGGCGCCGCGACCCGCAAACCCGAAAGAGTGCCCCTCCAGCCCCTCGTCAGTTTTCATCGAGACGACGAGAAAATCGAACGTTGACTTCCCTCCGGCTCGCATCTCGGAATCCGACATCGCTTCTCGCGTATTGCGGCAAACTCGAATGTCAATGGATGTGATTTTCATGGAAACTCCCGGGCAGGGTTTCGTTCCCCCATTCACGAGCGGCGTCCGGCCACACCCGACCCATCTCATCTGGACGGCTCGGGTGAAAAGGTCTTTCCAGAGTTCTCCGTGTAAAAAGGGTTCTCATAAATAAAATCGAAAAAGCATGGTACATCATTTCCACGTTCATTAACATCCTAAGGCACTCTTGTTCGATGAGCCGATTTCCAGCAGACTCCCAGCCGGCTGGACAATCGGACGAACCTTCCCTATGCTATCCGTGGCATGGGAAGCCAACGACCATGAGTCTGATTGAGAGCAAGTTCCGCCTCGCCCGACGCATGTCGCTATTAGGAACCGAAGGGGCTTTCGAAGTGCTGGCTCGTGCGAAACGACTGGAAGCGGAGGGGCGCGACATTATTCATCTAGAAATCGGAGAGCCGGATTTTCCGACGGCGCCGCACATCATCGCTTCGGCTGTGCAGGCCATGCGTGAGGGATGGACGCATTATGCGCCCTCCGCAGGCCTCCTGGAACTTCGCCAGGCAGTGGCGGAGGATGCTGGAAAACGCCGCGGAATCTCCATTGATCCCTCCGAGGTGGTGATCACTCCGGGCGCCAAGCCGGTCTTTTTCTTTGCCATGCTGATGCTGGTTGAGCCAGATGACGAAGTGCTCTATCCCAACCCGGGCTTCCCGATTTACGAGTCCATGATCCGTTTTCTCGGCGCACGTCCTGTGCCCTACGCTTTGCGTGAGGAAAACGATTTTGACGTGAGCGCGGCTGCGATTCTTGAGAAACTCACCCCGCGCACTCGGCTCGTGATCTTCAATTCGCCTCACAATCCGACCGGCGGCGTGATGGCAAGTTCTGAAATTGAAGCGCTCGCGGTAGGGCTTGCAGACCGCGACGACTTGTTCATCTTTTCCGATGAAATCTATCATCGCCTTATCTATGAGGGTGAGCATACAAGCCTTGCGCAGTTTCCTACCCTTCGCGACCGGGTCATCATTCTGGATGGCTTTTCCAAGACCTATGCCATGACCGGCTGGCGGTTGGGATATGGCATCATGCATCCAGAACTCGCTGACCAGGTCATCCGGTTGATGATTAACTCTAATTCCTGCACGGCCACGTTCACTCAGATCGCGGGCGTGGAAGCACTCCGTGGAGACCAATCGAGTGTGGACGAGATGCTGGGGGAATTTCGCCGTCGTCGCAGAGTGATGGTCGAGGGCCTTAACCGAATTCCTGGATTTCGGTGCGCCCAACCCCACGGCGCCTTCTACGCATTTCCCAACGTCACAGGCCTTGGCATCCGCTCCCGTGAACTCTCCGACGCGCTCCTGAACGAAGCGGGCGTCGCCTGCCTGCCCGGAACAGCATTTGGCAAGTGGGGTGAAGGCTATCTGCGGTTCTCGTTCGCTAACTCTGTGGAGAATATCCGAAAAGCGTTGGGCCGCATTGAGACCTGGGTTCGGAAAAACGCGAGGAGCGCTTCGGGCTGAGCGGTGAAAGACTCAGCATGATAGATTTTGGGTAACGCGCTGAACACCAGCCAATCCGACGTCAAGACGGCATGCCTTCCAGTTCTCCAGCAAAACCTCTCACCCTTTACACCGTCGGGCATTCGACGCGGCCCATCAAGGCGTTTGTCGAGTTGCTCAAAATGTTTCGCATAAAGCAACTGGTGGATGTTCGTACGATTCCGCGCTCACGGCATAATCCTCAATTCGATACTGATCAGCTGTCTGAAACTTTGAAGGCCGTGTCCATTCGTTATGTCCACATGCCGCAACTGGGCGGGCTGCGTCATGCTCATCGCGATTCGCCGAACACCGGCTGGCGCAATGCCTCATTTCGTGGCTTTGCGGATTACATGCTGCAGCCGGAATTCCAGAGCGGCCTCGACAGGCTTTTGAAACTCGCCCGCCTGCGGCGGACAGCCATCATGTGCGCAGAAGCCGTTCCATGGCGATGCCATCGCTCGCTCATTGCGGATGCGCTCCTGGTGCGCGGCGTTCATGTAGAACATATCATGAGCGGGAAATGCGCCGAAGCTCACACACTCACGCCGTTTGCGCAGGTCGCGGGATTGCAGATTACGTATCCCGGCGAGGAGACCTTGTTTCAGGAATAAGACAGCGAAGGGTTTCAGACGGATCTTCCTTTTTCTAAGGGCGATGTTTTTCTGTTGATCTGCTTGGCCAGCAGGCAGTTATGCATTTGGCGGTTTGGGCAGCGTCTGACTACACGGCCGGAAGGCTGACGCCGAGGGCCTGGAGAATTTCTCTCTGGCGAGAGTCCGGCTGCGGCAGTTTGGTCACGGTGGTTTTTTCATCGACCCGATAATGCAGCAGACACAGACGCGTTAACGACCGTAAGGCATCGGGCAGGGTGATGGCGTCGGCTCGGGTGTCGGTGGTGCCAAAGGCGGCCCGCAACCGCCGCTCCATCTCGCGAGCGACTTTCAGCGCCAGCAGGCAGCAGAAGACGTGTCCACGCGTCCGACTCTCCTTGCGCACCCACACCGGTCGCACTTCCAGCAAGCCCGTCTTCAGGGTGCGGAAGTCGCGCTCCACCTTCGCCAGAGAAACATAGCTGTTATGCACCTGTTGCGCGCTCATCGCGGTCGAAGCCACATCGGTGGTCACCACGTAGCAGCCGGCCAACTCCAGCGCGCGGGTGATCGCCTCCTCCCTCCGTTCCAGCTTCAACTGCGTGCCGTCCAATTTGATCTCCACCAGACCGGTCAGCTTGTACCGCTCCACCCAGGCCGTCATCGCCCGCTGTCCGGCTTCGGGCTGGCAGCGAGGATGCGTCCGCACCTGCTCGTTGCGCGCCGCGATCTTCGCTTCCAGCTTCGCC
>Ga0070741_10001232_pt1 | contig 80445 bp, 68 predicted proteins | sample Coa_R1_4_FD_66440 | JGI IMG/M metagenome (GOLD analysis project Ga0070741, IMG submission 66440) | Surface soil microbial communities from Centralia Pennsylvania, which are recovering from an underground coalmine fire - Coalmine... | ecosystem: Environmental > Terrestrial > Soil > Unclassified ...
CCCATGCAAGAGAAGTACTGTTGGGATAGGTAAGGAGAAGAAAATAGTCTCGCAGGTCATAAAATGGTATAATGGCGGAGGATTCAGGCGGCCTCGTATTGCGAAGATTCATGACGGTGATGACGTTCTTATTGAGGTATTCGAAAGGTAATGTATTTATGGCGAACGAAGAAACTCTGGCGCAGGTTGATCTTTTTTCAGCGTTAGATAAGAAAGAGTTGCAGATCCTGGCGAACAGTTGTCAGGAGCGTTCGTATAGCGCGGGGGCGACGATTATGGCGCAGGGTGATACGGGGGTGGGGCTCTATGTGATAAAGAGCGGCAAAGTTCGTATTATTCAGGCAAGCAGTCCTGATCGGGCGGAAGAAGTGATAGGCGCCGCAGGTCCGGGAGAAGTACTGGGAGAGATGGCTTTGCTGGATGATCTCCCGCGTTCGGCCAGCGTCGTAGCGGTGGATGATGTGACCGCGCTTTTACTGCCGGTCTGGGAGTTCCGCACCGCGCTGCGTAAGCACCCGGAGATCCCCTTGAAGTTGCTGGGAACATTGAGCAGGCGGTTACGCAAAGCGGAGACTCGTCAGCACGATTAGCCCGGCTCTTTTGGCAAAGCGAAATGCGAGGCAAGAAGGCAGATGTTTTCTTGCCTCATCGCAGTGAGAACATCGTATTAGTATTCGTCGTGGTTTGTTTGAAGCGTATCGGCAATGGCAGGTTTCTCGCGCAGCAGTTTTTGTATTTCCTCGAACATCGTCTCCACATCTCTAAAAGAGCGGTAAACGCTGGCGAAGCGGATGTAGGCGATCTGGTCCATGTGTTGTAAGTGCTCCATCACCAGTTCGCCGATCACGCTGCCGGGTATCTCCTGTTTGCCGAGCTGATAAAGCTCTTGTTCAATCTCTTCCACCGCGTTCTCGATCTGCTCGGCGGGGAGAGGCCGTTTTTCACAGGCTTTGCGAATGCCGACCGAGAGTTTGTGCCGGTCGTACGCTTCGCGGCGCTGATCGCGCTTAATAACCATGAGGGGAGATTTCTCGACCCGCTCATAGGTGCTAAAACGGCCTTTGCATTGCTCGCATTCGCGTCGTCGATGAACAGCGTCACCTATATCACGAGAATCCTTGACTCGTGACTCTATTCCTCCACAATATGGACATTTCATCCCGGTGCTCCCAGCTAGGTATGCGATAGGAACATTCTATCATGAACATTCTATCACCGAGTCGAGGTAGGAGGCCATATGCGTTCAGACCATGAGAGGAATGCCGAGTCCTTCTCTGGTGGATAGGGAGGAGCATGCCTACCTCGATCCCCTTGCGGGGAGCCGTTTTTGGTTGAGGTACGGCAAAACTCCTACCCTTGCGGGCGTAATGGGAGCCTCGACAAACTTATAGAGCGGTTTACCGTACAACGCACTGGCTTGACCACGTAGACCTGTTTAACGTTGCACCGTAGAGCTGCGAGCTGGCCCACGCACTCGCAGGTACCTCATCTCGCTCCTAAGGGAGCCCGATAGCCAGTCTCCTGGCCCTGGCTGAGTCTGGTCAGGAGACTGGCTTGCAACCGCCTGGACGAACGTGCCCAACAGTTGACAAGCCCGTCCCCTTCAAGGGGACGTGGTTCCTGACATAGATATAGCCGTGGAAGCCGGATAAAAATGTCAGAGTAGCGCGGGCGACGCGACAAAATCGTCCAGGATCGCCCCGGGAGCCGTGCTCTTCTCCTTCTTTTCGGGAGCTGGCGCTGACTGCCCCTGCATGCTGGGGTGTATTTTCCCAACATAGCCCGAACGTAAACGCGAACCCTCCCGCCAGTATGCATACCAGTAGGGGCCGTGCCCCTGCGTGTTACGACAGGTACTGCACGACGGCTTCCCACATTTACGGTATTGCAACTGATAGGTGACATGTTGATCGTTAGGGATTTCTGTCATGTACCACTTACCCTTCCACAAATCAATAAAATTGAACTTGTTCCTGGTTTCTACTACTATCATACCATCAAATCATGAACATTGTATGAATTTGTCATGTTCAAAGATGAAACATCGTTCATTATATGGTGGTATGGCCTGAAAATACACTTCTTAGGATAACATGTTCTTCATCAATTGAAAAGTCCTACGCTGAAAAGCATGCACGCGGGGTAGCAGAATAGTTTGTGTCGGGCTTGATTGTGAGGGAAAAAATACTCTTCAGGTACTAGTAAGTGTTAAAGTAGCCTTAACAAATTCCTGTGACAATGTCAAAGCATGTTAGCGCTTTCGACGAATCCTTCCTGTTTTGTCTTGGCGCGGTGGTATAATAGGGATGGGATACTACTCGACGCAGATCGTCTATTCCATTTGTTACGTGTGTTGTTGGAAGGAAAGAGAAGGCAAACATGCAGATTATTATCAAGGGTAGACAGATGCCGATTACGCCGCAGTTGCGTCAAAGAATTGAGCGCAAGGTCCAGCGTCTCTCTCGTTTTGTCGATGGGGAGACGCGTGTGGAGGTAACTGTGACCGAAGAGCATACGCGTAGCGCGCATGATCGTTTTTCGGTGCAGTTAGCCCTTGCAGGTATCGCCAGTCCTATTCGTAGTGAAGTAAGCGCCTTAAATGCGAGCACAGCTCTTGATCTAGTGCTTGACAAAGTGATTGCGCAGTTGGGCCGTCAGAAAGGGAAGCAGACAACGGTGCGGCGGCAAAACGCGGTTGTCAAGGTGCTGGCACTCTCGCGTGTGGGTGTGCTCTCGCCCATTGACGAGAGCAACGAATTGGAGCAGCGTATTGACGCGGCGGTTGATGAGCAGCGAAACGAAGAGATATGGTCGCGTATTATGGAGATTCGCCGACTGCCCACCAGGCCGATGAATGATCAAGAGGTGATTGCGCAGATGGAAAAAAGTGGGGCTTCCTTCTTCCCCTTCTTTAATGAAGAGACAAACAGTGTGAATGTCATGTATAGGCTGGACAAGGGAGGGTACGGCTTGCTGGTGCCCGCTATAGAGGTGCAATAGAAGCCTCTATGATGTCCCTGGTTGGGTAGTAGGGTTTGTTGAGCGAGAGGGGCTTGTAAAGCAACTGCTTTACAAGCCCCTCTGAGCGAGTTACGCATTAAAATCTCATAGTGAGAGGGTAATTTCGAATTCCCAGGGTTGGGGAGGTTGCGTCTCAAATTGACCGAGCGGATCTGCCGCGCGGATCGTCAGCGTGCGTGCGTCGGCGGAGGGAAGCGGTCGGAAACGCGCGTTTCCCTGATAGACTGCGTTATTAGGGCCGCTGGCCAGTTCCGGGCGTGCCAGAATCATGCCGCCGCGATCTCCTGTCCATTGCGTCCCTATATTGTCTTTCAGGAAGAAGATGATACGTGGCACAAAGGCGAAACCTGGGGTAAAGGGTGGTCTGATCCACAGGTAGGTGAGTTCAAAGTGGGCCTGGTAGTAGAGCAACTGGTGCAGGATCAGGGTCATGCCCTGCTGTTTCTGCTCTAATTCCAGCGTCACGGTTCGTGATGGTTCGCTTTGGGTTGCACCCTTGCCCGGCTCCTGCTCTAGCATTTGTGGGGCAGCGATGACCACCGGTGGGCGTGCAGCAAGCTCCAGAGCCTTTGTTGAAAAAGGCGTCGGGTCACGCAGTATTTCGTTACAGAGCTGTAAGCAGTCATCACAAATGTAGGCTGCTCCAGGCCCTGCTACCATGCGTCGAACTTCTGATGAGTGGCGACCGCAGAAAGAGCAGCGAGCCATTGACCGATCAAAACTCATAATCTCTCTTCCTTAGAGGTTGAACCATTGGATTGGCCTTTTTGGGTGCGCAAAACAGCTGCGGCTTCACTATATAATCCTAGACGCTCGAGTAGGGAGGCATGGGCCTCCCATTCCAATGCATCTTCTAATGGAGGGAGCGTGATTACGGCTGCTTCAGCAGTCGTTGCCTGCGCTACCTGCCCATCCATAGCCGTAGGAGTATGGACGTTCCCATTATACACCTCTGGCTCCTGAGTTGTAAGCAAGTGGTTGCCGTATTTGCGCCGCAGGGCCAGATCTATGAGATGGTCGGCGAAATGCGGGTTTTTTGGCAATAGAGAGCCATGCAGGTAGGTGCCATAGGCGTTGCGGTAGATCGCGCCTTCTGTATGGTCCTCTGAATTATTGCCATGTCCTTTCAACACAGTTCCTAATGGTTGGGCTGTGCCAAGATAGGTACGTCCGCCATGATTTTCAAAACCGACCAGCGTTTTACCTCCCCAGCGAATGGCAATATCCCCAATGCAGCGAGGGGCGCTCGGCCCTTTATGGATGGTCCAGGCGTCGAATACTCCGAGGCCGCGCATATCCTGTCCCTCTGCCGGACGATAGTACTGGGCCAGCAACTGGTAGCCGCCACAGACTGCGAGAACAGGCATATCGTCCTCAATAGCGGCCCATAGCCCTATCCCCTTGATCTCATATAGATCTTGCGCCACCGGGGCCTGCTCCTTATCCTGCCCCCCGCCGATGAATAACATATCATATTCATCAGGCGCCAGGGCATCGCCCACTCCTAAACCGATCACGCGCATCTCAATGTCGCGCAACTGGCAGCGGCGACGCAGCGTTAAAATGTTGCCACGATCACCGTACAGATTGAGCTGGTCTGGATATAAATGTCCCAGCGTCAGCGTGAGAGCGGATCGGGCAAATCCCTGCGTCATGCGTCCCTTCCTTCCCAGTAGCGGGCGGTCAGCCCTCGCTGCTCTAATTCACGATGTATTTCTAATAGTCCTGTATACGTAGGTACAATAAAAAGGGTTTCCCCCACGGGAACCTGCTGCAAGGCAACATCCAGCGCGTTCTTCAGCCCGTATAGACGCGGCGTCTGGCTCTCGACCACATGCACAGGCTGTACTTTTGCCGCCGTTTTCCCCTGGCGACGTCCACGCTGGACGGAAGCGGCATCACTTTTTTGCGCCCGCAAAGAGAGAGGAGGAACAATAAATATCTCCCTTTGATCCACCCCTGCATATTTCAGGCGTAGAGCCAGGTCGAGGGCGCGACTGCCCGCAACCACCAGAGTTTTTGTCTGGTCAGCTACACGTTCAAAATCCACATCCCAGATCCAGGAAACATCCCGACCGTCAGCGGTATGATCATTTAAAACGAAGAGCACATGGCGTGGAGTACTATCACTAAACAGGGTGCGGAGCACTTCGTTGAAGCCTGTAGGATTTTTTGCGAGTAGCAAGCGCAGCGTCCGGCCCTCGGCCTGCACTCGTTCTCCGCGCCCAAAGACCGGTTTTGATTGCTCGATGCCTGTGATAATAGGCGCCCAATCGATGCCTAATGCCAGCGTGGCGGTGATGGCGGCCAGGGCATTGTAGATATTATAGAGTCCCGGCAACGGGATCGCTATTTCTCGCTGCCGCGTCGCTGCGACCACCTGAATACGGAGCCGATCAAAATTATCCTGTTGCACATGGGTTACGCGTACGTCGGGCTGAGGTCGCTTTATGCCGCAATTAGTGCAAGCATAATGCCCCATATGGCTATAAAAGCGGAGATCGTAGCTATATTCGCTGCCACATTGTGGACAGGAACGGCTATCAATTGTCTGGTGCCGCCCGGCGGAATTCTTCTGGGCTAGCAGATCGAGGGAGATGTCGTCAATGCCATAATAGAGCACTTTCCCGGAGAATGCGGGGCCTAGTTGCGCGGTCGCGGGATCATCTGCGTTAAGCACCAGTGTGGCCCCGTCGGGGAGGAGCGTCACTGCTCGCTGCCAATGGGCGATAACGCTATCGACCTCGCCATAGCGGTCCAACTGATCGCGAAATAAATTGTTGAATACCAGCACCCGCGGAGCCGTTGACTGAACGATGCCGGGCAACGCAGCCTCGTCGGCCTCAAAAATGGCGATAGCCTTGCCTGAAAAGCGCAGGTGGCCGCTGGGACGGGCCCGAATGACCAGGGAGCTGGCGACACCCCGTATCAGATTTGAGCCTTCACGATTATGCCATACGCGCAGGCCGCCGTCGCGCAGAATCGCGGCAATGAAGCTGCTCGTCGTCGTTTTCCCATTGGTGCCAGTAATGACCACATTGCCGTATTCTAGCTGCCTCGCCAGATATTCAACGATGCCAGGGTAGACGCGCTGGGCTACTACTCCAACAATGCTGGTACCACCGCCCAGCCCCAGGCGGCGGCTAATCGCCCCTCCGGCGCGGCCCGCTATCACCGCCAGCGCGGCTCGGGGCGAGATGCGCCGACGGTTCAAACGGTGCTTCTGGCTGCTAGCCAGCTTACTGCCAGGAATCTGGGCATGATCCATCTGGCGCTCTCGTTTGGGGCCGGGAGTTGCTTTCGAGATCGGCTCAGATGGTTTATTTTTTCGCATGCTTTTTCCCTCCGCTCGGCGCTTCTGCCTATCCTTTATATAGTAGTTTGCATGCAGCATAGCATGCAAGCTCAATGGGGTCAAGAGAGGTAATCAATCTATCACTCTTTATCATTCTTCCTCTCAAAGGATAATCTGGCTATCGTCATGAACCCCTTGCCAATCTGTGATATGCTGCTAAAGAAATTTTTCTACACGCGGTTTGGTTTACGTAGAAGATGATGTTTTAAACTGAGTAGCCACTTGTCAACCTGTGCTATTCTATCTTGAGAGACGAATACTCATGCGTAAGTGGGTCTCTTGAGTTCATTAAGGTCAGGTCATAAGGGAAAATCGATGGCAAAGAAACTTGTAATTGTAGAATCACCGGCCAAAGCGAAGACAATCGAAAAATTCTTGGGGCGTGACTATACCGTGCTTGCCTCAATGGGCCACATTATTGATTTGCCCAAAAAGGGGCTGGGTGTGAATACGCGCAAGGATTTCGCACCACAATACGAGGTGATCGAGAAGAAGGACAAGCTCATTAATGAACTAAAAGCGGCCTCCAGGCGAGCTGACGAGGTGTTCCTGGCCCCTGACCCTGATCGCGAAGGAGAATTTATTGCCTGGTCGCTCAAAAATGTTTTGGAGCTACAAAACCCCCATCGCGCCGTGTTCCATGAGATTACCAAGCGAGCCGTACAGGACGCGATTAAACAGCCGCGCCAGATAAACGAAGATCTTTTTAATGCGCAGCAGGCGCGCCGCGTACTGGACCGTCTTGTTGGCTATAAAATCAGCCCCTTGCTCTGGCGGCGTGTGCAATCGGGCACCAGCGCCGGGCGCGTGCAATCAGTAGCGTTACGCCTGATTTGCGACCGCGAAGCCGAGATTCGCGCCTTTGTGCCTGAAGAGTATTGGAGCATCACTGCGACACTGAGCAAACATCAGCAGGCTGAACTCTTTGAAGCAATATTGATTTCTCGTCTGAGCGATATTGCTGCGCTTAACAGTGAAGAAGCTGGAACGGATGGGGAGGAAGCAGCCGGAGCTTCCGCAGAAAACGGGCGTAGTGCCAGTGGTAAAAACGGCGCTAATGGCGCAAAGGCTGCCAGGTCTGGTAAGGGCCGCATAAAGATCTCTTCTAAAGAAGAAGCTGATGCTATCCTGAGCGATTTGCAGGGGGCGACCTACAAGGTTTTGAAATACGAGCGGCGGGAGCAGAAACGCCAGCCATACTTGCCCTATACCACCAGCACCATGCAGCAGGATGCCTCAGCCAGGCTCTACTTCAAGCCAAAGAGAACGATGAGTCTGGCGCAGCAGCTCTATGAAGGTATCGAGTTGGGAGAGCGTGGGCAACAGGGACTTATTACCTATATGCGTACCGACTCTACCCGTATCTCCGAAGAGGCGCAGCAAAGCGTAAAAGCCTATATCGAAGGCGAGTTTGGGCAGAACTACGTTGGTCCGGGACGTACGGGCAAGGCGAAAGCGACGACCCAGGATGCCCACGAAGCGATTCGCCCGACCGACGTAACGCTTACCCCCCAGAGTGTCAAAGCGCACCTGACGCCTGATCAGTTCAAGCTATACAACCTGATCTGGCGGCGCTTCGTGGCAAGCTTCATGGCTCCGGCGATATTCGATACCGTGCGGGTGGACATTGTGGCGAAGCAATATGTGTTCCGCGCCACCGGCTCTAACCTCAAATTTCCCGGTTTCTATGCCGTCTGGCCTCGTGAGGAGGATGAGAAGCTATTGCCTGTACTGGAGGTAAACGAGCAGCTTGACCTGCATAAGCTCAAACCGGAGCAACACTTTACCCAGCCGCCGCCGCGTTTCACCGAGGCGAGCTTGATCAAAGAGCTGGAGGAGCAGGGGATCGGGCGTCCCAGCACCTATGTGCCGATTATCAGCACGATTCAGGAGCGGGGCTATGTCGATCAGGAGCAGCGGCGCTTCGTGCCAACCTGGCTGGGCGAGACCGTCAATGAAGTTATGAATAAGCACTTCCCCAACATTGTCGATACAGGCTTCACCGCGGAAATGGAGCGCAAGCTGGATGATGTCGAAGAGGGACGCCGCTCCTGGACGGAGTTCCTGCGCAACTTCTATGGCGATTTTAAGACGACGATGGAAAAGGCCGAGGCGGAGATGGACCGCGTGCCTTTGCCGGAGATGGACGAGCAGTGTCCCGACTGCGGACGCAATCTGGTAATCAGAAGTGGTCGCTTTGGGCGCTTTATCTCATGTTCTGGTTTTCCTGAGTGTCGCTATCGTCGCTCCTTCGTCAACAAAACGGGCGCACTCTGTCCTGTCTGCGGCGGCGATCTGGTAGAGCGTAAAACTAAGCAGAAGAAGCGCGTCTTCTACGGTTGTAACAATTATCCAACCTGCAATTTTGCCATCTGGGAACGCCCCGTCCCCGAACCCTGTCCTAAGTGTGGCGGGCTGATGGTCATCGCCAAAGCGGGGCAGGACCCCGTTTGCTATCAAGAAGTGATAGTCGCGCAACGGGGAGCCGAGGAGCAGCCACAGCAAAACGGAGAAAAGAAAACGACCCGTCGGGCGGCAACCGCCGGTCGAAAGAAAGCAACAGGCGAAGATACTGCTAGAGGTGAAGGCGAAACGGCAACAAAAGTGCCAGCACGGAAGCGGTCAACACGCGTAGCAGCGGCCAAAACAACGAAACGAGCCACTGCTGCCAAGAAAGCACCCGCGAGGCGTGGCTCTACAGCGGCTAAAGCGAAAGCCGAGCAAGGAGATGCGGGTGCCGACAAAAAGCTTGCGACAAGAAGCCGGACAAAGGCGGCGAAGTAATCTGTAGAAGCGGAAACGCGCTGGGTGTGGGATGTATTGCACACTTCCAGACTATCATTCTGCATGTTCTCTGCTGTGGTATAATCAAAAGATAATTCACCACCCTCCCAATCGAGGTATCTTAATACGTTCCGCGCTCCAACGCTGCTGCTCAGCTAGCTCCGCTCAGGAGCGCGGAATCGAGGTAAATTCTGCAATTATTGGAGGATTACATGCCGCATGCAGTGACGCTAATTCCCGGAGACGGAACGGGGCCAGAAATTACCGTGGCGACCCGCCGTGTCCTTGAAGCGACTGGGGTCCAGTTCGAGTGGGATGTGCGCCAGGCGGGAGCGGAGATGCTGGAGAAACACGGAACGGTTCTTCCAGAAGATGTGATTGAGTCGATAAAGCGTACAAAGGTGGGGCTGAAGGGACCAGTTACGACGCCTGTCGGCAAGGGACAGCGAAGCGCGAATGTTTCTTTACGGAAAAAGCTTGATCTGTATGCCAATATTCGACCCGCTAAAACCTACCAGGGGCTACGCTCTCGCTACGAGAATATCGATCTGGTCATTGTGCGCGAAAACACGGAAGATCTCTACGCTGGCATCGAGTTCCAGCGAGGCACCACCGAACATGAAGAGATTCTGGAGGTGATCGCTCGTCATACCGGCCATCATCTTGACCCGAACTGTGCGTTAAGCATCAAATATATTTCCGTAGCTGCCAGCCGTCGCATTGTCAAATTCGCTTTTGAGTATGCTCGTGCCAATAATAGGCGCAAAGTGACTGCCGTCCATAAAGCTAACATTATGCGCCTGTCCGACGGGCTGTTTCTTGCCACGGCTCACGAAGTTGCTAAAGAATATCCTGATATTCAATATGAAGATCGCATCGTAGACAATATGTGTATGCAGTTGGTCCAGAAGCCTGAACTTTATGACGTACTCGTGTTGCCCAATCTCTACGGCGATATCATCTCCGATCTGTCGGCTGGCCTGATAGGCGGCCTGGGAGTTGCTCCTGGTGCGAATATCGGGAGCCTGTACGCCGTTTTTGAGCCGGTCCACGGCAGTGCGCCGAAATATGCCGGGCAAAATAAGGTCAATCCCATGGCGATGATGTTTTCAGGGGTGATGATGCTGCGTCACCTGTGTGAGCGCGAGGCCGCCGCTCGCCTGGAGAAAGCTCTTACGCAGGTGATCGCCGAGGGGAAAAACGTGACCTACGATCTGAAAATGCGGCCCGACGACCCGACTGCCGTTGGTACTTCCCAGGTTGCCGATGCCGTCATTGAGAAAATGCAGCACCTGACCCCGTAGGGGCTAGCCTCGCGCTTGCCCAGGCTAGCCCATTGATCTGTACGTTAAGCAGAGGGCAGGGATAGGCCCTGCCCCTACAGCGATTATTTTACAATTACGGTACCCATCATATATGGGTGAACGGTACAGTGGTACGCAAATGTGCCTGCGTTCGAGAAGGTCGCTGAGAAACTCTGTCTCTGGCCGATCAATCCTGAACTGGCAAAGCCGCCACTACTGGTTACTGTATGGGAGGCATCGGAGCCATTCACCCAGACAACCTGTGATCCTTTGGGGATGGTGATGGCGGCAGGCGCAAAAGCATACCGCCCGTTGTTTTCAACAATGCTCACCCGAACAACCTGCGCTGAGGCTGACTGCCTGGTTGCAGCTCCCGCCGCTCCACTGCCACATGCCACAAGTAACAACGTTATGACCATAGTCAGCGCGAGTACGGCCCAGAGAACCTGTGGGCGCTTGATATGTAGGGCCATTCCTGAAAAACTCCTTTCCACTACAACTTTCTGTCACCACTTTATTTGTGTACCGGACACACAGAAGATACGCCGGAAAGTTACTATTGTTTGACAGCTATTACAGTGGAGATTATAGAATGGATTGTGGTCAACGTTGCGATGACCTCATGCGGCATAGTGATAGACCGGCCAGTCGTTTAAGCTCGGATTTTGTTACATTGAGGCTAACGAGCGTCCCGTGTGGACGCGAGCGGGAGAGACAAAAAAGTGGCGCAGGACCAGGCTACCCGCACCGCGCGCCCAGCTTTCGTATCCGAGTTGTTCCACCGTACAAAAACGGAGATCCTTTCCCATCTGAGAGAACAGGTGCTGTTTGATTTCCTGATGCATAGCTCCGACCAGGGCATCATCTGTCAGAATATTCAGATCGGGGCTCGAAAAGATAATGCATTCTGGATTAAAAATGTTGATCAGATTTGCTAATGAGATTCCGAGCAAGATCCCGGCGCGTTGCAGTGCGGCTTTTGCTGCTTGATCGCCACTGCGAGCGCGTTCGACAATTTCAAGTAGCTCCTGCTCTGACGAGGCTGCGATGGGGTTGTATGTCGTGATCTGGGCATATTCACGGTAGTTCTTGACAATCCCAGGGAAAGACACATACGTTTCCAGGCACCCGCGATTGCCACAATCGCAGAAGCGCCCCTCGGTGGTGACGGCGGTATGGCCGAACTCGCCAGCTCCTCCAAAGGCCCCTCGATAGAGGTCGCCGTTCGCCACAATCCCTAGCCCAACGCCCCGTCCAATGGCGACCACCAGGAAATGGTTGTAGGGCTGTCCCTGGCCGAAGAACTGCTCGTAAACGGCCAGGCAATTTACGTCGTTATCGACAAAGACCGGGACGCCGATCCGTTCTTCCAGCGGGCGACTGATTTCCACATTTTTCCAGCCAAGCAGCGTGGCGTCGATACAGAAACCGCGCTCAGCATCAATCAACCCGCTCATCCCAAATCCGATGCCGATGATCTTGTCTCTGGCAATCTGGCTCTCACGGAACAATTCTTCCCAACAGCGCACAATAAGCTCCATCGCCTGCGCATAATTTCCGCGCAAGGGAAGAGCCCACTGCCGGGTGTGGACTAATTCACTGCTCAGATTTAAAATCACGGCGGTCAGCGATTCGGGTTGAGGGATCAGCCCGACAACAAAGCCCCCTTCTGGATTGATTTCCAGGAGTCCCGCTTTGCGTCCCCCAGTGGATTCGGCAAAATCCCTTTCCAGGATCAAACCACGTTCCAGCAAGCTGCTCGTAATCTTAATGACTGTGACCAGACTCAGGCCCGATATATTGGCCAGTTGAGGACGTGAAATAGGCGCTTCTGTGCGAATCAGATTTAAGAGGGTGCTCTGGTTAATCCCTCGAATAAGAACACGGTCGGCGGGTAGAAGGCGTTGCTGCATGAGTATCTGGCCTGCTTTGTTTGTTAATTTAGTAAGGTTATTGTACCTGAAGGCTGTTGATGTGTCAAGGCATTCACAGCATTGCACAGGGCTTTTCCGTGTTCGTCATGCTCACAGGGCGAAGCCCTGCTCGCAAGAGAGAGGTGCAGGCAACGCCGCGATGCGACGTTGCCTGCACCTCTCTCCTCTTGCCCTGCGCCCCGTTCGGGGCGCGAATCCCGTTGGCAGGAGTGAGAGGAGAGGGACACTGAAAAGCCCTGTAGCATTGCAGAGCAGAACATTCAGGAATGCTTGACAGAGAGCGATTTTCTTCAGTATACTAAACTTAGTTAATTTACTTTATTAGGTCCTGTCTGGCTAAGGCGGCTGTATCAGCCCCTGGCCTTCACATCCGCAGGAGGAGTATTTCTATGTCTTCCAGTGAAGTATTTAGCTCAACAATCCTCAATCGGCGTCAATTCGTCAAGCTTGCGGGTGGAGCGACGCTGAGCCTCTCGGCCCTGCTGGCTGCATGTGGCGGCTCGACCTCCACCGGATCTTCGTCAAGTGGTCCCCTGTCCATCCATTTTCTTTCTGTCCAGACCGCCCAACAGCCCTGGCCCACCATTCTCAGCGCGATTACCGCTGCCTATGCAAAGACGCACACCGGCACAACTTTCACCGTGGATTACGTTCCCCAGAATACTTTACTTCAGAAACTTCAACTGCTGGCCGCCCAGAGAGCTCTTCCGGTTCTCTATAATACGCCCCAGGCTGATCTGGTCGCGCAGTTGCTCAAAGACGGGGAAGCTCTTGATCTCGACACGACGCTTCAGCAGCTTGGGGTCGCAGATCAACTGGTTCCCTCAGCAGTTACTCTGCTCAAAAAGGTCTACGGCACCCCGCTTACTGCCCTTCCTTTTGAGCTGAACATTGAGGGATTCTGGTATAACAAACAGATTTTTAGCCAGAACAAGTTGCAACCGCCAGCAACCTGGAACGAACTGGAACAGCTTGCCGCCGCTTTGCAGGCAAAAGGCATCCAGCCCTTCGCGGCGTCAGGCATCCAGGGCTGGCCTTTGACTCGTTTGATCGGCAATTATCTGTTCCGCAAGCTTGGCCCCAGCGCGCTGGACGATATCCAGAGCGGCAAGGCGAAATTAACCGATCCGGCATATGTGGAGGCGGCGCAGCAGGTGGCGAATCTGGGCAAACAAGGGTATTTCGGCAAAGGCGTGGCGACCCTTGATTACACGCCAGCCCTGGATCTCTTCTTACAGGGCAAAACCGCTATGATCTACATGGGAAGTTGGGCGCTCGCCGATTTCAACAATCCCTCGGAAACGACGATTGGGTCAAGTAACATTGGCTATTTCCCCTTCCCTAACGTGGTTGGCGGACTTGGAAGCTCGGATCAGACGCCGATGAACGCCGGGCAGCCCACCTCTGTGAACAAGGCTAAATATACTGACGCCTTAGGTCAATGGTTGGCGTATATGGTGCGGAACTACGGGGATGTTGCCTTGCAGAAGCAGGGTGCGGTCACAGGCTTTGTCGTCCATAACAAACCTGCGAACCTACCTGCATTGACAACCCTGGTAATCGATCAGATTCCCCAAGTCACGCAGCCAGTCCTCTGGTTCGAAGCCTTGTTCTCGACCAAAGCGACCAACGTCTCGCAACAGAACGCGGCCCCCTTAGTGACGGAAGCGATGTCGCCGGCCAACTTTATGGCCTCGGTTCAGCAGGCGTTATAATACCAGAGAGAGAAGTTTGTCCGCGTCGAGCAGCTTGCCCGGTCTGGCGCTCACTTCGATGGACTATAGACAACGGCTGTATGGATGGGGAAGTCTTATGAACCAGCTCCTCTGGCCTATCTCTCAGCCCGGGTTTCCCATGTCACTCGGTGGACAGAGGGCGACAAAGCCCTCTGGAGGTTTGTATGAAAGCGCTTTTACACGATTGGAAAGCAACGCTAGTGCTGGTGGGGCCGGCGCTGCTGGTGTACACGCTGGTTGTTCTCATACCCATCCTCTGGTCGCTCGGCTATACGCTGTTCGAAGGCAACGTGCTTGCAGGCTTCCAATTCGTCGGTTTCCATAATTTCGCCCTGCTCGTCGCGGATCAACAATTCTGGCAAGCTGTGCTCTTCACAATGAAGTACGCGATCACCGTGACCGTTGGTCAGGTCGGCATTGGCCTGCTCCTGGCGTTGCTGTATTTCTTCGCGTTACACAAATCATCAGGCGTGATTCGCACGCTGGTCTTCTTTCCTGTTGTGCTGCCCACCGTTGCGGTCGCGCAGTTGTTCTCGAAGCTGGTCGAGATCTCGCCACAGTATGGTCTGGTGAACTCGCTGCTAGCAACTGCCCATCTCGATAGCTGGATTCAGCCGTGGCTGGGGCAGGGAGGGACCGCGTTCTGGGTGATCGTATTCATGGATATCTGGCGCTCAATGGGCTTTTACGCGGTTCTGCTCTTTGCCGGGCTGGTTGATTTGCCTGGCGAGCAGATTGAGGCTGCGCGCATCGACGGCGCTGCGGGATGGCGCCTGGTGCGTCATGTGGTCCTGCCGCAGCTTCAACCAATTCTCTTTTCATCACTTATTTTTAGCATCAATGGAACGCTCAAGGTGTTTGATAGTATCCTCGCGTTGACAAACGGCGGGCCAGGGCAAACAACCACGCCGCTGACGTTGTACATGTTCAATACGGCGTTCTCTAATGGCGAGTACGGCTATGGGAGCACTATTGCCACCGCGCTGGCTATGCTAAGCCTGTGCGTTACGCTGTTAATCTTCGGGTCCGCACGCCGCGATGTGGCCTAGAAAAGGGAGATAGCTATGCTTCGTACTTTGACAAACCGCCAGGAGATGGAAGCTTCTGTGCGCAAAGCGCGCACGCGGAAGGGGAGATCAGCAGGGCGCCTGGTGGGACGTCTCTCAATCTGGGTGATCATCGCTATGCTGATGGTGATTGAGGTTGGCCCGCTGCTCTGGTTATTGCTCTCCTCCTTTAAGGCGAATAACGAGTTTACCTTGAAGCCGCTCTGGGCACTGCCTGCGGGTATCGACTGGCAGAATTATGTTGATGCGTTGACTTCTGGCAATATCGGAACCTATTTCCTGAACAGCCTCCTGACGGTCTTCCCATCGCTGGCCTTGATCCTGCTTTTTGGGCTGGCTGCTGGCTTCGCGCTGGAGGTAATGGTCTGGCGCGGACGCAATACGGTGCTGCTGATATTCCTGGCTGGCATTCTGGTGCCGGTGCAAATCGTGCTGCTCCCACTATTCACCATCTACTTTCAGGCGCAGCTTATTGATACGCGCTGGGCGTTGATTATCACCTACACCGGCTTTGGTCTACCATTGACGGTGTTTTTGATGGCGACGTATTTCAAGGCCATTCCCCGCGAGTTGATCGAGGCTGCGGTCCTCGATGGCGCCAGCATCTACCAGGTTTTCTTGCGCATTGCCGTGCCAATGGTGGCGAATGGGCTGATCACCGTCGCGCTGGTCCAATTCTTTTTCCTCTGGAATGACCTGCTGTTCTCCTTGACCTTTATCAGTAGCGACAGCCTGCGCACTATTCAGACAGGACTGCTGAACTTTACAGGAGAGTTTGGCCAGATCCAATGGGGACCGACATTTGCCGCTATCTGCCTGGCCGTTTTTCCCACGCTGATCCTGTATTTGCTTCTCAATCAGCATGTGATTAAGGGACTGACGGCAGGCTCACTCAAGGGCTAAATCACAAACAGACCTTGCTACAGGAGATATTATGTCACACCAGGAATCGGAAACCCTTTCTCAGTGTACTCAAACTATGCAGCAGGCGAATGGCGAGCCTGCGATCATCGTTACTGGCGTTCAATTCGAGCAAAACCGCGACGCTTTTGGCATTGGAGTAGCGCGCCCGCGTGTATCCTGGCGCGTTGAAACGATGAGAGCTGATTGGCGTCAAACGGCCTATGAGATAGAGGTGTATGACGCGACGAGGCAGTTGCGAGGGCAGACTGGCCGAGTTGCGTCTGACCAGTCTGTTCTTGTCCCCTGGCCCTTCACCCCGCTGCATTCGCGCGAGCGCCTCGTCGTCAGGGTGCGCGTCTGGGGGACTGATGGAGCGGCTTCTGCCTGGAGCAGCTTTGCTTCGATTGAGGCCGGGCTGCTCTACCCGGATGATTGGATTGCGCAGTTTGTGGCTCCTGCCTGGGAAGAGGATCGGACGCGAGCACAACCGGCTCCCTTTTTGCGCCGCGAATTCGATGTCTATCCAGGAATGAGCCGGGCGCGTCTGTATGTCACATCTCTGGGGGTATATGAAGCCCAGATCAATGGCCAGGTGGTTGGCGATCAGGTCCTGGCTCCCGGTTGGACCAGCTATTCCACCCGTTTACTCTACCAGACATTTGATGTCACCAGCCTGTTGCGCCAGGGTCGCAACGCGCTCGGCGCCATTCTGGGTGATGGTTGGTATCGCGGGCGTCTCGGCTTTGGCGGGGGGCGGCGCAACTTCTATGGGGAGCGGCTGGCGTTGCTGGCTCAACTGGAAATCAGCTACGCCGATGGTCGGATTGAACAGGTTGCGACCGACCACAGTTGGCGAGCAACCACTGGTCCCATTCTCGCCAGCGATCTCTATGATGGTGAAATCTATGACGCGCGTCTGGAACTGACTGACTGGTCAAAACCCGGATATAACGATCAGGATTGGGGCAACGTCTGTGCCATTGAGCGTGATCTGGACACGCTTGCCGCGCCATCCGGTCCCCCTGTACGCCGCATCGAAACACGCGCGCCAGTCGCTCTTTTCTCGTCGCCCAGCGGACGCACTCTCGTTGATTTTGGGCAGAATCTGGTGGGGCGCCTGCGTCTGACTGTGCGTGGGGAAGCAGGGCAAAGGATCACGCTGCGCCACGCGGAAGTGCTTGAGAACGGCGAGTTGGGGGTGCGCCCGCTCCGTACAGCGCAAGCGACTGACGTGTATATTTTGCGCGGCGGCGCCGAAGAGATCTGGGAGCCACGGTTTACCTATCACGGCTTCCGCTATGTAGAGATCACAGATTGGCCTGGTGAACCTGGCGTTGATGACCTGAGCGCAATCGTCTGTCACTCGGACTTAGAACGAACCGGCTGGTTTGAGTGCTCTGATCCCCTGCTCAATCGTCTGCATGAAAACGTCGTCTGGAGTATGCGCGGCAACTTTTTCAGCCTTCCCACTGATTGTCCGCAGCGCGACGAGCGGCTGGGCTGGACCGGCGATATCCAGATATTCGCGCCTACCGCCTGCTTTCTCTATAATATCGCCGGTTTTCTGACTTCGTGGCTGGCTGACCTGGCGGCTGAACAAGAGGTGGATGGCATGGTCCCCTATGTTATTCCCAATATTCTCCCGTCACATTTGCCCGGTGATATTGGTGGAAAGATCGTCCCCGCGGCAGCCTGGGGCGATGCCGCTGTGCTGGTGCCGTGGACGCTCTATCAGCGCTATGGTGATACCGGCATTCTGGAAACGCAATTCGAGAGTATGCGTGCCTGGGTCAACTTGCTGACCACAATCACCGGAGAGAGCGCGCTCTGGGATCAGGGATTCCAGTTTGGTGACTGGCTCGACCCAAGTGCTCCTCCTGACAATCCGTCTGCCGCTCGCACAGAGCCTGCCGTGGTTGCTACTGCCTATTTTGCGCGTTCGGCGGACATTCTGAGCCGGGTAGCAGAGATACTTGGGCGAGCTGAAGAAGCGGCCCGTTACCTGGCCCTGGCAGCCAGAGTACGAGACGCATTTGATGCGGAATACGTGACCCCTGCCGGTCGCCTGCTCAATGATGCGGAGACGGCGTATGCACTGGCGCTGCAATTCAATTTACTGAAGCGAACCGAGCAACGGCAACACGCCGGAGAACAACTGGTGAAGCTGGTGCGCAAAAGCGGCTATCGCATTAGCACAGGCTTTGTAGGAACACCTTTGATTTGTGATGCGCTCTGCGCTGTCGGAGCGTATGATGTTGCTTATCGCCTGCTTATGCAGCACGAATGTCCCTCGTGGCTCTATCCTGTGACTATGGGCGCGACCACCATCTGGGAACGTTGGGACAGTATGTTGCCGGATGGCTCGATCAATCCGGGAAAGATGACCTCGTTTAATCACTACGCCTTTGGGGCTGTGGCCGATTGGTTACACCGGGTGGTCGCGGGCCTGGCGCCAGCCGAGCCGGGATATCGTCGCTTCACTATCCAGCCGCACCCCGGTGGAGATCTCACGCACGCGCGCGCAACGCTACACACTCCCTATGGACTGGCCGAGTCGAGCTGGGTGATCGCACAGGGAGAAATCACCCTCAATGTGATTATTCCTCCCAATACGACGGCCACGGTAATACTGCCGGGGAGTGGGGGAAAAACAGCAGAGGTTGGCTCAGGAACATATTCCTGGTCCTACTCCTATGTGCTATAAGCGCAAAATAAGAGGGCAGACGCACGGCGCTGCCCTTCGATGCACGGTCAGTTTGCTGTTAAGATCCGCTTGCTCTCGGCTTCGTTTTGCGCCACTTATGCCGTGCTTGAATGTAGCGCACTGTGCCTGAGCGAGCGCGCATCATCAGGGATGAGGTACGTGCGCCCCAGCCAAAATACTGGACGCCATCAAGGAGTTCGCCACTGGTAATACCGGTGGCGGCGAAGGAGACATCGTGCCCCTTGATCAGGTCATCAGTGCGGAATACCTGATCAAGATCAACTCCATCCGCCTTCAGCTTGTCGCGTTCTTGCTCATTGCGGGGCCAGATCTTGCACTGGATCTCGCCCCCAATGCACTTAATGGCTGCGGCAGCCAGCACAGCTTCAGTTGCTCCACCGGTTCCCATAAGCACATCAATGCCTTTATAATCTTCCATCGCGGCTTGAATGGCGGCGGAAACATCACCATCGGTAATCAGGCGGATACGGGCGCCGGTCTCGCGGATCTGTCTGATCAGCTCCTGGTGGCGAGGACGGTCCAGCACAACCACGGCCAGATCGTCTATACGAGCGTCACGCGCATGAGCAATGCGCTCCAGATTGACTGCCACGGGCGCATTGATATCAACCACATCTTTCATAGCGGGGCCGACCGCTATCTTTTCCATGTAGAATACCCCCGGAGGGGCTGAATACATGGTGCCACGCTCGGCGGTCGCGACCACGGCCAGCGCGCCGGGGAGGCCGAAGGCCAGCAGACGTGTCCCCTCTACAGGATCAACGGCCACATCAATTTCGGGAGGTGTGCCATTGCCAACATGCTCACCGATATAGAGCATCGGAGCCTCATCCTTCTCCCCCTCACCGATCACCACAACTCCACTCATATCAACGCCATCAAGGGCATGACGCATAGCATCGACCGCAGCCTGGTCGGCCATTTCTTTGTTGCCCTTCCCCATCCATCGTCCAGCACTCAATGCGGCGGCTTCGGTCACACGGATAAGCTCCATTGCCAGATTGCGCTCTTTCGTACCGGATTGTTCAAAGCGTCCTTCTTCCATAGCACAAGGTTCCTCCCTGGTTTGTTATATCGTGATAGAGCGGGGTTGGGTCCGGCAATGTTCTGCGATCATAATTGCGCGCACTTTCTCCACCGCCTCACTGAGATGTCCCTGTCGATTTTCTACTACATAATCATAGTGTATTTGCTGGGCCAATTCCATCTGCGAGTCGGCCAGGCGACGTTGTAGTTGAGCCTCCGTCTCGGTCTGGCGGTTCGTCAGCCGCTCAACCAGTTCTTCGGCTGAGCCTGGCACCAGAAAAATAAAGATTGCTCCTGGCACTTTCTTCCGCACCGTTTCGGCGCCCTGCACGTCAATTTTCAAGAGCACATCGCGCCCGTTATTCAGGTTGTCTTTAATCTGTTGTACAGGCTGTCCGTACCAGTTTCCGTGGACGTTGGCGTACTCGAGCAGTTCGTTCTGGGCAACCATGCGATCAAACGTTTCCTGGTTCACAAAATAATACGGGTTGCCTTCGCTCTCGCCGGGCCGTGGAGGGCGCGCAGTCACGGACGCGACAACATGGAAAGCCATCCCCTGCTCTTTGAGAGCTTTGATGACGCTATCTTTTCCGGTGCCCGAGGGCGCGGAAAGCACAAAAAGCAGTCCTTGCTTGAGCGAATGCTGTGTTAAAGTGATGTGTGATGCGGATGTCATGGTATCAAGCTGCATTCTTTTCTTCCTGATCTTACTCAAATGTCAAGAGGAGTTGATGTACGAATGGACAACTCTTTGTTATACTGTACATCAATGTCTATACCAGCGACAAAGCGTTGTGTTCCTACACACATGGGTAAGTAAATGCTCATATTGATATTGTACAACAGGATTAGTGAAGACGGAAGTTGCAGGCTTCTTCCCAATAGAGAAATAAGGATAAGAGAAAACCGATGCATGTAGATGCTATTACGCTGGCGGCAGTGGCTGATGAGTGGCGCCTTTTGCTGGCGAATGCTCGTATTGACACAATTATTCAGCCGACCGAGTATGCGATTGCGCTCCAATGTTACGCCCCTGCCGCTCAAGGCCAGGGCGGGCAAAATCGTTGGCTCTATCTCTCGGCGCATCCACAGTTGGCGCGGGCGCATTTGACCGCGCTCAAGCCTGCTAAGATTGCGAGTGAGCCTCCCGCGTTCGTGATGCTGCTGCGCAAATATCTGGAGGGGGCGCGGATCGAAACTGTCGTGCAGCCTCGCTGGGAACGCGTGCTGGAGATCATCGCCGGGTATCGCAGCGGCGAGAACGATGAGCGCGTGCGTTTTCGTCTGATCATCGAGATTATGGGCCGCGTCAGCAATATTATGCTGTGCAACGAAGATGGTATGATCCTGGGCGCGCTCAAACGTGTTGGCGCGGAAGTGAATCGCTACCGTGTGATTGCAAGCGGCGTCGCCTATACCCCACCTCCGCCACAGCAGCGTGAGGTAGCTGGTAAGCGCCTGCCGCGCCTTGAGCCCACCAGCGTGACCGCAGCCCAGCTCTCGATCTGTGCCGCCGAAGAGCGCATGGCAAGCCTTGAACCAGAAGCAGCGCCGGCGAAAAAGCCCAGGCGCGCGGCAGAACAGCCGAAGCTCTGGCAGGTGCTCACCAGGAATCTGCTCGGCTGTAGCCCCATGCTTGCCCGCGAGCTTGTCTATCGTGCCACTGAAAATGCTGAGATGGCTATCGAGCAGGCGAATGAAGCGGTGTGGGAGGAGCTGGCATGGAATATTCGCGACCTGACGGCGCTTTACGATACTCATAGCTGGCAACCTCAGCTTATTGAGCGAAGCGGCGAGGGAGGCGGTCAGATGGTACCGCTGGCCTTTGCTCCTTACGTGTTGGAGCAATACACGCAGCAGCCGGAGGTGAAGGTGCGCAACTCCCCTTCGATGAATGTGCTGCTGGATGAGTTCTACGCGCGTGCCGAGTGGCATGGTGCAGTGGAGAGCCTGCGGGCGCCCATTCGTAAAGTATTGCAGACGCAGCGCGAGCGCTGTAAGCGCAAGGCAGAGCTGTTGCAACAGGAGATGCAGGCGTCCGAAGAGGCGGCGCGTTATCGTCTCCAGGCTGATTTATTGCTGGCGCACCAGCACGAGATTGCGCAAAAACAGAGCAGCATCGATCTGCCAAATATCTTTGAAGGCAGCGACCAGCCGGCAATAGTCACGATCCCGCTGGACCCGCGTTTTGACGCTGTAAGTAATGCCAACCGTCTTTTTCACAAGTATCATAAGTTACGCCGGGCACTGTCGCTTGTGCCAGGGCAAATCGAGCAAAATGCGGCAGAGCTGGCAACAATTGAGCAATTCTTAGCCGATCTGATGCTGGCGGAAAATCCTGCCGAGCTGGTACTGGTCAAGGCGGAGGTGCAGACGGCTGGCTATATGCGTGGCAAGTCCATCCAGGAAAGTAAGAAAGCACAAAAGGCGCAAAAAAAGGGTAAGGGGGGCAAGCAGGCGAAGGGCAAGCCGGTAGCTCCTGGCGGTGGCGTGCCGCTGCATGTGCAGAGTCGCGATGGTTTTACGATCCTGATAGGGAAGAACAGCAGGCAGAATGAGGAAGTGACCTTTCACCAGGCGACTGGCAGCGATATCTGGCTGCACGCGCGTGGCGTTGCAGGCGCGCATGTGATCATCAAGTCTGCCGGACGGGAAATTTCTCGCAGCTCCATCGAGCAGGCGGCGAAGCTTGCGGCCTATTATAGCGAAGGACGAGGCAGTACCAATCTGCCGGTCGATTACACCTTGCAGCGCTATGTGCGTCACATGAAGGGCGGAGGCCCGGGCATGGTCATTTACGAGCGAGAGCGCACAATCTACGTACAGCCGGAGGGACCAGCAGAATGATCAGGGCATTACTGACCATTCTGCCCCTCGTGATTTTTTTCAGGGGCAATCTCCGGCCACGCATAGACTTGAGTAATGGTGTGTAACAACTCCTGTTGCAGCGACCCCCCGTTATCTGAATTGGTCATGAGAACGCACCCCTGCCCTCCCTGCTGCAAGGAGACCCAACAACTGGTAAAACCGGCGTTGTCGCCCGGGTGTCCGAAGCGAGCGCCAGGGCCTGCGCCTTGCACGAAAACTCCTAACCCCATATCTCCGCGCGCATCTCCGTGGCTTTGTGGCGTGAGCAGCTCCTTTACCATCTGTGTTGAAAGCAGGCGATGAGGCTTCTCTGCCCGCGCGCATTGCAGTTCCAGGGCGAACTGTGCCAGGTCAGTGGGCGTCGTCCAGAGCCCTGCTGCTGCCATCTCTGGATAGACATACCAGTTACCGGCCACAGGCTTGCCACTTTTCCTGTGCCCTGATGCCGCCATCTTTGCCTGGGGAGCGGGAAGCGGTTGCTCATACGTGCTGTGTGTCATGTCAAGCGGCTCCAGCACCAGTTCTTGCATCAGGGTTGGAAAGGGTTGTTGCATCACATCAATCAGCAATTGTTGAAGGATGCAATATCCCCCTCCAGCATACTGAAATTGCTCCCCAGGAGGGGCAACGACGCAAATTTCAGGCGTATTGCTGGGTTGCTCGCCATTTAAGATCTCATGCAGCGTTGGAATATCCTGCTCACGGTGATAGCCCGCGAACCAGGGAACGCTAATCCCCGCCGTGTGGCTCAGCAGCCGTCGGATAGTGACCTCTGACTGTTGTGCTTGATGAGCAGGGACCTTCCAGGATTTCAGGAACAGATTAACGTCGGCGTCCAGGTCGAGGCGGCCTGCTTCGACTAAGCGAAGGACGGCGCTAGCGGTCACCACTTTACTGATCGAGCAGGCTTGAAACAGCGTTTCGCTGTCAATGCGTTCCGGCTCGCCCATTTTGCGAACTCCATAGCCACAGGCCCATTCCAGATGGTAATTGTTAATCATAGCAAGGCTTACCCCGGGAATGGTGTAATCCGTCATGCGCTCGTGAAGTGAACGGGGGCGACCGTTCCTGGTCACCATGACGGCTGTTTCAATGCGCTCTTTCTTCTCTTGCCCGAGCTGGTTCGTGGGCGTGATGGATTCCGACATGGTGGCGTCTCCTCTGTGGCGGTGATCTTTCATATGCTGCGATTATGCCATAAAAAGCGGCTAAAACCGATCCTGAATGATTGAGACGATGGCGCCGGCGTCAGCGTTCCCGTGAGGAGCCGATCCCCATCTCTTCGCGGTACTTCGTCACGGTGCGGCGAGCCAGAGGCGTGCCTTGCATTGTCAGGAGGCGAGCCAGGTCCTCATCGCTGAGGCGGTGGCGCGGCTCCTCGTGCTGAATTAGTTCGCGGATGATATCTTTTATGCCAAGAGAGCTATCGAAAAAGTCAGAGAATGGGATCAGACGCCCATTGGGCAGCAACGCGTATTTGTTCGCGGTCGCCCGGCTGACCGTACCTTCATCCAGGTTCAATCGTCCGGCGACTTCGGCGCGAGTGAGCGGGCGCAGGTAGCGTATACCTTTCTCCAGGAATTCGCGCTGGTAATCTACCACCAGCTCGGCGACCCGTTTCAACGTGCGCCAGCGGCGTTGGATGCAATCGACGAAGAATCTGGCACGGTCGCCATGTTGATGGATATAGCGTTGTACCTCGTGCCCGCCAAACTCGGGGTGCTGCTGGTCCATTGAGATGGCATAGCTTGTTTCAACCTGGAAATGATAGCGTTTTTCCTCGATCAGCTCTATCTCGAAGCCTGTCTCCCCTCTGCGGATGATGAGATCGGGCCGAATATAGGTGATGCTATTGCCGACAGAGGAATAGTACGTATCGTCTCTATAGGTATGGGCTGGGAAAGGATGGAGCTTGCTGCGGATATAGGCGCTGGCCTGGTGTACCTCCTCTTCCGTTACCTTGAGCTGGCGAGCTATCTCGTGGAACTGGTTGCGCCCCAGCAGATTCAGATAGCGATCAACAAGGATGTAAGAGAGGGGTGGAGGGGTCTCCAGTTCGCTCAACGCTCCTAACTGGATGAGCAGACATTCACGCAGGTCGCGAGCGCCAATGCCAAGCGGTTCCAGCGTTTGCAGTTGGAGTAAGACGTAATCGACCCGCTTGACCGGGACCTGGAGATGATCGGCAATTTCCTGCGTGCTGATTTCAAGATAGCCACGTTCATTAAGATTGCCAACCAGTTGCTCAGCGATCAAAGCATCGTCGGGAGCGACCAGGGCTTCCAGTTGCTGGAGCAAGCTCTCTGCCAGCGTTTCCCCGTTGGGAATACGCGATAAGGGATCATATTCATCATCATTGTCAGCTTCTGCAAAACCGTAATTATCGCTATCGTAGAGCGTCTGTTGATAGGATTGCTGAGATTGAGGAGCTAAATAATCGTCGTGCGGCTGGGATTCGCCCTCGCTGGTGGCCTGAGAAAGCGGAGCCAGCGGCGTGGTAGGCATGGAGTGTCCGCAGTTAGCGCAGGCCGAACTATACATGGGCGCGCCACAGTAAAGACAAACCCGCTGCTCTATCACATCAAGAGTAGGATTCTCCATCTGTTCCTGGTTGATCGCTCGATCCAGTTCATCGGAAGAGAGATGCAAAATAGTGCTTGAAGTGATAAGTTTGGCGCTGACGCGCAGCACCTGTTCTGGTCTCGGCCTCGGCTCTAACCGCATAGATTCCCCCTACCTGCCCCTTGCTGATGGTTTAAATCCATCCCCGGCTGACTAACGCGCTATATGCTGCTTCCTGCTCTGCTGCTTGCTTGTTACGACCATGACCCTGGCCGACTACTGTGTCACCTAACAAAACCTCAACGGTGAATTCCCGATTGTGTGATGGTCCTTCCTGGCTGGCGATACGATAAGAAGGAGTAATGCCTTCACGGGCCTGCGCCAACTCCTGAAAAAGAGATTTGTTATCTTTAAATAAGCGTTTGCTGACAATATTGTGAGCGATAGGCTCCAGGCGTGGGATGAGAAACTGTTGAGTTACGCCCAGCCCCTGATCAAGGTAAATTGCGCCTAGAATGGCTTCAAAGGCGGAGGCAAGCACACGCTGACCACCGCCGCTGTGCTGCTCGCCCTTTCCCATACGTAAAAATTGGCTGAGATTGATTTCCCGGGCAAACATTGCCAGCGTCTCTGTGCGTACGAGGATGGCCCGTACGTCTGTCAGCTCTCCCTCGGTTAAGTGAGGGAAGGTGCGGTAAAGAAAGTCCGCGCTGATTAACGCCAGCACCGAATCCCCCAGGAACTCCAGGCGCTCATTGGAACTCTGTCCCTCACCGGCACTTTCGTAAATAAATGAACGATGGGTTAGCGCCATACTGAGCAGTTTTTTGTCCTGGAACTGTACCTTGAGAATCTCTTCTAACTGTTCGTACATTAAAATACCTCTAACAACACATGAACCTCATCCTGCACGCGCTCCGTTACCGTACCAATGCGCCAGAAGGTGACATCTGGCGCTAGCTCAGCGAGTCGCGGCCATACCGCTGGATCAATGGCTGCGAACAGCCCTCCCGATGTCTGCGGGTCCCATAATATGGCGCGTTGCTCCAGGTCGAGCCGGTCGCTGATGTGAACACGGGGAGTAAGATAATCCTCGTTGCGGAGCGCTCCCCCGGGAATACAGCCCAATGTCGCATATCGCTGAACGCCTGGTAATAGTGGCAATGCCTGGTAATCAAAGCGCATGCCGCTCAGGCTCTGGGATGCCATCTCCCAGGCATGGCCGAGCAGGCCAAAGCCGGTAATATCTGTCACCGCGTGTACCCCTGAGCCTGACCGTACCAGGGCTTCGCTGGCGTGGCGATTAAGCAGCATCATGGAGCGAATAGCGGCTTGTAGATCGTTTTCCTCAACCTGGTCGCGTTTGTGCGCGGTCGTGATCAGGCCCGTGCCCAGCGGTTTGCTGATAATAAGCAGGTCGCCGGGCTGGGCGCCGCCTTTGGTCAGGATATGTTCGGGATGGACCATGCCGGTAACGGAGAGACCATACTTTGGCTCTCTATCCGTCACAGTATGGCCGCCAGCAATAACGCCCCCGGCCTGGGCGATGGTATCCATGCCTCCCCGTAATATTTCGCTCAGCAGGTCCGCTGCCAGGTTATCGGGCCAGGCCACCAGATTGATCGCCATCAGCACCTGCCCCCCCATCGCATAAACATCGCTCAGCGCGTTTGCTGCGGCAATAGCCCCAAAAGCGTAAGGGTCATCCACCACAGGCGGGAAAAAGTCCGCTGTGCTAATTACTGCCTGCTGTTCATTGACACGATAGACGGCAGCATCATCGATGGCATCCAGCCCGACCAGCAAATTGGACGGTGTGGATGCATACCCTTTTAGTGGACGCAGAACCTGCGCCAGGGCATCGGGGCCCATTTTCGATGCTCAACCTGCGCAACTGGCAAGTGATGTTAAGCGTATCTGTCGGCCTGTGCTCACGCCAATCAATCCTTTTATCTTTGTGCAAACTTCCGTCGTCATTGTAGCGCGTTTTGGGTCAGTGCGCAACGCTAAGCATATCGCCCTCAGGACTTCTCAAAAGCTACTGCACACTCTGACTCCTCGCGCCTTCGGTGCTCACAGGGAGAAGAAGGTGCAGGCGGTGGGCACAGCCCACTGCCTGCACCTTCTTCTCCAGAATGGCTCGCTTGCGAGCCATTCTGTATGAAAAGACAACGTTTGAGAAGCCCTGATATCACCCTGAAAAATGCTAGACTGTTCTTGCGAGATGTGCTACTCTTAACCAGGATGGACTTGAGGAAGACAGGCAATCGCGGGTCGCAAGATCCGAGGAAAGTCCGAACTCCACAGAGCGGAATGCTGGATAACGTCCAGTGGGGGCGACCCTGAGGAAAGCGCAACAGAAACATACCGCCTGCCTCCTATGGGAAAGCGGGCAAGGGTGAAATGGTGAGGTAAGAGCTCACCAGCAGCCAGGTGACTGGTTGGCTGGGCAAACCCCATTCGGAGCAAGACCGAGCAGAAGGGATAGCATACTTGCCACGGTAAGCATGCTAGCAGGTTGCTCGCCTGTCAACCTTCGGGTTGGTCGCTTGAGGCGCCGGGTAACTGGCGTCCTGGATAGATGATTGCCACCCATGCCATCGAGAGGTGGCCTGGGGACAGAATTCGGCTTACGGCTTGCTCAACTCCATCGCGCAGAATGAAGTTAAAAGAGACAGAAGACCTCATATCTTCTGCCTCTTTTGTCTATATGTTAAGAATAAGAGCGTGTCTATTACCTGCTCAAGCGATCATGCTCGATCAGCCAGCGGATAAAATTGAGACGACGGCTTTCTTCTACCATCTCGCGGTATTCAATTTCCTCAGTGACGTGGTCCCTCATATAGATCAATCTCATGGCTTCAATTTCGCTAAAGCCCATTGAGAGCAAATCTTGAAGGCCGGTATTTTCGGTTGTATATGATTGTTCTGACATGATGGCGCTCCCTTATATAAATGGAACGAACTACGGGACAGAGCCGTCAAGACCTTACTGGCTTACGATACAACAAACCTGAGCGGACGCGATCAATCGGGTCTCTACGGGCGCGGTACATCTGCCCCTTATGAAGCTCAGATCTGCTGTAGTGAAGGCTTGCTTGATACATATACGGATCAAAGCATCTCACTAGATACAACATCTTTTTCTCCCCGCCTATTTCAGTGAAGACGGCTGTATCGCTTCCGCTGGGTGGTAATAGTCCTCCATCCCTACGTATACTACTACGTTCGTGGGGGAGATTTTTGGGTGAAATGTCCGGGCCACCGGGAAACGGATACAGGAATCAACATTCATAAGTTAGGGGACTGTATCGTCGTACCTGCGAGGAAAACTGCTTGAGGTTGACGACCTTTGAAACTATACTAACACAGTCGTCAATGAGAGTCTATCGGGTAGCCAGAATTTCCTATAGTCTTTGTATCGATTCCCATCTGAAAAATCTTCAGGCTGCGTTCTGTTGTGTCTCGGAGCAGAGGGGCGGCGTATCGCATGGCGTAATCCAGCGTCATTGGGCCAGCGGGGAGCGCGGCAACTGCGGAGACGCCCAACTTGTACACGGCTTGATACCCTTCTCCGAGGCTGCCCGCAAGCGCAAGGACTGGGAGATTGTAGCGCCCGGCCAGCTCTGCCACGGCCCCAACACTTTTGCCATAAGCTGTTTGCTCGTCAATCTGCCCCTCCGCCGTAATAACCAGGTGGGCCGTACGAATTTGCTCCTCAAGATGAACCGCCTCCAGCACAATCTGCGCCCCTGGTCGCAATGTGGCATGGACGAATGCCAGCAGGCCCGCTCCCAGGCCGCCAGCAGCTCCAGAGCCGGGAATTGCGGCGACGGCGCACCCCAGGTCTCGTTCGATGATATGCGCGTAATGGGCCAGAGCTGCATCTAGGGCGGCGATCATCTCTGGGGTCGTGCCTTTCTGTGGCCCATAGATTGCGGTTGCGCCCTTTGGGCCACAAAGGGGGTTGGTGACATCGCAGGCCACGTCGAAGACGCATTCGGCCAGGCGCGGATCGATATGTGCGGTCGAGATCGTGGCGAGCCTGCTCAGGGCGGCTCCGCCAGGTTCAACGGCCTGTCCTGCGCTGTCTGTCAGCGTTGCCCCGAGGGCCTGAGCCATACCCGCGCCGCCGTCGTTCGTCGCGCTACCGCCGATCCCGAGGATGAAGCGCCGGTAGCCGTGGTCCAGCGCGGCGCGGATCAATTCGCCCACGCCATAGGTGGTGGTGATGCGTGGGTCGCGCTGTGCCGGAGGGACGAGCGGCAAGCCTGCGCATGCCGCCATCTCTATGGCTGCTGTACGTCCGTCGCCGAGCAGTCCAAAGAACGCCTCGACTGGCTGGCCTAGTGGCCCTGTTACCACCTGCCGTACTATTGTCCCCCCGGTTGCATCGACCAGCGCCTGGACCGTTCCCTCTCCCCCATCGGCAACCGGGACGATAGCGATATCTGCGTCGGGATAGGCGGCGCGAACGCCCTCTGCGATAGCCCGTCCCGCCTCCGCCGCCGTCAAGCTCCCCTTGAGCGATTGGGGTGCGATCACAATACGCATGGTCGTTTTGCCTTTCAAAATCGGTCAAATCATTAGCTCTTTGTAATTGTATATCATCTGGGATGGCATCGTTGGGGTTTCTACTGAAGATTGGATCTTTTTCTTCTCATTTGCATCCTCTCCCCACCTGCTCTATACTACGCATAGACACAAAACTGAGATACTTCTTCTGAAAATTGCTTCAAACTGGAGTTTTTCTATGCCAGATGGTTTATCGCTTATATGGCCCTGGAATCCAGGGGCTATTATATTGCTGTTAGTTTTATGCCTGCTCTATTTGCTGGGTTTGCGGCCGGCTCGCCTGCGTCATTCACAGGATAGGCCATTCCTTGCTGACCGCCTGAGCGCAGCTAGCGGCTGTAGCTCCCCGATTCATCGTGGGAGCGTTGGCGGTTTGAATAGCAAACCGGTGAAGACTCGTCAAATAGTATGTTTCTTCTCAGCTATCGTGATCGCTGCTCTGGTGCTATTGACGCCTATTGATACGATTGGCAGCACCCAGCTCTTTGTTGTTCATATGTTTCAGCTTGTCGTTCTGACCACGCTTTGCACGCCGTTGCTTATTTTTGGGTGCTCTGAAGCACTGCTGCAACCACTCGTTGAACTGCCTGTTGTCCGCAATGTTGTCAGAATTTTTACGCAACCGCTGGTGGCCTCGATCCTTTTCAATGTAACGTTTCTGCTCTGGCACGCACCCAGGTTCTATGACGCTACTATCGGCAACGCCTCCCTCTACCATGCTCAGGTGCTGACGATTTTCGTGCTCTCGTGGCTAAACTGGTGGCCGCTCATCGGTTCCGTCAAGCAATTGCGCCACATGAGCTATCCTCTCCAGATGCTCTACGCGTTCTTTGATGGGCAGCCGGTTGATATCTTTGCCTTCATCCTGGTATTTACTGGCGTGCCGATCTACTCGCATTACGTCATTCCTCCGCAACTGGGCCTCTCTGCCTTTGCCGACCAGGCGGCTGGTGGCGCGCTCCTGTTAATCCCGGGGCTGGTTGACCTGGTGGTGATGTCTCCGCTCTTCTTCCGCTGGCTGGGGCAGATTGAGCAACGGACGCGCCTGGCCGATGAGCACAGGCAGGAGGAAGAGATAGAGCTTGTGCATTTAGAGAAGCAAGAACTCTAGCAAGCTTGCAGGATAAGCGTAGACAGTATTAGCAAACTTTTCCATGTTTTTCCACTTTTGCCCTTCAATATGATATAGTATGCATATGTTGTGGAGTGTCATTGGAAGAGCAGAAAGGGTTGTCATAACATGGAGAAGGCTGCTAATAGTTATATCATCAATGCGGAAAGTGGCGCGGAGATGGCGCGCCTGATCGACCAGGATAAGTTTATTACAAAATGTATGGGGGGGCTCTTCCCCGAAATTCCTGAGCTTGCGAAGGTGGGTAGCACCCTGGATGTTGCGTGTGGACCGGGGGGCTGGGCGCAAGAGATGGCGTATACGTACCCCGAAATGCGGGTCGTAGGCATTGATATCAGTCAGCGCATGATTGAGTATGCGAAGGCTCTGTCGCAGGTTCAGGGGCTGGATAACACGGAATTCCGCGTGATGGATCTGCTAAAGCCGCTCGACTTTCCTGATGCGTCCTTTGATCTGATCAATGCGCGCTTTCTCGTTGGTTTTGTCCATGCGGATTCCTGGGTTCCGCTGATGAAGGAGCTGATGCGCATCTTGCGGCCTGGAGGAACTATTCGATTTACAGACTCCGACGGTCGATTAATCACAAGTTCTCCAGCGTTCGAGAAGCTGATGGATTTGCTGATGCAAGCGTTTTATCTCGACGGACGAAACTTGACCGGCAGCCCTTCGCATATTGGTATTACACCTATGTTAGGACGTTTTTTGCGAGAGGTGGGATGCCAAAACATTCAAGAAAAGGCCCATTTGCTCAACTTCTCTGCTGGCATGGAAGCGTATAGCAGTGTTTATGAAGATGCCAAAGTTGGTTTCAAACTCGTTCAGCCCTTTTTCGTGAAGATGAAGGTCGCCGAGCAAGAAGAAGTAGAACAGATCTATGAGCAGATGCTGGCGGAATGGCTCTCTGAGGACTTTCGCGGCCTGTGGTATTTTTTATCGACTTGGGGGCAAAAACCTGTCTGAACAGCAAAACTGCATAGCGTTGCTCATGAGCGATTCCAGGTACAGGGAAGGCGCAGGGCCTCTTTCAACCTTTGTTCATACAGGGAGCGTGGAATCTCTATGACCCCAAGCGATGCCAGGTGGGGAGTGATAAACTGCGTATCATGCAATGTATAACCCTGTGCCTTCAAATGATTGACCAGCGCCACAAGGCAGACCTTCGAGGCATTGGTGGCGTGAGAAAACATGCTTTCTCCCATGAAGGCTCCACCCAGCGCCACGCCATATAAGCCTCCAACCAGCTTATCACCTTGCCATGCCTCAAAGCTATGCGCGCATCCGATGTGATGCAGGTAGCAGTATGCTTTGATAAATTCCTCGTTGATCCAGGTCTCTTCCCGCTGCGCGCAGGAGCGCATGACCGTCTCAAACGCGGTATCCATACGGATCTGATAGATGTTTTTACGCAGGAAGGCGCGCAGAGAGCGCGAAACATGCAGATGGTCATGCTCCAGAATGGCGCGCGGATCGGGAGCGTACCAGCTAATACGGCCTCGCCGGTCGGCCATCGGGAAAATCCCCTGTTCGTATGCTCGGATAAGCAATGCTGGATTGAGTGGTTCCGGTAATCGTCCAGGCATTGGCTCTTATCCTCGTACAAACCAGTGCAGATACCTGGCTATTTTCGGGTTTACGCCCTCGATCATTGCCACATCTGCCGTACTCAACGGCTTGAGCCAGGTGAGTAGCCAGAAGCATAGCAGCAGGAAAACCACACCCGAGACCCCCAGTACCGCTGCTTGTAGCAGACGATTCGCCGGGTGCCAGAGCAAGATAAGGATGCCAGGTAACGCCGCTAGAAACAGGGCCAGTAAGAATCTGCTGGTAAAAATCAATAATTCTTTCGGATAGTGCCGTGGCAGGTCGCGTAGCACAAATATGAGCATCAAAACGCCCGTCAGGGTTTTAGCAATGCCATCGGAGAGGAGCGCACCGGCGGGGCCAAAAAGTGGAATGAGCACAACGCCGGTTGCTATCAAACAGAGAATAGCAGGCCACTGGCTCAGCACCACAAGTCTCGGCTTCCCCATGACGTAGAGCGTTGATTGATGGATGGTGGTGCCAATGATGCGCACAAGCAGATTAAAGAACAGGAAAATCGCCAGTAGCGGCCCCACCGGATCGTAATTGCTCCCATAGAGGACATGCGTGATAATCTGCGCATTGAAGAGGCTGAAGACCAATCCAGGCGCAGCTAATAGCGTCTCCACTTTAATTAAAGCCTGCCAGGAACGAGCCAGACGTTCATGATTGTGCCCGACAAAGGCAGCGGCCAGAGCAGCTCCTCCGACGCCGCCAAAGCCTGCCACAAGCAGGAAATTGGCGGAATCCGCCAGTTGGAACGCGAGATTAAAGTAGCCGATACCGGTCAGAGAGATGGCGAAAACGCCCAGCAGGATAAACGAGATTTGCTTCAGCAGCGCGCCCGTTGCCAGATTAGCTAGCCACGCCGAGAGGCCAAGCTGTATGACCGGCTTCAACGGCTGCCTGTATTCCGCGCCGCGCGTGAAAATGAAAGGAGCCAGCCAGAGGGCAAACGCGGCTGTTACAAGCAGAGAAGTGAGAGCCAGCATCCAGAAGACGCCGTTGACCCCCCACCCCAGTTTTAACACGACGAATCCCAGAGCCAGCACAAGGGCCTGAATGGCGCTGCCAACATAAAAAACGAAGCGCATGCGCATCAGGGCCGCGTAGACGGCATTGAGCAAATTGCCAATCGCGCTTCCCAGGACGTAGACTGCGATGGGGATAGTATTCGCCAGCACTTCAGGGCTATGTAAGCCTGCCGCAGTTTGCGCCGCGCCTGGGATGGGTAAGAGCTGAATGAGTGCGGCAATTACGGGAAGGCCGAAGATCATAATGATCAAGCAGGGGACGAGGGTGGCAAGTCGTAAAGCCAGCAATCGTCTGGTCAACTGCGCCGCCGAAGCGCGCCCATATTCGGAGAAGATACGCGGAATGTATGTCGTTATCGCATCTTCCAGACCGAACGCAATCACGTAGAGAATGGTATTGAAGGCCGTCAGACCCACGGTAAAGATGCCATACTGGGTCGTGGTGACATTGTGGGTGATGATCAGGGTGAGAATGAACCACGAGATAAAGAACCATAACCCGTAAGCCTGGTTGTATAGATAGCTATGGGGCGTACGCTTGAGCAGGCGCTGTGCTTCCTGCTCCCCGCGCGCTTCCGTTTCTGGTAAGACATTAGATAGCATTGTAAAGTCCATTTTACCTTATTTTGAATAAATTGCGAGCCAACCAGCCAATACCTCCTAGAGCAGCGAACAGTTCCAGCGTACTGACGTTAGCGGTTACATGATCGGTAGAAACGAGGTAGAACGCGCCTACTCTGAATGTTGCGGCAACGACGAATAGTCCCAACCCGAACCAGGCGGGCAATGTGGTGTATAGCAGCGCTCTCTGCCAGCTCCGGCAAAGGAAGCCGATGGCCGTGGGCAGCAGATAGAGCAAGGCCGTAATCACTGGTGCGATGGTTGGAGGAAAGGGTCCGTCTAACGTCGTTGATGCCGAAGGCGGCAGGATACGTGCCCACAATTGAGCTGGTACAAGGGCCATAACAACGAGAACAGTTTCAATGATAATAAGGCCAATAGTTAATCTATCCCAATATTTCTCTGGGATTTGTTGTGCGATATCTGATTGCATTATCGTTTCCTTTTGATGGCTTGCTATTGCAGACGACCAACGCTCCCACGATGAATCGGGGAGCTACAGCGGCTAACTTCGTTCAGGCCGTCTGTAAGGAATTACCTATTGTTGTGGAATGGGCAGTAATCCCATTGCATATTTCATTAATAAAATTCGTCGTACAGAAGCATCAATGTGTTGCTGGCTAATAGCTCCAGAAGCGATAGCCTGCTTGATACCTTCGATCATGGTGGCAAGCTCGCTCGGGCTGCGTGCTCCCATCAGCAGGTCAGCTCCTGCTTCGACTGCCAGCGCGGCAGCTTGCGAAGGCGTATAATAGTCTGTTACCCCTTGCATGGTTAAACTGTCGGTCATAATAACGCCCTGGAAACCGAGTTCGTCCCGTAGAATGCCCTGAACAATTTTGCTGGATAATGACGATGGTATTGTATTGTCCAGAGCGGTGACGATTTCGTGCGTGACCATAATGGCGTGGACATTGCCCTGCTGGATTAAGTTGCGATATGGCGCCCAATCAATCTGCTCAAGGCCGCTCCTGGAGCGCGTCAGATGCGGAACCCCTATGTGTGGATCGGCGCTGACGTCGCCGAGGCCGGGGAAGTGTTTCAGGGTGCCAACGACCCGTCCGCTCTGTTGCAGCCCTTGTAGATATGCAGCGGCCATTTTTGTTACCAGCGTGGGATCTTTGCCATAGGTACGCATATAGAGCTGTGGATTGAACACGCTGGTAACATCGACGACCGGAGCAAGATTGAGATTGATCCCGTAGGAGCTAAGGTCTTGTGCATCCTGGAGACCGGCAGCTCTGGCCCTGGCCGGGTCGTTGGTGGCCCCGATAGTAGAGGCTGCGGGCCTCGGCCCATCGAGATTCACCAGGCGATCTACCTGTCCCCCCTCCTGGTCAATGGCTATAGCCAGGGGAATAGTTCTTCCCTGTTGCATCTGTTGATCAAGATTTTTTAACTGGGTTTTGTTGAGAATATTATTGTTGGAATAGTACAGCAGCACGGCCCCAACGTTATATTGAACCAGCATGGTATCGAGAGCAGGTGAGTAGTCCGGGCCGGTGAACTGCACTATCATCATTTGTCCTAGTTTTTGATCGAGCGTCATATTATGGACGATCAGGTCAATATATTGCTGAGGAGTGAGCGCCTTCTTTTGAGTGCCGGGTGTAGCATTGCTTTGCAGTTGCTTGTTTACATTTTTTAACAGGTCAGGCGTAGTATTGTTAGCAGGTCCGCCAAGTACGGCGGCCCATCCCTGAGATCCCGAAAATAGCCCCGGACCGAGACTGAGGGCATGCAGCAGCAGAATGCAAAGCAGGCTGATCAGCAACAGCGCCTGTTTTGTTGGCATCACGCTTGCTTGTGGCAATTTGGGGAGAGGTACGGCGGGCGTCTCAGGTGGCGTGTGCTCGGCAACGAGAACGCTAACGGTCTTCTGGCTATCAACGGTTTCTCGTACATTCCCAGGAGTTTGCTGTGTATCAATCATTCTCAAGCTATTTTTATGAAAAGATAGCTGCTCTCTTCTTGTAGAGACATTGAGGGTGGTGGCAGCTCTTCCTGTTGCTATGCTCCTGGTTGTAACGGTATCGATGTCCTCAATAGCCATGTACTGTGGCGAGGAGCCATTCTGATGGTCCAACTTTGGAGGGAAAACCTGTTCGGTAATGGGATCGGCATGATCAGAACTTGCCTGCTGCGTCTGGCTCTGTGAGCCGTCAGAGCCATCTGTATTGGGTATCGCCTCCGTTTCCTTTTCTGTCCCTGCATCTCCAGGCGGCTGTATCGCAGCAATATCTGTGGCTGGTGGAGGCGCTTTCTCCAGAGTACTTGTTTTGCTCTTTGCTCTGGGGATAGGCAGTTTTTGAGTGTCTTCCTGTTCATCGTCGGGGCGCGGTTGCTCTTGCGGTGAGCGGGGAGTGGCTGGCTCCATGTGAGACCCCTTTCATTAATAGAAGAGAAAAACTCTTTTGCTTTAGTATAGAAGTGCATAAAATAGTAAGACCCATCATTGATACGTATGATATACGAATGTTGTAACGTAGATCCCATATAGATGAGTACATACCAGTTTATAACATGGGCATAGGTTATGGGAATAGCTAAAAGCGTCTATAGGCGCTATTTGCTATACGCCTCATTTTTTCCTTTCCCTATCGGTCAGCGGATGAAATTTGCTATGATTGGTGTATGAGTAGATAGTACTACAAATTACGATTTTTCATGAGTCAATGAGAGTAGTTGTCTTTTCATAGAGGATCGTGTATGCTGCGTATGAAAGCTGAGCCGTATATATTTTGAAGGAGCGTATCCATGACCAGAGCAACCGACTTCACACCTGACGAAAGCGAACTCCTATTTGACGTTCCTTTTGTAGTAGCAGGCACCTCCCTGGCTGTCATTCAGGTCAGCGCACTCAAAGCCGTTAAAACATCGCTCTCATTTTACCTGATTGTGCGCGATACCAGCAGACAATTCCCCGAGAGCGAGCTGATCTCGACGATTTTTGCTCTCAAAGGCGAAAATCATGGAAGACATAACGTGCTGATCGAGCGGCACGAGGGCAGCAGTAAAGAGGATGCAATTGCGGTCAGGAATCAGATGTGCGAGCAGGCCATTGGCATCCTGAACGAGAAATGCCAGCCTCAAGAGGTTGAAGAGTACAAACGCTGGCTCCTGCAGGTCGCCAGTGAGGTGATGCATAAGGCGCATGCCACCGGTTTCCTGGGTCTGGGTAAGGCGCGTGCCGAAGCCGATATTGCGCAGGCGCTTCAGGATTTTGCTCAGGTCTTGCAGGTTGCCCAGTAATCCGATTTCATATAGCCAGCTATGAGATCGACACGCGTCGCTGTGTTGCCAGATGCGTATAGTAGCTGTGATTCGCGAGCGTCCATAGCGTCTGAAAAAAGGCCGGGTCCTTCCTTTCGAGCTGCTTGAGCAGGATTTGCTGCTTTTCCAGGTTGGCTTTACGGAAACAACCACCGGATGCTGCGTTTAAATCGCGCAGCACTGAGCGTAGACGCTGTTGGTTAAGCATGAGAGGACTCTCGTTTGCCGTGCTGGGTAACAGGTGACGCAGGAAAACATCAATTAAATGGAGGCTTGAGGGGGCGGGAAAGTGATCATCAGAGGGAATAAGAAGGTCGATGATCGTGTCCAGTTGCGCCCGCTCTTCATAACTGAATTCAATCGTTCGCTGCCGTAATGGCAATTTGGGCCGAATCATTTCGTGCATAGCTCTCCTTCTAGAAATGGTGGGCGACCCTTTCTATCTCCCCTAATAGTATCATATGCTCTGCCGATAATTCAACCCCCTTCTTCATGATTGTGTAATTAAGCCTGTGTTTTTTGTATTTGACGCCTTTCTTCAGGCTCGTAACATACCATCGTCCGGTGAGGACATAGTACCAATATGTCCTCACCACAGAAAGGGGCAGCTAGAACACAATTGTCTTATTCTCATAGACCAGCACCCGGTCCTCCGTATGCAGTCGCACGGCTTCGGCAAGGACGCGGCGTTCCACATCGCGCCCTTTGCGGACCAGATCTTCGACGCTATCACGGTGATCGCAGTGGATCACGTCCTGCGCGATAATTGGCCCCTCATCCAGGCTGTCTGTCACATAATGCGCGGTTGCTCCGATTAGCTTGACACCGCGCTCGAAGGCTTGCTGGTAAGGATTGGCGCCGATGAAGGCGGGGAGGAAGCTATGGTGAATATTGATGATCTGTTCAGGATATTCCGCCACGAAAAAGGTCTCCAGGATCTGCATATAGCGGGCCAGCACCAGAAAATCGACTTTGCCCTGGATGAACTCGAGGATGCGCGTTTGATCCGCCTGGCGCGTTTCACGCCGACTGGGAAAGTGGTAGTAGGGGATACTGTACATCCGCGCCAGTGGTTCCGCATCCGGGTGATTGCTGATAATGAAGGGGATCTCCATTGCTAGTTCCCCGCTCTTCCAGCGCCAGAGCAGATCGGTCAGGCAATGATCGAGCCTGGACACGAAAATCCCTGCACGCTTGCGTTGCTGCGAATAATACAGAACCCATTGCATATGGAAGCGTTGGGCAATGGGGCGAAATTGCTCGGTGATCTCTGCTTGACTTAGCGGAAAGCCCTCTTCGGAGATGCTAATACGCATAAAAAACGTTGATGCTTGTCTATTGGTTGAATACTGGTCTGATTGAACAATATTGCCGTGATGCTCGAAAATAAATTGTGAAACGGCTGCGACGATGCCGGGCTGGTCAGGGCAGGAAATCAGGAGGGTAATGGTCTGTTTCTGCATGGGCACGTCTGGCACTTACCACCTTTCCCTATTTTTTGTCGTGGGGCGCGCTTTACTCTCTAGCAGTTGAAAGGACCTGCCTGAGGGCAGGGCGTGCTCCCCATGATGTATACTATGCCCCAAGAATTGTTCTGTCAATATGTTACCAACATCAGCTCGGGGCTTCTCAAACGTTGTCTTTTTATACAGAACGGCTCGCTTGCGAGCCGTTCTGAGAGGAAGGTGCGGGCTGTGGGCGCAGCCCACAGCCCGCACCTTCCTCTCCTTATGAGCGCGTTTGGCGCGAGCAGTCAGAGCATGCACCGACTTTTGAGAAGCCCTGAACATCAGCTTCGCAACAGCCGCAGTGTAAAGAACGACAGCATCTATGCACTGCCAAGCATGGCGGAGAAACGCCGCACGCAGCGGTCACAGATGAAAGTGCTGGGAGTACTGCTCTGTGCAACCCCCATCTCTGGCGAGAAAAAGTGAGTGACCAGTGAGCCGCTGCGACCGCAGAAGGAGCAATTTTGATTGGCGGTGGCAGGAATCAGTGCGTTACGTGCCTGCAAAAGGCTGATGCCCAGCGAGCGTAGCAGACCCGCGCCGATCCCTTCGCCTTCGTTCATCAGGCCGAGCAGCAGATGTGTCGGGCGTATCCCCTTCTCTCCCAGGTTTCTCATCTCATCTCCTGCCAGAACGATTACCTGTTGAGCACGATGCGTGAGCAGCTTCTCCGTTGCCACCTCTGCGGCTGGCGGCGCTTGAAGGGACCACTGACCCTGCTGTGCCTGACGGTCGAAGATAAAGGTGATGCCGGCATGAATGCGCTCAGGAGTGATGCCCAGCGGCGTGAGAAACGAGGCAATGCTGCCCTCGCTCGCCAGACCCCATAACAGATGTTCGGTACCAATAAACCAGTGTTTCAAGTTAAGCATTTCTTCGCGGGCCAGATCAAGTACCCGTCGGCTCTCCGGTGCCAATAATTTAATAGCTGAATCGAATGGCGTTTCCTGTTCTTGCATCCTGTCTCCGTTCCTTTCCATTGTCTCCAATTGAGCGGCACGCCTCAGTGCGCGCAATTGCAGCACGCGAATATGGCTTGCGCTGGTGCCCAGGGCTTCGGCGATCTCGGAGGCGCTGTACCCCTGGAGATAGCGCAGGGTCAAAATGTTGCGGTCACGCTCCGGCAGCAAACTGAGAAGGTGCTGCACGCGCGTCTCGGCTTGCTGGCTGGCAAGTTCCGTGTTATCGAAGGCGCGAAGCCGTATCTCAAGATTGTCCAGCGAGCGCGTCTCGTATTGACTTTGTATCTGCCAGTGGTCAGCGATGGTTGTGCGAGCCGTTGCATAGAGCCAGCCGCGCGCACTTTCGGAGCTCTGGTCCTCCCTGAGCCAGCGCAGCGCCTTGAGGAAGACCATGCTGGTCAGGTCCTCGGCTAAAGCGAGATCGTTCACTCTGCTGTAGATCGAGCGCTGGAGATCCGCTGCATACAGGCGGTAAATCTCCGTCAGCCAGTTCAATCGCTCCTGCCTGCGTGAGTGCTCTGATGGCTCCATAACGCTTGCCATAATTCCTTTCTGAGGCTCTCGATTTTCCATTGTGGTATACAGGGAAGCGTTACAGGCCAGCATTGAGCAAGATAGTCTGGTGAATAAGGCTGGTAACGCGACCAAAAATAATGCATAATGCAATCAGTCAAGCTGCGTGAATTATTTTTTTCTAGCTTACAGCATGCGACCATATCCGACTATCAGGCAAGGAGGCATAGATGACTGCCACAAAGATCAGCTATAGAACCTGTCCGCTCTGTGAGGCTACCTGCGGACTGGAGATTGTGACGAGGGGGCGCGAGGTGCTTTCCATTCGTGGCGATGAGCAGGATGTGCTCAGCCACGGCTATATCTGCCCTAAAGCATATAGCCTCAAAGAATTGGATGCCGACCCTGATCGCATCCGCGAACCAATGATCCGGCGAGGCGACCAGTGGCAGACGGTAAGCTGGGACGAGGCTTTTGCTGAGATTGAACGGGGCCTTCTGCCAATCATTCAGCAGCATGGTCGCAATGCGCTGGCGCTATATATCGGCAATCCTAATGCCCACAATCTCGCGGGCATATTCTATTTGCCTGCCCTCCTGCGGATGGCGGGAACGCAAAATATCTACTCGGCCTCAACGGTTGACCAGATGCCCAAGCAGGTTTCATCAGCATTGATGTTTGGCACCGGACTGACCATTCCTATCCCTGATATAGATCGGACCGATTATCTGCTCTTGCTCGGCGCGAATCCGCTCGTTTCGAATGGCAGCTTGATGACCGCTCCTGATATGCGTGGGCGGCTCCGGCGTTTGCGACAGCGTGGCGGCAAAGTTGTGGTCATCGACCCATATCGTACACGGACCGCGCAGGAAGCTGACGAGCACCATTTTATTCGTCCCGGCAGTGATGCTCACCTGCTCTTCGCGGTGGTACACACGCTTTTTGCGGAAGAATTGGTCAATCCCGGACGTCTTGCTGAGCATCTCACCGGTCTCGAAGAGGTTCGCGAGCTGGCCCGATATTTTCCTCCCGAGACGGTGGCGCCTGCTTGTGGCATTGCTCCCGAGCATATTCGTCGGCTCGCTCGTGAGCTTGCGCGTGCGCCCCGTGCTGTCGTCTATGGGCGTATCGGTACCTGCACCCAGGAATTTGGCACGCTGACAAGCTGGCTGGTCGATGTACTCAACATCCTGACCGGCAATCTCGACCGCGAAGGTGGCGTGATGTTCCCTAAGGGAGCGGCGGGCGCTCGTAATGCCAGCGGCGTGCCGGGCAAGGGACGTGGCACTCGTCTTGGGCACTGGCGTAGCCGTGTGCGGGGGCTGCCGGAGTTCTTTGGTGAGCTTCCTGCTGTCTGCCTGGCCGAAGAGATCGAAACTCCAGGAGATGGGCAGGTGAAGGCTATGATCACGGTTGGCGGCAATCCCGCCTTGAGCACGCCCAATAGTCATCGCCTCCAGCAAGCTCTTGGTACGCTGGAATTCATGGTTAGCGTGGATATCTATCTCAACGAAACGACGCGCCACGCCAACGTAATTCTTCCCGCGCCCTCTCCGCTTGCGCGTTCTCACTTCGATGCCACCTTCTACCAGCTCTCCATTCGCAACTTGGTGAACTACTCTCCCGCTATCTTCGAACGTGAGGCGGAGATGCTGGATGAATGGGAGGTGCTGCTGCGGCTGGCAGGCATTCTGGCGGGTCAGGGAGCCTGCGCTGATCTGAATATCCTTGACGAAATGATGGTCATGCAATTGATTCAGCGTGATGTCGCAACGTCCGGCACCTCGATTGAGGGGCGTGAACCATCCGAGATCCTCGCGGCTCTGGAGCCGAGGCGCGGCCCGGAGCGTATCATCGATTACCTGCTGCGTAGCGGTCCCTATGGGGACGGTTTTGGCGCACAAAATGCAGGTCTGGATCTGGCAATGCTGGAAGCGCATCCTCATGGCATTGATCTTGGTCCCCTCCAACCGCGCATTCCAGAGGCGTTGCGTACAGTATCGGGCAAAATCGAGCTTGCGCCGCCACCAATCACTGCCGATGTGGAGCGCCTGCGGGCTGCGCTTGAACAGGCAAATAGCGGTAATGGGCGGCTGCTGCTGATCGGACGGCGCGATTTGCATTCCAACAACTCGTGGATGCATAATCTGCACGTCCTGACTAAAGGCAAAAATCGCTGCACGCTGCATATCCATCCAGACGATGCCTCCCGCCTACAATTGGAAAATGGCGAGTGTGCCTGCATCTCTTCACAATCTGGCATGGTTGAGGTGCCGGTAGAGGTAACGGCTGCTATTATGCCCGGCGTCGTCAGCCTTCCTCACGGCTGGGGCCATAACCAGCCAGGTGCGCGTATGCAGGTTGCCGCTGCCCATGCCGGTGTCAGCGCGAATATGCTGACCGATGAGGGCCGGATCGATCCGCTATCAGGCAATGCCATCTTGAATGGAGTAGCTGTAACGGTGCAGAAGGCCGCAGCTCTTCCGGCATACTCATAGCAGAGGGGAAAGGAAATCGTATGGACTGCCGAGTTGGTTGCGGAGCCTGTTGTATTGCTCCATCGATTTCATCCCCAATTCCGGGCATGCCGCAGGGAAAGCCTGCCGGAGTGCGCTGCGTTCAACTGACGGCAGACAACCGCTGCCGGCTCTTCGGCAGGCCGGAGCGTCCGGCGGTATGTAACGCTTTGCGCCCTTCTGAAGACATGTGTGGACATTCGCGACGGGAGGCGCTCGTCCGGCTCACATTGCTTGAACGGGCAACGGCTCCGTGATATTTTTCTGTCCTCCAATTAAGAGATCTTTTTTCATTTTTCGCCACTAGTTATGTAGATAGACTTCTAACGGACTATTGAGGGTACTACTGACTGGCAAATCTACGGTATCACCTTGCGCGTACCTGATGAGCCGGGACAGATCGAGTTTGGGCTGGCGTTTCATGGGTCCGGTCAGGTCTGGCTACGTGATGTCCAGTTTTCAGCTCGTGAGGAAAGCTGAAAAACCTGGCTCTTTCCCTCGCGCTTAGCCTGTTGTCTGGTTTTAAGAGACAACAGGCTGAGTGGGGTATCCATTAGATCATCAATGGAATCGGCCCCATATGAGGTGTCCAGATCGCGCGGGTCAGTTCGTGACTATCGACGTCAATGCCGTATGGCGCGAAGTACTGGCAGGTGCGTTCGACATCGCGCGCGAGCAGCGAGAATACGTCCGAGTTGTGATACGGGTCAACAGCCTGCGCGAAATCGATCAGCGTCACCGCTCCCTGCCAGTACAGGATATTGTACGCCGAAAGATCGCCGTGGATGCGGCCATGTACCAGGGCAAGCTCGATATTGTCGATGATGCAGTCGAAGAGCGGCTGCACTTCCTCTTCCTCAAGGGTCACGTCGCTTAACCTGGGAGCTGGCTCTCCCAACGCGCCGATATATTCCATGAGCACCGCATTCCCGATATGGGCGAAGGGTTGGGGAACTTTCGCTCCGTGAGCGTAGAGCAGACGTTGCGTCTGATACTCGTAGTCGATCCACGAGGCGACCTGCGCCGCTCGTCCCCTCTCGGTCTTGCGCGTCGCGGCGCTGCCACGGCGTGAATTGCCGTGTTCCGCTTGCCCCTGCTCATCGCGCTGGACGCGGCTATAGCGATAGACGGCATCGTTGCGCAAGCTGCGGAACATACGTGGACGATAAATTTTCGCAGCCAGGTATTCCACGCCTGTGTCGGGATGGGCAGCGCAACAGAACACGGTGGCCTCCTTGCCACTATGAGCTTCGTGCAACACATCGGTGATTAAGTTCTGGTCGTAAAATGGTGTCAGCGATGAGAGAATCCAGGGAGCGTCACGCCTGGATGAGAGCATCGAGGGGTTGAACGCGGGCTTTGTGGGCTTCTTCTCCTCGTATGATTGCTCTCGTAACCAGCGCTGCACCTCGGAACTGCTTTCATAGCTGGCCTTCTTCTCCGGTTTCTCCTGGGGTGTAGAGCGAACACGCGCTCGCTCTCGTGCGCTCGGCTTCATCTTGACAAACGTAACAGTCTCATCTTCGGGATCATACTCGAAATGTTTCTTCAACGCGAATGCTCCTTGATATCTATCTGCTTGTATGGTTGTCTCAATCTTGAATTCCTCCGCCACCGGGCGACGACAATCGACATATACGCCTCCTTTCTTCGCATGCAATCAGTATTGATTTACGCGGTTAATCGATAAGGGTATTCCTATAAGCCCGATCTAGACAAAGGTATAAAGCGAGCTAATAGCAGGTATTACAGGCGTGCAGCCATACAAAAATGGTGTATGAGTGCGAATGGAGCATCTCCAGTGGTAGTGAAACGAGCTTCACAGGGAAGAAGTGTGCCGGAGGTCGTGGGCAACAAAAGGAGGTACGAGCAAGGGTGAATGCTCGCGCGAAAGCAAAAAGTTTATTAATCTCGCATGGATGCCATGCTAACAAACTTGCTTACAGCAATTATCCTCTGTGCTCTATCGGACCCTCAAACAGGCCAGTTCCACTCGACGTGGAGATAGAAGCAATGAAGACAATCTGCATAAGAACACCTCCATAAAAATGTGGTATGGACGAAGAGTACCATACCATCATGGATCAAGTCAACAGTCAAGAGACAGCTTTTGTGAATAGACTTGACAGATACATAGACCGGTCTGTATAATTTTGGACGGGAGGGGCAATGAGTTCGACACGCGACCAGATTATCGAGAAGACCTGCGAATTATTAGAGGCTCAAGGCTATCACGCAACCGGATTGAACCAGATCCTGGCGGAGAGCGGAGCGCCTAAAGGATCGCTATATTATTACTTTCCGGCTGGCAAAGAGGAACTGACTGCTGAGGCAATCAACAGGACCGGACGGTATGTTGCCGAGCGGATCAAACATGGGTTGACCTCGATTGATGATCCTATTGAGGCTATTCAGTCGTTTATATGCACGATTGCCTATCATGTCGAGACTTCCGGCTTTCGCTCTGGTGGACCGTTGATGATCGTAGCAATGGAGACGGCCATTTTCAGCGAACGCCTGAATGGTGCCTGCCGCGAGGCATATGCTCTCTTGCAGCGCGCTTTTCAGGAGAAGCTGCAGAGCGGCGGTTATGCCGAAGAACAGGCTGTCCAGCTCGCAACCTTTATCGTCTCGGCGGTAGAGGGTGGGATCATCTTGAGCCGGACCAGGCATAGCGGTGATCCCCTTAGAACGGTTGCCAACATGCTTGGCAGGCTTTTGCCGTCGTTCCCCAAAGCCGAATAATCAAGGGTAAGAGAGGTGTATCATATGGCTGTTGAAACGACTGCACAGGTCCGACAGGGACCACCGAAGTTTGTCAATGCTCTCATCGGGTTGTTGTTACGCTCTCCATTTTCCGGGGGCATTGGTAATGTGCTGATGCTGCTGGAGTTTAGGGGGCGTAAAAGCGGCAAATTATATCGTCTCCCGGTAGGATATATTCGGCAAGGGGAGACGGTAACGACGTTTACCGACCGCAACTGGTGGAAAAACTTACGTGATCAAGTTTCTGTGATGCTCTATTTAAAGGGGAAGAAATTACGGGGGACGGCGGCCATCGTTCAAGAACCTAATCTGGTGGCTGAGGGGCTGTCCACTTTTGTGCAACAGCATCCGCGCGCCGCCCGGCCCTATGGCATCAGCTTCGATGCTGCCGGGCAACTGGACACCGAATCGGTGCGACAATCTGCCCGGCGCTTTACGATGATCTGTATCCGCTTGCAATAATATACCTGTGCAGGAGGAGGCTGCTTGCTGCCGTTTAGAGCCAAAGCGCTGCATGTGCTCCTGCTCTTTTTGCAACGCACCGACTGAGAATGGCTTTTCGCCGCCGGTGGTACCTGCATCAAGGGTAAGCTGAGCTGCCTCTTCCATGATGATCAGTTGCGCCGTTTTCCTGTTTGTTGTATTGCGTATTCCCAGAATCGCACGATCAGGCTAGGGGCGCGAATGCGACTGGCCGGAGACGGAGACCGAGACACTCAGGGAGAGATTCGGCAGCGTGATACTGCTCGCCGAAAGGAATGGCGAGTCAATTGAGACATTCGTCAGCGTTACCGAGTCCGCCGTTTGCTCGACTAAATCTAAAGGGCTAGTCTGATCGATGAGCTGGAAGTTCTGGAGGGTGGCTGAACCTGCTCCCTGGTTAATGATATCCGTCACCAGGTTTGACGCTGTCGCAGGGCCGCCCGAGCCACCACCGGAAGAGATGGTCACGGTAACGACGATTCCACCTCCCAACGGGACCGTTTTAGTAATTACCTGGTTGGTGATGGTAGCAGTTGTCAGCGTGTTGACGGCTACGGCCTTCCCATTGATGATGCCGGGAGTTATATCGAAGCCAGTGCCGCTGATGGTTGTCGCCTGGATGTTGAAAGTACCGGGCAGCGTTGCCGCTACCCCGATTGCGCCGTTAGCAACTAAAGCGCCGAGAATAGTCAAAAGAGAGAACGATACTAAGAGGGTGAGTGAGTAAACGAGACGGCGTGTTTTGCCAACCAGGGGTGCTTGCTCGACTTCTGGTTCCTGATCTGGACTCGAAGTCCCTGCGTTTTCGTCTTCCATGAGACATCTTCCTCTCTTGGTTTAATCTTTCAACTGCGGTTTTCGCTGAGCGGCTTTTCTAAGTCTGCCAGACTTTTTGCTTCTCGTAGGTAAGGGGCGGGCATTTGCTTGCCAGGCGACTCCCTGAGCGCTGCCCAGGATGCCAATGATCATGCCAATTCCAAATCCCCCAAAGCTACCTGTGATCAGAGAGACGATGGAAAGAACAATACCAATCAGTCCTGTGATAAGTGCGTGAGCTGGCACAAAGAGTTGAGCCAACGCCATGACCAGCATCAGGCCACCGACCAACAGTGCAATCGGGACTGCGCTGCCGGGAAGAAACGTCGAGCTTAGCAGCGTCAGGGGACCTGCCAGCATGAACAGACTCGCGAGCAGCATCAAAACCGACCCCCAGAAAGGGCGCCGTAATCGCCACAGGCGGAAAGAGGCCCCTCCCGCTCGCAGGCGAGAGGACAAGTCTGGCCGCCTTTGAGCGCGTGACAGCTCCAATTTTTCCGTGATCTCTTGCGAGGCTGTGTTGGTTTCATCAACAGCGACGTTGATGCTCTCAGATAGGGGTGCGAACTCGTTCATCCCCGCTTCCTGGGAATCAGTCATGGTGGTTTCTCCTCACTCCCCTCCGCCGAGCTGGCTTTTGGCAGAAAGGACGTCGTCTGACAGTTCTCCCACAAATGAGAGAGACAGCGAATGCCCTACGAAATATGACTGACTGTCAGTTATTATCTAACTATACTGAGAGGATGCATGTTTGTCAAGGAGATAGTATCTGTTTTTCGTATTATGGTTGTAGCCCCCCATGATGTTTTTCACCTGAATAGTTAGAATTTTCTCAGTTATCCTAATTTTACCTCATTATCCCTTGAAAAGATACAAAGTGTATGGTATGATGGTGAAGAACAAAATTGACTGACAGTCAGTCAGAAATTTGGGATGAAAAGACGATGTGACGTCGAGCACACGATCTTCTCCAGGAAGCCAGTCCACCGTAGGAGGTCTCTGTAGCGCAACCGCTGTTGTTTATTTCAGAGAGCAAAGAGCCTCTCACCATTCTCAAAGGAGATTTCTATGCGGCACGCCACCAAGGAAGCTGTCAGTACGACTCGTAGTCTGGTCCCCCGTATGTTCAGAATTCTCGGCATCACGATGCTTCTCTGTCTGGCTCTCGGCTTGAGTTTCAGTGTGCCAGCCTCTGCTCACCAGGCCCGACCGACCATCGCTGCGAGCTGCACTGCCAACCAGACCTGGCTGCTCGATTCACCGGCAGGAAGTGTCACCGTCTGGTCTGACCAGTCCGCCTTTCCCGGTCCAGGTACATCAAATCAGGAAGCCAAAGCCACAGTTACGCTTGATGCCACTACCTCGCCTAACACGATATGCGGCTTCTCTTTGCAAAGCTCTTTCACGGTCACTGATCCACATACTCATAACACCGTCACGATTTCCAAAGTAACACCGTGCAGCCCCGCCGGGACATTCGATCCCACAACTGGCGCGCTCACGTTAAATGGCACCCTGACGCTCAATAATGTGCCATTTTTCCAGGGAGCCCAGACGACAAAATGTAGCACCCTGAGCACTGAGAACACGATCAACCCCCCTGATCACTCGACACACTCAGGCAGCCGTGTCAATTCATCGGGTAATGTGACCCTTGAGGGCCAAACGTCTTTCACCAACTTGATCACGGTGAATATCTGGTCGCAGTTTGCCGGCACATTCAAGCGCCAGAGCTAACTGTAGCTGCTCAGTCAGAGGCCAACAGCTCTGTGTCGCCGCTCGTCGAACACTGGGCGCTTCGCAGTCATTGCCAGCGTTCGTCTTTTCGTGGGAGAGAACGGACGCTGGCATTTGACAACTTTTTTTATGTTCTCATATACTCTCCTAGAGATGTTACATCGTGATACATCAGGTGAAGGTATCATATCTCTCACCAGCATCGTTTTCATGTTTTGCTCCAGGCTCAACTTCCACGTTCGAGCACTCTAGCAAGAATGGGTCAACTGCATATGGAAAAAAGCGTCCAGAACATGTCAATCAAACATGCAAAAATGCAAACTCGCCGCGCGGAACTGTTGAGGGCTGCCCGCGCAGTCCTGGCTGAGAAAGGCTTTGAGGCCACGACTATCTCCGAAATTGTTGCACGCGCCGGGGTAGCCCAGGGCACGTTTTATCTTTACTTCCCCTCTAAAATCTCGCTCGTGGTGACCCTGGCCGCTGAAATGCAGACAAGCATTGAACAGGCTCTGCGTACCGCGCATGCTGAGGCGAGAAGCCTGGGCGAGATGATTGATCGTAGCGTCCAGGCGGCCTTTGATATCATGGGCCAGTACCGCGATATCCTGGCGCTCGTTCATTCCGGCATATGCTGGATTGAGGCCGAAGAGGCACGTTCGCATATCTTCTCACCCTATCACGCTCTGATCGCCGAGATGATTCATAAAGCGCAGGAAGTCGGGATCGTCAACCCTGGCATCAATTCGCAGGTTACTGCGGTTTTCATCGTCGGCGTGATTTACTATTCCGCCGACCAGTGCTACGTGTATCACTCTGCTATTCCCCCAGAAGTGTATATCGCGGAAGCCTCTCGCTTCATCCGTCAGGCCCTGGGTGTCTCTTAATCGTTCCCAGAACCCGAAAGTTACCTCTCTTGACAAAATGCTTTTCTACCGGTATAGTGTTAAGCAAAATGACTGACTATCAGTCACTTTTTACAGAAGTTTTGCACGTTTTCCCACTTTCTGAGTGACGCTCCGGCTAAGTGAGACGATATGTATTTAATAAAGGGGGCCGCATGACGACCGAAGCCAGCGAACAGAACGGTTTTATCGATATCGATTCCGAGACAAGTACACCGGTTGAACGGGATCGCCTCTATCGGCTCTGGGAGGAAAATAACTGGAGTGCGAAAGATCTCGACTTCAGCCGGGACGCTCAAGACTGGCAAAAGCGACATACTGAGCAGCAACAGCGCGCAATTTTGTGGAACTGTGCCATGTTTCTCGATGGCGAGGAGTCCGTCACTGTCACCCTTGCCCCATTTTTGAACGCTGCGCCGCGCTACGAAGACCGCATCTACCTGGCGACCCAGATTGCTGATGAGGCACGTCATCATGTCTTCTTTGATCGCTTCCTGCGGGAGGTTTGTCATATTGGTCAGGATTATCGCAGCACGCTCTCTGTGACCCACCCGTATCTGCCCTGGGGCTATAAGCAGGTTTTTACAGAGCTGGACCGTGTCTCTGATCGCTTGCGCCTCAAGCCTGACTCTCTGCCGCTACTGGCTCAGGGCGTCGCGATTTACCACCTGGTCGTCGAGGGGATGCTAGCGCATACCGGACAGCATTACCTGCGCGACTATGCTAGCAGAACAGGTCTCTTTCCCGGTTTCAAAGAGGGGATTAACATGGTCGCCCGCGATGAGTCGCGTCATATTGCCTTTGGTATGCAACTGCTGCGTGAACTTGTCACCAGCGATGCTGCTTGCAGGGCAGCCGCAATCGAAATGCTCGATCTCGTGCTGCCCTGGGCCGCTGGCGTTTTCATGCCGCCTGCGTGTGACTGGAACTACGTTACTTGCCTGGGCTACTCTCCCCAGGAGGTGTTCGCCTTTGGCCTGCGCTCTATCGAAACCAAACTGCGTCGAGCTGGTATAGAACCATCGGAGGTCAAGGCGCTGGTAAAAATTGGCTATGCAGATTCGCCAATGGAGCAGGCTGATCGCCTTGTCAGCATGATCGAGGGTCACATTATTGGCACTGACGAGGAGCCATGCGTCAACGAGAAGTCTATGGATGCGCTTTTCGCCAGTGTAGCCAATGTAGCGGATTGGACGCGGGCGCGACATCCACGCACTCCCTGCACGATCCAGTGGGTTTTCGACGAAGCTGAGCCGCGCTACCTGGAACTGCGCCCCGGCGAAACGCCACAGGTGGGCACTGGCAAGTGTGCGCAGGCGCGATTGACTCTGTATTGTAGCGCAGCCGATTGGATTCGCATTGTTACGGGTCAACTCAAGCAGCAGCGCGCCCTGTTCACGCGTCGGCTGCGTCCATCGGGTGATATAAAACTATTGCTTCGGCTTCCGCATATCCTCCCAGCCTGAGGATTGCCCCATTGCGCCTCTCCATTCTGCAAACGACTCTACTCTGGAGAATGGAGAGGAAATGGAAGATGCTGGTATCTCTGGCTTTACCAGGAGCGGTGTAATGGCAGCATGGAACGTGTCAGGATACCAGCACCTAACAAAAAAACCTGCCGCTACCGTTTAGAGCCAAATCGCTGCATATGCTCCTGCTCTTTCTGCAGAGCGTCGGCCGGAAATGGCTTTTCGCCGCCGATGGTACGCGCGTCGAGGGTAAGCTGCGCCGCCTCTTCCATGATGATAATCAGTTGCGCGGTCGCCAGCGGATCGCTACTGAACGCCAGCAGGCCATGATTTGCCAGCAGCACAGCGGGAACGGTGGGATGTTTTTGCAACTGCTCTACAATGTACGTCACCGCCTCCTCCGATCCGCGCGGCGCCCAGTTTGCCACCGGAATATCCTCGGTAATGCCGAAGCGCAGAAACGCTTCGTATACACAGGGCAACGGCTGATGGGCGAGAGCAAAGCTGGTGGTGCGGGGCGAATGGGTATGAATGACGGCGTTGACATCGCTGCGTACGCGGTAGACGCACGAATGCATACCCACAATCTCGCGGCTGGTTGCATCAATCGCGCCTTCCACCACCTCGCCGGCGAAGGTGACGACTACGAGTTGTTCGGGCGTTAGATGTGTCAGATGGCTAACGGACGTCAGCAGCATAAGGTCAGTTCCAGGTAAGCGCGCGCTCATATTGCCATGCCCGCTATGGGACATCACGCCCGCCTGCCCGAGCCGTTGCGCCGCCTGCACAAGCTGTTCCCGCAACGCGCTGTAGCTGAGATTTGTCATTATTCTCTCCTGAAAAATACTGATTGTACCTGCATACTAACTGTACTCTTTCTTGCCAGTTTTTACCATAGCCGTTCCTTTGGATTTGCTTCTAAATGTATACCATCCCTCATTTTCTGGTCCAAAAACCTCGGTGAGTACTTCCCAAACCATCTTAAATGCCAGGCGGTCACGTTCCTGATCTTCGATAATATCTGGTAGCCTCTCTTTAATACATCCTCCAATCCTTCCCCAGGGCGTGCCACGAGCTACATCCGCTCGGAAGTTAGCATCACTACGTAGAGACTCTATCACCTGGCGTTTATATACAGCCATTGCGTCAATGATTTGAATTTCTGGATGATTGCCATCCTCAAGGGCCTCTTCTGCTGTTGGTATATTGTCAATGGCTTCGAAACTGGCAGCCAGCGCCTGTTGGTATTCCGCCTTGAGGTCCTGAGCGAAAGTCTTTGCGGCTGGCAGGTTGTAATAGGGATCGCGCACGGTATAGAGCTGTTCGAACGAAAGGGTGCGGATCGGAACGGGATAGGGTTTGCCTCCCACTGAGCTCCAGAAAACGCCCTGCCCCGGAATCGGTTCGTTGAGAAGGACGCTGAGGATGTCTCCGCTGAAGTGCGCATTGGCGCGTTGCAGCGTTGTGAGATCGGCGGCAGAAAGCAGATGGAAGATGAACCAGTTGTCACCCTGGCTGAGAATATCGACGGGAATGCTACCCGGCTGCTGAGTGATCAACAGGGAGCCCAGATCGTATTTTCGCCCTTCCTTCACCCAGGCAATATAGGGTTCGGCGGCGCTGGAGCGGTCGTTAAGCACCGATTGCGCTTCCTCCACTACCGCGATGGTGGGGATCGTTTTAGGCTCGGCCTGCGTGAACTCCTCCTGGTTGCGATCAAAAATTCGCCGGAGAATCAGGCCGGAGAGGATCAGCGATTGCGAGCCACGCATGCGCGAAACATCAATAATGCAAAGTTTGCCCTGCGAGAGCGATCTGAAGAGCATGTCTATGAGCTGGCTGCTTTTGTCATGCAACGTACTCACGATAGAGGCCATATTGCCACGCGCGGCTAATGCCTCGACCTCCTGTTTATTAGCCTCCAGGCCGATAATCTTGCCAATCTCGTCCAGCGATGCCTGATTCCCATCGCGGTCGATTAAGTTCACCAATCTCTCCCAGCCGTCCTGATTCAGCCCTTTGAGCTTACGCACATTTTGCTGATCCTGCCTCTCGGGGCCAAGCGCGATGGCGATGACATCAGCCGGGCGAAAGCGTCTGATATCCAGTTTGATATCGCCCGCGACGAAGGAGCTATAGAAATCGCCAGGTCCCTTACGGGAGGTAAAGACGACAAGCTTATCTTGAAGTTCGGGAACGTCGCAGAGTCCGGGGCGGTCTTTATCATCCGGCCAGAAATATTCACCATCTGGATCGAAGATAATGGTGCCGACCGGAACTTTTTTCCCTTTGCGCTTGGTAACGGTAGGCGTCTCTTTATAAAGGGTGCTGAAAAGTAGTTTATTGAGGTTCGATTTCCCAAAGCCCGCGCGGGCGAAAATGAAAGAGCGTCGCGAAACCAGGCTCTCTACCGGGAAGCGGACAAGGATTTCAGGCGATTTAAGCTGCATCCATTCTTCTTTCACCAGCCCATCATTCTTGCCAGGAGTGTGATCGTCCTGGGCATAGATGTATTCCCCCAGCGCGAAATGCCCAATTACGGCCCCGTCGATATTATGTCCTACGATCTCGCGTAAAATCTCGCCAGAAGGAAAGGCTACGGGGCTGCCAACATGTGGCAATCGGCGGTGGGATGCGATGAATTGTAGCTGCTCGCCAGCTCCCTTACGCAGCACGCCAAGCACGCGAATATTCACCCGGTACTTGAGGTAGTCTTCGCGCAGATCATCGGGAATCTGGCGATTCTCGCGCAAGGCTCGGATGTTAAATTCCTCGCCATAGCCGGAAGCCAGTTTGCCTTCTGACGAAAAGGCGGTGATGCGTCCTAGCACCGCCTCATCGGGCGTTTCGAGCTGGACCAGTAGAAACTGGCCGTGCATCGGGATGCTCTGGAACTCGTGGCGATATGGCAGCACCAGTTCTGCATGAAATTCCAGGCCGCCTTCCTGAAAGCCGCGAAATATTCCGATAATTTGCTTGTGCGAAAACAATTCTATATCTGGCATCTCATATTCTCTTCCCTATCTACTCATAACGACGCTGGGACGGGTCCATCTCCTGCAAGCGGAACACGTCCAGCACGGGCGCTTCGTCGCCCAGGATGGCGCGAATGCCATCGAAGATCTGGCTTTGCAGCACATCAAAATCGAAATCCACCATTGCCGCGTTGGCATGTGCCCTTTGAAGACAGAGCGGGTAATGGGGAATAGGAAAACCGTTGAGCGCGTCGCAGAGCATGTGGCCTAGAATGTGCTGGGCCTCATCCTTCTGGGGAAGAAAGATATCGATGGGCCAGATGGGATCGCGACTGCGATCCCCGAACTTGACGAAAAACATCTTACCGCCAGCGAATCTGTGGCCTTCGCGCTCGCGTCCTACTATTTCCCGATCATTGCCCAGCGTATACTCTGACCAGAGATACGCTTTGTCCTCGATTTCGCGGGGAATCTCAACATAAGCGGGATAGTTCGTCGTAAGGATGCGCTCAAGCATCATCGCCAGCCGATAGCGCGAGAGTACCTGGCTATGTTTGGCAATGCCTGTCAGATAAATTTTCCGCCTTCTGCGCCGCCTTTGTTGTTCAATGCCTTCTTCAAGCCCTTGCAGATAGCGGGCGAACAGATCGCCCGCGAAGATAGTGCTACGCAGTAGGCCGTCGTGGACGATAAGCGTATCGGAGCCAAAATCGTAGTCACGCACCAGTGAGAACAAAATGGCCCATTCGACGAGGTCGCGATAAACCTTCACCCATGTGGGACTGGTCGGAGTGCCATCCTCTTTGTGATGGATCATGTGGCTGATCTGCTCCAGCTCTCGCACTCCCAGATAGTTCATCAGCTTGCCCAGTGCCGTATGGGGTTGACCGTGCTCATCGAATTGCTTCGCGCTCAGGCTGGCAACCCGTGTTGTGGGCGTCACGGCCTCCAGACAATACTCGTTATTGTTCGAATCGACAATGCGTACGACCTGCACTAGAAATGGGTCAAACTGCAGCTTATTATTGCCCCCATCAGCCGCTACCAGCGAGATGGAGGTTGTAGTGCGCGAATGGATGCGCCGCACCTCGTTGCGTAGAGGGCGGATCTCATCTCGTAGTTGATCCAGGATGACGCGATCAGCCTCGATGCGGCTCGCGATCTCCTGTTTAAGTTGTTGATAACTTTCAGGTTCAATCATAGGTTGAAAAGAAAAGCGATATGTGCCTTGCTGCCGAGCGAACGCACTTAATATCAACTTAGCTGTATTTTCTTTCTATTTTAGCATCAGCAATGATGCGATTCAATAGCAAAAAGGTAGAAATGGAGTGCATCGAGGGGAAAAGATACTATAGAGGTGGTAGACGACGAGGAAAGATTGTCAAAAGATATGTTATAACGTTTGAAAAAGGAGAGAATCTGTAACTAGAGGTAGGAGGGTGAGCGGATTTCCGCCCACCTCCATTTTGTTTATGCCTGTTCAAATCGAGGCTACTATTAATTCCGCGCTACGGTAACGTGTTCAGGTGCGGTCGAACGGTGCCGGAGAAGTTGTTGCCGTTGGAGGCATCCCAGTTGATCGACCAGGTCATCGCGCCACGGATGCCAGGCCAGGTGGTTGGTGGCTTGAAGGTGCCGCAGTTATTGCCGGTTGCCAGGCAATCAAGCGCGGCATTGACGACCGATGGAGCTACGACGCCACCGCCAGCCGCCGAACTGGATGCGGGCAGGCCAATGCCAACCTGATCGGGGCGCAGGCCGTTTTCTAGCTGAATACAGGCCAGGGCCGTGATGAAGTTCTCGGTTCCCTCGGCATAGACCTGGCTATCGCAGCCCAGCATGGTGCCGGAGTTGTAGTACTGCATGTTGACGATGGTAAGAATGTTCTTAATGTTCAGGGCGAGCTGGAAGTAGCCATCACCGGTCGATTGCATGTCGATAGTCTGCGGGGCGAGCGTGATAATCAGACTGGAGCCCGCCTTAGCCGATAGTTGCTGGAGCGCGCTGGTCATCGCCGATGGATTGATGCCGTTCTCCAGATCGATATCGACGCCATCGAAGCCGAAGTTTGTCATCAGCCCGAAGACGCTGTTGGCGAAATTGGCCGCGCTGGTCGAGTCGGAAACGCTAATAGTGCCGTTCTGACCGCCAACGGAGATGATGACTTTCTTGCCGCGCGAGTGCATTGTAGCAATGTCGCTCTTGAACTGGGCATCTGTATAGCCACCGAGCGCGGACGACAGGCCGGAGTCAACGCTAAACGTTACCGCGCCCGCGTTGTTCGGAGCGGCATTGGCGAAGGCGACGGCGATGATGTCGAAGTTGGAGTTGACATCGGTCAGCCGTAGCGGCGTTGCCCCGTTAGTAAAGTCCTGCCAGTAGCCGGTCAGCAGGTGTTTGGGCAGTCCACCGCCGCACGATGGGCATGGCGTAGGCGTGGGCATCGGAGTGGCAGTCGGCTGAGGCGTAGGCGTGGGTGTCGGTGGAGTATGAGTCGGCGTGGGCGTGGGGGCATTGGTGGGTACGGGGGTTGGTGTGCTTGAGCCCGCCGGACCGCTCAAAACGATATCGTCAACATCGACACTGCCCTGCGCGTACCAGCCATGCACAAAGATGGTGATGCTGGTCGCGGAAGCCGCTGTGGTAAACGGGACCGTGAGCTGAGTATAACTGGTGCTGCTAGTCCAGGTGCTGCTTCCGTTAAGGACGCCAATGTAGGCAAAAGGGCCGTTGAGGAAGCCACTGAGCGTATAGGCGGTGTTGGGCTGAACACTGATCGTTTGTGTACACTGACCTGTAGTCGAACTGGTGGGATTCATTTGCAGGGCAAACGATCCGCTATGGACCGGACTGCTCACAACCGCATCCCCTGCATCACAACTCCAACTACTGAGATTCCCGGTTTCAAAACCTGGATTGCTGACCAGGTTACTGGTAGCGAGGGCGTTTGAGGGGCGGTTGGTAAGAAAAATGGTACCAAGACTTCCAATGACCAACATAATGGTGATAGCGGTAAGCGTGAGAAGACGCGAAGAACGCAGCATGGTAGCTCTCCTTGCAGCCATGTGCTCAACCACACCTGCGCAAGGCGTAGTTGATCTATGCTATGGCACAATAGCACACTATACAGACGACCAACGCGATTGGACGCGCTGTCGCTCCCCGATTCATCGTGGGAGGTCCCTACGCGGTTCAGGCCGTCTGAAATGAATGGCACGATATACGGTATTGACGAAATCACCTATATCCATCGATCAGGCTCGCAACGAGCGGTTCTAGACATAATCATAGAGTATCGTGGTATTATTGTCAAGATGTCTATACCACTAAATGCAGGAAAAATGGTAATCATGAAGAAAATAGCTTATTATCGCCCTTGCCAGTTTGGTTTGCGCTTCTCCAGATAGGCTCGCACTCCTTCGGCGAAATCCGCGCTGCCATAGATGCGTGCCACCACGTCGTCGAAATCGATGGCCTCTGCCGCCGCGTTCAGCCGCCTTTGCGCCTCTTTCGTGGCCCAGATCGTGAGGGGAGCGAGCGAGCTGATTTGTTGGGCAACTTGGGTTACGCGGGCCATGAGCTGCTCTTCATCGACTAGCGCGGTCAGAAAGCCACATTGCGCGGCCTCAGTGGCGGTGAGTAAGCGTCCGGTGAAGAGCATTTCTTTGGTACGCATTGCGCCAAAGGCATTGACCAGGTGCTGGTAGTTTTTATGCGTGATGCAGTTGCCCAGCGTACGCGCTATCGGGACGCCGAAGCGAGCGGCAGGGGTGGCGTAACGCAGGTCGCATACAGTGGCAATGACGATGCCCGCGCCGACGGCATACCCGTGAATTGCTGCAATGGTTGGCTTAGTAATAGTATAGAGGCGCTCGACGATTGCTTCCATCGTATGCTCGTAAGCAATGCCGTCTTCGCCGGTAAAGCCTTGAAATTGCTGGATATCGGTCCCTGCTGCGAACGCCTTGCCTTCTCCACGGATAATGATAGCGCGAACGGTATCATCGGCTTCTAGCTTCTCAAGATGTTTTTCCATCTGTTGATACATCGTCCAGGTAAGCGCGTTGAGCGCGGCAGGACGAGATAAGGTAAGGGTGGCTATCGGGCCGTTTTGTTCGAGCTGCACGGCTCCAGCATCGGCGTTTTCGGTTGACATTCGGATACCCCGCTTTGTATAGTTTTATCTGATCTGGATATAACTATTTTAGAGTATCATATATGGCTAGAGTGTGTCTGATTCTGAGGGTCTTCGCCATTGCATGGCAGAGCTTGTGGAGGTGTTGTGGGAACATGCGCGAAGCGCATGTTCCCACAACACCTCCACAACAAGGCAAGCGTCTGCGATGCGAGCGCGCCCACGCTGAGAATCAGGCACTATCTTAGACGACAGTCCAGAGTACATATTTACCAGGGAAAGTGAGCAAGTTATGCCAGCCGCACTCGCGGGCATCCGTGTGTTAGATTTGACGCAAATCATGGCCGGGCCGTTTTGTGCCATGCTTCTGGCCGATCTAGGAGCTGAAGTGATCAAAATCGAGAATCCCCGTGGCGGGGACGATTCGCGACGCATGGCCCCGCCTTATTATAACGGCGAGTCGGCGGCCTTTATCGCGATGAACCGCAACAAGTACGGGATCGCCATTGATATTCGCACGCCAGCCGGCAAAGAGATGCTCTGGCGTTTGATCGCGACGGCGGATGTGCTGATCGAGAATTTCCGCCCAGGCACAATGAACCGTCTTGGCTTCGGCTTTGAGGCGGTGCATGCCAGGCATCCCGCGCTGGTCTACTGCTCTATCTCTGGTTTTGGGCATACAGGTCCATACAGCGAGCGCGGCGGCTTCGATCTGGTGGCGCAGGCCATGAGCGGAGTGCTCTCGGTCACAGGCTCCGCTGAAGAACCGGCCAAAGTTGGTGTGCCTATCAGCGATCTTAACGCGGGACTTTATGCCAGCCATGCCATCCTCGCTGCCCTGCTCTCGCGTGGACGTACAGGGGAAGGACAATATATCGATACTTCTCTCTTCGAAGCCGCGCTGGCCTATACTATCTGGGAATCGAACGAATACTGGGCCACCGGAACGGCTCCCCAGCGTCTAGGCACGGCCCACCGCCTATCGGCCCCCTATCAGGTGTTTGCGACCGCCGATGGCTGGATTGCGATTGGTGCGGCCAATCAGCGCAACTGGGAGCTGCTCGTCAGAGCGCTGGATCGTGCCGACCTGTTGCAACAGCCACAGTTTGCCACCAACGCCGACCGCATGGCTAATCTGGCCGAACTTGTGGAGACGCTCACGGCCACCCTGAAGACGCGTGCAACGAGCGAATGGTTAGGTATATTGGAGGAAGCTGGCGTTCCCTGTGGGCCTGTCCTGACGCTTGACCAGGTCTACCAGCACCCCCAGGTGCAGGCGCGCGCTATGGATATCGAGTTTGAGCATCCCGTCGCGGGTCGCATCCATGCAATCGGCTTTCCCGTAAAGTATTCCAGCACCCCTCCACAGCTATATCGCCCTGCTCCAATACTGGGCCAGCACACCACCGCGATACTCGAATCGCTCGGCTATACGGCTGAGCAATGCCGCCAATTTGAGGCTGACGGGATCATACTCGATCCACATATGGAAACCTGACATTTGTCGGATTTGGTGAGCTCCGAAAGGAGAAGCAAGATCTTGCTTCTCGTCTTTAGAGCGTCTTGAGGAAGGTGGTCATGGCACGCAACACCTCCTCTTTCTCCTGGGTGTGCAAGGGATGCCCAACCGTCTGCATCCGTGCCACCGTGGCGCAAGGAAGGAGCCTCAATGCCTGTTCAATCTCTTCGTCAGTAAGTATCCCTCCATAAGCTGGATTCCCCTGAATAATGAGGGTGGGGCAGGCAATGAGGGGAAAAAGGCGTTGGTAGTCGTAGCCTTCGTGCATCTGGTTGAATTCCAGGACAGCAGTGAGCATCTCAGGATCATTGTGCTGAAGATTTTCTGCCATCCACTGGAACCAGGGATGCTCTTCTCCAAAAAGGATATGAGCCGCTACGAGATCTGATTTGCCCTCTACCGCGATCGGGGTATTTTTGAGGGCTTCAGCAATCTCTTCTGTTGAGTGACCAGGCCCAGCCCACTCTCTCCAGTAGAGCAAGCGCTCTCGATTCCGCTGAGAAGAGCTCCGCATGTTTGCCAGATCAAGTGGCGCATCTCCGATGATTAAGCCGCGGCAAAGCTCAGGATATATGGCTGCAATGAGAATAGCAATCTCTCCACCCAGCGAGTGACCGAAGAGCACCGCTGGATGCTTGACCACCTGTTGCAGAAAGGTCACGATATCAGCAACATAGTCCGTCAGCCGGTAGGAGCCCGGCACGCGCCCAGATCGTCCATGTCCCCGAAGATCTGGAGCATACACCTGCCATTGCTGGGATAACTCAGGGAGAAGAGGCAGTGCGCATTGCCAACGTGCCGAGCCACCGTGGAGCAAAACAAGTGGGGAGCCTGAAGCTTCCCCTTCTGCATAATTGAGCGTGACAACAGGGGTCGTGAAGCAATGTTCTGTGAGCATGGATTCCTCCTGAAAAAGAAGAGATTACGAGACGTTCGTTGGAGCAAAGCGCTTCCCGCTTCATCGAAAGTGTACTACAGAGGGCACAAAAAAACATCGGCCATTGGGACGATGCGCTTTTCTGGAACGTGTAGTACAATGGAATCATCAAAGAGGCCCATCATCATCCTCTCAAGGGTAGATCGAAGTGGAAATTTGGGGCCCTCGGCGGTTCAGTCTCACTTTCGATGATTCCGCCCGCTTGCTTTTCAGTGGTACGTTTTTGTGGAAGCAGCTCATGATTTCTCTCCTCTTGAGTCTTTTTGCCAGGCATGAGGTTAAGAAGATGTCAGAATCGTGCCCACAATGCGGTGCTCTCTGCTGAAGGGAGAGCACCTGCCAACTGATTCACGAAGAGCTGTTGAGCTTTGAGTCGCTCAATACTGTTCCTCATTCGATACATTTCTTGCATGTCACCAGCTTTTAACGTCTCTCGATTTGTATTGTTCGTCCATAGATGGCGTGAGGCCCAACCCAACCATTAATGCCTCCACGGTTATTTCCGATCAGAAATCGTTTTTGGTCAATGGCCTTAATTAAATGTAGGTAGACATTCCCTTTGACTTGTACGAGGACAATGTCACCTACCTGTAACTGCTCTGGAGAACATGGCTGGAGGGTGACCAGGTCTCCATCATTGACTTTCCCAGTCATCGAATGACCTCGTGGTTTGATCTGCGCCTGTTGTCCTTTTTGTAGCTTCTCTATGGCAAATGTTGCCCAATTCATGTGAGAATTCCTTATTCGCTCGTAAAGCGTGGCTTGCGCTTCTCCAGGAAGGCGGCCACGGCCTCTTTGTGCTCGGCTGTGCCATGCGCCATCGCCTGCATGCCTGCCGACATCTCAAGCAGTGCCTCCAGCTTGATTTGCACTGCTTCACGGAACAGGCTTTTGGTCATGCGCAGAGCATAGCCAGGGTTGACAGCGATCCGCTGAGCGAGGGTATGAGCTGCTGCAAGCAATTGCTCGTCGGGTACGACCTGCGAGACCAGTCCGCAGGTCAGGGCCTCAGTTGCATTGATGGGGTCGCCGGTAAAGGCCATCTCGTAGGCTTTGGAGAGTCCCACGATGCGCGGCAAAAACCAGGCTCCGCCGTCGCCTGGGATGATGCCGAGCTTGACGAAACTCTCCGCAAAGAACGCGCTCTCGTTGGCGATGCGAATGTCGCACATGCAGGCGAGATCACAGCCTGCTCCAACGGCGGCTCCGTTCACGGCGGCGATAATGGGAACCTCAAGGGCGAAGAGGGCGCGGGGGATGCGCTGAATGCCGTTGATGTACCAGGTGCGTATCTCCACCGGCGAAAGAGTGGCGAGGTCGCCAATTTTCTTGAGATTGCCGCCTGATGAGAATGATTTGCCTGCGCCCGTAAGGATGACGACGCGCACACGCTGATCTTTGTTGATGCGCTCAATGATGCTGATAAAATGTTCGATCATGTCGCCGTCGGAAATAGCGTTACGGGTCTCCGGCCTGTTGAGCGTCACCACGACGATAGGGCCTTCTTGTTCGTAAAGGATCGGATCGCTCATGCTCTCTCCTAAATATTTTTATTTGTCATATATTTTCGCACATCCGCCACTAGCATCGGAGAGCAGGGAGATCCTGGTGTAGGAGGCGGCTGGTAATGCTGGCTGAGAGGAGCACTCCTGGTATGCCAGCGCCTGGATGGGTACCGGCTCCCACGAAATAGAGACCGCCGATCTGGCCTGAACGATTGTGCGGGCGGAAATAGGCGGACTGGAGCAGCGTTGGCTCAATGGAGAAGGCAGTTCCCAGATAGCTGCGCAACTCGGTAGCGAAATCTAGCGGTGTGAAAGTATGCTCGGTGACAATGTTTGCTGATAGACTCTCCAATCCGACGTGTTGCTCTAAAAAATGAATGATTTTGTTGCGAAATGCTCTTGTCTCCTTTGTCCAGTCAACGCCATGTGCCAGGTTAGGAACGGGTGCGAGAATATACAGGCTTTCTCCACCGGGAGGGGCTATTGATGAATCTGTGCGCGTGGGCGTATGCAGGTATAGCGCCAGATCATTCGGCAATCCCGGACCATCGAAAATTTCCTGGATAAGCTTCTTATAGTCATCAGGCATGATGATAGTGTGATGGCGAAGCTGAGGATATTGCCGGTTCAATCCCAGATAGAGCAGAAAACAGCTCATGGAGTAACGATAACGCTTCATTTGCTTACATGTGTTGGTTATATCATTAGAGGGTGGCAGGAGTTTGAGATAGGTGGATGCAACGTCGCTATCAGCAACGACAGCGTCGCTCTGGAGGACTGTTCCATCCTCCAGCAATACGCCTGTTGCTCGCTTTTCTTGGAGCAGAATCTGTTCCACGGCATTGCCACAGCGAATTTCGCCTCCCAGATCGCGCAGAAGCTTTTCCATCGCTGTAACGAGGGTGTACATCCCCCCTGGTGTGTAATGTACTCCTCCCAGACGTTCAAGGTATGGTACTACGCTGTAGATGGCGCTGGCGCGGAACGGGTTGCCGCCGATGAAGAGCGGATGGAAGGAGAAGACCATGCGCAGTTGCGGGTTGTGAAAATAGCGCGAAACGTAGCTATAGACGCTGCGCTGCGCTCCCAGGCTTACCAGTTCAGGAGCAACGCGCAGGAAGCTATTGAGCGTGAGAAAGGGCTGCTCTGCCAGGTCAACGAATGCGCGTCGATAAATACGCTCCGTTGCTGCGAGAAATGCGCGGTAGGCCACGACGTCATGCGGCTCAAATTTGGCGATCTCGGCCTCATCCTGCGTGGCGGAGCCCCAGTAATCAAAATAGCGGCTATCCTGGAAACAGATGCGATAGAACGGGTTGAGACGTAGAAGTTGAACGTCATCGTGCAGGTTGCGTCCGGCTGCGTGCCAGAGATCTTCCAGCAAATGGGGCGCGGTAATCAGGCTTGGTCCCATATCAAAGGTAAAACCGTCGGTTTTGAGTTGGTAGGCGCGACCTCCCAGGCGTTCGCGCGCTTCCACTAGCGTCACAGCATGACCTGCTGCCTGGAGGCGAATCGCGGCAGCCAGTCCCCCAAAGCCTCCACCAATTACGATAATCCTGTTCTGACGTTGACGTATGGTAGGTGTAGCCGTATGGGTAAAGACCTGTGTCATAATGGAGAAACCCCTTTTATCATGGAAGAATCTGTAACAGCCGAGCCCTGATAGGAGAGCGCCCTCACACGTTCCTCGATAGCGAGGAGTAATTGTTCGGCATGGGCAAATTCGTGTCGGAAATATGCAGGGCCGAAACGTAGTGTGGCTTGCCAGCGCCCACATGGATGCGTATAGATCAGGCCAGTCGGGACAATCGCAACTTGCGTTCGCCCATCCCTTTCTGCCATTGTTACTAAGCGTGCAAGACCCGGGCGAAATGGCAGGAATGCATCAATATCGGTTTTTGGCGTTGGAGCCGGATCAATATTGGGATAAGCTTCTGGAAAAATCACCAATGCCTCTCCATTGCGGAGCAAGCGAACGGAATCCCTGACAGCGCGGCGTAAATAAGAACCGTGCTCGTCTGCTGTATATGCGCTATTTGCGCGGCCACTCTGCTCGCGTAGCTGTTCATCTCTTAATACAATCGGCCAATTTGCCATGTGGCATGCCAGCTCCATGAAACGGCGCACGAAGGGTTGTTTGACCCAATCGAGCGCAACAAGAATATGGACTGGTCGTGGGATAGCATGGAGCAGGATAGCGCCATCATAAAAATGGTGGACATGGCGTGCCGCGATCAGTACGGGGCCTTTCTCTGGCATGTGTTGCAGGCCCTCTATGGTGAGATCAACATTGCGCTTGACAATAATTCTGCTCAACAGGCGCATTGTCAACCATGACATTCCCTCGTTGATGGATTTGCTGCTTGTAAGAGTATCGTGGGGAGGAGCTTTTTCGCGCAGCAAAAGAGCCAGCGAAGCCGGTAGCAGGCCGAAAATTACGGCCATGAGCGAAGGAATCCAGAGACCGACGCCCAGATTCAGTCCGATGGCGAACATAATATTTGCGGCATAGACGCCAAAGGGGAGCCAGACGGTGAGTTGGCGTGTCTCCAGATCGGTGCGCCAGAGCAGGCGGCTCACGCTCATATAGATCAGGCCGTTGCACGTCCAGCCGACCAGGTTGCGAATGGGCATGCCGAAATAAGGGCCAACATCATGCCAGATCCAGAAATGCACCGGCAGGTATTTGCTAGCCATCGCCGGATCAAGCGCGAGATCCCAGGCCGTTAGAAAATAGGCTCCCAGCACCAGCGCCCAGAGCGTATGGTGGCGGAGCCGTAGCTTTCTAACGATCACAGTAGCGAGAATATAGGCGGTAAAGCCCATATAGAACCAGGAGAGCGGGATAGAATAGGGAACAAGCCCGGCGACTTTGAAGCCCAGGAAGCTGGTATAGGAATAGGCTCCGAAGGGGAAACCCGTGCTAGTACCAAGCAATTCCATCCCTAGAGAGATAATTGTGGAGGCGGCAAAGAAGATCAGGGTCTTTCCAGATCCAATAAAAAGCAGGCCGAAGAGCAGCATGGTGGCTGCCCCAAAAAGGATATGCAGCGAGCCCGCGTAGGTAATGCCAAATTGAAAGACCTGTCCCGCTAAGGGGCTGCCGCTCCATAGCTCTGGATGTGGCAGGGCGATTAGAAGGCCCGCCAGACCAAATGCGAGGGCGGCGAGATGGCAGATGAAAAGAGCTTTGACCACTTTCACGATAAGCCTCCACGGATGAACGTGCGACCTCGCCAGGTGTGGCGACGGCGTAAGGCGCTGATCCCGAGCTGAATAGCAACCGGCAGATCGCATAACGGTGAAAACCAGTAAGACCAGGGCCGCCGCTGGTAGGCACGAGTAGTACCAATGAGAACTCCCAGCCGCATCATGACCAGGACCCCATTGAGGAACCTGGCAGCTCTAGAAGGGGATCTGTGCAGTAACAGCAGCAAGAGTAGCGGCAGCGGCAGGGCTTGTACCAGCAAAATTTCCAGCCAACCAGGTAACGTATTGCTGCCTGAGAACTGATCGTGCATTGGCAGAGAGCGCGTCCAGTTGCGCCAGGCATCGCGCCAATTTTCGTACATTTTCGTCGTTACCAGCTCGCCCGCTTCATAAAAACCGATGGTATAGCCCGCAGAGACGAGAGCCCGCGCAACCGTAATGTCTTCGCAGACCGAATCGCGTGCAATGGTAAAACCGCCAGACTTCTCAAGCACATCTCGCCGCAAAAGAAAGCACTGGCCGTTGGCCTGCACTTCGTTTATCTTGCGTATCGCATTTCCTGGAATGCCGAAACGATAGACCAGGGTTGTCAGGAGCGAAGGATGGAGCAAGCCTTGCGCGCTATCTTCAACCTTTTGCAATGTTGCGATGCTCAGAGCCGCAAGGCTGCGTTTTCTGGCCTGCATCACCAGCGTCTCTGCCAATGCCGCTCCGGGCTGTACATCGGCATCGATAGTCAGAATCCAGTCGCAGTCAGAGTTGACCGCGTCCAGTCCTTTTTGTAATCCCCAGGCTTTTCCGTTCCAGGCAGGAGCGATAGGGGAGGCATCGATCAGGCGGATGCGAGGGTCGCGCCGTCCATAGAGCCTGACCAGCTCTTGCGTACCATCGGTTGAACCGCCATCCACGACCAGAATTTCGGCCACTGTGATTCCTTGAGCGATTAACCCTTCCAGGCAAGGAGAAAGACGCTTATATTCATTGAGAACAGGAACGATGATAGAAACACGGTCTGCCGCTAAAGCTTCTATATCTATCCTGGCTGGCTGAATGCGTTCCCCTCCAGTCGTGTAAAGCAAGCGTTTAAACACGCGTATGCCCAGTATGACCTGGGTTATGGTGAGGATCAAGAAGGGATAATTCCTTTTCAAACAGCACCTCCATCTCTGAAGTCGTCCATATCTCCCGGCTCCTCCAGAGCCTATCAAGCATCAAGGCTGTGCTTGCCTCATAGATTTTCTCCCCAAAGCTGGTTGTTGCGCGTGAATGGAGAACATCATACTGATTGCGCTCAATCGCTATCAGAATACGCCGGTACAGTCGAGCTGCTATCAGGATGGGCAGACGACAGTCAGGAGGAAGCAGCCAGATCCCGGGCATACCGGTTTTATAATAGTAATGCGTACGTTTCACCTGAAAACGCATCAAAGAGCGAAAATGGTCATCTGGTTTTTGGCGCGCCTCGTAAAGTTTAAGTAGATGGGTACGCGGGCAGCCGAAGCTTTCTAGCTCATCTCTGGGTAGGTAAACACGGTTGGCAACCAGATCCTCGCCAACATCGCGTAGAATATTAGTAAGCTGCATTGCAATCCCCAGGTTTTTAGCTGCCGTCAACGCCGGGGCAGAACGGACACCTAAAACGTAAGCCATGGCCAGTCCCACTGTTCCAGCAACCTGATAGCAATAGTGGTAGAGCTCTGAGAAATCTGTTATCTCCTGCGCTTCTAGATCCGCAATCAGCCCATTGAGGAAGTCAAGAAAAATGGGAGTAGGAACGGGATGCTTGTTGAGCATGCAATGAAGAGCAGCGCCTAGCCGCTCGCGTGGGGCGGGAAAAGCGTACTTGCTGATAAACCAGCTTTTCCATGCTTCCAGTTCTGCACATACGTCTTCAACTTGTCTGCCTGGTACGGGCTCATCGACCAGATCATCCAGGGTGCGAAAGAACGCATAGAGGAGTACTACAGCAGGGCGCAGTTCCGGCGGTAAAAAACGTGCGGCGAAATGGAATGTTTTGCCGTGTGTTGCCAATAGTTCCTCGTCAATTTTGCTTGCGGTCACAGCTATTTGTGGAAGAGGGAGCATAATCTTGTCTAAAATATGCTCCATCCTGCCAGAGCTGTTGAGCTTTAACGTACACATATTGAACCTATCACTACTCCTCGACTGTACCATAAAAGGCGAGCCAATAGATCGAACGCCAATGTCTGAGAAAGTGAAGTATCGCCGTGTGCCGACGCAGGACTCCTCATCTTCCACTATACCGGATGCTACGTAGCGCAATTCTGGGTAATTACGGTAAGTTCTCCCGTTCAGGTAGCGCAACCATCAGTGAGTGCTGGATACTCTTTTTGATTGAAAGGTGATGTGGTGGAGTAGCGGTAGAACAGGTGGGGAGATAGTCAGAGACTAGCCCATTTTATGTCAAGTCTCTTGCTAAAAAAGACCATATTATGTATAAATCCGTTGTTGAGCAAAAAAGCAATATTTCTCCGCAGCCCCATATGGCGTATAGCAACTAATATTTACGCATGAGCCATCAAATAAATAATTCTATGACTTACCGGCTATTTTGCCTGTTAAGGAAGCAAATAACAGTTATGATCAACATCTATTCATCAGGAGAAAAGCTATGATCGATGAATTCAAGGTTGTTATTCATGAGATGCGTTATATCTCACACCTGATCTCTTCTGAAACTGATACCCTGAAAAAGCAGACGGATACGCAGATTGGCAAGGTCGATGAGACCTGTAAAAGTCTGCCGCCGGTTGTCTACAATCTGGCAGCCCCGGGTTTCCTCGTCATCAAGGCGTTCCTCGGTCGCTCCACCGAGATACGCGACCGCATCAGCACTATTCTCAACCAGACAGCCGACATGGCAGAAAAAACCGACCAACAAATTGCCGGGCTCTTCGACTGAGCCGATCCCTCTGTAGAGCAATTTGAGCACAAAAGAATCGCGAGAAGGAGAAGCTAAACATGACGGTTAGCCTATCGAATCCGATAGATGTTTTTGCGAATGCCATTGCTCAGCCATTAGAGGACGCGGCCAGGGAGTGGAGAGAACTGGCAAAAATGCATGAAACGGGCAATGATCATCTGCGCTGCAGGGAGGCGCGCTCGCGTCAACCCTGGGCGGCGATATCGTCCAACCCTTTACGGATATGATTTCCAAGCAATATAAATTCACCTATGGCATAACCCAGGGCATTAATGATATTGCCGGCTTCTATGACAAAGGGGCAGAAATTGTGCGGGACGCGGCCCGCATTGTGGATTCGATCATTGGACCCGATTTTGAGGTCATAAAATGGGTGCTTGATCATATCACGCCGGATATTGTCGTGAGGCATGGCGAAGACGCGATCCATGCCGTCTTTGATGACCTGCGCAACACGTTGAACCGCATGACCCATAACGCGGGCGGCTTTTTCAGCGATCTGTTTCACCTGAACATCGGAGCTGCTTTACACGATGCCACAGACGAAGTGAAAGCCATCGCTCATCTCACCGGCGATGCTATAGCGATGCTCGCCGATATAGAGCCGATCCTCTGCCAGTGGGCTACGCAGATTATGGATGGCGTCAACTGGTGCTTCAACGAGGTCAACAGCCTGGCTCTGAAACTGGAAGATTGGGTGCTGGGCATCTCTGATATCGCCTCCGAGGCTGCCATTCTCAGCGATCCCAATGCCCTGCCGCAGGAAAAATGGCTGACTGGTGGCATGCTGGTGATCAATGTCGCACTCGACGTCATGGTGTTCATTCCCGGCTTGCAAGAAGCCATCTTCGGCAAGATTGCGGAGAAGCCGGGCATCAAGTTTCTGACCAAATGGCTCGTCACCAAAATCTCCGAAAGCATCGTCGGCAAGCTGATCCAGGATTTCATCGAAAAGTTGATGACAAAGTTTGCCGAATCGGCTGTCCAGCGAGCTCTTGAGCGCAAACTAACCCAGACCGTCTTTAAGAATATCGAGGGCGATATCACAAAGAAGCTGCAAGATGCTATTCAAATGATCATCGAGCAGTATCTGGCGGGCAATATTAGCAAAGCCGAGGCACGAGCCCAGATAGATGCTCTAAAGGCCCTGGCCGATAGATTTGGGCCGGACCAACTGGTGGCCCTTTTCAAACGCTTTAGCGCCGAAGATCTGGTCAAAATCGCCCGTCATAATATCACTCTGGATGATATTACCAAGCTCATTGCGGATAGTAATAAATCATTCCCTCTTTCCGATACCAATGCGGTGACGGCGCTCATTGGTCCTGATGGCACAGCTAGCGTTAAGATCGTCGGTTCGGGCGGAGAAGGAGCTGATATCCTCTTCCTTGACAAAAATGGGAATGTAATCTTTAAACGTGAGATGAAGGCTATTGGCCCGGGCAGCTTTAGTAAAAGGCTCAGCAAGGCCGCGAGCCAGACAACCTTTGCCGGTGATGTGTTTTTCCAGATTGCCTGCCAGTACCGATGTGAACAGCCTGATGGATACATTCCGCCGTATACGAACGCCTGAGCAGCTTGCGAAATATAAGAATGTCTATTTGACGGTGGTTGATCCATCTGGTAACGTCCTTTGGGATGGCCCTGTTGTTCCCTGATACATTTCCTTTGACTCCTTAGGATTTGAAGTGTATACTTCTCCTCTAGATAGAAGGCGGTAGAGGTCACGGTCGATTCACTGGGGGATATTGAAATTAGATAAGGAAGCAATCATTATGAGCCGCTACGCGGACTTTGCCTGTATAGATTGTAAAGTGGGGCTCTGGCTTGGTAAAGCCATCCTTCGTGATGATGGCCGCGTCAATTACTTTAAAATTGGCGCGGAGGAAGATCCGCCGAATTCTCAGCGTCCAGAGCTCAATCGCGTGCTCTGGAAGATGTTGGCCGATCACGCTAACCACAACCTGCGCGTCTTTGTTGAGGGTGAGCCGGGCGAGGAGCTTCTCGAAGATCCCGCTTTTGTGGAGATCGGAGGCGACGAAATAGGCGATCTCTCTTTCGAGGATTATCTTAAAGATTGGCATGGTTGATCCACTGACCTGCGGTGCGCGCTATCTGCACCAGCCGACGCTTGTATTCCACGCCCTGGAGCGTATGGAGATGCTTGAACCCGAGCTAATGCGAGGAGTTCGTTGCGATCTGCTGTCCTATGCCCTGGCTTACGTAGAGCGGTACCGGGGCGATGTGCCACATCTGGAACGGGAGCGAGAGTTTTTATGCGCGGCCTTGAGGCAGGCGTGGCGGCAGAGTCGTTATGCCGATGTTATGCGGCTGGTTGAAGGGCTATCCTATCTGGTCGGACGCTTCAAGGACGCCGCCGACGCTGACTGCATCCTGCTCTGGGGCATAGAGGCCGCTCGACGACTCCAGGATAAGCGGAGATGGGCGTATTTGCTCAATCGCCGGGGGAACCTGCTCTTCTCGCGCGGTCAAGATAAGAAGGGGCGGCAACTCTGGTGGGAGAGTCTGGCTATGGCCCAGGGCCGGGGTGTATCAGCATACCTCTGGGAGATATTCTACAGTTTTGTGCATATCGCTGATATTCTAGGAGATTACCATACAGCACGACATTTCGCCGAGATGGTTCTGCAAGCTGACCAGGTGGATGATCTCGATAGCGCCGCTGTGGTGATTTTCGTCAGGGGGTTTCATGCTCGCGTCGCTTATGATTTACAGCAGGCATACACCGATTATCAGACTTGTTTGCGCTACTTACCTCGTTCTGAACCTGAAGTGGCCCTTTCTCCTGACAGGCAACTTTTTATGATGGTTGTCCAGGCAGAACTGGCACGAGTGCAGGGAGACTACCCCCGCTCTCATGAATATAGCGAGAGCGCGCTTGCCCTTGCGCGGCTCTCCAGTGATACCTATACCATTGTCGATCTACTAATGGATCAGGGGGCTTTCGCCTACCGGCAAAGGGAGTTCTCCGAGATGGAAGCGATACTCGCTGACCTGCAAGCTATCGCGCAGCAGACGAACGACCCGCTTCTTCCCATACGTACCTATATGCTGCAACACCTGTTTGATAACGCAGTGCCGAACCAGCGACCTGTCAATACTTTGCAACTCTCCCAGCGCTCGTCATCCCCTCCTACTATACCTCTAAGCGCCCGCGAACTGGAGGTGCTACGGTTGGTTGCCGCTGGCCTTAGTAACAACGAGATTGCCGCTCGTCTTGTGGTGACGACAAGCACTGTCAAAAAACACCTTGAGCATATCTACGACCGGCTCAATGTCTCCAGCCGCACCCACGCGGTAGCGCGCGGGCGTGCGCTCAATCTGCTTCCCTGAACTCGCCGGCTCTTTGATCATAATTCGTCTTTTGGCGAATGACAGCCCACCCGCTGTCTGTTACTCTACCCTCGTTACCACGCTTATAGTTGCTTATCTACTAATAAAGAGGTTACATTATGGCAAACTGGTTCTCTACTCCTCTCTTCCGGCAGCTTCGCTACAGCATATATGTAATATTTTGCATTTTACTTACTTTGCTCGCTGCGTGCTCTTCTGCTGGCTCTGCGAATACTGCTAGCACGCCCACGCCACGACCCGCACCATCCCCCATCCCTACACCAGACGTCCCGACGGTCTCCAAAGTGCTCACAACCTATAAAGGACATTCGGGTCCCGTTATTAACGCCCTATGGTCCCTGGACGGCACACGCATTGCCTCATGTGGCAATGATGGCACCGTGCAGGTCTGGACAGCCAGCAATGGCAAAACTATCTGGAATACCTCTATCGACCGCTATGCTTTTGCTCTTGCCTGGTCGCCCGATGGGAAAAAGATTGTTGGTGCTGGTCCTGGCCAGGCGCTCTATATCCTGGATGCTGCCAATGGGCACCTGTTAGCTACCTATCAACCCCAAAGTGGTCTTGTTAATGGTCTGGCATGGTCTCCCAATGGTAAGTTCATCGCTGCGGGCAGCCAGGAGGATAATACGGTTACGATATGGGATGTGACAACTGGTAAATCGATATTGACCTATAGAGGCCATTCAGATCCTGTGGCCAGTATTGCGTGGTCGCCCGATGGTACAAAAATTGCTTCTGCCAGCCATGACGGGACGGTGCAGGTCTGGAATGCGAAAGATGGGCACCTGTTGCTCACGTACAAAGATCACAATGCTCCAGTGTGGCAGGTGGCATGGTCGCCCGATGGCACAAAAATCGCTTCGGGAACTGGTTCGGCAGACGTAAACGGCCCTGTCACTGAGAACAACACGGCGAAAGTCTGGAATGCTGCCACCGGGCAGACGCTGTTGAGCATCGCCGCCCCAGATGGTCAGGTCTATGCGCTGGCCTGGTCGCGCGATGGCAAACGCATTGCTTCTGGGGATGGTCAAAATGTCTATGTATGGGATGCTACGAGCGGGAAAATGGCGCTGGTATATAAAGGCCATACCGGTGATGTTTTTATGGTTGACTGGTCACCTGACGATAAGTACATTGCCTCAGCCAGCACCGATGGCACTGTGCAGGTCTGGCAACCGCAGCTATAAATTAACCGCTTTTCTGCAAAAGCTCGTGCAAACGGCAGGGGTGCAGAGGCATTTCGCGGACGCGCAGACGGAATGGCGCAAGTGCATCGTCGATGGCGGAAGCGAAGAGGGCTGGCACCGGAATAACGCCAGCCTCGCCTGCTCCTTTGACGCCCAGTGGATTGAGCGGCGAAGGCGTCTCTACGTGGTCAACTGCGATGGTAGGGATCTCCGCTGCGGTCGGAATAAGATAATCCATAAAGGTGGCGCTCAGGGGCTGGCCCTCCTCATCATAAACCAGCCGTTCAAAGAAGGAGCCGCCGATGCCCTGAGTGACGCCTCCGCGTATCTGTCCCTCAACCACCATAGGATTGATCAGCCGCCCGCAGTCATGGACGGCTGCGTATTTTAGAAATGTGACCTGGCCAGTATGCGGGTTCACCTCGATGATCGCGCCATGAACGCCGCTGGCAAAGCTGGCGTGCGGTGGACTGTAAAAGCCGTCGGCCTCCAGCCCGGGGCCGCCGCGCTCCTGCGGTAAAGCGGGTCCGGGCCGTGCTGCCGCGAGATTCATCGCCGCCAGCTTGCGCGCATTTTCGCCGTAGGTATAGCGCAGAGGATTGGCTTTGATCGCCATCTGCCCCAGTGTTAAGGCGCGGTGAGGCGCGTCCTTAACGAAGACGTTGCCATTGGCAAGCTCAATATCCTGCGGCGCGGCTTCAAATAGTTCGGCGGCAAGCGCGATAATTTTTTCGCGTACCTTGACTGCCGCGAGATGCATAGCCGAGCCAGCCACGGTCGCGGCCCGGCTGGCAAAGGTGCCAACGCCCCAGTAGAACGCCTGGGTATCGCCCGTTGTGACCATGACCTCTTGCGGCGTAATGCCAAGCTGATCGGCTATAATCTGGGCAAAGACGGTCTGATGCGCCTGCCCCTGCGTTGTCACTCCAGTTGCAGCAAAAACGCGACCATCCGCCTCGACTCGAATATGCGCTCCCTCGTATGGTCCAATCGATGTTCCCTCGACATAATAGCCGACGCCGATCCCCAGGTAACGCTCCTGCTTCCTGGCTTCGGCCTGTCTGGCAGGGAAGTTGTCATAATCTAACAATACTTTGAGTTTATCGAGGGCTGCCTGGTAGTTGCCGCTGTCGTATCTCGTCGGCCCGCCATCCTGATAGACCAGTCCGACATCCCAGGGAAACTCATCGGGCTGGATAAAGTTGCGGGAGCGCACTTCCAGGCGATCAAGCTGCAACTCGCGCGCAATGCCATCCATGATGCGTTCCATCACGAAGACCGCCTGAGGCCGACCCGCGCCGCGATAGGGGCTCACGGGCACTTTATTGGTATAGAGTACGGTGCATTCGCTGGCATAGTGTTTGAGCCGGTACGGTCCCGGCAAGGAGCAGGCGGTGATGATGGGGACGATGATCCCATAGGGAGTATAAGCGCCCGTGTCGTGGAAGAAGACGTCGCGCACTGCCAGCAACGTGCCTGCGTCGTCAAAAGCGTATGTGACCTCGTGAATCTGGTCGCGCTCCTGGTTGGTTGCAATGAAGTTCTCGCGTCGATCCTCGATCCACTTGACGGGTCGGCCTGAGCGGATGGCGGCGAATGGCGCCAGGATTTCTTCAGGATAGAAAAGCATAATCTTGGGGCCGAAGCCGCCGCCAATGTCGGGCGCAATCACCCGGACCTTGTGCTCTGGAAGGTGAAAGATCGCAGCCAGACCGTTGCGGATGGCAATTGGTCCCTGAGTTGAGATCCAGCAGGTGAGCATCTCTTCATAGCGATCCCAGCGGGCGACGATGCCCCGACACTCCATGGGCATAGCCGCGCCTCGCTCCATCCTCAACGTCTCGCGTACAACATGGGGCGCGTTGGCGATTACCTCATCAGGTTCTCCCACTGTTTGGACAAGCTGAGCCGCGACGTTGCCGGGGACATCGTCATGAACCAGCGGAGCCTCTGACGCGGAGGCTGCTTCCAGGCTGTGGGCAACGGGAAGGGGCTCATACTCGACATCGATCAGTTCCAGGGCATCTTCGGCGATATAGCGGCTCTCCGCCACCACGAAGGCCACGGCTTCTCCGACGTAACGCACGTCTTTAAGCGCGAGGGGAAGCTGCGTACGTGGATGCGTCAGGGCCTGATGGGGAATCAGGAGCGGCGAAGGCTCCAGCACGTCTCCCAGATCGTCAGCCGTCAGCGCCAGATGGACTCCTGGCAGGTTACGAGCGGCGCTGGTGTCGATACGTACAATCTTTGCGCGAGCGTAGGGGCTGCGCAATACAGCCGCGTGGAGCATCTCCGGCAGATCAATATCATCAACATAGGTGCCCTGCCCGCGTAGCAGGCGCGGATCTTCGTTGCGCTGAACCGATGCGCCGAACCAGCGTGTTGCCATAACTATTGCCCCTCCCGCTTTTGCTCGCTCAGGTATTTAGCTGCACATTTGACCGCCTCCACGATATTCTGGTAGCCGGTACAGCGACAGAGATTGCCGGAGAGTTCGTGGCGAATCTCTTCTTCCGTTGGCTCTGGCTTATCGCGTAGCATTGCATAGACCGAGAGAATAATGCCAGGCGTGCAGAAGCCGCATTGCAGGCCGTGTTGCTCCTGAAATGCCTGCTGAATCGGGTGTAGCGGTTCGTGAGGACCGGCCAGCCCTTCGATAGTGGTAAGCGTCCTGCCATCGACCTGTACCGCGAGCAGCAAGCATGAGCGCACCGCCTCGCCATCGAGCAGAATAGTGCAGCATCCGCAGACGCCGTGCTCGCATCCAACGTGGGTGCCGGTCAGATGCAGCTCGTGACGTAGAAAGTCCGAAAGCAGTAAGCGTACAGGCACCTGCCGTTCATATTGACGACCGTTTACCGTTACTGTGATCGTGGCTGTTTCAAATAGTGCTGGTATGGATGCAGACTTTTCCATCGATTATGCCCCTTTTTCCGTACGGGTACAGCTTCGCCAGGCGGCTTGCAGAGCGCGTCTCGTGAGCTCCATTGTCAGAGCGCGGCGGTAATCGGCAGTGGCGTGGATGTCGCTCATCTCATCATCGACGAGCTGAGCTGCAGCAGAAGCAGCCGCGTTGAGTTCGTTATCATCAAGCGACGTGCCGAAGAGGAGTTGCTCAACGGTGGATGCTCGTATGGGGGTACTGGAGATACCAAGATAGCTTATTTGCGCAGATAGGCAGCGACCATCGGGCGCGGGAACCAGCACTACAACCACACCCGCGAGGGCGTAGTCGCCGGAACGACGAGCGAACTCCGTAATGTCCCGGCCCGCGTACGAAGGCAGCCAGGGGAAACGCACCTCTGTCACTAGCTCATCGGGCTCCAGGGCTGTTGTGAGGTAGCCTTGAAAAAAATCTCCCGCTTTGATGACGCGCTGCCCTCCCGCACTGCTTGCTACTACCTCGCCGTTCAGGCAGGTGAGTAGCGCGGGCAGCTCCGCAGCGGGATCGGCGTGAGCGATACTGCCGGTAATCGTGCCGCGATTGCGGATCTGCATATGGCCGATATGCCGTATCGTCTCGATGACGAGCGGGTGGCGCTGCTGCACTAGCGTTGACCGCTCGACCTGGCGCTGGCGTGCGAGCGCGCCAATCGCGAGGTAGCCATCTTTAGCTGTGATATAGTCGAGTTCAGCAATACGATTGATATCTATCAGGTAAGCCGGAGTTGCCAGGCGCATATTTAAGAGCGGCATCAGGCTCTGGCCGCCTGCGAGCACTTTGGCATCCGGGCCGTGGCGTCCCAACAACTCCAGCGCCTCCTGCAACGTTGAGGGCGCGCCATACTGAAAACGCGGTGGTTTCATGTGACAGCTTTCTAATGTGCCAATATCTTGGCGATTGGAGCGACGCACGCCAGCAAGTACTCGTCGCTCATCGTCGCGCCAACGCACTGGAACCCCTGGGGCAGCCCGTTAGCAGCTCGTCCGGCGGGAACGGTAATTGCCGGTAGGCCCGTGTACGTCCAGGGAAGGTTCATCAGCGGACTTCCGGTAGATTCCAATCCCTCGGGAGCTGGACCCGTGGTGGCGGGACAGACCCAAAGATCAATACCATTTTGTCTCATACTTAATTCTAACTCGTCGCGTAACATTGCTCGCCCTGCCCGCGCGGCTGCATGTTCTTCCTCTGTTACCGTCTGTCCTTCGCGTAGTGCCGCCGCCGTACGAGGTCGGTAGAGCGATTCGTATTGCGCGAACCACGCGTGATGCACCTGCGCCATTTCGGCGAAGACCATACGCGTGTGGCTGCGGTTGATCTCCTCGATATTGCTCAAGGCTTTTACGCGGCGTACCGTGTACCCTGCTTTTTGCAGCAGGGCAAGCTGTTCCTCAAAAGTGGTGATAGCTTCCTCAGATGCCTGAGCGAGGTAAGGTCCCTCCGGCACGCCAAGCACAGGCAATGCCTCGACTTTGACCTCGCGCCACTCGCTGCACAGCAATGGGGCGGCGAAAGCAATGCCCAGTACATCCTGCGCGAAATAGCCGACGTGTTCAACTGAATCGGCGCATTTAATCAGCCCCTCGGTGGAAATGCGGCCATAGCTGGGTTTGAAGCCCACAATGCCGCAATAGGCGGCAGGGCGAATAGTCGAGCCGATAACCTGAGTACCCAGCGCCAGGGGGCAATAGCCAGCCGCCACAGCGGCAACCGAGCCGCTACTCGACCCTCCCGGCGTATGGGCGAGATTGTGCGGGTTGTGCGTAGGACCGGGCTCAAAGTAGGCGAACTCGGTCGTGACCGTTTTGCCGAGGATAAGCGCCCCTGCTGCTCGTAACATGCTGATGCAGGGGGCCTCGGGGCCGGTAAATAACTCGGGGGTCAACTGTGAGCCTGCTTGAGTGGGAAAACCATCGACGCGAAAAGTATCTTTTACCCCGATGAGAACGCCATAAAGCGGGGGACGATCAGCCGTTCTGGGGAAGCGCACTTGCAGGGCCGCTGCATCTTTTTTCAGCCGCGCGCGCCGCTCCGGTTCGGGGAGGAGCGCATGTACCAGCGGATCGCTCGTCTCAATACGGTTGCAGGTCTCATCGATATAATCAAGCAGGTCAAGTTGACCGCTACGGAGTGCCGTGGCTATTGCAACGAGTGGTGCCGGGAAAATCAAGTGGTCGTCTCCTCTCTGCTACGCTGGCTTGCTATGTAGACGGCCAACGCTGCTGACGTGCTGGTAGGGGCAATCCCTCGCGGTTGCCCTGTCTCAGGCCGTCTGAAACAAATGGCTATTATGCAACAATACTGAAAGCTGCATTTTATCACCCTTGAGGGCTGATGTACAGTCAAAATGTTGCCATCTTCTACGATCCGCAAAACTTGCTCTTAATATACAATAGCATTGATGCTACATAAAAGACTACTCGCATCAATGCAATGAAGAAAGGGAGTAATATGCAATCAATTGACCTGAGCAATATGCGCGTGATCGATCTTTCTCAGAACTGGGATATGCACACGCCGGGGTTTGCCACCTATGAGGGACCAACCATCAAGTGGATCAAGCGCGTTGCCTTTGATAAAGTGGGCGGGCAGCATATCGCGTCCACGCTCCACGTTGGGACGCACCTGGATGCGCCTCTGCACTTTATGACCAACGGCCAGGATATTGGCAGCATACCTCTGGACAAGCTCGTGGGACCGGGCGTGGTGGTGGACCTGGAGGCGCTGGGCGTTGGCGATTACGATATTTACACCTCCGCACATTTTGAAGCGTGGGAGCGTAAGACCGGCCTGCGCATCCAGCCCGGCGATATCGTCGTGGTCCATACCGGCTACCATAAATATTACCCCAGCAACTGGTACGGCGAGTCGCAGCCCGACGAGACGCGCTACTTTATCAAGCATCCCGGACCAACGCGCGAGTTCGTGAGCTGGGTGCTGGAGCGCAAAATCTCCTGGTTCGCTATCGACGCAGGCTCGATGGATCATCCAATGAATACCGTCATTCGTAAAGTGCGCCCGGACCTGGCGGCTAAATGCGCTCAGAAACTAGGGAGGCCGCTTGAAGAAATCTGGCCCGAGGAAGATTTACAGCTCATGCACTATGATATGTTCCCGCACGGCGTTTTCCATGTCGAGAATGCTGGCGGGATGATTGATGAAGTGCTGAACCAGCGCGTCTGGATCGGCTGCTTTCCCTGGAAATTCAATGGAGGCGAGGCTGCCTTCTGCCGGCTGGTCGCATTCGTTAGTAAGCAGGACTGAGCTTGCTTTGCTTCAGGAGAGCAGCATTTCACTGCTCTCCTGTGTGTTATAGCGACCGGATAATGGGCCGCGTTACTAATAGATAGAGCGAGTAGCCGCCGACCAGGATGGCGCTGATGATTACCGTCAGGGGACCACCGATCAGGCCGATTAACGCACCTGCCGGAAAATCGCCGAGAGGGCGCAGACCCATGATAAAGAGCGTATTCAGGCTCATCACGCGTCCTCGCATCTGCGGCGGCACGCGTATCTGCATCAGCGTAATCGTGGTTGCCCCAACGCCGTTCTGCGCAATGCCTAAAACGAGCAGGGCGGCAATCGAAAACCAGAGATCCTGGCTGAGCGCGAAGGCCAGCAGTGAGGCCGTCCAGAGCAGAAACGAGATCAGCAGCAGACTTCCCTTGTGCTTAAAATCGCCTAATGAGGCCACGATTAGGGCTCCAAGAATAATGCCCAGACCGGAAGCGGAAAAAAGCAATCCAAGCTGAAAAGGTTGCAGATGCAGCGTTTGCACCGCGAAGACAGGAAGAATGAGCGAGGTTGAAGGCCCAAAGAAGAGCAAAGCCCCGTAGCCGGAAAGCACCCAGGGCAGAGCCGGATCTTGCCTCACGGCCTTTAAAGACGCCAGAATAGAAGCGAGCATCGGCCCGCGTTTCTCCGTACTCAGTGCCGCAGCATCCTTTGGAATGCGCATCAAATAGAGCACAAGCAGCACGCCTAAAAAGCTGATCCCGTTCAACAGAAAATTTCCTGCGTACCCGATCAAAGGGCTGGCGATATGCAAGTTTTTGCCAAGATATTCGAATACGCCAATCATGATGCCGCCCAGCGCTGGGCCGATAAAGGCGGAGCCATTGAAGACGATTGACTGCAAGGAGATCGCATTCATCAAATCTTCTCTTGGGACGAGAATGGGCACCAGCGAAGAGCGCGTAGGCTGGTCGAAGCTCAGAATAGACCCGGAGCAAAATGCCAGTGCCACAATCATCCAGACCTGGATTACGCCTGTAATGGTCAGGATGCCAAACAGGAAGGCCAGCAGCATTTGCAGCGTCTGAGTGAATAGTAAAAAACGGCGTTTATCAGTGCGATCTGCCACGCTGCCACCGATCAGCGCGAACAGGAAGAAGGAGAGCGCCTGCGCCAGGGAAACGACGCCGAGTGCGAGCGCGGAGTTATGGGTAATCTTTAACACCAATAAGCTCTGCGCCACAATTTGCGTCCATGTGCCAACCGCAGAGACAATCAAGCTGATCCAGAGGAGACGATAGTTG